>Ga0129306_1000618_pt1 | contig 53187 bp, 49 predicted proteins | sample P827metagenome_FD_94438 | JGI IMG/M metagenome (GOLD analysis project Ga0129306, IMG submission 94438) | Capybara group fecal microbial communities from Wisconsin, USA - P827 metagenome | ecosystem: Host-associated > Mammals > Digestive system > Large intestine > Fecal | place: USA: Wisconsin... | reverse complement strand
GGCACTTACACCTAAAACAGCCGCATGACAATCAAGCAAAGTCTCATAACAGCTCTTTTCTCTGATAAGATTAAGCTGTTCCTCACAGACTCCTCCGCCCATCAGGAATATGCAGTCTGCATTATTAACAAGTCTCTTTGCCTCTACGGCTTTCGTGCGTTCATCTATTACACAATGGTTCTCAAAGGACAAACCCTGTTCGACGAACATCTCATGCATACCGTCACAATCGTCATCATTTTGATCATAGTCATGAGGACAGGCCGTGATAAAAACAATACTTTTACGCACAGTCAGTTCTTCTTTAAGCCTTTTTGTAATTTCTTCCGAAAAATGATGATCCGGAAAACCGCTGAATACCGCCAAGAATTCTTTTCTCATCTTCGCCCCTTATAGATATGTGCTCATTTTCACGATATCACAATTCAGAATAATACTTCCGCCTTGCCTATCTCCATGCATCCTTTGAATCCTTTATCTTGTAATAGTCCTTGGCGTCTACGTCAATCTGAACAAAATCCTTAGCCTCAGCAAATTTGTTGTTCAAAAGAACTACAGTCTCAACATGCGAGGTTCCGGGAAATTGATCAACGGCAACAGCCCGTGTAACTTGATAACCATGCGCCAAAAAAGTCTCTAGATCACGCGCAAGCGAGGTGGGCTTGCAAGATATATACAGTATGCGCTCGACACCGTAGTCGATTATCCTGCGCAGCGCCTTGGGATGCACGCCGTCTCTGGGCGGATCTAATATGATAAAATCAGGCTTTTCCAGTCGGCCACCGTTTCCATCTGTTCCTGTCACGGCTCCGTCTCCGGATACAGCTTCATCAAGCACCTTCATCACATCGCCCGCGATGAACTCGCAGTTGTCTATGCCATTCAAAAGAGCATTCTCACGCGCAGCCGCTACAGCCTCTTCAACGATCTCCACGCCGTACACCTTCTTCGCTACAGGTGCCATCATCTGCGCTATCGTACCTGTTCCGCTGTAGAGATCGTATACTACAGCCTTACTCTTTCCGATATCACCAATATACTCTCTGGCAGTCTCATACAGCAGTTCCGCTCCGAGCGTATTGGTCTGGAAGAACGAGAACTCCGATATCTTGAATTCCATCCCCAGCATCTTCTCGGTTATATGATCATCACCGTACAATATGACACTTCTGTCAGATTGTACGATATCCGCAAGCGAATCATTATATGTATGAATTATGCTCACGATATGACCGCGCAGTCTGTCAGATAACCCAAGCAGCATATCCTTATACTGCTCCATATCGAAGTCCGCCTGCGTCGTCGTAACGATCGCCACCATGATCTCATCCGTATGACAGGCTTTACGGACCATGAGATGACGCAGATATCCTTCATGCCTCATACGGTGATAGTAGCTTAATCCCTTTTCCCGGAAAAAGTGAAGCGTCTCACTCACTATCAGGCCGTAGTCTTCATCCGCTATCTTACAACCGCCGGCATCCACGACATCATAGAAGCTCCCCCTCTTATGAAGTCCGAGGGACATCGGTCCGTCCTTATACTCATCCCCGAAAGTGTATTCCATCTTATTGCGATAACCGAGATGTACCGGACTCCCCTTTATTCCTTCCCATCTGCCGTCATCTATATCTTCAAGCCCGCGCACGCCCTTAAGTAACCTCAGTACCTGGTCCTCCTTAAGCTTAAGCTGGTCCTCATGCGATAAGTTCATATATGCGCATCCGCCGCAGATCCCGAACTTATAGCAGGGAGGCGTGATCTCGTTTTCCGCATGCTCAAGCACTTCGATAAGCGAACCTTCGCCCTTTCCGCCTCTTACCTTCTTGACTCTGACGCTCACCTCCTGCCCCGGCAGAACGTTCTTGACCGTCAGCACATTATCGGGATCTATCCTCACGGTCCCTTTGCACGGATAATCAGTCTTCTCGACTGTCCCGATCACCGCTTCTCCTCGTTTCATTATCTTTCCCTCAGATCATCTACCCGCATAAAAGCGATCGCACAAGCATAACTTCCGCCTTTATACATGTATCATTTTCTCACAATATTAAAACACCCTCCATTGATATCTGCGACCAATGGAGGGGAATCATCCTTACCTAAGCAGCTGTACATCGATCCTTCGACAGAATCAGTCAGCTCCCTCGACTTTCTTCTCATCTTCCGGCTTATCGGCCTTCGAAGCACTTACGGGTTCATCATCCTCATCTTCGAAAAACTCATCCAGATCGTCATCATCACCGAAATCATCATCAAAATCATCATCAAAATCAGGCTGAGTAAAGCGGTAGATCGCATATACAGCCGCTGCAATAGCTGCAACCACCAGCACAGCCGTGATGACTATAGCTACGACATTGACCTTCTTATCCTCTTCTTTGGTCTTAATAACACCCTTCATCATGCTCATAAGTTCATCTATCTTATCCATACCTATACCTCCGTATATATACGATATGTCCTCTCAATCTCATCTCATCCGCCTACCGGATCCGGGACCGCCCTTACTTAATTATATTATCACATCGCACTGCCCCTATCAAGGCATTCTTTCGCATCTATACACGCATCGCTACACGCTTCAATTTAAAAATCGACACTTTTTCCTTTCACATCGATCGCAATAGTAACGCATACCCATCCCCATTCTACGCACCGGATCGCCGCTTATATCTTCTGCAGTTTTGCAAATGTCGCGTACATGACCTTCTGCCCGAACGAATCAAATTCCACGGTAACCTTATAGTCCCTGGGTTCCTCGGATATCGACTTTACCGTGCCCTCTCCGTACTTGGTATGTACGACTCTGTCACCCGCTTCATAATCCGGCTTGCCCGAGATCACTGCTCCGCCCGCCGATACTGCGACTTTCCGTGCGATGAACGGTTTGTTATCCTCAGGAGTTGCCTTGGGTCGTAACGTCGCCTTGGGCTTAGCGTATCCGCCTGAAGGAGCGCCTCCATAAGGCCTTGCAGTAAATGCATTCCGCTCCGAAGAATCATCCCCGTACGACGGAACCGCATCACCGCCGATGCTCACCCGCTTAGACTTAGGCGGTCTGTTATCCATGAGCTCTTCCGGGATCTCCTTGACAAATCTGCTCACGGAATTATACTGCGTCTCGCCTCTTAACATCCTGGCTCTCGCACAGGTTATCGTAAGACTCTCCTTGGCTCTGGTGATCCCGACATAAGCAAGCCTCCGCTCTTCTTCTATCGCAGTCGGATCCTCATCAAACAGTGCTGCTGCACTCGGGAATACTCCGTCCTCGGCACCGGCAATATATACTCGCGGGAATTCAAGTCCCTTAGCTCCGTGCAATGTCATGAGCATCACCCTGTCACTGTCGGTATCCACAGTGTCTATGTCAGCCACAAGCGCTACTTCGGCCAGGAAATCCGTAAGACTCTTATCCTCGGCATCAGCCTCTTCATCATATGTGGCCGCCTTGGATATGAGTTCATCTATATTCTCGATCCTGTCCTCAGCATCATCCTCATCGGATGCCTCCAGTTCTTCAATATAACCGGTCGTGCTGATCACACTCTTAACAAGTTCTTCAATACTTAAAAACTCCGCCTTGCTCCTCAGCACAAAGATCATGTTGACAAAGCCCTCAAGCTTTGCCGCCGCCTTGCCCAGTCCCGGTATATTACCGGCTATGGTCAGTGCGTCAAAGAAGCTTATCTCCTCCTTAGCAGCATAATCCGTGACCTTGCCTATCGTGGTCTGTCCTATCCCTCTCTTGGGAACATTGATGATTCGCTTGACCGCCACATCATCCACGCCGTTGTCTATGGTCTTAAGATACGCAAGTATATCCTTGATCTCACGTCTTGAGTAGAAGTTAACGCCGCCCACTATATTATAAGGCATCCCTTCCCGTACAAAGGCTTCTTCCAGGATTCGTGATTGTGCATTGGTCCTGTAGAGAATGGCGCAGTCCTTATACCTGATCGCCCCTTTTTTGACCGCCCGCGCTATATCGGATGCTATATAGTCCGCCTCCTCATAGGCTGTATCCAGCTGGATATAGTGGATCTTGTCACCCGCTCCCTTATCGGTCCACAGGCTCTTGTCCTTACGCTCGCTGTTATTGGTGATCACCGCATTGGCCGCATCGAGGATAGTCTGTGTGGAGCGGTAATTCTGCTCAAGCTTCACGACCTTTGCTTCCTTATATACCTTCTCAAAATCAAGGATATTGCCTATATTGGCACCCCTGAACTTATATATGCTCTGGTCGTCGTCTCCCACAACGCAGAGATTACGATACTTCGACGCAAGCTGCTCAACCAGCATGAACTGCACCGTATTGGTATCCTGATACTCATCCACCATGATATAGCGGAATCTGTCCTGATAATTCTCAAGGACCTGCGGACACTTATTAAAGAGTTCCACGGTCTTAAGCAGCAGGTCGTCAAAATCAAGTGCATTGGCACGATGAAGGGCCTCCTCGTACTCCTTATAGAGTGAGGCTATGAGCTCCATCCTGTAGTCACCCGCACAGCCCTCCTTAAACTCATCGGGACCTATGGCGGAATCCTTGGCATTGGATATGGCCGCAAGCACCGCTCTCTCCTTCAGGTACTTGGTATCCACATTCAGCCTCTTCATTATATCCTTCATGACAGTCTTTGAGTCATCGGTATCATATATCGTGAAGTTGGTATCAAATCCAATGAGATCGATGTGCCGCCTCAATATCCGCACACACATCGAATGAAATGTGGACACCCATATACTGTCCGCCCCCTGTCCGACCAGCGCATCCACACGGGTGCGCATCTCCTCCGCCGCCTTGTTGGTGAAGGTTATGGCCAGTATATTCCAGGGATTAACCCCCTTGGAGTCTATCAGATATGCAATTCTGTGTACTATTACTCTCGTCTTGCCGCTCCCGGCTCCCGCCAGGATAAGTAAGGGGCCTTCCGTACTGAGCACCGCTTCCTTCTGCATTCCGTTGAGTGTATCCAGATAACCCATTATCTCTCTCCATCTAACCCGTATCAGGGCAAAAACAGACCACCTGAGTGATCAAGTGGTCTGTATCCTTATCATATATTGCACGAACTGTCCTTATCCGAGCTGTGTTCCGCAATTAGCGCAGAACTTAGTCCCGGTCGTGGGAGTTCCGCAGTTAGGACAGAACTTAGCGCCTGCAGGAGCTGCAGCACCCGCTGCCGGAGCAGCTGCCTGACCGCCCATCATATTCTGAGCCATCTGCTGTCCCATAGCCATACCCATAGCCATGCCTGCCATATCTGAAGCCATTCCGCCGCCACCGTTGCCGCCGTTGCCGAATGAATCTGCCATTGCCATCTGAGTGTACTTATTGGCATCCGTAACCATTGACTGAGCTGCAGCCTTCTCCTGCATCTTCTTAACCTCTTCGGGATAAGAGAAGCTCTCGATGTTAAACTCCGTCACTGAGATACCGATCTTGGCCATATCCGCATCCAGATCAGCCCTGATGCCTTCTCCGATATCCGTAGCGGAAATCTGGAGATTGAACATATCCTTACCTTCCTTGGCGATCCAGCTCATTAAGAGTCTGTCAAGGTTAGCTATGATACGCTCCTTAACATCATCTACCGAATATGTATTCTTGATACCCGCAACCTTGTCGATGAGTACATCGTGATCGCCTATCTTGCATGAGAAAGTACCAAATGCGCGGATGGGCATGCCGCCGGGAAGTCCCGGTGCCTGAAGGTTGATGGCATTCTTTGTTCCCCACTTAACAGTCTGCTCCTTGGTATTGATGAAGAGCACCTCTGCCTTGAAAGGAGAATTAAAGCCAAACTTGAAGCTCTTAAGGGTCGTAAGGAAGGGAATGATCTCTGTCTCTATATCATACTCTCCGTCATCTTCGAACACACCCTCGATCGCTCCGTTATGAAGGAAGATTGCATCCTGACCGGGGCGAATGATGAGCTTTGAGCCCTTCTTGATCTCATTGTTGTCCCACTTCCAGAAGAGGACACCCTCTCTGTCTTCGTTCCACTCTACTACATTAAGTAACTGATTCTTGATAAAGCCCATTTCGTTCCTCCTTTTCTCTATCAGATTCTAGCCTATTCAGTATACTATAATTCCTTCCGGCTGTCGATACGGATCGTCATTTGACCACCGCAGCATTCAGTCCGCTCTTAAGAAAAAAATAATGTCACTTATCCGTCTTGTTATCTTTAGGTTTTGTGAGCCCTAACTTAACACTGTAACCGTCGATAAGCTTCTCTATCAGAAGTTTCTTGATATATACGTCCAGTACGAGAAGAGTTATGAACGAGAACATCGTCAGCATCTCTTCATCCTCGCCCTTGGCTTCAGGAAATATCTCCGTTGCCGTGTGGTAGGTATCCAGGAGATCTTCCTTTATGGAATCCGTTAACCCTTCGGCCGTCTTGCGTATGGCTTCGTATATATCCTCAACCGTATAAGGCTTATTGTCCTTATCCTCTCCGAAATATTTCTCCTTGATGGGTTTTAAAGCCACATCGATATCATTAATGGACAGGATATTCTTGAAATAATAGATGAATAGGAGCACATACATATGCTCTCTGCTGTATTTCTTCTTATCCGGCGGCGGCAACAGATCATTCTTGGCATAATTATTGATCATCGTCTTGGTCAGGACCTTATCTTCTCCCGGATTGCGGGTCGTGTTCTTAAGCCTGCTCTCCATGAACGTAGTCACCTGATCCATGTACAGATCTATATTGGGAATATCTGCCGCCTTGATATAATCGATCCTGTCTAAGCTCGCCATCAGGCTGCCTATGAGATCATCCATATCCAGTGTCATAGCTTATACCTCTTCATCAGATGTGTCTTTAATGATACCCAGTCGCCTGAATGCCTTCTCGTATCCGTCACATCCATAGTTAAGGGATCTGTTGACCCGGCTTATTGTAGCCGTAGAAGCTCCCGTCTTATCCGCAATCTCAAGATAGGTCTTCTTCTCCGTCAGCATCGTTGCCACTTCATATCTCTGTGACAGGGACAATATCTCATTAACAGTGCACAGATCCTCAAGGAAATCATATATCTCCTCCTTGGTCTCCAAACACTTGATGGCATCTATCATATGATCGACTGCTTCTGTTCTTATCTTCTTGGTCATCTGTCATTTCTCCCATCCGTCGACTGTCAGGCTCTGTCATTCAGCCTGCTCTTTTGCCTTTTCATCATTCTTATCTTTATCGTCTTCCTCATCGTCAGATCCTTCCTTCTCATCGGCAGGATCTTCTTTCTTATCATCCTCTTTTTTATCAGAGTCCTTATCTTTCTCTTCCTCTTCATCCGGGGACATATTGACATTTCCCTGGATCACGCCCGTCTCATCAATGGCAAGCAGTTTGGTTTTAATATTGCCCAAGAGCTTACCCTTGGATTCGATCTCGATCTTCTTGGATGCCTCAACATCTCCGACAATCTTTCCTGCAAGATTAACGCTCGAAGCAAATACATCTCCGCTCACAACACCCATGGTACCTACGACAAGATCGCCCTGTGTATTGATACCGCCGTTAACCTGTCCGTCCACCCTTATCACTGCGGAATCAGATACTATATTACCGTTGACCGTTGTTCCCGCACCTATTACTGTATTCTCACCGTTCGCAACATTTCCCCTGTTTTTTTTACCCATGATCATTCCTCCTGTAAAACCTGCAGTTCCTGTATATCAGCCTTCTATCTTAAGCATCTCAGTGGGCGCTATATACTCTTCGTTATAGATTATCTGATAGGCAACTTTGCCGATGTCCTCATCGTCAGGCTTTTCTATCTCAAAGAGAAGTCCGCCCCTCGGCACTTCATCTCCCTGCTTAACCTTAGGTTCGGTGTTGGTCCTGTAGACGCTTATGTATCCGTTGCCATGATCTATCCTGACTTCCCATCCGTAAGCGCTTTCTTCCGCAACAACCGATACGGTACCGTCTCCTGCAGCTATCACATATGTTCCGTCAGCTGCCGTGAATTCTATCATCGGACGTGTCACGGTCTCATCTCCGACCTTGACCTCCTCCGATTTCTCATTGAGTTCAGCTGTCCCTGACAGAGGGAATCCGGTAGGAAGGCTCTTTTCTTCTATCTGCGCCACGACTTCCGTCTTCTGGTTAACGGTCTCACTCAGGATGGTTATCTTCTCACTGAGTTCCTCATTGCTTGCTGTCAGCTCAGCGTTCTCCGTCTGCAGCTTCTCAATGGATTCCTTTAGAGCCGCTTCTCTCTGCTTGGTGGTCACGCCGTCATAATTCACATAACCGACAAATCCTATTACATATAGTACCAGGAGTGTGATCAGAATCTGATATATCCGCAGCATCGTATGCGTATATCTTCTGGATTTGACCTTGGCTTTGGGGTCATTGGACACCGTAACCTCATAATAATATGATGCCTTACGTTTTTTCTTCTTTCTGCTCTTTTCTGCCATACCCTTCTGTGATTCCTCCTGCACATATGCGCGAGCAATCGCTTTCGTGCACTGTAGTTTCACGCTTTAATCTCTTAAAACACTACAGACAGTATCATATCAGATATTGCACAATTTATCAAATTTCACTCAATTTTCTATTTTTTTCTGTACTTTTGGCACGCAATATGTTATTCTAGTTCTGTCGTAACCGGACAAGTTATAGTGTTTTTGGAGGATTTATACAATGAACAAAGGTACGGTAAAGTGGTTTAACAACCAGAAGGGTTATGGCTTCATCAGTGATGAATCAGGCAACGATGTTTTCGTTCACTATTCAGGTCTTAACATGGAAGGCTTTAAGACACTTGATGAAGGTGCAGCAGTTGAATTTGAGGTTGTCAACGGTGAGAAGGGACCTCAGGCTGTTAACGTAACCAAGCTTTGATCACTTTCCGGATGATACCGGACAGATCATGGCAAAGAATCTTAAGACGATGTGCCTGTTCTATATTTGATATGTTCTTATACGATATATGAATTATATGAATTAGCAGTAGTTTTTGGATTTGAAAAGAGTCGGTCATTATGACCGGCTCTTTTTCATTACTTCTTCCATCTTAAGATCTCCGCCGAATATGTCAAGGGCGCTTCCTATGGTGTAATCGATCTTTCCTTTTCCCAGATCCCCAATCCTTTCAATGTCTTCAAGAGACCTCACGCCCCCTGCGTATGTGATCACGCAGTCCCGGGCTTGTGCAAGTATCCGTATCAGATCATCATCGATACCTTGTCTCAATCCCTCGACATCAACTCCGTGGATAAGAAACTCATCGCAATACCTGCTCAGTTCATCAAATGTCTCCGGAGTGACCTTCAGTTCCGTATAGGTCTGCCACCTGTCCGTCACAACATAATAACCATCGTTATTAAACCTGCAGCTCAGGTCCAGCACTATCTTTTCCTTCCCCACCGCTTTATTGAGCTTATCCAATTTATTATATGATAATTTAATTTTGTCGAAGATATATGACGTCACTATAACATGGCTTGCACCGGCATCAATGAACCTGCGCGCATTATCCGCATCTATCCCTCCGCCGATCTGCAATCCTCCGGGATAAGCCTTCAATCCTTCGAGTGCAGTCTTCACTGAAGACTCATACTCCTCTGTACCCGCTTTATTGAGGATTATCATGTGTCCGCCCGTAAGGCCCATGTCCTTATACATTGCAGCATAGTAGTCTGCTCCTTTTTCGGAGACATAGTTCTCGATCACGGCACCGGCATCCGTCTCATCCGCAATACTGCCGCCCACAAGCTGTTTGACCTTTCCGTTGTGAATATCTATACATGGTCTGAATCTCATGATCTCACCCTATAAAAAAAGGGGCAGTATCCTATAACTGCCCCGTAAACATCATCCGTTCTATAAGATCCCGTATGCCTTCATGGCTTCCTTAAGCTTCTCGGCATGCTCGGGTTCCATCTCCGTAAGCGGTCTTCTGAGAGGACCCACGCCCTTGCCCATGAGGTTCATCGCCTTCTTGACAGGTATCGGATTGACTTCGCTGAACAGAGCATTGATGAGCGGAACCGCTCTTAACTGCTCCTTCGTCGCCTCTTCTGCCTTACCGTCAAAGTAAAGCTGACAGATATTATGAACCTCGGCGGGTGCAACTATTGAAAGCACCGATATAACGCCCTTGCCGCCAAGTGCAAGTATGGGAGTGATGAGCGCATCCTCGCCGGAATACAGGTCTACGCATCCGTCCGCTTCAGCCATCATCGTGGCAACAGAGGCAAGATTGCCCGTAGCATCCTTGACTCCCACTATATTGGGAACTTCCTTACAGATCTTGACTACTGTCTCGGGAAGCATCTGACATCCCGTTCTTCCGGGAATGTTATACAGAATGATAGGAAGCTTAACACTGTCAGCCACCATCTTGAAGTGTTCATACAGTCCCTTTTGTGTAGCCTTGTTGTAGTAAGGAGTAACGACTAAAAGTCCGTCAACCCCAAGCTTCTCGGCTTCTGTAGACAGATAGATGGCTGTCTCCGTGCAGTTGGATCCCGTTCCCGCAACAACAGGAACTCTGTGATCCACATATTCCACACAGGCCCTGATCACATCCAGATGCTCTTCATGGCTCAATGTTGCAGCCTCACCGGTTGTACCGCATACAACGATCGCATCTATTCCTTTTGCTATCTGCTCATCCAATATCTCCTTGAACTTCTCATAATTCACATCTCCGTTGTCCTTAAAGGGCGTGATGATTGCTGAAGCCGCTCCGGTAAATATTGCCATATATGGTACCTCCGATCATTTTCAATCTATATCTTGTACTGTACTATGATTTCCTTATTAAAAAATTAGCACCCGTATAGTCTGCTGTCAACAAAAATCTTGTATTTTCTGCGCTTGTAAGCCATCTTGTCCGTTCTCCCCGCTCATATGTCCGCACACTGTGGCATTGGGGGCATTCACGCCATTTGAAGCATTTATCGGATTTGCGGGATTGCACGTAATAGTTCTTTGGTGTATACTATCGTCGTTTGCGGAAAAAGTTAGATTATAAGTATAAGAAGAGACAAGAGGCGATACAGATGGTACAAACCAGAGAAGATATCAGAAATATAGCAATCATAGCACACGTAGACCACGGTAAAACCACACTTGTGGACGAGCTTCTCAAGCAATCCGGAGTGTTCAGGGAAAACCAGGAGGTCGCTGAACGTGTGATGGACAGCAATGACATAGAGAGAGAACGAGGCATCACCATTCTCTCCAAGAATACTGCCGTTACATACAAGAATACCAAGATCAACATCATAGATACTCCGGGACATGCTGACTTCGGCGGCGAAGTCGAGCGAGTACTCAAGATGGTAAACGGCGTCATACTTGTGGTGGACGCCTTCGAAGGCACTATGCCCCAGACCAAGTTCGTCCTTAAGAAGGCACTGGAACTCAAGCTTCCTGTCATAGCCTGCATCAACAAGATCGATCGTCCCGAGGCAAGACCTGCCGAAGTTGTGGATGAGGTCCTTGAACTGTTCATGGATTTGGATGCAAGCGACGAACAGCTTGACTGCCCGTTCATCTATGCTTCCGCCAAGGCAGGTACGGCTTCCCTCGATCCCGACACCCCCGGAACCGATATGGTCCCTCTCTTTGAGACGATACTCGACTATATCCCGGCTCCTTCAGGCGATCCCGAAGCGGGCACACAGGTACTCATAAGTACCATAGATTACAACGAATATGTGGGAAGGATCGGTATCGGCAAGGTTGACAACGGCACGATCGCAGTTAATGACGAGGTCGTGATAGTCAATCATCACGAGCCGGACTTATGTAAGAAGGTAAAAATCTCGAAGCTTTATGAATTCGACGGCCTTAAGCGCGTTGAGGTGGCTGAGGCGACCATCGGAGCCATAGTGGCGATCTCCGGAATAACCGATATCAAGATTGGAGATACCCTCTGCTCTCCCGATGATCCCAAGCCCATTCCCTTCCAGAAGATCACCGAGCCCACGATAGCCATGAACTTCATGGTCAACGATTCTCCGTTAGCAGGTCTTGAGGGCAAATATGTCACAAGCCGTCATCTGCGTGACAGACTGTTCAGGGAGCTCAACACGGATGTGTCCTTAAGGGTCGAGGAAACCGATTCTACCGATGTATTTAAAGTGAGCGGCAGAGGTGAACTGCATCTGTCTGTCCTTATCGAGAACATGCGCCGTGAAGGATATGAGTTCGCTGTCAGCAAAGCCGAGGTCCTCTATAAGACGGATGAACGCGGACATAAGCTTGAGCCCATGGAGATAGCATATGTCGATGTTCCGGAGGAATTCTCCGGCTCGGTCATCCAGAAGCTCTCTTCCAGAAAGGGCGAACTTCAGGGAATGGCTTCCATAAGCGGGGGCTATACAAGGCTCGAGTTTGAGATACCTTCAAGAGGTTTGATAGGCTACCGAGGTGAATTCATGACCGATACCAAGGGTAACGGCATACTCAATACGACGTTTGACGGATACGGCCCCTATAAGGGCGATATGATGTACCGTAAGCAGGGCTCCCTCATAGCATTCGAAGCCGGAGAAGCCATAACCTACGGTCTGTATAACGCTCAGGAACGCGGTACCCTCTTCATAGAACCCGGTGAAAAGGTATATGCCGGCATGGTCATCGGACAGACGGGCAAATCCGAGGATATAGAGATCAACGTCTGCAAGAAGAAACAGCTTACCAATACGCGTGCTTCAGGCTCAGACGAGGCTCTCCGCCTCTCTCCCAAGAAGGTCTTAAGCCTTGAACAGGCACTTGAGTTTATCGATACAGACGAATTGCTGGAGATCACACCCGATAACCTCAGAATCCGCAAGAAGATCCTGGATTCCCTCCAGAGAAAAAGAGCGGGCTTCTCCCGCAATTAGTGCCATAAGACAATTCAAATGGCCGGTCACATATAATGCACAAGCGGGTAATTGGAGACGCCGGTACTTGGCGAGGTATTTTCGAGCCTAGTACCGCTGCGTCGGAACCTTAGCGAGAGCGTGCCCGCGGTGCATCTATATGTGACCGGCCATTTGCCGATTATATGTGCAGCAATTCTGTTGCGATCCCGAAATATATAAGAAGCGATATCGCATCTACGATCGTAGTGATGAATGGGCTCGCCATAACGGCAGGGTCGAAGCCCAGTTTCTTGGCCAGCATAGGAAGCGTGCATCCCACGAACTTGGCAATGATGACCACGGCTACCAGTGTAGAACAGACTACCAATGATACCTGGAGACCGACACGGTCTAAAAGCATCAGCTTGGCGAAATTCGCTACAGCAAGGGTGATACCGCAGATCGCTGCCACTCTTATCTCTTTCCACACTACCTTGAACACATCGCGAAATTCAATCTCATCAAGCGAAAGTCCACGGATGATGGTAACTGATGCCTGTCCTCCCGCATTACCGCCCGTATCCATGAGCATCGGGATAAAGGCAGTCAGGACAACATATACGCTTAAGGCATCCTCAAAGCTTGCAATGATCTTGCCTGTGAAAGTGGCTGAGATCATCAACAGCAGAAGCCAGGGTATCCTCTTTTTCCATGTCTCGAAGACTCCCGTTCTCATATAAGGCTTATCGGTAGGCACGATAGCTGCCATCTTCTCGATATCCTCCGTAGCCTCCTGCTCCATGATATCCACGATATCATCGACGGTTATGATACCCACGAGACGGTTCTCTCCGTCCACAACGGGCATCGATGTAAAGTCGTACTTTTTGAACTGTCTGGCAACTTCCTCCTGGTCCATCATAGTGTTGATGGAGATGACGTTCTCGTGCATTATATCGCCGATCACTTCATCAGGCTGACTTAAGAGCAGATATCGTAAAGCCACGGTTCCGATAAGCTTACGCCTGCTGTCAAGCACGTAACATATGTTGATGGTCTCGCTGTCTACACCGATGCTGCGGATACGCTCAATGGCCTGCTCTACCGTAAGGCTCTCCTTGAGGTCCACATACTCCACGGTCATGATGCTTCCGGCACTGTCCTCCGGATAGCGAAGAAGGTTGTTGATGTCTCTTCTGGTCTCAGGTGAAGCAGCAGCCAGCAGTCTCTTGACCATATTGGCAGGCATCTCTTCGAGCAGGTCCGTGGCATCATCCGCCATCAGATTGTCGATGATGACACCGGCATCCTTCTCCGACAGGGATGTAATGATGAATTGCTGTACCTCAACATCCATGTAAGAGAATACATCAGCCGCCATGTCCTTGGGAAGGATCCTGAATGCCTTGAGCTGTTCCTTCTCCTCCAGATCTTCCAGTGATGAGGCAATATCCGCCTCATTCATCTCGGCAAGCTTCTGTCTGAGTCTGGTATACTGCTTAGTGTCCAGAAGTTCCTTGATGTTTGTAAGTTCCATTATCTCGTCCATAATAATCCTCCGGAATTCTTGATTGGTTGATCAATATGCTGCCCGACGAGGGAAGTGGAACATCATTAGATTTAACTGTCTTCTTCATATTGATCACCACCTTTCCGAATATCATGAAACAAAACAACAGAGCCAATTAATTCTACAATTATGTCAATCGGTTTGTCAACGGATAATATCCGCATTCGCCCATATCTATCACGGCCCTTCCGTTGGTAACATCCGTTATCTTATCAACGAGGCCCCCGGTGTAACCTGTCTGTACGCCAACGGCAAATTCCACGTCCGCTTCATATCTTATATCGTTGATGCTTACCTTCTCTTCTCCCGACAGGATATACTGGACCTTTCCCGACAGATTGTAATCTGTCTTTATCTTAATGTCCTGCATATAGCACATGGTCACTAAACTGCCCTGAGCTGCGGCATTGTCCAAGGCTGCCAGAGTGGAATCCGTATATGCTCTGACCAATCCTCCCGTCCCCAACAGTACGCCTCCGAAGTATCTGGTCACTACGACCAGCGTATTTGTAAGGCCCCTGTTTTTCAACACATCAAGTATCGGACGGCCCGCTGTCCCTCCGGGCTCTCCGTCATCGGAGAATCTGCTTATCTCATTGTCTATACCGGTGATGTAAGCATAGCAGTTATGTCTGGCATCCCAGAATTTTTTCTTAGTCTCGGCGATAAGGGTGTTCGCCTCTTCTTCACTGCCTACATGGAAGGCCGTTGCGATAAAGCGGGATCTTTTTTCCGTTATCTCACCCGTGACTGTAGCGACTATGGTATTATACTGCTCTCTGATATTATTCATAAGGCCATTTTAAGCCTTTCTTAAGACTTTATAAATACCTTTATTTTGCGTATATTTTTTGATATAATGATTTTCGTATGGCGTAAAGCCGGGAGGATTATCATCGTATGAATTACGGTAAAACAGGTATCAAGGCAAGAGAGGCCGAACTCAATTCCATAGGGCTTAAATTCACGAGAAAGCTGGAGCTGTTAGCGGCAAGACTTATACTGATAGCCATAATCGGAGGAACCGTCATCGGTGCAGCGGCCGGGATCGGCGTATTCAAGGGAATCATAGATTCTGCGCCGGATATAACCAACATTGACGTATCTCCGACCGGTTTCTCTACTTTTATATATGATAAGAGCGGACGGCAGACGGCCAAGCTCGTCGCATCCGATTCAAACCGTATCCCCGTTGGCATGGACAAGATCCCCGAGAACCTGAAGGATGCATTCGTGGCCATCGAGGATGCCCGTTTCTACAGCCACAACGGTATCGATATCAAGGGTATCATGCGAGCCGGCATGACTGCGCTTAAGGACAAGGATCTGTCACAGGGTGCATCGACCATCACCCAGCAGCTCCTTAAGAACAACGTCTTTACAGGCTGGACAAGCGAGAACAGCACGATCGAAAAGGTAAAGCGTAAGATCCAGGAACAGTACCTGGCCATTCAGCTTGAGAAAAAGATGAGCAAGGAGGATATCCTCCTTAATTATATGAATACGATCAACCTGGGGCAGAACACTCTGGGCGTACAGGCAGCCAGTTTAAGATACTTCAATAAGAACGTATATGAGCTCACCCTGTCGGAATGTGCCGTTATAGCCGGTATCACCCAGAATCCTTCCAGATATAATCCCATCTCTCACCCGGACAAGAATGCCGAGCGTCGTGAGAAAGTACTGCGTAACATGCACGAACAGGGCTATATCACTGACGAAGAGTATGAAAAGGCCCTGGCGGATGACGTGTATTCGAGAATTCAGACTACCAATGAGACTGTTGAAGAGGATACGATCAATTCCTACTTCGACGATGCGGTAACGGAAGCCGTATATAACGATCTTCTGGCTGCCGGGTACAATGACACTCAGGCATATACCCTCCTCTACAGCGGAGGCCTGTCGATCTATTCCACCCAGGATCCGGATATACAAAGGATATGCGATGACGTATGCGGCAACGAGGAGAATTATCCGGCCGGAACCAAATACTATCTCAACTATACGCTCTCCATAGACCGTGCAAACGGCGATGTGGATAATCACAGCACCGAGATGTTCAAGAAATACTTTAAGGAGAGCAATCCGCGATTCAACCTCTTATATGACAGCGAGGAAGAAGCCCTTGCCGCCATAGATGAATACAAGGCGGCTGTCATGAACAGCGGCGACGATGTACTGTCCGAGAAGATCTCTATCACACCTCAGCCTCAGATCTCTCTTACCGTTGAGGACCAGCATACGGGCGAGGTAGTGGCAATGGTAGGAGGCCGCGGGCCCAAGTCTGCGAGCCGTACTCTTAATCGTGCCACCAGCGCCAAGAGACAGCCGGGATCCACCTTCAAGGTCGTATCCACATACGCTCCCGCCCTTGACAGTGCGGGCCTTACGCTTGCGACCGTTGAGAATGATGCTCCCTTCAATTATCAGACCGGAACACCGGTGCACAACTGGTACTCGGGTTACCGCGGGATCAATTCGCTCAGAATGGGTATTACCCAGTCCCTTAATATCGTGACCGTCAAGTGTCTGACTCAGATCGGACCTCAGCTTGGATTTGACTATCTTCAGAAGTTCGGTTTCACCACGCTTGTGGCTCATGAAGAGAGGTACAATCCCACGACACAGAAAAACGAGATATTCTCCGATGTCCAGCAGTCTCTTGCTCTGGGCGGTATCACTTACGGAGTTCTCAATATAGAGCTTAATGCCGCTTATGCGACAATAGCCAATGAGGGCACATACATAAAACCCAAGTTATATACAAAGGTGGTCGATCACGACGGAAAGACCATTTTGGACAATACACCGAACGAATCAAGGCAGGTTCTCAAGCAGACTACTGCATATCTGCTGACCAGTGCCATGCAGGATGTTGTGACTTCCGGAACCGGCGGAGCCGTCAACTTCGGCGGAATGGCCATAGCGGGCAAGACGGGTACTACATCGGATTATAACGATGTGTGGTTTGCAGGATATACTCCGTATTACACATGCACCACCTGGACCGGCTATGACAATAACACCAAGTTGAGTTCATCAGCAGAAAAGGCTCTTGCCAAGACGATATGGCGCGGTGTCATGAGCCGGATACATGAGGATCTTGAATATGCCACCTTCCCTACTCCCGGCGGTCTTGTCACCTGTACCGTTTGCGACAGATCCGGCAAGCTTCCCATCCCCGGGTTGTGTGACGGACATCTCAGAAGCGAGATCTTCGCAGAAGATAACGTTCCTACGGAGACCTGCGATGTCCACTATGCCGGAACCGTTTGTTCCTACTGTATGCTTCCGGCATGCGAGACCTGTCCCTTCAAGACTGAAGGTGTATTTGAACTGCCGCTTCCCGAAGATCCGTCGCTTTTGAGCGGAACAGCATCCGCTGCCGGTATGGCCGGTGCTCTCCCATCTACCGAGGGTACCATCATCGAGGGCGAGGACGGACGGACAATGCATTTGTGTATTCATAATGCCGCTTATATGGCGGATCCCAATATAGATGCCATACTGGCTGCGCAGCAGATGGAGATGCAGCAGAGAGCAGCAAATGCGGCCGCGGCCCTCGCTGCAGCCGGACTGCAGACAACCGAAGGCGGTGAAGTCCAGCCCATACCTCAGGCTGAAGGCGATTAAGGATTACGGATCAAGGATTAGGACAATAATTAAGGATTGGGGCGGGACCTGATCTGCTCTGAGGCATGATCAGCGTGGCTCTGCAATGTTACTTATCCATTGCAATAAGATAATTTATATTTTATTTATTTTCTTTTTGCATTATACTGTTGTATAATCTATGTGGTGAGTGTTTTTATCACCAAAGGGAAAGTAGGGTAAGTTTTATAAGTTTATTGTGAACGGAGGTAACTATTATGTCATTATGGGATGATATCACTGAGAAAGTTGGAACAGGCAGCAGAATAGTGGCTGACAAGGCCAAGGAAGTGTCTGAGATCGCTAATTTAAGAGCTCAGATCATCGGTTGCGACAATACTCTTGTCAAGAATTATAAGGAACTTGGTAAGGCGTATTTCGAGGCTCACAAGGACGAAGCCGGCGGGGAGTTTGATGATATAATGAGCATCATCAAAGAGGCTTCAGCCAAGAAGGCTTCGCTTAATGAACAGCTTGCGGAACGCAAGAATTCTTCTAAGGCAGACACTGATATCGTTGACACCGCTACGGATGTAGCAGAGGATGTTGCAGAGAAAGCAAGCGATGTAGTGGATTCCGTTAAGGAAGCCGTAGAGGATATAACGGAGTGATCCGTTGATTTATCAGAGAAACTTTGTTGTTAGTTCTACCCTACAGAATAAAAGAACCGCAGACACGGATGTTTGCGGTTCTTTTACATTTAATTAAGCCTTCTGTGCCGGCGGCATGCCGTATTTATTGACATTGGCTGCGTATTCGAGCAATTCCTTCTCAGGCAGCGGTCTGCTGAAGTAGAAACCCTGTGCGTAGTCTATTCCCGCCTCTTTCATAAGTTCAAAACTCTTCTCATCTTCTATCCCGGTCACGAGTACCTTACGCCCCATGTCATGGATCATATATATGATATCCTTGAGCATCAGCATGATCTTTTCATCTTCAAGCGCCATCCACAGGAATGACTTGTCGACCTTAACAAGGTCTATGGGCAGGGCAACTATACCGGTCATATTGGAATACCCTGTACCGTAATCGTCGAGCACAATGCCCATATCGGCTTCATGCAGCTTGATTATTCCCTCACCTATGGCATTATTACCGCCCGGAACCGCAGTCTCGGATATCTCAAGACACATAACAAACGGCTCCAGCTTATTATCTTCGATTATGCCGCGAAGCTTACCGTTGACATCTCCACGCTTGCATTCCGTACCGGAGATATTAACATGCATCCTGTGTATGCCAAGGTCCATCAAACCTCCTGACGACATAAGCCTTGCCGATCTGCTCATAACACCTTCGGTAATATATGAAATAACATCAAGCCGCTCGGCAAGCGGAATGAACTCATCGGGATATATATCCCCCAGTTTATCATCCCTGAGTCTTGTGAGGGCTTCGATGCTGTAGACCTTCATGCTTTCAACCCTTATTATCGGTTGATATACCACGTCAAAAGAGGCATTTCTTATAGACCGCTCCACTGCCGCTTCCACATCGATCATACGCTTATACCACTTAAGGTCGTCATCATCGACTACATGGATACGCTCCGGGAAATAGCCGGTATTCCTGGACAGTATTATCCGGGACATATCCTCCAGTTCCATGGCATTCTTAAGCTGTGCCGGACAGTCGGCGACTATTATGTTGAAGGGAACGTTCACGCTGTCGTTATAGCCGGTTATCACAAACTTGCCGGATAACCTGTTCTCCATCTGTTTTGCCGTTTCAACGGCATCCTCAAATCCACCTGTTATAATGCAGCCGAAATGCAGGTTGCTCAGACGATATGCATAAGCACCCGGTATCGTCTGTCTTATAAGGGAATATATCTGAGTGAACAGTTCAACACAACCCGAGTATCCGAGCATGGCATTCAGTCGTTCATATCCTCCGAGTCTTATGATCATAAGCCCGAAACTACGGCCTTTTTTCACCAGTCTGTCTATCTTCCTGTACCAGATTCCCGGATTGGGGATCCTGTTGGTCTTGCTTCCTGATCCTGCTGCGGTCATAACACACCTCTTAAAAGGGAAAGACCATCCTCGGGGGACGAAGATGGTCATATAAAAGGGGAAGTATATAAGTTATTGTCTTGCGACAACTCTTATTGGGACTATACTACCACAAAAAGCGTAACAAAAGTGTAATAATATTGGCGGAATAATTAAAAAATATTGGCATGCGCCTGCTCTCTTCCAAGGATCACGTCAATATGCTGTCTGAGGATCAACGACAGGACCTCTACACAGATTTTTCCGCGCTTCTTATAGTGTTTAACAGCAGGCAGGACGTAGTCACCGTTCCTATCCCGCCGGGAACCGGTGTGGCATATGCCGCTTTTTTTAAGGCTGCATCATAATCCACATCACCCGTAAGCTTTCCGTCCACGACATTGATACCCACATCCACGATCACCTGGCCTTCACTCATATACTCTTCGGTGATCATCCCGGGTACGCCCGCACATGCGCATATGAGGTCTGCATTCCTGCATATATCAGCCAGATTGCGGGTCCTGGTATGGCAGACGGTCACAGTGGCATTGCGCTTAAGCAGCATCATTGCCAGAGGCTTGCCTACGACCATGCTTCTTCCGACAACCACCGCATTTTTACCCGTAAGATCATAATCATAATGGTGAAGAAGCTCGATGACCGCCCGCGGCGTGCAGGGTTCATGCCCTTCTCCGTCCTGCATGAACGTATGCGCTATATTGAAGTCATTCATGCAATCAACATCCTTAAGCGGGCTAACGAGGCTTGTTACGGCTTTTTCATCTATATGGCGCGGTAAAGGACGGAACACTAAGATACCGTGAATACCGGGGTCTGCATCACATTCTTTAACGACCGCCTCAAGTTCACTCTGTGTGACATCCGCAGGCAATACCTTCGATACGACCTTCGCACCGACGGAATCAAAGCGCTTATTCAGGCCTCTCTCATAGGATAAGTCATCCTCTCTCTCTCCTACTCTCACGACCGCAAGCGCAGGAACAATACCCGCCTTTTCAAGCTTCTCAAGCCTTATCTTAAAGTCCTCTGCCATGGCCTGAACCACAGGCATTCCTCTCCATTCTTCCATAACCTTACCTCTCAGTTTTAATATGATCCGCGGATCATGCTGCAAGCGGCTATATAACGCCGACTTCTTAGCCCGCTTTTGTGCGTGAATCTACAGCATCCCATTCATTATCTCATCATATACCCTGTCAAGTCTTTGGCAGGCATCCTCCACCATGTGTGACGCCTCCTTATTCATGGCATCAGCCTTTTCCCTGTCGCGTAATGACCGGGTATTGATATATACGTTCATGACTATGCCCCTGACGGCAGCCCTGATGGCTGCAGCCGCAACCGCAACATCACTTATCGCAAGCCTTGAACCCATTACGGCCATATCCTCGGTTATGGGCACAAGTTCATAGATATCACGTGTTATCTCAAGTGGGGCCAATGCCGCATTATACGTGGCATTCTCCATGATCTCCTCATATCCCGGAGTATCCTTGCTTAAGGAATAAGCCTCAGCTAACGGCTTAAATGCCTCCGCATCCTTATCAATATCCTCAAGCAGCCTCTCCTTAATTTCACTGAGCTTTATTAAGTACTCATCTATCTTATCCTGATATTCGGCATATTTTTTCTTGCCTGTTGTAAGATTGGCCACCATGCTGTCCAGACAGCATCCTATGCCGGCTATGAGGGCCGAAGCCCCACCGCCTCCCGGTGTTGGTTCCGCTGATGCCAGCTTATCCAAGAATTCTCTCATGTCCTGATCTCCTCATTTTTTATACTAACTGTCCCATGTCAAAAAGACTGAACTGATTGCTCTCAGGGAGGTTGCCCAAAAGGCCCAATGCACTCATGGAATCCACTATCGTCTTGTTGGCCTTGGTCCTTTCCCTGAAATCCTGCTTGGAGAGGAGCTCATCTCCTGTCTTAAGAGCTTCCTCCATCTGATCGGCCACGGTCTCACCGAGACCTTCTATGCTGGTGAATGACGGCATTATGCGCCCGTCTATCACCTGGAAATCCCTGGCCTTGGCCTTGAATATGTCAAGCGGCATGAATTCAAAGCCCCTTGCATACATCTCTTCAACTATCCTCATATCCTTAAGCAGGTCTTCATCCTTCTTGCTGGCACTCTTGTTATCGATCCTGTCGCGGACTTCCTTCATCCTCATCTTGAGGTGTTCACTGCCCTGACACATGCTCTCATACGAGAATGCCTTGGCTCTTATGCTGAAGTATGCCGCATAGTACTCAAGCGGATAATTGATCTTGCAGTATGCCACTCTCCATGCCATCATGACATAGGCTGCCGCATGGGCCTTGGGGAACATGTACTTGATGTGCTCGCAGCTCCAGATATACCATTCCGGCACACCGCATGCAAGCATATCGGCCTTCCACCCGTCCCACTGTTCGGTCTTGCCGCTCGATACCGCCTTGGCGATCTTGCCCTTACGTACATTCTCCATTATACTGAAGGCTTCTGACGGCTCTACGCCCATCTCTATGAGATATGTCATGATATCATCTCTGGTACATATGGCCGTTGAGATGGTCGCTGTTCCCTCCTTGATCAGTATCTCCGCATTATTCTGCCAGACATCGGTTCCGTGAGCCAGTCCGGCTATACGAACAAGATCCGAGAAAGACTGCGGTTTGGTGTCAAGCAGCATCCCTATCGCAAAGTCCGTACCGAACTCGGGTATACCCAGGCAGCCTAACTTTGTGCCCCCGATATCGGACGGCGAGATGCCGAGTGCCTCGGTTCCCTTAAACAGGCTCATGACCTCGGGATCATCCAAAGGTATCGTCAGCGGATCCCTTCCCGTCAGATCCTGAAGCTTACGGATCATGGTAGGATCTTCATGTCCGAGAATATCAAGTTTGAGCAGATTATGATCTATGGCATGATAATCAAAATGAGTCGTGATCGTGCTCTCATCCTTAGGCGGATGCTGGATCGGAGTAAACGAATGTATCTCTTCTCCCACAGGCAGCACTATGATACCGCCGGGATGCTGGCCGGTGCTTCGTCTGACGCCCACACAGCCCTTAAGTATCCTGTCTATCTCGCAACTGCGCTTACTCATTCCGCGCTCTTCATAATACTTCCTGACATAGCCGTATGCCGTCTTATCTGCCAGCGTGCCTATCGTACCGGCGCGGAATGCCTGCTCGGCGCCGAAGATGACCTCGACATACTTATGGGCCTTGGCCTGATATTCAGACGAGAAATTAAGGTCGATATCGGGCTCCTTATCGCCCTTGAAGCCTAAGAATGTCTCAAACGGAATGTCGAAACCGTCCTTCTTAAGCGGCTTACCACAGACGGGGCAGGCCTTATCCGGCATATCTACTCCCGCTCTTCCGCTGTAAGCCCTGACATCCGGAGAATCAAAGTCCGAGTAATGACACTCCGGGCAGTAATAATGGGGACTTAAGGGATTAACCTCCGTGATCCCGGCCATCGTCGCAGCAAACGAACTGCCGACCGAGCCTCGCGAACCCACGAGATATCCGTCCTCCATGGACTTCCACACAAGCTTCTGGGCTATTATGTACATAACGGCATATCCGTTGCTTATGATCGAGTTCAGCTCCCTGTCCAGCCTGTCCTGTACCACCTTTGGCAGAGGATCTCCGTACATGCTGTGGGCCTTGGCATAGCATATCTTCTTAAGAGTCTCATCACTGTTCTCTATGACGGGAGGGCACTTGTCCGGACGGACCGGGCTGATCTGCTCGATCATGGATGCTATCTTACGCGGATTATCAATGACAACCTCTCTTGCCTTATCCGCGCCCAGATACATGAACTCGCTCATCATCTCATCCGTCGTATGAAGATACAGCGGCGCCTGTTCATCAGCTTCCTTATATCCGTTTCCGGCCATGATTATACGCCTGTATATCTCATCGTCCGGGTCCAAAAAATGGACATCACAGGTTGCCACGACAGGCTTACCGAATCTCTCGCCCAGACGAACAATTTCTCTGTTGATATCTCTGATATCCTCTTCACTGCCGATATTCTCATGCCTTGAAGATGCTATCATAAACCTGTTATTGCCTACAGGCTGTATCTCCAGATAATCATAATACCCGACGAGCCTGGCGATCTCCTGATCACCGCGTCCTTCCACTAATGCCGTATACAGCTCTCCTGCCTCACATGCGCTTCCAAGAAGTATCCCCTCCCTGCATCTGTCAAGCAGGCTCTTAGGAATACAGGGTTTACCTCTGTGCATATACTTAAGGTGTGATTCCGAGATCATCCTGTACATATTGACTCTTCCGGCGTCATTACGTGCCAGGATGACAGCATGGAAGCTGTGAGAACTCTTAACTCTTGATACCGTATCCCTTGTAAGGGAATTGACCTCATCAAGGCTGAACAAGCCCTTCTCTTCCGCCATTTTTATAAGCTTTATGAAGATTTGGGCCGTGCACTCCGCATCATCCACCGCTCTGTGGTGATTATCAAGTATCACATTCAGACCCTTTGCCACAGTCTGAAGCTGATAATTGGACAGATTAGGCAGCAGCGCCCCGGCCAGCTCGACAGTGTCCACATGAGTAAATCCGTAATCAAGTCCCTGCCGCTTACAGTTCTCTTTTATGAAGGATGTATCAAACGACGCATTATGTGCCACAAGAAACGCTCCTTCACAGAACTCCATAAACTCAGGCAGCACCTTGTCTATCGTCTCCGCATCGGCTACCATTGCATCAGTTATCGTAGTCAGTTCCGTTATCCTGTATGGTATTTTCCTCTCGGGATTGACAAAGACCGAAAACCTGTCGAGGATCTCTCCGTCCTTTACCTTCACGGCTCCGATCTCTATTATGGCATCTTTGACGCAGGAGAATCCGGTAGTCTCAATATCGAAGACAACAGCCGTATCCGCCGCCTTCTGTCCTCTTGAGTCGGTCACCACGGTCTTAAGGTCATCCACGAGATATGCCTCGAGGCCGTAGATCACCTTAAAGAAATCATCCGGCTTCGGATCCTCTTCTCCCGCTTCTGCCCGTTTCTTTTTCTCGGCCTTCCACAGATCGCTCCACGTATGCCATGCATCGGGAAACGCCTGAGCCACGCCGTGATCGGTTATAGCTATGGCCGGATGCCCCCACCTATATGCACGCTTGATGATATCCGAAACCTCGGATACTCCGTCCATATCGCTCATCTTGGTATGGCAGTGCAGTTCCACTCTCTTGTCGGAAGCATTATCCTCCCTCAGTGTCTTGAAGCTGCTGATCGCCATGATCCCCTCTATACGGCCTATTGTCAGTTCCTTGTCGTAATTGTCATACTGGACCGTTCCGCTCACTTTGATAAATGCTCCCTCATAAAGTGACGATGCCAGTTCCTGAACCTGCTCATTATGTACGAAGAGCTTAAGCCTTATGGTATCCGTGTAGTCCGTAAGATCGAAGAAATAGATGGTACGCTCATTGCGTATCTCCCTTGCCTCGGTCTTGATGACTTCGCCTCTTACCACGACATCACCTATCTCACCCACTATATCCCGCATGGGAATGGGATCTCCGGTGAATTCCTTGCCATATATGAGTCCGGGATGATCGCTCCTCTTAAGGGCCCTTCTTCGAAAACCCGCAGGCGCCTGATCCTGCGTATTATCCGCAGTGACCGCCCCTTGAGCACGAACACTTATCCCGTAAGAATCCGCATCTTCACCGTCCCCGATCATATCTTCTTCCGTAAGGAATTCTTCCGAATCCGATTCATCATCTTCCGCGCTGTCTGAGATATAAGTATCGCTGTCTGCCTCTTCCTCTTCAGGGATATCGGAATATACCGTATCTATATGAGCATTGGCCGCTATCTGTGCTATCCGCCGTGCTATCTTGGCATCCTCTGCCGCTTTGAAAGAACGGCTCTCATCATCCTCTTTATAGTCGATCTCTATTATGCAGTCGACTCCGCACCTTTCCACTAAGATCTTCTGCAGAACTGCCGTGATCCTGCCGGCCATTCCCCTGTTGGTCCTGGTGTCCGGCAGCGTGATATGCATGGTTCGGCCGTCAGTAAACTCAATGCCCGCGTTTTTTAACAGAGAACCCATAAGATGATCCCTGTCCCTTATCTCCTCGATTATGCTCTCCCTGTATGTCTCCATGATGGATCGCATATCATAGCCCGGGGGCAGTTCGTATCTCTGCAATATGCTCACTGTGACCGATCTGTCCTTGAAAATGGTGCTCTTGATGATCCTGCACATCTTCCTGACTGCGGAATACTCAATGAGATGGTCGGACAGGATGCAGATACTCAGTCTGTCTCCTTCAGAAGACAGTGAAACCTTCCTGACTTCAGTCTTGCCGAACAGGATCTCCAGTTCATTATTGACTTTTATGGTAGGAAAAACCTCAAAAAACAGCTTAGGACTGTCCGCCATCCCAATTCTCCAATTCTTCTCGTAATGTATCAAGCAATAATGCCTCGGGTACTTTCTTAACGATCTCACCCTTTCGGATCAGAAGGCCCTCGCCGTCTCCACCCGCGATGCCAATATCCGCTTCCCTGGCTTCTCCGGGGCCGTTAACGGCACATCCCATGACTGCAACCTTGATATCAAGCGGATAGTTCTGTACCATCTCTTCAACCTTGCAGGCAAGACCGATGAGATCGATCTTAGTCCTTCCGCAGGTCGGACAACTCACTACCTCTATCCCGCCCTTTCTGAGTCCCAGGGTCCTGAGTATGATCCTTGCGGACGTTATCTCCTCGACCGGGTCCCCCGTGAGCGATACCCTTATGGTGTCACCAATGCCCTCGCTAAGGATGAGTCCTAAGCCTATTGCGGACTTGATATTACCGCTCCTGACCGTTCCGGCCTCTGTTATGCCCACATGGACCGGGTAAAGAGTCCTGCGCCTTATCAGCTCATCCGCCAAGAGCCTGTGAGCCTCAACGCACATCATTACGTCGGATGACTTGATGCTTATGACCATATTGTCATATCCGGCTTCCTCGATCATATGCACCTTATCAAGGGCGCTCTCCACGATACCCGCGGCCGTAACTCCCCCGTCTCTTTCAACGATATGTCGCTCAAGCGAACCGCTGTTAACGCCTACTCTTATGGGAATGCCGCTTCCTTTCGCGGCACGGACCACTTCCCTAAGCTTCTCTTCGCCGCCTATGTTGCCCGGATTGATACGTATCTTATCCGCTCCGTTCTCTATGGCCGCGATCGCCATCTTGTGATCAAAATGTATGTCAGCCACTAAGGGTATATGGATCCGCTTCTTTATCTCCTTTAGTGCCGCGGCAGCCTCATTATCCGGTACCGTGCATCGTATGATCTCGCATCCGGCCTCTTCAAGCTTAAGTATCTGACTTACTACTCCGTCAATATCTGCGGTAGGGATATTGGTCATGGATTGTATCCGTACGGGATTACCTCCTCCTATCTTCACACCGCCTATATCAACTGTTCTGGTATTATCTCTGTACATTATTCCGTCCTTTATGGGATTCTCCGATATGACAACATATTGTGGTCTGACCGTTATCGTGACACATATATTAGTATATGTGTTTTTGCCCGTCTTTTCAATGATTATCGATTGGTTAAAACCCACAAAAATCAGACATGATTTTTTGTTATTTTTTTATCTCATAACCGCTTGATTTTTGACCGGAAGACATATATAATCACATACACGCTCTGCAATATCGCATTGCGCCGAAGGAGGTGATGTACAGCACAATGCCGGGAGACAGAACTACATATCATTCGGCCCATATATGGGAGAAGGGATACAGAACATCCAACGAAGACTCACTTGCGCTCCTGGATGTCGTATCCGGACAGGATCATATATTGCTGGCCGTTGTGGCAGACGGTATAGGCGGACTTAAGGGCGGAGGATACGCCGCAAGTTACGTCACGGACAGACTGAGACAGTCCTTCATGGAATATGTCCGGAGAGCGGACCGCATAACTTTTGCCGGTCTCTCAAGACTGTTCAAGAGAATACTGTGCAGCTGCCACATGTATCTTAAGGACTATGGCAGCAGGAATGCCATACGCTTAGGCACCACAGTCAGTATACTGTGCCTGATTGGGAGAAGAGGCATAGCAATACAGATCGGGGACAGCCATCTCTATTTAATCGGAGATCGTATCCGGCAGATCGGACACGACCACATCGATCAAAACGGACATCTCAACAGATGTATCGGTTCAGGAACTTTTCACAGAATTCAGATAATTAATTTTAGAATTAACAAAGACGATATTGCCCTGTTATGTACAGACGGCTTCTATCGACGGGGATACCACCATATGAATGCGCTGACCCGGCCCCGTCGCCGGAAGGGCTCTGTGTCGGATTCTGCTCTGTTATATGTTCTCGGCAATATCAGAGATTGCGCATACAAGGCAGGCGAACGGGATAATATGAGCGCTGTCGCCGTCAGTGTATGCAGGAAAAGGAGGTACTGAATGTCTGAAACCTACAATATCTGCAAGACAGAATTACTCAATCCCCCGCATGAATCCGGGGATGCCGATGAATACATATCCGGCGCTCCATCCATCGAATCATCGCTTGGCGATAGATATCATATACTGAGACATCTCGGGGAAGGGGCATGGGGAAGCGTATACCTTATCGAAGATCATAAGCTTGGCAAGCAGTGGGCTCTTAAGATAGTCCGTGAGATAACCGGTGATGAGCTTACAGCATTAAAGAGGATCGATCACCCCGCTTTTCCCAGGATAGTTGATGTACTCGAAACAGAATCGGGAACCGGACTTATCATGGATTTTATCAGTGGTACGACCATAGGAGAATATGCAGCCTCTCATAGAATAAGCACGGATATGCTTTACGAATGGACTCTCGAGATCGCAGGAGCCCTGCGATATCTCCATACAATATCACCCGTGATTCTTTATCTTGACTGCAAACCTTCCAATATCATATACGGCGAGGACGGGCATATCCATTTGGTGGACCTCGGGAGCGCTTATATCCCTGATGTGAGCGACAGACACAGGATAAGCGGAACCCTTCCTTATGCTGCTCCGGAGCAGAGGCGCGGGATGTCCGTTGACGTACGCAGCGATATATATGCCCTCGGAGTGACTGTCAAGACTATCGGAAGACTTCCGGAGCAAAGATTTACACTGTTGTCATACATAAGATACCGTCATGACAGGGACAAGCGCTTCAGGGCACTGTCCTACATCATAGGCAGGTGCATGGAGTCAAGACCGGCCGACCGGTATCAGACTGCCGATGAATTGATCTATCAACTGACACATCCTGGCAGTATACCCTATCGATTGCCTTCAACCGAAAAGATTATACAGCGGTCCGCCGATATCCTGTACAAGAATATAGTGACCCTCTTCTGTATCCTGAGTTTTCACATGTATGCCAACAACGCAGGACCGGCTTATCTTGCCCTTGGATCCGTCCTCTTTATTCTTCTGATCACCCTGTCTCTCAGACATGGCATAACTGCCCGTTCCGGTGTATGGCGCTGTTACAAGGATGTATACCTGCGGGATCTGTCGGGTGCCGCGCTTCTGGTCCTTCTGTGCACGGCACTCACTCTCGGGCATGGATATGCGGCCGAACTGACGGATGCAGCGGACTCTCAGTCCGGATCCCCGGTCTCCTCAGAGCATATGCCTTCCAAGCATAGCGACAGCGCAGCCAAGGAACCCCCTAAAATAACCATATATGACAGCAAGGGTGTCATGATGTTGTATAAAGGACAGTATACCGTAACGGATGGAGACAGCATCTATCTGTGCATTCCCATAGAAAGCCTCAATACTCCGCACCTTCCCTCAACGATCAGAGTCGAATGAATCCTCCGGGGTAATTGGCTATTTCGGCCTGGTGGGGGCAGCTGCGGACAGATGCAAAAAGCCCTTGGACTTACTGTCCAAGGGCTTATATAAGCTGATAACGGGAATCGGACCCGTGACCTCCGCACTACCAATGCGACGCTCTACCGACTGAGCTATATCAGCATCTTAAGAAACGCTTCGGTTTCCTCAACGTTAGATATACTACCACATCTGCGGCTTATTTGTCTACCATTTTCTTGATTTTGGCACGTATGCGCTGCAGGGCATTATCCGTGGATTTTTCTTCCCTTCCCAGGACTCCCGCTATCTGTACGTAATTCATTCCCGTAAGATACAGGTCGAGGACCTGATTCTCAAAGTCACTGAGTTCTTCACCTATTCTCCTGTAGAGATCCTCTGCATTCTCACGGTCTATGAGTTCCTGCTCGGGACTTAAACCTCCATGTGCAAACAATTCCAGCTTGACAGCCGTCCTCTCACCGTTGTCATCCTCTTCATCTCCGTATAAGGATATATATGAATTAAGAGGAATATTCTTCTTTCTTCCCGCAGACTGAATGGCATTATACATCTGCCTTGATACGCAGAGGTTTGCAAAAGTCAGAAAACTTGCATCTCTGCCCGGATCGTAATCTCTTACCGCCTTAAAGAGACCTATCATCCCCTCCTGGATGAGATCTTCAGGCTCCGCTCCGAGTATATACATGGAATTGGCATTATGACGGACAAGATCCTTATACTTGTTGCACAGATAGTCCGCTACATCCTTATCGCCGTCCCTGAGTTCCTGTATCAGTTCTTCATCCGAGATACCGTCGTATCTGTCTTGCATCGACATTATGATATCACCCCTGACTTCTCTGTCTTACCGCCTCATATCCGAGTACGGCCGCTGCTACGGATGCATTGAGGCTGTCTATGTCCCCTTTCATCGGAATTCGGGCCACATGATCACACTTGCTCTTGACAAGCCTGCTCACTCCGTCTCCCTCAGCTCCTATGACCAGCCCTAAAGAACCCGTCATATCAACATCATACATTATCTCGCCATCCATATCAGCGCAGACGAACCACATCCCCTTTTCCTTGAGTTCCTCGATGCAGCGGGCGATATTGGTAACGCGGACGACCGGAGTATAATTGATGGCACCGGCACTTGTACGTGCTACGACTCCCGTCAGTCCCACTGCTCTGTCAGCTCTGATTATCACACCATGGGCTCCCGAAAGATTGGCAGTACGGATAATGGCTCCTAAGTTGTGAGGATCCTCGATACCATCCAGGATATATACAAAAGGTGACTCTCCCTTGGATTCGGCCAGAGCAAACACATCCTCCATCTGACTGTATTCGTATGCCGCACTCACTGCTATGACTCCCTGATGCATGCCAGTTGCAGACATCTTATCCAGCCTGTCCTTATCCACGTATTTAACGAATACGTTACGCTTCTTAGCCTCACGCTTGATCGTCATTATAGGTCCGTCACTGAGCCCGTCCTGTATATAGAGCTTGTCTATGGGTTTGGAAGCCCTGAGCGCCTCTATGACCGGGTTTCTGCCTTCAATTAAATTTTCTTTTAATTTTTGCTTTTCTTCCATTTATGTTCTCCAACGCGTTTATGCCCTACTTCCAACGTGTCACAGGTCCGATTCCCGTTACCGTTTTCTTACGAAGCGGTATTACATCACGCCTGTTTTTGTAAGCCCGGATCTTACCAGCTTAAGTATTCTGTCCTGTTCATGTTCAAGATACAGATATCCTATCAGCGCCTCCAAGCCCGTAGCCTTATGATAGTCCGCAAAGGATGCGTTCTTGGCCTTATTGGCGGTATGGGCATTGCAGCCTCTTCTGTATATCGTAAGCTCCTCTTCCGACAGTTCGTCCAGAATGGCTTCAGCAAGGTTCGCCTGTGCCGGAGCCTTGACTATGTCGGCTTTTTTCTTATGCAGCTTATTGACCTGCATATTGCCGGCTCCCACGACAAGCGACCTTATGACCAGATCAAATACGCAGTCCCCTATAAAAGCAAGAGTAAGAGGTGAATACGTCCTTATATCCACCTCTCCAATATTGAATTCTTCTCTTATCTTGTCATAGAAATCTTCCATCAGTCATCGTCGGGGCCGCTGCCCCGTAAGCAAATAAGGCTTATACGAGTTCCCAGACCGTGCCTTCTCTGGTATCCTTGATCGCCACGCCCTTGGCTAAGAGTTCATCTCTAATGGCATCAGCTTTCGCAAAATCCCTGGCAGCTTTGGCTTCCTTACGCTCGGCTATCTTATTCTCAATAAATGCAATGAGTTCATCGGATGCGCCTGTCACTCCCGAATCCTCATCAGCCTTGAGCAGATCAAGGGACAATACCTTATCATAATCCTCTAACACCGCTCTCTTGGTAGCATCCGACATATCGGCCTTGAGCACATCATATATCAGGGTCACGCCCATCGATGTATTAAGGTCGCTTCCGACTTCCCCAACGAACCTGTCATGCCACTCCTTTACAACCGCCTCATCAGGTGTACCCTCAGTATCAAGAGCCGCGATACGCTTCTTGAGTTTCTTATATGTGGCAGCCATCTGATCAAGTGCGTCATATGAAAAAGTGAGCGGTTTACGGTAATGGCTCTGCAGACAGAATAGTCTGTACGCGAGCGGATCATAACCCTTGGACTCAAGGAGGCTCACTGTAAGGAAATCACCCTTGGATTTACTCATCTTACCGGTCTCATCATTCAGATGATGCACATGGAACCAGTAGTTGACCCACTTATGCCCCATATAACTCTCGCTCTGGGCTATCTCATTGGTGTGATGCGGGAACATGTTGTCTATTCCGCCGCAGTGGATATCAATATATTCGCCCAGATGCTTCATGCTGATACATGAGCACTCTATATGCCATCCGGGATAACCCACACCCCATGGACTGTCCCACTTAAGGGCCTGGTCTTCAAACTTAGACTTGGTGAACCACAGCACAAAGTCATTCCTGTTACGCTTATTGGTGTCCTCCGATACATCGTCTCTGGCACCTATCATTAGTTCTTCTTCATTCTGAGCGCCAAAAACATAGTATTCCTTGAGTTTCGAGGTGTCGAAGTATATATTCTCTCCCGCCTTATATGCATATCCCTTCTCAAGGAGCACCTCTATCATATGGATGAACTCGTCTATGCAGTTGGTAGCGGGCTCAACCACATCGGGAGTCTTGATATTGAGCTTATCACAGTCGCTGAAAAACGCATCCGTATAGAACTTGGCAATCTCCATTATGGTCTTATGCTCACGCTTGGCTCCGGCCAGCATCTTATCCTCTCCCGTATCCGCATCGGATGAGAGATGACCGACGTCGGTTATGTTCATGACGCGCTTGACATCATAGCCCGAATATCTTAAGAGTTTCTCGAGCACATCCTCCATAATATAGGTACGAAGATTGCCGATATGAGCAAAATGATATACCGTAGGGCCGCAGGTATACATTGATACCTTACCCTCCTCATTGGGCTTAAAATCTTCCACTCTCTTACTTAATGAATTATAAAGCTTCACTTTTCTTACCTTCCTGTATTCCTTATATTCTCCGCGGCAGAATGCCTGTCCGGATCGTTACCTCTTATTCTCTTTCATCTGTCTCTCAAGCTCGAGCACTCTGTTGATAAGTTCCGAATTGGCCATCTGCAGATTGCGGATATCCTCTCTGACAGGGTCAGGAAGATGTACATGATCCAGATTATCCTGCGGCAGGCAGTCTGTTGCAGACTTGACCACACGACCCGGAACACCAACCACCGTGGATCCCGGCGGTACTTCCTCCAGCACAACACTTCCGGCGCCTATCTTACTGTTATCCCCTATCTTGAATGAGCCCAGCACTTTAGCCCCTGTGCTTATCATCACGTTATTACCGACAGTGGGATGACGCTTGCCATGCTCCTTACCGGTTCCGCCGAGAGTCACACCCTGATAGAGTGTCACATTATCTCCTATCTCCGCAGTTTCACCTATGACTACGCCGGTTCCGTGGTCGATGAAGAAGCCCTTACCTATGGTCGCACCGGGATGGATCTCTATCCCCGTCTTACGTACAGCTTTCTGCGAGATAAGACGCGCCAGAAAGAAATGGCCTTTCAGATACTGCTTATGTGCCATTCTGTAATACACCATGGCCTTGAAACTCGGATAGAGGAAAACCTCCAGATTACTGTGTATTGCAGGATCCCTTTCCTTTATGAGATTGATCTCTTCTTTTACGGTTTTGATAAAGCTCATTCTATATATCTTCTTTCCCGGTCCTTATGGTCCTTTGTCTTCTCTATTTGATGCAGGATTGCCCAAAATTAAATCATGGATTAATTTATCTTTCCACAGTCCTTGCTCATCGGACAGGAGGCGCAGGCGCTCGCAGCGCATGATGCTGCAGACTGTTCGCCATCGGTCGCTCCATCCGTGAACACCGTCTCAAATGTGCCGTTTATATCCGCCATCGAAGCGTGCGCCATATCCATGGTGGCAAACTCTCTCGGATTGGTCAGCATACAAACAGCCTGAGCCGCTATGCCCTCGCCGCTGCCGGTAAACCCAAGTCCTTCCTCTGTCGTTGCCTTAACATTTACCTGGGATACATCTATTCCGAGTGCCCCGGCAATATTCTCTCTCATCCTGTCAATATAAGGTCTCATCTTGGGAGCCTGAGCTATTATTGTTGCATCTATGTTCTCAATCATATAGCTCTCTGCATCAAGCATTGCTCCGACCATGGCTAAAAGATTGAGGCTGTCGGCACCTGCAAAGCGCTCATCCGTATCCGGAAAGTGCTTTCCTATATCTCCCATCGCTGCAGCACCAAGCAGTGCATCCGCTATGGCGTGGAGCAGGACATCCGCATCCGAATGGCCCAACAGTCCCTTTTCATAGGGAATATCTATCCCGCCTATGATCAGTTTTCTGTCGGGGACCAGTCTGTGGACATCATATCCCATTCCTATCCTCATAATAGTCTCCTATCCCAGTACCGAATTGCAGAATTCCCTGCATTCCCTGCTGTAATCCTCATAATCTTCTCTGATAAAGTCATATCGCCCTTCCTTGGCAGCCATCTCATGGTTCAGAGACCGCACTCTTAATGGCTCATAGTAAACGGAAGCCATCATACCCTTGATACCATGAGCTTTAATGGCATAATCCGCATAATCTTCCTTGTCCAGATCATCCTTAAGGGAATCCAGTGCTTTAAGTGAATCTTCTGCCACCTTATGAATGATTTCAAAGGCAAAATCCTTATTACCGAATACCTTGAGCACCTGGGCAAACCCTTCTCTCTCAAACAGCCCGCCGTAATCATTTTCTTTAGAAGGAATAATCTTATCCATATTCTCTGCATCCTTTCTCGCATCATCAGCTTCTGCCGCCTGATCCCGACTGTCCTCCGCCTTACTGTTCTTATCTTCGTTCTCCTTAGTATCATCCTCCATTATGAGCTTATCCTCGGGCAGATACTTCATCAATGTTGTCTCAAGAGTGGCACCGTCAACAGGTTTTGCTATATAATCGTTGAATCCCTGCCTCAGATACTCATCTCTGCTGTCCTGTGTAGCATTGGCAGTGAGTACAATAACGGGTGTATCGTAATTAAGTCCGTTTTCTTTCTTCCTGATTGCTTTAAGTACTGCTATTCCGTCAGGATCCGGCATCATATGATCCAAAAGGATCACATCATATTTGCTCTCCTCCGCCAGATCGATGGCTTCTTCACCGTTATTCACAAGTTCCACCTTGAGTTCGGTCGCTTTAAGGAACTGCTTGATGATAAGGAGATTAGAGCTGTTATCATCCACGGCCATGATCTTCGCGGTGGGTGCCTTGAAGCTGACCTTATATCTTGCTCTGTCAGAATCCATCTTATTGTATTCTGCAACCGCCCTCCACGAATCGCCGACAGGAGCCTTGCTGAGAACTCTCTGCGGGATCCGGACGATGAATGTGGAACCGACTCCGTACTCGCTCGTTACTTCCACGCTTCCGTTCATTGCCTCGGTTAAACTCTTGACAATAGATAATCCCAGTCCGGTGCCCTGAATATTACGATTGACTCTCTCATCCACTCTCTCAAAGGAATCAAAAAGCCTCGGGAGATCTTCCTGCTTTATGCCTATACCGCTGTCACTTATCTCCACATTTATCATGGTCCTCTCATAAGTGACAACCGTATCATCCGCTTTATCGATATCAGTTGCGTAAGCTTTAAGTCCGATATAGCCCCTCTTGGTATACTTGGCCGCGTTTGTGATCAGATTGATGACTATCTGCTTAATATGGTTCTCATCACCATCCAGTACCGACGGCATGTTCTCATCCGCTTCAAATCTGACTTCAAGGCTCTTTTCCGCAGCTAACTGATTCATAAGATTGTATGAATCACTGATCAGTGATGATAGCTTATAAGGATCGCTCACGATATTAAGCTTACCTGACTCAATCTTGGAGAAATCCAGCACATCTCCGATTATCGACAGGAGGAGCTTGCCCGACCTGCCTATATGTTCGGCATACCCGAGTACATCGGGATCTTCACTCTCTCTTAAGATCATCTCGTTCATACCCATTATGGCATTTATCGGAGTTCTGATCTCATGCGACATATTGGCTAAGAAGTTGGACTTGATCATACTGGCCTCTATCGCCTTTCGCCTCTCCTTCTCACGGCTTAATATATCACCTATGGTATGGACAAGGGCCATGGCGAGCATAAAGTATATACCCAGAATGAGCCATACATCTCCAAATGCCGTCAGATGCAGATTGATAAACACTATCTCAAGGATCGCTCCTAAGCACAGACCTCCCGCTCCGATGGCCACCCACTTGTACTCTTCTATATATCCGTCCCTGTATTCCTTGAACAGCAGCCCGATTACCGTCAAACCCGCAATTGCCACCACAATATCGTTATATATAAGAGTTCTCTCAAATGCCATGATATCCGTAAAGTGAAGAATACATACGATGATCTCATCCAGCATCAGAAGAGCGATGGCATAACTGTATATCTTCTCATATCGCTTATTCTGCAGTTCGTTGAAGTATCTGATAAAGGATATGGGCATAAGAGGTGTCAGAATGTAGCCCATGATCCCCTCTACAAAAATGTTGCCGAATACGAACTGATACATATATGAATCCGTAATGGCCCACAGGGCTATGGACAGCATTCCGTAGGCCAGCATACGCAGAGCCTTGTCATAAACTTTGTATACTATCCTTATGACGGCCGAACCCACAGATACAGTCACGGCGAACACCAAAAGCAGCATGGACGCAAAGAATCTGAATGCATATTGAGACATCAGTTCCCTGGTGATGGCATACATTTCGCCGTAGTACATCTCCTTGACGGAACCGTTAAATGCACCCTCTTCATCCTTGACGATCTTTATGACCTTTCCCGCGTCCGCAGCACTCAGTGCAAGCGGAAAGAAACCGCTCTTAGTGATCCGTCCCGGAATCCTGCTGCTCTCCCTGGACTGGAAGAATCGTAACTGACCGTCTATATATATCTTGATATCATGGCCTGCAGAGAGAACCATATATTCGCCTTCATAAATATCATCAGGCAGCACGGATGTAAGGGAGACCGTCTCTCCCACCGGGATATTGAACCTGTGTGGGAGCGTGCAGACACCTGTCTCTCCCGTAGATGTCTCATATTCCCACTCGATCGACAACGTCTTGGCCGAACCGACGCGCAGAACATCATGTCTGTCCACAAATTGGCCGAAGATATAGATGCCTATCGCAAACAATGCTACCAACCAGGAAGCCGCTATACTTGCCCGAAGCAGATATTTGTATTTTTGATCTTCCTTTTTCAGCCCCATACTGTCCTCAAACAACGGATTTTGACACACAAATCAACATTATGAGTATATCACAGCCATATCCCCATTATCAATCAGATATATCCGTTATAAACCCATAATGTATAAAGGGGCCGCAGCATGGCTCCGACCCCTCTATCTCGTGTTCTTATGAGCAATGCATCCTATTGCTCAAGCTTATTACCGCAGCTCTCACAGAAAAGACTTCCCGCCATATTAGGCGCGCCGCACTGTGAACAGAATATCTTGGGAGCAACACCCTGGGCAGGACCTGCTCCGAGTATGCTCTTCTCCTTTTCTTCGAGTTCCATTATCTGTCTCTTAAGATCCTCTATAGCTGCATATCTTTCTTCTATACCTGAGATCTGCTCCTGGATCATATCCATGTTAAAATTGTGGCGATTCAGGAATACTGTCTCACCTATAAGCTTTTTAAGACCGTTGATCTCGTTTTCCTTATTGGTTATTGCCGTCTTAAATTTGGTCGCTTCCATAAGATTGGATGTCTTCACGTTAAGTGTGGCTATTCCTTTATTCACACTGTCCATAAATCCTGCCATAGTAATCATTCCTCCTGTACTTTTATATAATGTCCGATCCGATTGTCCGCACCGACCGAACACAATAACCCTTGCTTATGCTACCATAAAACATGTTTTTTTACAATTATCTGCCTATTCGATCTGGTTTTTCAATTCACTTAAGACATTCATCTCCATATCATCGGTATAAATACTCTGATTCTCATACAACTCTTTGGCTTTTTTGCAGTATTCCAGAAAGGCAGTGTAATCTCTGTCTGCTCCGAGGTTCTTATTCTGTTTCTCTATCTCTAAAAATGCCAGCCGCTTATATGTATTGTAATTATCACCGTACTGCTCTTTCATGAGCATAAGTTCATCTTCCGCAGATTCAAGGTCGCCTTTCTGCTCGTATATGACAGCCATGTTATTATGGGTGGTATATGTATCCCAGCCGTTATCTATGATCTGCTCAAACACATCCAGTGCATCATCAAGCTTTCCCTGATCGCCGTTTAATTTTGCCAGATCAATATAATCCTGCGCCAGCTGCTCAAGTATTCCGGCCTTCAGACTGCTGTCAAGCCCGGATGCTTCGGTTAACAGTTCTGCTGATTCGGCTATTTCGCCAGCATCCGTTCTGTCATACAGGGATGCACACAGGATATATGCTCTTGCCCTTGTCTGAACATCATCGGAAGCCTCTATGCATTCCTTATAAAGATCCATGGCTTTGGATGTATTGCCGCAGGAAGCCTCTATCTCCGCATTGGCGAGCATAAGATCGGCATTGTCCATATCCATGTCTACGGCTTCATCCAATACCTCGAGCGCCTCAGTGGCATCACCCGTCCTTGCCAGAGCGATCGCCTTGTCTCTGTATATCAACGCGTTGGAAGCGTCATATGTAAGTGCATTATCAAAGTCCTCGATCGCCTCATCATACTGTTCCAGGTTGAAGAGATTATTGGCTCTCAGATAATAAGCGGATGATCTCAGGCTCTCATCAAGATCAAAATAGAATCCCTCCAATAGTTCAGAATCGATATAATCTATGCTGCCTTCATAATCCGCCCCGTAATACATATCAAGAGCCGTATCGAGCTTCTCTCTGTAACTGCTCTCACCCTTTTTCTTAAGTGTGATAAGCGCCACTGCCGCAACTGCACCCAGTATAACAGCAGAGATTGCGATCGTAACTACCCGTCTTATGACCTTTGCACGATATTTCAGGTCATATTTATGTATATTGTGAAGTATCTTCCCTATCTCATCGAAGCTTTGATACCTGTCTTCAGGGTTGATCTCCATGGACTTGGTGATGATGTCGGCCAGACCTCTGTTCATCAAGGGATAGATGTCAAGTATAGGCTTTATGGCCGTCGGATCTGAAGACGGTTTGATCCCCGTGAGCATATGGTACAAAGTTGCACCAAAACTGTAGATATCCGAACGCTTATCAAAGAGTATGCCGATCTCCTTTTTTTCCTCCACCGTCATACCGGTAGATGACTTGGGAAGTATCACCACATCTTCCGTATCCCTTAACAGTTCGGTTTTTTCATATTCTTCGTCGGATACATTCCCCGAATCTGATGCGCCCAGTATCTCAGTAGCCTCATATTCTTTATCCAGGGCTCCTGCAGTCTTCAGTACATTTCTCTCGTACTCAAATGAACGTCTCTGCTCAGGCGCTGCATATCCGAGTGTGTATCCGAATGCATAACTGTTTGCCGCTCCGAGTGCACTGGAGATATTAAAATCAATAAGACAGACATTACCCTCAGGAGTGATCATTATATTGTCCGGCTTGATATCACCATGTATTACCGGTGGATTCGAATTATGAAGATATATCAGAGCATCGCCAAGCTGCCTGGCATACTTGATGACTTCATCCTCCGGCATTTTTCCTTTTTCCTTGAGTATATCCTTAACAGACTGACCGGGGATATAATCCATAACGGTATATACCGCATCATCCGTCACTATAAAATCAAGGACCTGTGGCAGGTTGGAATGCCTTAAATTCTTAAGAGTGTCAGTCTCGGTACGCTCATTGACCAGACCGCGTATGGCTTCGTGCTGCTTCTTAAGAACCACCTTTTTGCGAAGTCTCTTATGATATGCCTCATAGACGGTACCACCGCCGCCTTTACCGATCTCGCCTATTACATCATATGTATCCGTGATTATATGATCCAAGTTCATACCTGTCATCTCCGAAACTACCTGACATATCCTGCGGCATAAGCCTTGTCATAGTACTCCTGGGCTTTTGTCTCATCCTTATCTACCGCGACACCGCCCTCATATATCTGTCCGAGTTCAAAGTAAGCCTTTGGATCATTGAGATCGGCTGCCTTGTTGTACCACTCCAGGGCTTTATCCACGTCTCTGTCAACGTTTTCGCCATCTACGTACAGCCATCCCAGAGATCTCATGGCCGTGCAGTCACCGCAATTGGCCGCCTTCTCATAATACTCTACGGCTTTATCGACATCTTTTGCAAACCCGAGTCCCATCTCATACATGTATCCGTACCACACGCATACGTTGGGTTCGCCTTCAGTTATCTTTTCAAAATACTCTATTGCCTTATCATACTCAGGATCATCATCTTCAGAAGAATGGTCTCTCTTATCGCCATAATAATACATTCCGCCGAGTTCTCTGTATGATGCATTGATATAGTATTGACTGGTTCCTTCATTGATGACTTTATTGAAGTATTCGATGGCCTTATCCATATCTTTTTCCATTCCGTGTCCATCGCAGTACATCCTTCCAAGTCCGTAGTATCCCTCAGTGAGGCCGTTCAATATGGCTCTTCTGTAATAATCTCTGGCTATGACATAATCATAGTCTATGTCTTTGGTGCCTTCTTCAAACAATATCCCAAGCTGGATGGAAGCATAGTAATTACCGCCCAGTTCCGCTCTCTCCAGTTCATCCTTCGCCTTTTCAATGTCGTAGGGCAGTCCCGCCATATGCATATGCATGAAGCCGAGACAGTACAGCACATCCGGATCATCCGAATCCTCATACTCGCTTATTATCTCTGCGGCCTTATAATAATCGGCCTCTTTTCCGTTCTCCCCGGATAAGTACTCCCAGCATTCTCTTGCCGCCTGCTTTTCCGGCGAATCATCACTTACTTCTTTGTATATTGACTTGTCTCTGGATATCTCAGCCTCATCGCCGACATCCGATACGCTTCTTACGGTTCCGCATGCCGTCATACCCGCCAAAACAGTCAAAATGAATAAATATGTAATCACTTTTTTCATATCTGCCAATCTCCTCATATCTAGAACCCGATAGTTCCCAGTGCGTCGCCGTATCTCATATATGACCATACACAATACCAGCTCCAGTAATCTCCTATACCGTCAAATGCATATATGTACGAGTATGAATCACCTTTCCAGGTACCGGGATACTTGGCATTGAAATCTGCTGTTCTGTTCTTGGTGGGCTTACCGTTAACCGCATCAAATGAAACATCGTATGTGTGTCCGCCCGAAGTGATCCTGGCATCGATATGTCCGGTCCAATGACCATCCGTAAGTTCTCCGCTCTCTGTCTCAGTATACTCATCACCTGAGTTCGTGAAAACAGCTTTGCTGATCTCCTCTCCGTCACCGTTAGGCTTATCGCCCGACCATGTTCCCTTGAAGTACCGGTACAGTTCTTTTGAATCACCTATGAATGTCGTTCCATATCCTTCACGGCTTCCGTTCTCATAATTTCCGTAGTAGAAGTAGTATACTCCGTTATAGTGATAGCATGCCGCTCCGGTTCCGGAATTGCTTCCGTTCTCATCCGGGAAGTAATAGTATACCTTACGTGTCATCCTCTGCAGGAAAGCCTGACACTCATCGGAATTGTACATAGCCAGCATGGCTTCATAGTCCTCCGTTGCCATGGTATCATACACTATCTTCATATATTCGCGATTCTTTGCTTCTTCTGCCTTGATCCTGTTGATCTCGTCGATCTCCTTCTGTATGAAGTCATCATCGATGCCGTCAACGATACCCTTATACTTCTCAACAAGCTTAAGAACCAGATCGTAATCGCCCGTATCGAATGCATAGCTGATATAATCCTTAACCGCTCTGTCGCGTCTTGCCTTGATCTGTTCATTATCAGGGTCGAGTTCAAGTGCTTTTTCAAGATAGTCGATACCCTTATCAAACTTCTTCTCATCAATGTAATCACCACCGACGATGAAGTAGTCATCGATAAGGAGATCCCTGAAGTCATCATCATCCGGGAAAAGCTCAAGAGAAAGTTCCACGCTCTTAAGCTCTTTCTCTTTGTCATCCTTATATATCTCCTGGACATATCTCAAAATGTCAAGAGCCGTATCCTTATTCTCATCCGTATAAGAATCCATATTATCTTCGATGAGAACAATGGCAGTCTCATAAGTTTCAGCCATTCCATCCGTATCATCAAGGCCGGAATATGCTTTCATAAGACCAAGGTATGCCTCAAGATCGGTATCGTCTATCTCTATGGCCTTCTCGAAGCTGACCCTTGCCGTTTCATAATCCAGTTCTTCCAGGGATCTGACACCCATGTTGATCTGCTTTATAAACCTCTGCCGCGGCGTATTGTTATATACCAATACTCCCGTTACAGCCGCTATGATCAATACTACGGGTATAGCGATAAGAAACGGCTTCTTCTTTTTTACCGGTGCCGCTCCGCCATTACCGTCCGGCCCCGCAGCCGCAGGTTCCGCCGGTGTTGCCGGTGTTACCGGCGTTTCGGGTGTTACCGGTGTTTCGGGTGTTACCGGCTCCACAGGAACCTTCGGTATTTCAAAAGAACCTGATAATCCCTGCGTGCCTGATGTACTTGAAGTCCCCAAAATCTCCGTAGACTCAGTTGATGCCTCCGGTGCAGATACCGGTGTTACCGGCGATGCATCCGCCGGAACACTCACTCCCTCATTTTCCGGTGTCACAGGCGTTCCCGTAACATTTTCCTGGTTCATCGTCTCATTGTTCTCCATAACTTGTCCTTCCTGTTACATGATCATTATCTATTATCATACGTGGTAAATACTTATAATCCACGATTATGCTATCATAATCATCCTTCTATTACAAATAATATCAAAACCATCTCCACAGTATCAGCGTCATTATGTCCCTCATGTTCATCCGATTGACAGACATATTCCCATATATGATCACGGATAATACTGTTCATTCAAAAGAACGGCACCTTCGTCCATGCTAATATTCCACCATATGCAGCCTTCATAGTTCCGGTCTCTGCCGGACATATGCTCATTCAGATCCATCGATTGATCCAGATCGCTTAATCTGCTCATTTCATGGGCATTTGATCCCGGATCCAAAAGAGTATTTACTTTAGTGTCTCCGTTTACAGTCGTTGTATGGTCATGGATGTAACCATCTGCAGCCGATACTTCGCATTCTCGCCAAAACCCGTCTTCGTTTCCGTTTGCGCTGTATGTAATGATATAATTCTCCACCTTGCATCTTCCGTTGACTGCTCTCTTACTTATTCTTACCAGCCAGGTGTCTTCATTATTAGCATCGTCAAACGACGGCTTACTGTTCGGATAATACTCCGGATAATACTCAAGGTAATAGCAGTAATTATCATCATCTTCGCCGCTTATTACCAGCGTTACGGTCCCCTCACTCTTGCCGGTGTCAAAAGAAACGCTTTCGCCGATCTTCATCCTGCTTACATCCGTTTCGTCATATGTAACTTCCTTCATGGGCAGATAGTTGTCCCAGACTATAGTATATGTGCCGTCGGCATTCCTATTACACTCTTTAATTGAACCATATCCTCTTTCTACCTCGATCTCTGCTTCGGTTTCTTCAGGAATCGGTTCCGGAGTTGTCACAGCTTCGACAGGTTCCTCTTCCTTCTCGTTATCCTTTTCTCTGTCTTTCCTGAGTTTTTCCTTTATCTTCTTGATCTCCTCGCTTCCGGTCTGTTCATATGCCTTATCAAGAATGTCCTCCGCATCCTCAATATCGTCTTCATCATCTATGGTTCTGATCCAATCTCTAAGTGCGGCAATATACCTATCCTTTAGCTTCTCTGAATCCGGAAGAGTTTCCACCGCATCTTCAAATACTTCAAATGCATTCATGTGCTCCCCGGCATCCACCAAAGAATCCGTCCATCCGATATATGCTTTTTCCAGCGCATCCTTTGCATCTTTATTATCAGGATATATCTCCAATATGCCCTTGAACACTGCAACTGCCTGTTCATATTCCATCTCGTTTAAGTATTTGCTGCCAAGGTTCATCTGTCGTCTGATCTTAGTCGAAGCCAGATTGTTATAGACAAGAGAACCCGCGATAAGCGCAAAGAGTATGACTATCACGCCGATCACTAACGGTAATCCCCTGCGTTTTTTTCTATTTGCGACGCCTCCGGCTGCGGGATCTGCGGCAACTGTACTGACCTTCCCTGCCCTGCTTCCGCAATACATACAGAATACCGCATCGTCTTTTATCTCTTTTCCACAATTTATACAATACATACAAACCACCTTAGTATTATTGTTTTCTGTCACTCTAGGAGATTTTGGCCAGAATACAATTCTCTGTATCCCTATAGCTCTGAGCGCAGTTATTCAATATTTCGCTCATTCTCTCAGCTTCATAAGCCCTCTTCTTAGTCCTTAGAATAAGGATATCCAGCGGAATCTCTGCAAGTATCCTGCCAATCCCCGAGATGGAATTCCTGGATTCTCTCAATCTGCCCGCGCATGCATTGATACTGTTTGAGCACTCACGTAACTCTCCTGCTCCCTCTGTCAAAGAATCCGTATCAACCCAAAACAGATTGGTCGTATGCACATTATCTGCGTATTCTCCCTGAGAGCGGTCACCAAAATCATATACCGGAGTATTGTCAGTATCATGAATATACTTATACTCTTTATCACTTATACCAAACCAGTTAAGCAGCCCGTACCAATGAGCATTCCATGCATCTTCCGCTGAATTGCCAAAGTTTCTGAAGAAGTCATCAAAACAATCTTTAGTCTGATACATAAACTCTTCAGCATTCGGTATCTTAAAATCCAAAGCCCTGATCAATCCATATTGGCGAAATTCGGATATGAGATTGCGTGACAATTTAAGTGCTGTCCATTTTTCTTCTAACGATGAGGACGGAAAGTTCATTAAAGAAGTGCCAAATTTGTCCCATGTCTCCTTATCGATCGCGCGTTTATCCAGGATCGAAGGAATCCCTGCACTGATAAGTGCCTGCATGACCAGTGCTTTTTCGCCTGCTGTCATATCCGCCAGGCTTGAATCCAATATTCTGTTTATGGCATCTGATTCCCACGACTGCTCAGTATGGCTTAATCTGTTCATCCTATCAGGATCGATCAGCCATGAATACGGATCGTGTTCGCCGATTATCGGAATTTCAGTATGGTTTTTTATCTCCGCATCAACATAGATGTTCTTACCCGGTGCATCCTCTAGCAGCTGCCCGACCACACTGTCTTTCGGATAATAGTTTTTTTGCTTTTTTGAAAGTTCATCATATCCTTCACGATAATTGTCGATCAGTTCAGGATTATTGCCCGGGCCATCATAATTATCCACTCTGATCACCCGGTCTCTCACATCCTTATCACTCATCATATAGGCTGAAGATACGTCATTGCCGCCTTTAGAATGCCCGGTCAGTATGATATTATCCGAATCATTGGCGCTTAAGTAATCCCTTGAGAGTTTCTGCGCCGTTGTGCCATCCGTCTCATATCCCAGTTCCAGATCTTCCTGCCATCCAAGCTCGGATGCAGTACCTCGCATTGCGATCACGGAAGTGTCCGTTCCGTCATTGATCCTGATCGTCATGGCTGCCCACTGGGCATCATCCGGCATAGTACCGATTCTGCCGGCATCCCACATGGTATCTCCATTACAGGCCGCCAGATCAGTGACTATGCATTCCGAATACCTTTCGCTCTTTGATATAGCTTCTATGAATGCCAATTTATCATGATTTGTCTCTACATTGCTCTCTATTATCTTCTCCGCCAGACCGGAGATTGATATACCGTTTTCAAGTTCATCCCTCGTCCAGGTGATCCTGCTGTCTTCAAAGGGAAAATAACTCAAATTCGAAAAGACCAGGCCGTCTATCTCATTATAATTCTCTGCCGTGATCTTCTCAGTCACATCGATCACATATTCCGAGATATCTCCTCCTTTTAATTCACTCATACGGTTTTCCCCCTTTCCACTATTCTGATGTTCTTCAATTCTTGGTCTATGGCAAAACGTTATTCTTCATTTATTGAATGTTCACCTACTATCTTTCCATCTTTTATTGATAATTCACCCAATTCTGAAATTGCCTCCTGATACGCCAGTTCTTCCTCATCCTGTAAGCCGATGAAAAAAATGCGTTCAATCGCATCATTATTAAAGAAGTACATCTGTGCAGGGTCTATGATACCCTCCGGAAAATAGCACGCTGAATAGTCGTATATTACATCCTCTCCAACCTTTGTCTGAATTCTTCCGCAGATCATTACTCTTTTATTACCGCCCTTTAGCAAAACCACCGTACCGATAGGCAAAAGATTTCTGTCCATTATATATTTCCTCCTCTATCATTAATTTCAAGCCGATTACCATGGTGCTTCAAAATTCGACCAATCTATTCGTACTCTACCTACATTAGGAATCAATTGCCCCGGATCAAATTCAATTGCTGCTGTTGAGATCTCACCTTTGACAACTGTTCCGGCCCCCCATCTATCTGAATCTGATACCTCAATTTCTATTCCCCAAAGATCAATCCGCCGAGTCACTTCCCCCCTAACCAAATAGGCTTCCTTCCCAAAACCAAATTCCAAACCGTATTTCTCTTTTCCTGTCTCTTCATCTACAATTTTACCGAATTTTACTTCATTCGCATTTTCTCCCCCTATTAGAGATACAACCGATCTAATCTGCCCATTGACCTGCTCTGTTCCGACTGTTCTTGTATCTGTTTTTTCATAAATGCTACCCCTTGCATGTATATTCGAATATACATCCGGACTAAACTTACCATGCGAAATAAGAGTTGCTCCTATACCTCCGGTCACATAAATGTTATTAACTCTTTCCTCGGTCTCAACGCTAATCAAGCCTTCTTTCCAACTATTCTTCGATAGACTCAAATAGTAATTCAGTTTACCCTTGACCCGTAAACCTATATCACCGTTCTCAATATCCTTATCTCCGTTAATGGAATACTCTCCATCCAGGTTAGAATCTTTTCCAAAGATCTCTCTTTGTCTGCTTATACTGCCACTCTTATTATATTTCTCTTTACTATTACCTGTGCTGTCGCCACAATTCATTAATAAAAGCAGTAATAATCCGGTCCTGATAATACCTTGGGACGGCTTTTCATATGCTGTATCATCCGGCGAATCAAATAAAGACCTGAAATACAGTATCCGATCCGTCAGTTTTCTCCATGTATTAGTAACAAATGCAGATTCCCCGTCCTCAATATTGGCAACTATGTTCTCCTCTGTATGCGAATAACTGATTGCCGAAATGCGGCATACTCTGCTGCAGCTAAGTACTGCTTTCTGATTCTTGCGGATATTTTTTCTGCAAACATCCAACGCTTCTATAACTCCCTGATAATTCGAAAGCTCATTCTGCAGATCATCCGATACAGAACCGATCCCTCTGATTAATGTAGTCATATTACTGCTGATTTCACTTAGTTCATCAGCACTCTTAAGTAATTCATCACATTTAACAGAAAATGCTCTAACCATCTTTTTTCTCCCATAAACCCCACAATGGTTACATAGCAATCATAATACTATTACATATACAAGATTACGTTTTATGACAAACGACACATAAAACGGGACGGATTACACACACTTAACAAAGATCCCGGTATTGTTGTCCGGGGCGCCCTTCTTATCGACATCTTCGCGCATGGCACGAAGTATCGTTTCAAGGTCGTTGCTGGTATTTGCTTTTCTGATCATCTTGGGTATTGCGTTGATATACTTATCGCCAAGAACTTTATATATGCCGTCGCTGCATAAGAAGAAAGAATCCCCTTTGCAGATCTCTCCTGTTATCCTGTTGCAGATGAGATCCTCATCCACTCCGACGGCCTTAAGAAGTTTGCCGTTATCTCTGCTGTTCACGCCATCCTTAGGATTTGCATTCCAGACATCATCGCGCGTAAGCTGCCTGATCTTACTGCCCGAGGCAAGATAGCATCTGCTGTCACCCACCGATACGATACAGTATCTGTGTCCGCATATGATAAGAGCCACAACAGTGGAACCGCACACGCTCTTCTGATTGTATTTCTCGTATATCACGGAATTGGCTTCTTCTATGGTTTTCTCAAAACTGTCAAAGACGTCCTGATACTCTGCCTGCCCCTTTGAGCGCAGCACATTCTTCCATTGTCTTATAAGCCGTATTATCTCTGATGAAGCCAGTTCACCGGACGTATGTCCTCCCATCCCGTCCGCGATGCAGAACACGGAGAACTCATCATCGTATAATGCTGTCACCGCGTCCTGATTATTCCCCGGTCTGCTCCCGACATCCGTATATGAAGCATATAAAAGTTCAGTATACGGCTTATTCCTGCGTGATTGAAACCACATAAGTATGTCTCCCTATGGTTATCCTTGAATTGGTCACGATGAGGTGAGGGATCCCGGGTTTCAAGGCTACATTGTCAACAGATGAATGATTCTTAACTTCCTTAAGATCTGTATACTGGAAGCTGTCATTCACGATGCGTACAACAGAGTGGTGGCCGTGTACAGCTGTATCATCACTGAGCACGATATTATTATCAGACTGACGGCCTATCTTGATCTCGTTTATCAACTCGCATCTGAAGCTCCTGGCCGTATCTGCCGCATCCGTAAGCGTGAACCTGTATCTCTTGATCTTACCTTCGTCTCCGTCGGGTGTCATATATACGGTATTACCCTCTTTTCTCCTGGGAGCAGCTCCCATGATCTCAGTCCTCTCATATACTTCTCTTGGCGGCTCAGCTGCCGGAGCCGTCTTCTTTCTCTTGCGGCTTCTGCTCACGACTATGAGGACAAGGATGATTATTATGACAAGCAGAACGGCACCTGCGATAACGGCGATCGCTATATTAAGCGGCAATCCGAAAAGCATTGCCTCTTCTTCCTCCTCTTCGTCATCATCTTCCTCTTCTTCCTCATAAGATTCTTCTTCGGAGGTTGTCTCATCCTCGATAGTCTCAGGTTCTGCCTGCTTTATCGAAAACGGCATCTCTACGGGGAATACTATCTCTGTTCCGTCGGAAAGAGTGAGCTTACTGCTCTGTCTGCCTCCTGTTTTGGCATCATCAGGGATGGATGCCTCATATACTGCTATGGAATTATCCATCGATGTAACGCTCGCTACATCTGCAGACTGTTCCTTATCAACCAGCACATATTCACATCCTGTGAGTCTGGATATCGCAAACATGTTCTCAAGCTCGGAATCATTCTTACCTGTCGAAAATCCAACCGTATATATGGGATATGGTGTCTCCTCAAGCTTCTTGTTGAGTTCTTCTCTTGTAACACCTATGGGCTTATTGTCGACTCCGTCAGAGAATACTATGATCCTCGTATATCCGGGATAATCCTCCGAATTCAATTCATCTACTACATCAAACAGTACATCCGTAAGATATGTCTCCTGATCCACATGTTCTATAGAATCAGCAACATTCTTGAGTGCCGTATAGTCACTGGAATACTGATCTGACAGATAGCCTACATCCTCAGAAAAAGTAGCCAGTCTGAACAATTCATTCTCGCCATGGGCATCGATTATGGATTTAATGCCTTCCTTGATGGCCGGGCGGGAATTCTGCGGAATGGATAAAGAATTGTCCACCATAATAAGGGTGCGCATATTGGCTGAATCTTCTGTTATCTGATAGCTCACCGGTGCATCCGCGGCTATATTACCTATCTGATAAGTTGCTTCATTACCGCTGCTTACGCCTCTTATGTAGGCCTTAACCTTCTCATCATCGACGATCGCCTGCATCACCTTCGCATCTCCTGCCGCATATACGGCCTTCCGGCACGAACCGGAAACCGTAACGATCATCAGAATCGATATTAACAGTACTCTTATTATCTTATTTGTTTTCATCCCTTACCACTCCGTTTGATTTAGTACACCAAAGACAGTACCTTACGGCACTGCCTTTGATGCTTGATAGTTCCCCGGAACTATGTGTTTACTGAACCAGCTGTACATCTGCCTTAAGTCTGCTTGATGTAGATATGTTATCATTCTCGGCTCTCTCATAGTTGTTGGCGATCTCGATAAGATCCGTATTGTACTCGTGGATCATATCATATATAACCTTCATATCGTCGCTTAAGCTTGCGAACTGTGTGGAATACTTGGTCTGAGCCTCACCTCTCCAGAGACCGTTGGTAGATTCTACCAACTCAAGCATCTTATTGGTCACGGTCTGAACGTCCGTTGCATGCTGATCAAAATTGGTCGCCTCTGTTCTTAAATCCTGTACATCACTTACTCTTAATGCTGTTAAAATTGCCATAATTAGCCTCCTTATCAATCAATCCAACTATCTGTCATCATAAGATCCGGTCCTAGTTCTGAGCGATCGTTACATTTGAATCCTCAGCCTGGTTGTACTGTTCAAGGATCTGAGTAAGACCTGTAACGTACTCATCGATAGCTGTTGCAAATGTCTCAAAGTTAGGATACTCTTTGTCGAAATGCTCCGCAAATGCTGTACTCGCATCACCTTCCCACTTAGATGTAAGGGCTGTCTTCTCGGAATTGATCTCCTCTGCCTTACTTCTGAACTGTGAGTTTAACTCCGTAAGCTGCTGAATGATCGACTCAAGGTCACTGCTACTCTTTACATAAATTTCTGCCATTTTTTTATCCTCCTTAAAAATGTGTGTTTATTAATCTTCAGCAATTTGTATTGCTGCAAGTTCCGCATCTCTGGTTCTTATCGCGATCTCTTCGATCGCCTCTGCCGTCTTTCTTATACCTGCGGCTGTCTCCGTTATATTGCCTTTCACCTTAACTCCTTTGGCTATATAAGCCTGGGAGTTCTCGCCATCCCAACTGGTATCGATGGAATTAATGGTATTGCCCATACTTTCCGCATTACTATCCATGCTTCGTGCGATTCCTCTTAATTCTCCAGCTGCTCTCATGGCTTTTTCAAAATCCATCTGTATCTGCCATGCTGTACTAGCCATCCTCTATCACCTCCTATATCATCTGGATATCCGTCGTGAGACTCGCGCCGATCTGTGTATTGGCTTCTTCTGTCTCCTCATAGATACCTGCCATCTTCAACAGTCTCTCAGGATATGTCATCAATCTGGCAAACCTTTCGTCGACTTTTTGTAAACTGCCGTTATAGTCATTTCTCTGCTTATTGCCGGCATCTCCCAGCCAATATCCTGAAGTACCTCTTATCTCGCTTGTTATATGGTTGACATCATTCTTCATATTGGCAATGTCTGTCTCGATCAGGCTTGTCTGTGTCTTTAATTGTTCGGGTGTGACCCTTAGATTAATTGTTATCGCCATATTTCCTCCTCGCTATACCGGCATCTGATCAATATACCTTGCTACCGTTCTCTCACATTCGGTATATTCCTTGTGTGCAAATCTCAACTCATCCAGTACTTTCTTGAATTCTTCGATCATCTGTAATGTCTGGCCCTTGTCGACTTCGAATGTACTCAGGAATTCGTTATGTGCCTCGCCTTCCCACATGTTGTTCAGGGCGTTCATATGATCTACCATCTCCCCAAAATGTTCCTTTAGGTTCTTGTAATAGGCGTCATAGTCGTGGATATCGCCTTCAAATCTTCCAAGTTCATTTGCTATTCTCTCCGCCATATTCATCATCCTTTCCGTTAATTGAATAACTCAAGCAGTTCGTTCAGTGTATCCTGATCTATCTTATTGTTAGTCCTCAGTCCCTCCGGTCTGAAATCTGCGACCCTGTACTGCGGAACTTCTATTACGAATTTGCTGCTGCCCATGTTCTGGATTATCTCTGTCTCACATTCGTCATATCTGTCTGCTATCCTGATTCCGGTGCTGTACAGTTCCTCTTCTCTTGCGGCCTCTCTTTTAAGATTCTCTTCCAGTGTATCCAGTGCCGCTATGATCGGTCCCATACTGCTTTGATCGATCAGGAGCCTTTTGGCTTCTTCCATCCGGCTGCTTGCTCTGTTCAGTTGTTGGCTGCCTTCATGAAATGAACTGCATGCCGTTCTTAGCCTCGTCGTATCTATCGTAAACATCTTGTTTTCCCTCTGTCTGATTGTAATCTATCACACCTCATCCTGTGTAATGACAAAATCTGACGAATAACACCCTAAATAGGATGAACGGCATTTTTATACCAGCATAAGCCTCGTTCCACTGGTCACATAGCAGTCTGAAAGCGTGTTGGATACGGGCAATATCATGGCTTTATTAACGTTATAGAGATTGAGCTTCTTCTTGTCTCCGACAAGCTTTGTCCTCTCCTTCTGCTCGATCATCTCCGTGATCTCGAGTATAAGGCTCTCGATCGACACGCTCTCATTAAGATTAAAGTTGTATGTCTTGTCTACGGAAGGTACGAATACATCAACCAATACCATATTATTCCTCCATCAATTCTTCTATTATATCTTTTCCGTCCGGATCATCCTTATCTATGACCAGGACCTTCTCCGGCTCCGTCTGTCCTCTTCTGAATCGCTGTATCGTCATGCTTACGCGATTATACTCAAG
>Ga0129306_1000617_pt1 | contig 53291 bp, 39 predicted proteins | sample P827metagenome_FD_94438 | JGI IMG/M metagenome (GOLD analysis project Ga0129306, IMG submission 94438) | Capybara group fecal microbial communities from Wisconsin, USA - P827 metagenome | ecosystem: Host-associated > Mammals > Digestive system > Large intestine > Fecal | place: USA: Wisconsin... | reverse complement strand
ACAATTCCTAATTCCTAATTCCTAATTTTATAATTTTTATATGGCTTCTCCCCTTTCCGACCGAGTCAATCGACTCCACCCCTCCGCCACTTTGGCTATGTCCGCCCGTAGTGCCGAACTGAAGGCACAGGGCGTTGATGTCATCAACATGAGTGTCGGCGAACCCGACTTCAATACCCCCGACCACATCAAGGCCGCCGCTGTCCGTGCTGTTGAGGACAACTGGAGCCGCTACAGCCCCGTGCCCGGCTATCCCGCCCTGCGCGAGGCCATCTGCGCCAAGCTCAAGAACGAGAACGGCCTCGACTTCCGTCCCTCGCAGATTGTCGTCTCCAATGGCGCCAAGCAGAGCGTGGCAGGCGTCCTGATGGCGCTTGTCGGACAGGGCGACGAGGTCATCGTCCCCGCCCCCTACTGGGTCAGCTACCCCGAGATGGTTCTCATGGCCGACGGCACCCCCGTCTTCATCCCCGCCGACATCGAGCACGACTTCAAGATCACCCCCGCTCAGCTCGAGGCCGCCATCACGCCCCGCACCAAGGCCATCATCCTCTGCTCGCCCAGCAACCCCACCGGCTCTGTCTATACGAAGGACGAGCTGGCCGGCCTCGCTGACGTCCTCGCCCGCCACGAGCAGGTGTGGATTGTTGCCGACGAGATCTACGAGCACATCAACTACCTCGGCCACCACGAAAGCATCGCCCAGTTTGCCGCCGTCCGCGAGCGCACCATCATCATCAACGGCGTCTCCAAGGCATACGCCATGACCGGCTGGCGCATCGGCTTTGCCGCCGGCCCCGAGGTTGTCATCAAGGCCGTCAGCAAGCTGCAGGGACAGTACACCAGCGGCCCGTGCTCGGTGTCGCAGAAGGCAGCCGAAGCCGCCTACACCGGTACCCAGCAGCCCGTCGAGGAGATGCGTCAGGCCTTCCAGCGCCGTCGCGACCTCATCGTCAGCCTCGCCAAGGAGGTCCCCGGCTTCGAGGTTAACCATCCCGAAGGCGCCTTCTACCTCTTCCCCAAGTGCAGCGCCCTGTTCGGCATGACCGACGGCCAGCGCGTCATCCGCACGGCCGACGACCTCGCCCTCTACCTGCTTGATGTCGCCCACGTGGCCTGCGTGGGCGGCGACAGCTTCGGCGCCCCCGACTGCATCCGCCTTAGCTACGCCACCTCCGACGACAACATCCGCCGTGCCCTCAGCCGCATCCGCGAAGCTGTCGCGCGTCTTTGGCGCAATTAGAAATTGCTATTCAGCTAAGAGTTAAGAAAAATGTTAGGAGCTCAGGAGTTCAGTAGTTCAGGAGTTGGCTTTGCCTTCGTCCGTCGCGACTCGGCCAATCAAACAAGCTTGTTGGCTCTCGCTGCTCCGTCCGTTCAGACGAATGTCCTGTTTGCTGGCTTTCGTTTGCAGAACTATTGTCTGAACTCCTAAACTCCTAAATTCCTGAATTCCTGAACTCCTGAACTCCTGAACTCCTAAATAGTAAATCGTTAAATAGAAAATTTCTTCAACCTTTTATGAAGCGAATTGTCCTTTCCCTCTTTGTCCTTCTGCTTACTGCCGGAGCCTCGGCTCAGGTGGTCGAAGGACTTAATGTCGTCACCCTGCGCATGGGCGACAACGGGGTGTCGAGTCCCGATGCCGGAACCCCCACCATGAGCCTCGCCTACGAATACGAACTGTTCGATGATTTCCTCGACGTGGAGAGTCTCTGCCTCGGCGTCGGCGGGCAGTTCGGCTTCCGCCACTATCGCCGCACAGCCAACTTCCCCGCTTTCTACTACACCTACAGCGACATCATGTATGCCCTTCGCGGCACGCTCCACTACGACATCCTCGGCGAGTTCTTCGGCATGCACTCCGACCACATCGACACCTATGCCACCCTCTCACTGGGCATGGAGCACACCCACGTCCGATACATCGACAAGCTCACCGGAAAGCGCGCCGTCACGAAGGATGGCGTCATCCGCACCCCCGACTCATGGCGCCGCCGCATGATGCCCGGCCTGCAGCTGGGCTGCCGCTACTGGTTCACGCCCAACCTCGGCGCCGTGGCCGAAGTGGGCTTCGACGGCTTCTCGTTCATCAACGTCGGCATCTCCACCTGTTTCTGAGTGCTGAATTGATGTTTCAAGATTCAAGTTTCAAGATTCAGCCTTCAACCTTCAAAAACGCACTAGTATAATTCAATTCCAAGCGCTTGGAATTGTAGATTCAAGCCCGTGGATTTGCAGTTCCAAGCGCTTGGAATTTTGCTTTGCTCGTCTTTCCCGATTTGGAAAGGGGCCATGTTTATTCGGCTATGGTGATTTTGCAGCTCCTGTCGCCCGACGTCACGATATAGAATCCTGCTGCAGGGGCGAACCACGTCTGCCGCGGGCTATGGCTGACGGCGAGCGTCACCCCCTGGGCGCCTAAGAGTCGTGCCTCTCTGCCGGCAGGCTGGGTGAGGATTATCTGACGGCCCTGGATGGCAATCTGGAAGTCATCGCCGGCTTCTTCAGCTTCGGCTGTGGTGACGTCGTGCGGAGGAAGCGTGCTGCCGAGATACTCGGCATGGAATGTCTCGTGGAACACGTCAACCGTCAGGCGATAGCGTCCGTCGCGTTCTATCTGCCATTTGTTATCCGCCCCGCCTGTGCAGAGCTGGGTTGACGTGAGGGGCGCTTCGTCCTGCTTGAAGGGGTGGAGGTGCTTGGGCTCCCAGGCATTCTGCCCCATGATCTTGAAGCGGCGGGGCTCGACGTTTTCGGAACGGCTCTTCAGCTCGCCCGTCCATGTCCACCGGCAGAGGCCGTCGTCAAGACGTTCAAAAGGCAGCATGATGTACGACTCCCATCCGCATGACACGCAGCCGCCCACCAGGAACAGCTCGTCCCAGGGCTGGAAAAGTTCGCCGGTGAGGGTGTGCGACGTGGTGTTGACCGTGAAGCGGTAGCGCGTTTCGGCAAAGGTGACAATCCAACCGGGCTCGTCGGCGTTCTTCGTCTGCTTGTAGGTCAGGCCGTGGTTGACGATGTACGACTGGTAGTAGCGCGGCGCAAGGTAATGCGTCTCGGCCACAGGCTCGGGGGTGGTCATCACCTTGAGTTCGCCAGGGAGCAGCTCGCCGGCGAACTTAAACTGGCCCGACGGAAAACGTACGAGCTGCTGGGTGCCTCCGGGCACGGCTGTGCCGGTAATCCAGAGGTTCTGGATGGTTTGGGCGATGGTTGCTGTCGAAGTAATTAAAAGCAAGGCAAGGAAGGTCAGCGCATGTTTCATGGTCTCTCGATTTGTTTAGTTCCGTTTGTAATGTAGATGCCTTCAGGTGAGGGATGTGCGTCGGGCTGTCCCAGCAGGTTGTAGCGGGCAGCGCTGCGGGGGGCTGCGTAGGGGACGACGATGCTTGTGGGGGTGTAGGTGAACGCCACCGTGGTCGGCATGTCGCAGGGGGCTTTTTCGATGTTGACGGTCAGGCATTGGGCGGCTTCGTCGTACTGCCATTGCCCTTCAGCCTCGGCATCGTTGACCGTGACGATCAGGGGGGCTTCAGCACCGATGAACGTCACCTGCCACGTGCGCTGGTCGGGCATCGCCGGATAGGCTCCGACACGGGGGTGGATGGTGAGCTCGACCCGGCCAGGCGTACGCTGCTGCGTGAACAGGGTAGTGGCGGATTCTCCCTTGAGGTAGCCCTGGCTGTCGCCGTCATCTTCGTAGAGATCACCCCGTCCGTCCGTCCCGGGATAGACGTTCAGGACGATGCTCGCGGGGCTTTCTTTCAGGTTGTCCATGGCGGGGTAGCACGGCACGATGCTTCCGGCGCGGACGAAATAGGGAATCTCGTCGAGCCCGTAGCGGTCGGTGTACTCCACGTCGCCCTCGACAAGCTCGCCGCGGCAGATGTCGTACCACACGCCCTCGGGCAGCCAGATGTCGCGCGTGGCATAGCCGTCGCCCGCGACAGCTGAGCAGACGGGGGCTACCAGCATGTCCGGGCCGAAGAAGTACTCGCTCTCGTTGGAATAGGAGCGGTTGTCCTCGGGATACTCGTAGTAGAGCGGGCGGCAGATGCTGACGCCGGTCTCGAATGCTTCGTGGGCGCTGGTGTATATATAAGGAGTGAGCCGGTAGCGGAGCTTCACGGCTTCGAGCATAAGGGGGAACTCACGGTACTTCCAGATGCGCCGTTCGTTGTTGGCCTGGCTGGCGCCATGGGTGCGGAAGATGGGTGAGAAGACACCGTACTGCAGCCAGCGTAGATAGAGCTCGCCGTTGGGGTCGCTGACCTGCAGGTGTCCCCCGAGGTCGTGTCCCCAGTAGCCGAAGCAGACGTTGGAGGCTGTGGCCGTGAAGTAAGGCTCGAAGGCCAGGGTGCCGAACGTGGCAAACGTGTCGCCCGAGAATCCGATGGGGTAGCGGTGGCTGCCCAGCCCGCCCCAGCGGTGGAAGATGACAGGGCGAAGGTCGGGGCGCTGGGTGCGCATGTCGTTGTAGAAGACGTGGTTCAGCCAGAACGTCTCGCTCAGGCCCTTGACGGATTTGTTGATGAGGTCCTGCTGCCAGTCAATCCACCAGAAGTCGACGCCCTCCTTCTCTCGTTCGCGGATGATGTGGCTGAAGAACGACTTGTAGAATTCCGGCCGTTCGAGCTGCCAGGGCACGCTGGTGGCGGTGGCGGGCATCCCAAGGTCGTCGCGGATTTCGGCGAAATGGTCTTCGTGGCTGCCCACGCCGTCCGCGGGATGAAGGTTCAGCGCCACTTTCAGCCCTTGGCGGTGCATCCACGCCAACAACCATTGGGGGTTGGGGATGAGCTGCTTGTTCCACGTCCATCCCGTCCATCCGTCGAGGTGCCAGTCCATGTCCATGATCATCACGTCCAAGGGGATGTTGTTCCTTTTCATCTCGGTGACCAGCGAAGTGAAGTCGCTTTGCGAATAGCGCTGGTACTTGCTGTACCAGTAGCCCAGCATGTAGAGCGGGGGCAGGGGCTGGCGTCCGGCGATTTTCACATAGTCCTGCAGAGCCCCCTTGTAGTCATGGCCATAGCCCATGAAGTACCAGTCGGTGGCTGCTTTGTCCACGGGTTCTGCCCACCAGGGGATTCCGTCCACCTCTTCGTCGAAGGCGAAGGTTGTCGAGCCGTCTCCGCGGGTGGCGCGGGGTGACTCGTCGATGATGGCCCATCCGTCGCGCGACAACAGCCCGTTCTCCATCTTCGGGCGATGGGTGTCGCCGATGTCGCCATCGAGGGTCCGGGCGGTGCCCTTCAGGTTGAACGCGTCGTCGCGGCCCGGATACCACGTCACGTTTCGTCCGTTCAGGTCGAAGTCGATGCGCAGGTTCTGATGAGCGTTCGTCGATGCGGCCAGCGTGCTGCCGATACGATAGCGCAGGGCGAGCGCTTCGGTGGTGATGTAGAGGTAGCCGTCGCGTTCCTCGCTCGTGAAGGCGGGGACGGGCAGTCTGCGGTTGATGACGGCGAACGTGGCCCTGTCCTCGAAGCGGTCGCGCGAGCTGTACTGGATGCGAATCATGCGCGGCGTAAGGATGGTAAAGCGCACGTGCCCTGACCTGACGATGGCTGCCGTGTCGGCCATAGGGTCGGGGATGCCGTCGTAGGTCTCCTGGCCCGTCAGGGGCAGAGAGGGGACGAACAGCATCATCAGCAGTAACATGGTGCAAGCATGTTTCTTTCTCGCTGCGCGGGAGGCTTGTTTCTTCATAGGTCTTTTCTGCTTTACGGATGATGGGGTGATTGGGGGAGGGGATGTGACGTCAGCTCAGTTCGCTGAGCTCGAGCCAGCGCATGGACTTCTCGTCAAGCTCGTCGGCGAGGAGGGGCAGGCGCTTGGAGGCGGCGGTGAGGGCCTCGACCGAAAGAGTGCCGCTGCAGAGAGCTTCTTCCAGCTGTTTCTTTTCGGCTTCGAGGGCTGCGATGTCGGCATCGAGCTGCTCAAACTCGCGCCGTTCCTTGTAGGTCATGCGGCGTGGTGTCTCTCCCTTCCCCTTCTGGGCAATAGCCACCCCCTTCTCCTCCTGAAGGAGGGGGGATTGATTGCTTCCGCTCGCTGCTCCCTTCCCTTTGGGGAGGGGCTGGGGGTAGGCTCTCTCTTCGCGGTACTGGCTGTAGTTGCCGGGGAAGTCGTGGACGGCGCCTGTGCCGTCAAAGACGAGGAGGTGATCGACCATCTTGTCCATGAAATAGCGGTCGTGGCTGACGACGATGAGGCAGCCTTTCCACGAGCGGAGGTACTCCTCGAGTATCTGCAGGGTGAGGATGTCGAGGTCGTTGGTGGGCTCGTCGAGGATGAGGAAGTTAGGGTTCCGCATGAGCACCGTGCAGAGATAGAGGCGTCGGCGCTCGCCGCCGCTGAGCTTGTGGACGTAGTCGTACTGCTTTTTGGGCGTGAAAAGGAAGTTCTGCAGGAGCTGCGAGGCCGAAAGGGTCGAGCCGTCGCTCATGGGGATGTAGTCGGCAATGTCGCGGACGACGTCGATGACTTTTTGCTGGCCGACGGGGACGAGGCCCTGCTGGCTGTAGTAGCCGAAGCGGACGGTGGTGCCGACGTCGATGGTGCCGGCGGTGGGGGTGAGCTCGCCCATCAGCAGGCGTAGGAAGGTGGTCTTGCCCGTGCCGTTGTCGCCCACGATGCCAAGTTTCTCGTAGCGCGAGAAGATGTAGGTGAAGTGGGATAGGAGGGGCTTCGCTTCCTTATTATAAGAGAAGCAGACGTCGTTCAGCTCGATGATTTTGTTGCCGATGTAGCCGGCTTGAGTGCGGAGGTCGATGTGCTCGTCGCGGATGGACTGACGGGCTTTCTTCTCGAGCTCGTAGAAGGCTTCCTGACGGTAGCGGGCCTTGTGGCCGCGGGCGCAGGGCATACGGCGCATCCAGTCGAGCTCGTAGCGGTAGAGGTTGTTGGCGCGGGCAATCTCCGCATTCAGGGCGTCGATCCGCTCCTGACGCTTAGCCAGATAGTAAGAATAGTTGCCCGAATAGGTGTAGACGGTGTTGTCGTCGAGCTCCATGATGACGGAGCAGATGCGGTCGAGGAAATAGCGGTCGTGGGTGACCATGAGAAGCGTGGAGCTGCTGTGCGAGAGCTCGCCCTCGAGCCATTCGATGGTGGAGAGGTCGAGGTGGTTGGTGGGCTCGTCGAGGATGAGGAAATCGGGCTTGCCGACGAGCACCCTGGCCAGCGCCACCCGCTTCTGCTGTCCGCCGGAGAGCTGGCCGACGGGGAGCGAGGTGTCGGTGATGCCCAGGACGTGGAGCAGCGCCTGCAGCTCGTGCGAGGGGCAGAGGTCGGCGATGGTCCCTGCCGGAGCGAACGTGGGCGTCTGGGGGAGGTAGCCGATGCTGAGTCCGCTGCGATAGACGATGGAGCCGCTGTCATAGCCCTCCACGCCGGCTAGGATGTCTAAAAGGGTGCTTTTGCCTGTGCCGTTCTTGGCGATGAGGCCGATGCGCTGCCCCTGTGCTACACCGAACGAGATGTCCTCGAAGAGCACATGCTCGCCGAAGGACTTCGTCAGGTGGTCAACTTGCAGATAAGGGGAGGGCATTTTAGGGCATAGTTAAGAATTAAAAGTTAAGAGTTAAGAAAAATAGCTCTGTAAGCCTGGCCGCATACAGGACTTTTTTTTCTTAACTCTTAACTCTTAACTAAGGAAGAGATTATTCCTCCATCAGGAGTTCGCAGATCTTGGCGGCGGAGGTGCAGACGTTGGAGCCGGGTCCGAAGATGGCGGCGACGCCAGCCTTGTAGAGGAAGTCATAGTCCTGGGCGGGGATAACGCCGCCGGCGATGATCATGATATCCTCGCGGCCCAGCTTCCTGAGCTCCTCGATGACCTGCGGGATGAGCGTCTTGTGACCGGCAGCCAGCGAGCTGACGCCGAGCACATCGACGTCGTTCTCCACAGCCTGCTTGGCGCTTTCGGCGGGCGTCTGGAATAAGGGTCCCATGTCCACGTCGAAGCCGCAGTCGGCATAGCCGGTGGCGACAACCTTGGCACCGCGGTCGTGGCCGTCCTGACCCATCTTGGCAATCATGATGCGCGGACGACGACCGTTCTTCTTGGCAAACTCTTCGGTGAGGGCGCAAGCACGCTGGTACTCGCTGTCCTTCTTGGTCTCTGAACTGTACACTCCTGAAATGGTTCTGATGATGGCATTGTAACGGCCCACGACAGCTTCGCAGGCATCGCTGATTTCGCCCAGGGTGCAACGCAGGCCGGCGGCCTTGACGGCGAGGTCGAGCAGGTTGTTCTCGCTGCGCTTGCCGTCGTTGAACTCCTTGACGCACTTCGTAATCTCGGCGAGGGCGGCCTTGCAGGCAGCCTCGTCGCGCTCGGCACGCAGCTTCTTGAGCCCTTCAATCTGCTCAAGACGCACGGCGGTGTTGTCGACTTCGAGGATGTCGATGGGGTCTTCCTTCTCCAGACGGTACTTGTTGGTGCCGACGATGGTCTGCACGCCGCTGTCGATGCGAGCCTGCGTACGGGCAGAAGCCTCCTCGATGCGCATCTTGGGCAGTCCGGTCTCGATGGCCTTAGCCATGCCGCCCAGCTTCTCGATCTCCTGGATGTGCTCCCAGGCCTTGTGGGCGAGCTCGTTGGTGAGGCTTTCTACGTAGTAGCTGCCGCCCCACGGGTCGACGTTCTTGCAGACGTAGGTCTCTTCCTGGATGTAGATCTGGGTGTTGCGGGCGATGCGTGCGCTGAAGTCCGTCGGCAGGGCGATGGCTTCGTCGAGGGCGTTGGTGTGGAGGCTCTGGGTATGTCCCAGGGCGGCGGCCATGGCCTCGATGCAGGTACGGCCCACGTTGTTGAAGGGGTCCTGCTCGGTGAGGCTCCAGCCAGACGTCTGCGAGTGGGTACGCAGGGCGAGTGACTTCGGGTTCTTCGGGTCGAAGCTGTGGACAATCTTTGCCCAGAGCATACGGGCGGCGCGCATCTTGGCAATCTCCATGAAGTGGTTCATGCCAATGGCCCAGAAGAACGAGAGGCGGGGAGCGAAGGCATCGACGCTCATGCCAGCCTTGACGCCGGCACGGAGGTACTCCAGACCGTCGGACAGCGTGTAGGCCAGTTCGATGTCGGCTGTAGCACCAGCCTCCTGCATGTGGTAGCCGGAGATGGAGATGCTGTTGAACTTCGGCATGTTCTTCGAGGTGTATTCGAAGATGTCGGAGATAATCTTCATGGAGAACGCGGGCGGATAGATGTAGGTGTTACGCACCATGAACTCCTTGAGGATGTCGTTCTGGATGGTCCCGGCCATCTCCTCCAGCTTGGCACCCTGCTCAAGGCCGGCGTTGATGTAGAAGGCGAGGACGGGCAGCACGGCACCGTTCATCGTCATCGAGACGGACATTTTGTTCAAAGGGATGCCGTCGAAGAGCACCTTCATGTTTTCCAGCGAGCAGATGGAGACACCGGCCTTGCCGACGTCGCCGACGACGCGCTCGTGGTCGGGGTCGTAGCCGCGGTGGGTGGGGAGGTCGAAAGCGACCGACAGACCCTTCTGGCCCGAGGCGAGGTTGCGGCGGTAGAAGGCGTTGGACTCCTCAGCCGTCGAGAAACCGGCGTACTGGCGGATAGTCCAGGGACGCATGACGTACATCGTTGAGTAGGGGCCACGGAGGTTGGGGGCGATGCCGGCGGCATAATTCAGATGCTCCATGCCCTCGAGGTCTTCCTTTGTATAGACAGGCTTCACGTCGATGAGCTCAGGCGTGCGCCAGTTCGCCTCGATGTGATTCTCCTTTTGCCATTCGGCACCATTCTGAGCGGTGAAACCGGCACAGATATCGATATCTTTGAAATTTTTTCTCATAGCTCAGTCCTCCTCATTATTTGATGTTCAGAATAGCGTTGAAGTTCTTCAGCGTGTCCAGCACGTTGCAGCGGACATGGATGAAGTGCTCGATGCCGGCGGCCTTGAGGTCGTCCATGCATGCGGGGGCACCGGCCACGATGAACATGGCCCGTCCGTTCAAGTACTGGAAGGCTGGGATGGCATACTCGGCATACTCGTCGTCGCTTGAGCAGAGCACCACGATGTCGGCCTCAGCCTTCAGCGCAGCGTCAACGCCCTCTTCGACAGTCTTGAAGCCGAGGTTGTCGATGACCTGATAGCCGGCGCAGGCGAGGAAGTTGCACGAGAACTGGGCGCGGGCCTGGCGCATGGCGAGGTTGCCGATGGTGAGCATGAACGCCTTGGGACGGCGGCCGCTCTTCTCGGTCTGCAGGCGCAGGGCCTCGAAGTCGCTGGCGGCGCGGTGGAAGTCGAGCTTCTCGTAGGCGGGAGCCTCATCAGCGCAGCTGCAGCAGCACGGGCTGACGGGCTCCTTGCCGTTAGCCAGCTCGTTGAAGTTGGGGTACTGGTTGGTGCCCAGCAGGATTTCCTTGCGCTTGCTGACGGCCTCGTGACGAGCCTTGCCGCTGGCGTTGACAGCTTCCTGAATCTTATTGGCTTTGGCCTGGGCGAGGAAACCACCGTCCTCTTCCACGGCAAGGAACAGCTTCCAGCCCTCCTTGGCGAGGTTGTTGGTGAGCGTCTCGATGTAGTAGCTGCCTGCCGACGGGTCGACGATCTTGTCCATGTGGCTCTCTTCCTTGAGCAGCAGCTGCTGGTTGCGTGCCAGGCGCTCGCTGAAGGCATCGGGGGCCTCGTAAGTCTTGTCGAAGGGGCAGACGGTGATGGAGTCCACGCCGGCGATGGCGGCGCTCATGGCTTCCGTCTGGCTGCGAAGCAGGTTCACGTGGGCGTCGAACACCGTCATGTTGAACGTGCTGGTCTCGGCGTGAGCCACCATCTTGCAGGCGCAGTCACACTTCGGCTCATACTGCTTCACAATCTGAGCCCACAGCATGCGGGCGGCGCGGAACTTCGCGATTTCGAAGAAGTAGTTGCCGCTGATGCCGAAGTTGAATTTGATGGCCCGTGCAGCCTTGTCGGCAGGCACGCCTGCCTCAGTCATCAGCTGCATGTACTCGTTACCCCAGGCCAGCGCATAGCCTAGCTCCTGGTAGATGTAGGCACCGGCGTTGCAGAGGTTCACGGCATTGACAGCCACGGGGCGGAAGCCCGGCATCTCCTCGCAAGCCTCCACGACGGCCTTCAGCGTCGCTGTGAAGTCACCCACCTCCTTGCCTTTGCTGATAATCTTGTTCAGCGGGTCGAAGTTTATGGAGCCCTTCACCTCCTTCAGGTCGTAGCCCTTCTTGGTGAAATAGGCCTTCAGGATTTCGGCCAGCTCGACGGCGCGCTTGCCACAGGTCTTGAAGTTCAGCTCCACGGCTGTGCACACGATGCCGTCCAGCAGCGTTTCGATGAACTCGGGGCTGACGTCCTTACCCTTGAAGTGGAAGCCCAGCGAATCCACGCCGCGCTCCAGCACGTAGAGGGCCTTCTCGTTGGCCTCCTTTGGGCACGTCACCTCGATGTTCTGGCGGACGAACCACACGTTGTTGTCTTTCTTGGTACCGCGGACGTAGGGGAATTCGCCCGGCAGAGCCCGCGTCGTTGCCAGTCCCTCGATGTCTTCCAACCGGTAGAACGGCTGCACGTTGAATCCCTCGTTTGTGCGCCAAACGAGTTTCTTCGCAAAGTCGGCGCCCTTCAGGTCGACGGTAATCTTCTCCATCCATTCTTCGGTGGACGTCGGCGCAAACTCAGCGAACAGTCTCTCTTTACTATTTGCCATAGTCTTTTGTGAATAAAACGTTTATAAAACAATAATCTATTTTCTTCGTAATATAGGGCTGCAAAATTACCTCTTTATATTAGGAAAAGCAAGAAAAACATCTATTTTTTGCATTTTCCCGACCCCCTAACCAGGTGGAAGATGCATGAAGACTGATGTCTGATTTCCGTCCACAGTAAGACATTTTTTCTTAACCTTTATCTAATCCACTATTCTCTAACCCAAAATATTCAGCCGTCGTATGGATTTTTCAATTATTTGGCTTATCTTTGCACCTCAAAAAAGTAATCCTTTGCGCATTAACGTAATAAAAACATAAAGGTCTATGAAAAGAAAACAGATTACAATCCTGCTTGCCATCGTAAGCTTCCTCAGCTGCGCGCCTGGGGCAACCACCATCTACGACTTCACCGCCGAGTCAAACAAAGGCGACGTGGTCAGTTTTGCCGACTACAAAGGAAAGGTGCTGCTGATAGTCAACACCGCCTCGAAATGCGGCTTCACGCCGCAGTACGACGGGCTGGAGGCGCTCTATCAGAAGTATAAGGGCAAGGGGCTTGTCGTCGTCGGCTTCCCTTGCGACCAGTTCGGCCACCAGGAACCCGGCACGAACGAAGAGATAGAGGAGTTCTGCCGGAAGAACCACGGCGTGACCTTCCCGCTGATGGCCAAGTCCGACGTGAACGGCGAGCATGCCAACGACGTCTTCAAGTGGCTTTATGCCGAGAAGCCTTTTGCCGGTTTCGGCGACAGCGACACAGGCCGCTTTATGGACGGGATGCTCTCCAGGACCAATCCCGACTATGCCTCTAACCCCGACATCAAGTGGAACTTCACCAAGTTCCTCGTCGACCGCAAGGGCCGTGTGGTAGCCCGCTTCGAGCCCACCGTGACGCCCGAGGAGATGGACGCGCAAATCCAGGCCCTGCTGTAAGCGCTGAATAACCACAAATCCATCCGTCAGAAAAAACATAGAAATGAACCCCGTTTTCGTTGCTTTGTTGATACCGTTCCTGGGGACTGCCTTGGGGTCGGCATTCGTGTTTTTCATGAAGCGGGATATGCCTCCGCTGGTGCAGAAAATCCTGCTGGGCTTTGCCTCCGGCGTGATGGTGGCCGCCTCGGTGTGGTCGCTGATTATTCCGGCCATCGGGATGGGGGAGGGACCGTCGGCGGTCGTCGCGCCCGTCATCGGCCTGCTGGCGGGCTTTGCATTCCTGCTCCTGATTGACTACGTCACGCCCCACATCCACCCCGTCGGCGGTCCCGAGGGCCCGAAGAGCCGTCTGTCGCGCACCACCAAGCTGGCTCTAGCCGTCACCATCCACAACTTTCCCGAGGGCATGGCCGTGGGTGTGGCCATCGCCGGCGCCCTGACAGTCGATTTCCATCTGGCCGGCGCCCTGGCGCTGTCGCTGGGCATCGCTATACAGAATGTCCCCGAAGGGGCCATCATCTCCATGCCGCTGAGGGCTGAGGGCAACAGCCGCCTCCGCGCCTTCGGCATCGGCGCGCTGAGCGGCATCGTCGAGCCCATCGGTGGTGCGCTGGTACTCCTGCTGGCCACGTCCGTCATCGGAATCATGCCCTACATGCTGGCCTTTGCCGCCGGCGCTATGCTCTACGTGGTGGTGGAGGAACTGGTCCCAGAGTACTCACAGGGCCGTCATTCCAACATCGGCACCGTCGGCTTCGCCATCGGCTTTGCGCTGATGATGGTTCTGGACGTGCTGCTGGGCTGACGCCGCCCGTACTTGTTTCGTGAACAAAAAGACTCCCCCCTGTCAATGATACGCACGTCCCGTAGCCCACTCTTCAGTCTTGCGACAGTCAGCCTCCTGCTGGCTGCCATGTCCCTAACGGCCTGCCAGCCGGCGGTGCCGAAGCAGCAGCCCTGCATCGTCAACTTTGTGAATTTCATCCGTCAGACCGAGCCGCGCGACGAACGCTTCACCGACGATTACCTTTTCCAGACCACCGCCAATGAGCTTCGTCAGCTGGATGATTATGGCTTTCGCGGCACCTTCCTGCTCCAGTACGACGCTCTTGTCAACCCCGCCTACCAGCAGCTGCTGACCGAAGCCATGAGCCGCGGTCACGAGGTGGGCGCATGGTGGGAAATCACCGAACCGCACGTCCGCGATGCCGGCATGACGTGGCGCGGCCGCTACCCCTGGGACTGGCATGCCAACGTGGGCTTTGCCACCGGCTACACCCCCGACGAGCGCGAACGCCTCGTTGACGTCTATATGGCAAAGTTCCACGACGTTTTCGGCTGTTATCCGGCGTCCGTCGGCTCGTGGTTCATCGACGCCCACACCCTCGCGTACCTCAGCGACAAGTACCACATCGTCGCCTCGTGCAACTGTAAGGACCAGTATGGCACCGACGGCTACACCCTATGGGGCGGTTACTGGAATCAGGCTTACTATCCCAGCCGCGTCAATGCCTACATGCCTGCTCAGACCGCCGCGGCACAGATTCCCGTCCCTGTGTTCCGTATGCTCGGAAGCGACCCCGTTCACCAGTACGACAACGCCCTCGACAGCCGCGTCCAGGGCGTCATCACCCTCGAGCCCGTCTATACAGGCCACGGTGGGGGAGGGGGCAACCGCCAGTGGACGGAGTGGTTCCTCTCGGCCATGACCTCCAGCACCAGCCTCGCCTTCAACTACATCCAGGCGGGTCAGGAGAACTCGTTCGGCTGGGACGCCATGAAGGACGGCCTCTCCATGCAGATGCCGCTCATCCGCCGTCTGGCCGACGAGGGTAAAATCCGGGTGGAGACGTTGGCTGAGTCGGGCCGCTGGTTCCGCCAGCGTTTCCCTCTGACCCCAGCCACAGCCGTCACCGTGGACGACAACTTCCTCCACGACGGCCGCAGCGCCGCGTGGTACGACAGCCGCTACTACCGCGCCGGCCTCTTCTGGGATGCCGACCGTTTCACCATCCGTGACCTCCACCTCTTCGACGAAACTCTCGAGTCCGACTACCTCCGCCGTGCCGGTACCTCCACGAAGTGCGTCTATACCACACTGCCCATCGTCGACGGCTACCTCTGGAGCACACCGCGCGAACGGGCAGGGCTGCGCCTTGTCGCCCTCGACGATGAGGGGAAGGCAGAGGAGATACCCGTCACCGCCCACACCTACCGCCAGACCGCTGCCGATGCCCTTGTCGTCGAGCAATCCACGCCCTACGGCGCCTTCACCCTGACGTTCACCGAGGGCAGGATGGCCATCGATTACCGCCCGCAGCAGTCTGTGAAATGGGCTCTTGAATTCACGGCAGCCCCCCGTTCTCAGCTGCCCTTCACCCAGCTCACCGCCCGTGAGCTCACCGCCACATGGAACGGCCACGCTTACACCCTTCGCGCCTTGAAGGGCTCCTTCGCCCACGTCTCCCCCTCATCCGCCCCCGTCTCCACTTCATCTGTCGACGCGTGGCGCATCCTTCCCCATCGCGGGAAAATCCTTGTTTCTTGCAAGAGATAACAGCTCCTGCTGCTCCGTCCGCCCCGCCTTTCACGTCGCGAAGGGGGCGTTGAAGCAGATAAAAAACAGGAATCGGCCTGATGGTGAAAACCATGCCCGGCCGATTCCTGATTTCCTGTTCCTCTTCTTTCCTCTTACTTTATCAGATTGCCGAGGATGGAACGCAGTATGGAGCGGGTGGCTGAGCTAGCGGCGTTGCCGATGGCGTTGCCGGCGGACTTCTGGACCGAGCCGCTCTTGGCCTTGCCGCCGACGGCTTTCTTCACCTCCTTGCCGATGGCGCTGCCCACGGCGGCGGTGGCGCTGGTGACGAGGGCGCCGGCGACAACCTTGCCGAGGCTCTTGCTGCCGCTTTTCCTGGTGGCCTTGGCGGTCGTCTCGGCCCGGCCGCTGCGCGTGCTGACCTGACCGCTCTCGCGTTTGCTGACCTCGATGGCACGGCGCTCGGCCTCGGCCTCTGCGGCGGCGGCTTCGGCGGCCTTCTCGGCTGCCTCGGCCTCGGCCAGCAGAATCTCGAAGGCGCTCTCGCGGTCGATCATCTTGTCATATTTGCCGTAGATGCGGCTGCGGTTGATGATCATCTCGCGCTCTGACGAGCTGATGGCGCCGATTTGGCTGAGGGGGAAGAGTATCTTGGCGCGCTGCACCATGCCGGGGATGCCCTTCTCGTCGAGGAAGGAGACGAGGGCTTCGCCGGTGCCGAGCTGGGTGATGGCCTCGGAGGTGTCGAACTTGGGGTTCGGGCGGAACGTGTCGGCCGAGACCTTGACGGCCTTCTGGTCCTTGGGGGTGTAGGCGCGGAGGGCGTGCTGCACGCGGTTGCCCAGCTGGCCGAGGATGTTCTCGGGGATGTCGGTGGGGTACTGGGTGACGAAATAGACGCCGACGCCCTTCGAGCGGATGAGGCGGATGACCTGCTCGATTTTCTCGATGAGGGCCTTCGAGGTGTCGGTGAAGAGCATGTGGGCTTCGTCGAAGAAGAAGACGAGGCGGGGCAGATCCATGTCGCCCACCTCGGGCAGCTGGGCGTAGAGGTCGCTGAGCAGCCAGAGCAGGAAGGTGCTGTAGAGCTTGGGGTTGAGCATCAGCTTGTCGGCTGCGAGGACGCTCATCACGCCCTTCCCCCCTTCGTTGGCCAGGAGGTCGAAGATGTCGAACGAGGGCTCGGCGAAGAAGATGTTGCCGCCCTGGTCCTCGAGGCTGAGGAGCGCGCGCTGGATGGCGCCGATGCTGGCCGACGTCATCATGCCGTACTTGGTGGTGTACTCCTTGTGGTGCTCGCTGACGTAGTTGAGCATCGAGCGGAGGTCCTTGATGTCGATGAGCAGCAGGCCGCGGTCGTCGGCGATGCGGAAGACGATGTTGAGGACGCCGGTCTGCGTGTCGTTGAGGTCGAGCAGACGGGCCAGCAGCTGGGGACCCATGTTGCTGATGGTGGTGCGCATGGGGTGTCCCTGCTCGCCGAAGACGTCGTAGAAGCGCACGGGGCAGCCCTCGAACCGCGGGTTCTCGATGCCGAACTCGGGGCAGCGCTTCTCGATGAACGAGCTCATGGCGCCGGGACGGCTGATGCCGCTAAGGTCGCCCTTCATGTCGGCCATGAAGCAGGGCACACCGGCCTGGCAGAAGGTCTCGGCCAGCACCTGCAGGGTGACGGTCTTGCCGGTGCCGGTGGCGCCGGCGACCAGGCCGTGGCGGTTGGCCATCTTGCCGCAGAGGTTGATGGCGCCGTCGTCGCAGTGGGCAATGTAAAGGTGGTTGTCGTTGGTCAGCATATGGTTTAATTTACTATTTGACGATCCTATTTAATTTACTATTTGACGATTTTCGATTTACTGTTTATTTCTGATTGGGTTATTGGGCTATTTAGGGGGCGATGCAACGCGAGATGGCAAAAAGTAAATAATTAATCTGAAAATTGTTTGAGCATAATTGAGTTTCACGGGCGTGAATCTGAAGTTCCACGGGCGTGGATATGAAGTTTCACGGGCTTAAAACTGGGGGTAATTCTTAAATTTTAATTCATAATGCTTAATTACTATTTCGCCGTAGGCGCCAGATTACCGGTTCTTGTACATGTCGTCGTAGTATTTCATGTAGTCGCCGCTGGTGACGTTGTCCATCCAGTCCTGGTTGTCGAGGTACCAGCGGACGGTCTTCTCGATGCCCTCCTCGAACTGGAGGCTGGGCTCCCAGCCGAGCTCGCGCTGCAGCTTCGAGCTGTCGATGGCGTAGCGGAGGTCGTGGCCGGCGCGGTCGGTGACGTAGGTGATGAGGTCGTCGTCGGCACCTTCGGGACGGCCCAGCAGGCGGTCGGTGGTGGCGATGAGGACGCGGATGATGTCGATGTTCTTCCACTCGTTGAAGCCGCCGATGTTGTACGTCTCGGCGATGGTGCCGCGATGGAAGATGACGTCGATGGCGCGGGCGTGGTCCTCGACGTAGAGCCAGTCGCGCACGTTCTCGCCCTTGCCATAGACGGGCAGCGGCTTGCGGTGGCGGATGTTATTGATGAACAGCGGGATGAGCTTCTCGGGGAACTGGTAGGGGCCGTAGTTGTTCGAGCAGTTGGTGACGATGGTGGGCAGGCCGTAGGTGTCGTGATAGGCGCGGACGAAGTGGTCCGACGATGCCTTGGCGGCGCTGTAGGGGCTGTGAGGCTGGTACTTGAGGTCCTCGGTGAAGAACTGCTCGCCGTAGGCCAGATGGTGCTCGCCGCTGCTGGCCTTCGTGGTGAAGGGGGGCTGGATGCCCTCGGGGTGCGTCATCTGAAGGGCGCCGTACACCTCGTCGGTCGAGATGTGGTAGAAGCGCTTCCCCTCGAAGCCCTCCGGCAGGCTCTCCCAGTAGAGCTTGGCGGCCTGCAGCAGCGACAGCGTGCCCATGACGTTGGTCTTGGCGAACGTGAAGGGATCCTTGATGCTGCGGTCCACGTGGCTTTCGGCTGCCAGATGGATGATGCCGTCGACGTGCTCACGCTGCATGAGGGCATAGATGGTGTCGAAGTCGCAGATGTCGGCGTGAACGAAGGTGTAGTTCGGCTTGTCCTCCACGTCCTTCAGGTTGGCGAGGTTGCCGGCATACGTCAGCTTGTCGACGTTGATGATGTGATACTCAGGATACTTGTTCACAAAGAGGCGGACGACGTGGCTGCCGATGAACCCGGCTCCGCCAGTGATGATGATGGTTCGTTTCATTTCAGATTTTTTATGTTTTTGTTATGTGTAGTGTCTGCAATGAGCCAACAAAGATAAACATAATAATTGGATAATCGGCTAAAAGGACAGGAAAAATGTGCATGTCGTGCTTTTTTCTCCCTTTTGCGCGCGTTTTTAAAAGGAAATGTGTATATTTGTCCCCTCAAAACCGAAAAAAAGACATAATCCACATTCAGACTTGTACATGAAAAAGACATCACCCTTTCTCCTGGCCGCCCTGCTGTGTGCGGCATCGGCCTCGGCCCAGCCCGGCAATGCCGACTGGAACTCCCTGCCTGTCCACGACTTTCAGGTGAATCTCAAGAAGGTGGGCGCTCCCATCCAGCCCACCATGTATGGCATCTTCTTCGAGGACATCAACTACGGTGCCGACGGAGGCCTCTACGCCGAGCTGGTGAAGAACCGCTCGTTCGACTTCCCCTACGCCTTCACGGGCTGGCAGGTGGCCGGCAACGTCGAGCTGCGCAAGGGCGACGGCCCCTTCGACCGCAACCCGAACTACGTCCGCCTCGGCTACAGCGGCCATCACGACAAGTTCACCGCCCTCACGAACGACGGTTTCTTCGGCATCGGCGTCGAGCAGGGCAAGACGTACAACTTCTCCGTCTGGGCACGCGTCCCCGCCGGTGCGCGGAGCGCCAAGGTGCGCGTCCAGCTCGCCTTGCCCAACACGATGGGCGAGCGCCAGCAGTTTGCCGAGAAGGAGATCACCTTCGAAGGCAGCGAGTGGAAGAAGTACGAGGTGTCCATTGAGTCGCCCCTCACCCATCCGAAGGCGCAGCTGCGCATCTTCCTCGTGGGGAGGAACAGCGTCGATCTGGAGCACGTCAGCCTCTTTCCCGCCGATGCGTGGCGCGGCATCCTACGCAACGACCTCGTGCAGGCGCTGGCCGACCTCCATCCCGGCGTGTTCCGCTTCCCCGGCGGCTGCATCGTCGAGGGCACAGACCTCGCCACACGCTACAACTGGAAGAACACCGTCGGTCCGGCCGAGAACCGCCCGCTGAACGAGAACCGCTGGCACTACACCTTCGACTACCGCTTCTTCCCCGACTACTTCCAGACCTACGGCCTCGGCTTCTACGAGTTCTTCTGCCTCTCCGAGGCCATCGGTGCGGCCCCGCTGCCCGTCGTCAGCTGCGGCCTCGCCTGCCAGTTCCAGAACCGTCCCGAGGAGAACGCCCACGTCCCCGTGGACGAGCTGCAGCCCTATGTGCAGGATGCCCTCGACCTCATTGAGTTTGCCAACGGCAGCGTCGATACGAAGTGGGGCAAGGTGCGTGCCGACATGGGCCACCCCGAACCCTTCGGCCTGAAGTTCCTCGCCGTCGGCAACGAGCAGTGGGGGCAGGAGTACATCGACCACGTGGAGCCCTTCATCGCCGCCCTGCGCAAGGAACACCCCGAAATCAACATCATCGGCACCGCCGGCCCCTACAACAGCGGCGAGCAGTTCGACTTCCTCTGGCCCGAGATGCGCCGCCTGAAGGCCGACCTCGTCGATGAGCACTACTACGCCCCCGAGAGCTGGTTCATCAGCCATGCCAACCGCTACGACACCTACGACCGCAAGGGCCCGAAGGTGTTTGCCGGCGAATATGCCTGCCACGGACGCGGCAAGAAGTACAACCACTTCAACGCCTCGCTCATGGAGGCAGCCTTCATGACCGGCCTCGAGCGCAATGCCGACGTCGTCTATATGGCCACCTACGCTCCGCTGTTCGCCCACGTCGAGGGCTGGCAGTGGCGCCCCGACCTCATCTGGTACGACAATCTGCGCAGCGTCCGCACCTGCAGCTACTATGTCCAGCAGCTCTACAGCACCCACCGCGGCACCAACGTCCTCACCCTCACCGAGAACGGCAAGGCTGTCGCCGGCAACGACGACCAAGACGGCCTCTTTGCCTCGGCGGTGTTGGACAAGGCGAAGAACCAGGTGATTGTGAAGGTGGTGAACACCGCCAGCGAGCCGCGCCGCTTCGACCTCACCTTCAACGGACTGAAGAAGAAGCAGGTGCTGACGGACGGCGAGCACATCGTCCTCCACAGCGATAATCCCGACCTCGAGAACACCGTGCAGAACCCTGCGGCCATCCTGCCGCGCACCTTCCAGCAGCGCGTCGAGGGCAACGTCATGCACGGACGCATCGCTCCGAACACCTTCTGCATCTACTCGTTCACGATACAATGATATGGAACTAAAACTTAAAACTAAAACTTTGAAGATGGTCTGGCAAGCAGAATGTCCTGACTATTTTAAGGTTTTAGTTTTCGTTTTATGTTTTAGTTTTTTCTCAAGTCTCTCTGCCACAGCCCAGTTTGTGCCCGATTCGCTCTGCACGGTCGATACGCTTCACTGGGAGCCTAATCCCGACATGCAGGCGCGCCATGCGGCGGTGCTGAACGACCGCAACGCCGTGCAGCTGGAGGCCGCCAAGCGCTTTGGCCTTCGCACGCCGCTTGAGACGCGCGAGGGGGCTGAGGCGGCAACGGCCGGGCTCACGTTCATAGAGAGTTGTGATGCCTACACCGTCGATTCGCTCGAATACTCCATCCCCTTCCTGACTGCCGCTGCCGAAGCCCTCGTCAGGGACATTGGCGTGTCGTTCCGCGACAGCGTGCGGGCTGCCGGGCTCGGCGACTATCGCATTATCGTCACCTCCGTGCTGCGCACCGTGGAGGATGTGGCCCGCCTGCGCGCCTCGGGCAACCGCAATGCCGTGCCTAACTCCACCCATTGCTTCGCCACCACCTTCGACCTTTCCTACGAGCGCTTCTACCGCATGGCCAATGCCGACGAGTGGATGACAGCCGTCCGCGACCCGCACGACGTGGCCGGCATCGTCTATGCCGATCCCGAGACGCTGACGGGCATCCTTGTCTCCATCGTCACCCGCCTGCGGGCCCAGAGCCGCTGTTTCGCCATCTTTGAACGCGGCGAAAACTGCATCCATGTCACCGTCCGCCGCTGAGGCGAAGGCTATCTTCCTCTACCGTTGAAGGTAAGGCCATCATCCTCTAGCGCTGAGTGTAAGGCTATCATCCTCTACCGCTGAGAGTAAGGCTATCATCCTCTACCGCTGAGGCGAAGACTGATATTTTCTGCCGTTGAGGCGTTAAAGTGAGTCGGGCGCATCGATTGATGCGCCCGACTGATGTTTTGTCCCACGGTGGGGAAGTTGTGTTCACGTGTTTTGTCCCGCGGTGGGGAGGGGCAGATATTATGCCCCGCAGGGTGTGCAGAGTTATTCGCGCTTTTCCTCGAGCGAGATGTCCTCGCGGCGGAGCCAGCTGACGGGAACGATTTCCAGGTAGTCGTGGTTCAGGTAGTCGCCGCCACCGTCGTTGTCGTTCACGTTCTTCATGCGCAGCCAGTGGATGTCGTTGGTGAGGTACTTGGTGGTGAGGACGATGCGGACGCCGTGGGTGTAGTTACGTGCCTGTCCGCCGACGGCGGGTGCCCAGTAGCTGATGGGCAGCTTCAGGTATCCACGGTTCTTCATCTGCTTGTCGTTGGCCACGCCGTTGTCGTCGGTGCTGCGGTCGGAGACGTAGCCGATGCGCGGGTCGGTGGCATAGATGCGGTTGTCCTTGGGGATGCCGGTGACCTCGCCGTCGACGTAGTACTGCACTACGCCACGAGCGGGCTCGTTGATGGAGCTGACGCGGATCTCGTAGGTCCCTGGCGGGACGCGCGGCAGGCGGTAGGCAAAGTCGTACGGGCCGCGGCAGGTGAGCAGGTCGCCCTGATACTCGTCCCAGCCGTCGCGCGGGGCGCAGTACGAGAGGCGGCATTCCTCGGAGTAGATGCGGACGTGCTTACTGTAGCCGTCGGGGATGAAGAAGCCTACGTCGCCGCCCGATACGAAGGAGTAGCCGGCGGTGCCGTCGTACCAGCGCAGGTGGGTGTTGGTGAGCTCGGGCACCACGGCGGCCCAGTCGATACGGATGATGCCGTTGAGGACGTAGCCAGCCATGACGTCGTCGTCATAGACGAGGAGGTTGTCGAGGAGGTGGATGGAGCCGTTGAGGGCTTCCTGCGAGAAGCGGGGGAAGCGGATGGTGTCGGCCAGAGCCTCAGAGGGGTCGATGATGCGGACGTTGACGGGTACCTGCTTGGGTCCGACGCGGACGTCCCACGGTGTTGCGGGCACGGTGTTGCGGCTGACCTCCTTCGAGTAGTTGAGGAAAATGGTGTTGCGGTATTCGCGCATGTTGCCGCTCTCGTCGGGGGCGGCGATGTCGCTGCTGCGCGGGATCATGATCTTCAGCAGGGTGCCCAGCTTGGTCTCGTAGTACTCGACGCGGTCGGAGTATTTCGAGAAGTGGTTCTCGGAGTTGTACGACACGTTGCCCGTGCGGCCCTTGAGGTTAAAATAGACGAGGCGCGTGTAGAGCAGATGCCAGTCGAGCAGGTGGTAGGCCACGAACTGATAGAGGGCGTTGTCGGGGCTGCGGAAGTCGGGGTTGGTGGCGTTGGGATACCATTTGCGGCACTGGGCGTAGAGGTCCTCGATGTTCCAGATGTTGTTGGCGTGGAACACGCTGTCGGTTTCGCAGAAGGCGGTGTAGCCGTAGTAGCGGTTTGGCGGGTAGGGCAGGGGACCGCCGTTCATGTCGGCCTTCGTGGCAATCTTGTCGGCGTCCTTGTAGTTGTCGTCCTTGTAGAGCTGCAGCTCGTCCTCAAGGCCTGTGCGCACGAGGGCGTCCGAGAAGATGCTGAGGAAGGGCATGTCGGCAATCTGCGTGGGCAGGGTGTTGGTCGAGGGGTTGAGGACGTCGGCTACGGTGTGGAGGACGCCGTTCTCGAGCTCCTCGTCGTAGACGGTCAGGCGGGCGCCGTTGATGTACATGATGCTGTGGAGGTTCTCATCGACGCCGAAGCTCATGGTGAGGAAGCGGTCGTTGAGGTTCTGTGCGGGGACGACGTCGCCCTCCATGTCCGTCGTCAGGAAGGCCTGAGCCAGGATGTGGGTGTTGGCGATGACGTTGCACATCGAGTCGGTGAGGTCCTCAAGCTTGGGCGAGGTGATGCCCGTCCAGACCTCCTTGCGCGAGCCAGGCTGCAGCGAGGCGCGCCAGATGCTGTCCTGCTGGAACAGGTAGCGTTCGACGGCGTCGTTCGTCGGGGCGAAGCAGGTGTACGAGCCGTAGGCCTTCAGCAGACTCATCTGGCCTGTGCGCTCAAGGATGTAGTTGAAGTCGCTGTAAAGCTCGGGATGCTTCTGCAGATAGCTTCCGACGGTCTCACCAAGGAACGTGTAGCGGTTGCTGGTGTCGATGTCCTCTTTACAGGCAACAAGGGAAAGGCTCATGGCCAGAATGACGGCAAGAGCTTTCAGTGGTGCTTTCATTTTGTTCATATAGCGCTATTTATAGATTTCTCTCTATTGTGGGCATAGTGGCCCATCGTTTTTCACGGGACAAAATTAACGCAGAAAAAACAAACGTGCAAATTATTTGATGGGTTTTTTCAAAAAATGGTGACAAAAATTTCTTTTGTCCTATTTTCCGGTACCTTCGTTTTTTACGCATTATTCAACATTCGGGGGGCGGACGGCTGTCAAAGGCGCCCGGAGGAGGCTGCGCCGCAGGCGGGGCGGGGATTGGAGGGCTGGAAAAACTGGGGTTTCTGGAAGGGCTGGAGGTTTCCCGGATTTCCCGGAGATTCCGGAGATTCCGGATTTTCCGGATTTTTCGGATAATCCGGATTGTCTGGATTGTCTGGATTGTCCGGATTGTCCGGAGTCTTCCGGGGAAGGCTTACTGGCGCTTTTCTTCTAAGGGGATGTCCTCGCGGCGGAGCCAGCTGACGGGCACGAGCTCGATGAAGTCGTGATTGTAGAAGTCCGAGCCGCTGTCGGTGTCGTGGACGTTCTTGATGCGTATCCAGTGGATGTCGCGGCTGAAGTACTTGGTGGTGACGACGAGGCGTACGCCGTGGGTGTACTTGCGTGCTGCGCCGCCCACGTAGGGGGCGTAGTAGCCCGAGGGCAGTTTCAGGTAGCCGCGGTTTTTCATCTGCTTGTCGTTGGCCACGCCGTTGTCGTCGGTGAGGTTGTCGGCGACGTAGCCTATGCGGGGGTTGTCGGCGTAGATGCGGTTGTCGACGGGGATGCCGGTGATTTCGTCGTCGACGTAGAACTGGACGATGCCTCGGTCGGCGCCGCCGATGTAGCTGATGCGCAGCTCGTAGGTCCCTGGCGGGACGCGCGGCAGGCGGTAGGCGAAGTCGAACTGGCCTTTGCAGATGCAGAGGTCGCCCTGGTATTCGTCGAAGCCGTCGCGTGGGGCGAGGTACGAGAGGCGGCACTCGTCGTTGAACACTTTCACGTGGTCGCTCCAGCTGTTGGGCATGAAGAAGCCGACATCGGACGTGAACTGGTAGCCGGCGGTGCCGTCGTACCAGCGCAGGTGGTTGTTGGTGAGTTCGGGCACCAGGGCGCTGTAGTCGATGCGGATGACGCCGTTGAGGACGTAGCCCGCCATGATGTCGTCGTCGTAGATGAGGAGGTTGTCGATGAGGTGTATGGTGCCGTTGAGGGCTTCCTGCGAGAAGCCGGGGTAGTGCAGCGTGTCGGCCAGCACCTCGGCGGGGTCCATGACGCGGACGTTGAGGGGCACCTGCTTGGGTCCGACGCGGACGTCCCACGGCGTGGCGGGCACGCTGTTGCGGCTGACCTCCTTCGAGTAGTTGAGGAAGATGGTGTTGCGGTATTCGCGCATGTTGCCGTTCTCGTCGGGGGCGATGATGTCGCTGCTGCGCGGCATCATGATTTTCAGCATCGTGCCCAGTTTGGTCTCGTAGTGTTCGGCGCGGTCGGCGGTGCGCGCGAAGTGGTTCTCTGACTTGAACGACACGCCGCCCGTCTTGCCCGTCACGTTGTAGCAGACGAGGCGTGTGTAGAGCAGGTGCCAGTCGAGCAGGTGGTAGGCCACGAACTGCCAGAGGGCGTTGTCGGGGCTGGTGAAGTCGGGGTTGGTGGCGTTGGGGTACCACTGGCGGCAGCGGGCGTAGAGGTCCTCGATGTTCCAGATGTCGTTGGCGTGGAACACGCTGTCGGGTTCGCAGAAGGCGGTGTAGCCGAAGTATCGGTTGGGCGGGTAGGGCAGGGCGCCGCTGCTCATGTCGGCGTTCGAGGCCCATTTGTTGGCCTCGGTGTAGTTGTCGTCCTTGTAGAGCTGCATGGTGCCTTCGAGGCCGGTGCGCGTGAGGGCGTCCGAGAAGATGCTGAGGAAGGGCATCTCGGCAATCTGTGCGGGCAGGGTATTGGTCGAGGGGTTGAGGACGTCGGCCACGGTGTGGACCACGCCGTTCTCCTGTTCCTCGTCATAGACGGTGAGGCGTGCGCCGTTGATGTACATGACGCTGTGGAGGTTCTCATCGACGCCGAAGCTCATGGTGAGGAAGCGGTCGTTGAGGTTCATCGACGGGACGACGTCGCCCTCCATGTCGGTCGTCAGGAAGGCCTTTGGCAGCACGTGTGTCTTGGCGATGACGTTGCACATCGAGTCGGTGAGGTCCTCGAGCCTGGGCGAGGTGATGCCTGTCCAGACCTCCTTGCGCGAGCCGGGCTGCAGCGAGGCGCGCCAGATGCTGTCCTGCTGGGAGAGGTAGCGCTCGACGGCGTCGTTCGTCGGGGCGAAGCAGGTGTACGAGCCGTAGGCCTTCAGCAGGCTCATCAGCCCCGCGCGGTCGAGGATGTAGTTGAAGTCGCCGTACAGCTCGCTGTTCTTCTCCAGGAAGCTGCCGACGGTTTCGCCCATGAAGGTATAACGGTTGCGGGTGTCAATCTCCTCCACGCAGCTTGTCAGACAGGCCAGCCCCATCAGGGCCAGAAAGAGTTGTTTTTTCATAGCTTACTCTGTTAGATGGAACATCTAAGAATCCTTTTTCAGCTACAAAGATACGGCTTGTCTTTTGTTAAAACAAGCAAAAAAGCGAAAAAAACGCTTAAAGGCGGATTTCGTAGGCGTCGTAGACGACGGCCCGTGCGCCGAAGCCTTCTTTCTGGAACTGCAGGCCTTCGTTGAGCCACGTGCCGCCCTGTTCGGTCGAGATGCCGAAGTCGAAGTATGCGCGGTCGGCATAGCGCTGTCCCATCAGCCAGTCGAAGAGGCTGTCGAGGGCGCCCAGGGCCTTGCCTTCGGCGGACGCGGCGATGTACTGTGCGTGTGCCACGCGCTCGGTCTCATAGACCACCGTGCCGGCCACCGGCTGGCCGTCGGGACGGAGGGCGAGGAAGAGGCGGATGTGTTCGGGGAAGCGGCTGCGGAGCAGTTCCATCTCGTCGAGCGTGTGGACGGGCCTGCGGCCGTGGCGCGTCTGCAGCACCTCGGTCAGGATGGGCCAGAAGGCGGCCAGGTCGGAGCTCTCGGTGCAGGTGATGCCAGCGGCGAGGGCTTTCCTGACGCCGCGTCGGCGCAGCTCACGCATGGGCGGGCGTCCCGTCAGGTCCACGACCGACGAGATGGCGCGGCTGTGCAGCGTGGCGCCCAGGCGGAACAGGGCGTAGAGGTCCTCCTCGGCCGGCTGGCGGTGGTAGATGTAGGGCACGGGCTTGTACATCCATCTGACGGCGCCGAGCCGCTTCTGGTAGTAGTCCGCCGCGCAGCTGAACACCTCCAGCGCCTCCACCGCCGTGATGGCCGGCGAGAGCATCAGCCCGCCGTAGGTCAGCCCGCCGTGCGAGCAGACGGTGCCCCCGGCCTCGTCCCAGTTGGCGGGCAGGGCGGCGATGAGCTCTCCTTTTTTATAAAAGAGGAGCGAGCAGTCGCGGAAGCGGTCGGCGTGATAGTCCATGTAGCGGCGGTCGAGCATGAACGTGGCGTTCTTGGCCTTCGCCGCGAAGGCGTTCCACTCGTCGGCATGGGTGTCGTCGTACGCCACCGTGTGGACCATGCTGGCGCGGTACTCGGCATAGTCGTTCGTATAGCCCGAGGCGTTGTAGGGGTGCGAGGCGAAGACGACGCAGACGGTGCCCGGGGCGAAGTTCTCGAGCCGGCACCACACGGCGGGGGGGATGAGGATGCCCCTCTGGGGGGTGTCCATGCGGACGGTGACGCGCCGCTCGCCGTCGTCGACCACCATGTCGAAGGCGCCCGCGACGGGCACGATGACCTCGCTGCACTCGTTGTGGCTGTGCTCGCCGCGGCTCTGGCCCGGCGGCACGCCGTAGATCCAGAACACGCGTTCGATGACGAACGGTATCTGCCGCCGCGCCTCGCCCACCGCGAGGCTCCCGCGCGCGTCGCTGCATTCCTGGAACGTGATCAGCCGGCAGCCGCGAGGCATCTCTTGTTGGTTTGTTGACATGTTGGCCTGTTTTTTTCGCTGCGAAGATAGCACACATTCGGCGAAAAAACAAAAAAAAAGACATGAAGTCAAACTTTTTTTCGATTTTTGTTGCGAGAAACAAAAAGTCGCCCTATCTTTGCACCCGCAAAACGGTAGAAGCGCAAGCGGAACCTCCGTCTGGAAGTTTGGGTGAGTGGCTGAAACCAGCAGTTTGCTAAACTGCCGTACGGGTTACCGTACCGGGGGTTCGAATCCCCCAGCTTCCGCATCCGCCGGTTTTGCAAGAGGTGCAAAAGCCTCATCCTATGGCGCTTTCATCTAGGGGTCTAGGATACCGGCCTCTCACGCCGGGTACACGGGTTCGAATCCCGTAGGCGCTACGAAGTAGGGAAAAAAGGGATAGACGCAAGTCAATCCCTTTTTTACGTTAACGAAGTAGGGAAAAAGGGATAGACGCAAGTCAATCCCTTTTTTGTTTTTGGGGGAGCCGCTTCGCGGGAAATTTTTCAAAATGTAATCCAAAATTTTACAAAAATTCGCAAAATACCCCTAACGGCCTGAAAGGCCAAAAGAGCAAAGCCGCGAATACTCATAATTTTGAACAATTTTGAACATAATTTTGTCAAATTTCTGCCTCGAAGAGGCACTCCCCACACCTCTCCAATCCTCGAAATGCAAATTTTCCCGACCGCGATTTTAAACCTTACCGTTCCTTTTAAATCAAATAGGTACTTTAACCAAAAAACAGCGTCCGATTTTCTTATGAAAAAGACCCTCATCGTTCTCATACTCCTCGTCGCGGGACTGCAGCTCAGCGCCCAGACCCACCACCTCACCCGCATCAACAAGAGCCTCTTCACCGGCACCACCGTCATGATGGAGGCCACGAACGACTCCGTCATCTACTACGAGTTCGGCAAGCCGGGCAACATCATCCTCAGCGGCGACTATGACGAGGTCTTCTACAAGCTGGCCGAGCTGCGTCAGTTCAGCCGCAACTGCAGCTGGGGCGACAAGGCCCACATCACCGAGAACCTGAGCATCGAGCGCCGCGGCCTCACCGGCCCGCACGCCTACGTCATCGTCAACGACAGCACCGGCACCCGCATCCGCACGGGCTTCAACAGCATCTCCGAGTGCTACCATGCCGTGTGGATCCACCGTCCGTCCAACGCCGACCGCATCTACCTGGCCCGCAAGGCTGCCAAGAAGGCCGCAGAGGCTGAGGACGCCGAGGGCCAGCCGCCCTTCGGCGGTCCCTTCGACGGCGGTTTCCCCGGCGGCTTCGGCGGCTTCGGCGGCGGCTTCGGCGGCCCGTTCTAAAAAGAGATTATGCCTGACCGTTCATTTATCGTCGTAGTGGCCATAAGCCATTAGGACGAGCACTACAACTTCCGTGTCGTGGATTTCATAAACCAACCGGTGCTTCTTAGTGATCCGGCGGCTCCATTGTTGTGAGCGGTCGCCGGAGAGTGGCTCGGGATGCCCTGTGCCTGTACGAGGATGCACGTAGAGCTCGGCGATAAGAGTCAATGCCTTTTTATATGCCTTAGGTTCGCTGGCAAGCAGCCGACGCAGGTCGTCCTGTGCCTGCGCTTTAATCTGGACGTCGTAGCGAATCATAGTGCACGGATGAACTGGTCGAGCTCTTCCACGTTCGCAAAAGATTTAGCCGTTCCCTTCTGGGCATCGTCAATACGGCGGAAGAATTCTTCCTTCGACATCAGGGTCGCGTCGCCCTGCTTTTCCGACGCGAGCTTTTTCAGATACTTAACGGCACGATTCATCAGGGCCTCGTCCTGCGAGATGGTCTGAAGGGCGCCGAATAGCTCTGCGTTCAAGTGTGACTGTGCTGTTTCCATAATTTCCCTTTTATGAGTGCAAAAGTACGTAATAAATCCGGAAAAAACAGAAAAACACAGATAATTTCTGTTAACGGGTGTCTTTTTTTCGGTATGTTGCGGTCTTTCCCGGCGGCGTCGCTGCAACGGCCATGGAAAAGGGAGGCTCCCCGCGCGGGGGAGCCTCCCTGGCTGTCAGCGGCGTGACGGTGCGTCAGGGCGCTGGGGATGCGTCGTGACGGAGGGTCAGGGCATCAGGTCGCTGGGGACGCGGCGGACGGCGTAGCGCGTCAGCGCGTCGGTCTTCATCAGCGTCGAGGGACGGAAGCGGATGTTCACGCCCTTGATGTAGCTTGCGGGGTCGAAGCTGTCGGTGCCGACGGCAGCCTGCGTGTAGCACTTGCCGCGCAGCTCGGTGTAGAGGATGCCGAAGTCGTCGAGCACCACGTTCTGGCCGGCCAGCAGGGCGGCCTTCGCGTACTCCTTGAGCGAGGTGACGACGGCCACCACGTCGGCCTTCGAGAAGGTACACTTGTTGATGATACGCTCCACGATGGCCTCGGTGGAGAAGATGTCGTCGTTGACGGCGCGGTTGCAGGCGTAGTCCACGCCCTCGGCGCCACGGGGGTTGGTACAACCCACCACTTTGTAAGGTATTGCCATAGATCTGAAATTTTGAAAATTAAACATTTTTTTTCAGTTAAGAATTAAAAAATAAGAATTAAGAAAAATTGCTGTGGATCTGTAGTCCAGGAGTTTCAGGAGTCCAGGAGTTTCAGGAGTTTCAGGAGTCCAGGAGTTTCAGGAGTTCAGACAAATGTAATGCATGTTGCCTTCTTTCCCAAAACACTTTTTCTTAACTCTTAACTCTTAATTCTTAACTCTTAACTAAACACTCATCCCATCAGCTGCGAGGGTACGCGGCGGTAGGTGGCTCGTGCGCGGACGTAGGCCTTGAGGTCGGGTGCGGGACGGAAGGCGATGCCGGCGCTGCGGATGTAGCCCGAGGGGTCGAAGTCGTCGCTGCCGATGACGCTCTGGGGGAAGCACTTGCTCGAGAGGCGGGCGCGGAACGTGCCCAGGCCCTCCATCTCGACGGTGTTGCCTTCGCGCACCCAGCGGCTGATCTCCGTCAGGTAGGCTTTCAGGATGCCCAGCACGTCGCCCTTGGTGACGGACGTCGCCTCGTTGAGGTCGTCGACGAGCTGCTGGGTGGTGTAGTCGCCCGTCTTGGTGCGTGCGTCGCAGGCGTAGTCAACGCCCTCGGCGCCGCGGGGGTTCGTACAGGGAATGATTTGGTACGTAATTGCCATAGTCGTAAAAAAATTTAAAGGTTAAACAAATGTTTTTCACTTCATCTGTTCCGGCCGGGCTGTCTGGGCGATGAGTCGCCGCAGGCGCATGTCGGGGACGAAGCGTAGCATGTACTTGCGGACGAGGCTGGCGATGCGGAACTCCCGCGTCTGCGTCTCGGCGAGTGTGCACTGTCTCGACTTGATGCAGATGCGGAATCGGCCGAAGTCCCGTAGCTCGACGGTCTGGCCCGCAAGCAATGCTGTGCGTGTGAACATGAGCATGGACTCCATGGCGGCGGTGACGTCGGCGGGCGTCAGCGAGCAGGCCTCGCTGATGTCGTTGCACATCTGGTCGAAGTCGTACGTACCTCGGCTGACGGCCCTGGCCGTCGCCATGTCCTGCGCCTCGCCGGAGCGGGGTGTCGTGTTGCGGATGATCTTGCACTGTATGCTCATTGTTCACGTCTTTTTCAGGCGATGGGTTCCACGGGCGTCAATCTGCAAATCCACGGGCGTGGATGGCCCGAACGACGGGCGTGGAACTCATCTTTTCTCCTACAAATTTACAACTTATTCTTCAATCCATCAAACTTTTACGTGTATTTTTTTTACTGGAAAACGCACTTTTTTCCGTGTGCTGGAACGGGGGTGACGGCGGGGCGGGGAAGCTGGCAGACGGGTGGGATTTTCGGGCGGCGTGGGTGAAGGATGAACGTTGTTTCCATAGAATTGTATAAAAAGTTTCTTAATTATACGTGTTTCTTGTACAGGAAAAACTCAGAAACTTTCGCGTGCCTATATAGAAACAACGTTCATCCTTCACCCTTTTTCCTAAAATGGGGCTTCATCGGCGGCTGCGCCCTCGGCAATGCGCTCGCATTTCTGGCGGTTGTGGTCGATGATGACGGCAAAGTACTTCCAGCCTGTTTTCGTTTTTTTGCTTTCAAACCCCAGTCGGCGCATGGCCCTGCCGATGCCTACGGCGTTGAAGGCCTTGCCGCGGAAGCCGCGGTTCGTCAGCTCCTGCATGATGTCGCCGGTGGAGTAGGCCTGCGGGGGCATGTCGGGTGTGGGCTGGCGCAGGAAGGTGGCCAGCACGGCCTCGCAGTCGTCGGTGACCATGAAGGCGCGGTTGTGGTCGGTGATGGCGGCGCTCTCCTCGTGGGTGGGCTTGGGGTCGTAGCCGTTGGCGAGCAGCCACAGGGCCTGGGCGTAGGCGCCCTCGTAGGGCAGCGGGCGGTCGTTGAGGTTGACGGTGCCCTTGAGGTCGATGCCGACGTAGCGGCGGTTGCCCTCGGCGTCGCGGATGAACTGCTGGTGGTTGGTGGCGCCGATGAGCGAGGCCTTGCGCTGGCGCACCTCGCGGAAGTGGCCGTAGGCGTCGCGCAGGTTCGACTGGCTGCTCGACACGATGGCCTTGTACGAGTCGCTCTTCAGGTCGGACGTGATGGTGAACTCGTCGAGGAAGATCATGACCACCTCCGAGAGCGAGATGATGAAGTCCTTGTCGACGGGGTCGGCGGGGTTGGGCTCTTTGTAGTAGGGGCGCAGGGGCGGGGGCAGCAGGTGGCGTATGTAGTAGGTCTTGCCGATGTGCTGCGGGCCGCAGAGGACGGGCATGACGGGGTTCTCGTCGGCCCGCCCCGTCCACAGCGCCACCATGCCGACGAACCATTTGCAGAGCATCTGCTGGTAGAACTCGGTGTTCTCGGCGTCGCCGAACGTGAGGTGTCCGGCGAAGAGGTCGCGGATGTAGTCGGGGTCGCGCTGGGGGTCGTAGGGGGTGAGGCTGTCGAGCCAGGCGGCGACGGCGTCGTAGTCGCGGCTGACGTCGCGGCTCTCGAGCAGCGCCTTGACGTCGGCCTGTCGGACGTTCAGCCCCTGCTCCTGCAGACGGGTGAAGAGGGTGCTGAGGTCGCGGTCGCTGATGGGCTCCCAGCGGCCGTCGGGACGGGGGCGCATCTCGGCGCGGTTCTTCCACGTGTTGAAGCGCACCTCGTACCACTCGTTGATCTGCTTGCGCACGAGGCGGAAGCGGTTCTCGTGCTCCTCCTTGCGCTCGGCCTCGGTGCGGGGACGGGGTCCGCGGGGCAGGGCGGTGTCGATGCCCGCGTTGCGGGCCAGGTGGAGCAGGGTGCCCAGCGTGATGTCGCCGCGCCCCGTCTGCAGGCAGTTGTCGAACTGCCGGTCGCACTCCTCGCGCCGGTAGCCCGGGTAGAGGCGGCAGATGCGGTGGTAGCTCTCGCGCGCCCCCTCGCCCAGCGAGGCGCACGCGAAGGTCACGCTCACCCAGTCCTGATAGTCACTCGTAATGTCCACACCGCCCTCGGCGATGCGCTGCGCCACGAGCTCCAGATGCTCCATGTCGCTGTAGGTTCTGTTTTTCGTCATAGTTGTACTATATGAATAAGGTTAAACATATTTCGGGTTGACGTAGCACTCGGCGTCCCATGGCAGGTAGCAGGCGCGGCAGACGTCCGAGCCGGACTTGTCGGGGTCGATGCCGTAGTGGAAGCCGACGTGTCGCCTGAGCTGTTCGAACTGTTGGCGGAAGGGCAGTCCGTCGGTCCACTCGGGCAGCTCGGCCACCCACTTCACGCCCCGCCCCGAGGGCGAGACGAAGGCGAGGGCCGTCGTCACCTGGCGGTCGGCGCAGAGGCGGTCGCGGAGGCTGCGCGCCTCGTCGGTCGAGGCGAGGTCGTCGATGTCGATGGTGATGAACGGTGTGCGGGTCACCAGACTGCGCGCGTTGCGGTAGGAGAACGTGCCGCTGAACGTGGCATACTCGAAGCGTAGCACCTTGAAGCCCTGCCGCTGCTGTCGCGTGGCCGTGTCCGCCATCAGGCGCAGCCCCTCGGTGGCCTCGCGCGCGCGTTCCGATATGATATACTGATGGACCCAGCCGATGGTCTGCGTCTGCTGAGGCCGCTGCTGCGGCTTCGCCACCTGCCCCGCCGCATCCCACCACCCGCAGGGGAAGATGCTGAAACGGAGCGTCGTCGTGTCTGATGATGTTGTCATAATGAATGTTTTTTTTATCATTTCTGTCGCAAAGTTACAATGAATAAATGACAACAGGTAAGAAAGAATTGACTTTCCAAAACGCTACATTTCAGCCGGAAAGGGGGCTTTTTTAGCCTCTTTTGGGCAGTTTTGACCCGCGCCTTTTAAAAATGAATACGCGCGTGCGGAGTTTTGTCCACAAACGAGCATTGGCGGGACAAAACTATGGGCAAAGTTTTATCCCCGACATGGGAAAAACGGGTCAAAACAAAGGCCGGCTGCTTGCGCAGCCAGCCCGTCGGGAGATGAAAAAGTCAAAACAAATGGGGTGTCAGGCCACTTCCGGTTCTGTCTTAGTGGCAACCGCCTGGACAAAAGCGTCCATACATTGATTGAACTCCTCCTGCTCAGAGGCTATCTCCTCGTTGCTTTTAGGGAACAGTTTTTGTTTCGCGGCCATCACGGCCCCTATCTTGACGACCTTGATTTTCCCTTCGCATCGCCTGGTGATGTAGTTGAGCATGGCCGGATTCTTTGTGCCGTCCCACCCGCACCAGTAGAGGAGGTGCATCACGAACTCGCCGCCGAGCATGCCTTCCCACCCGATGGCGTCGTCCCGCTGCTTCGTCAGCTCCAGGATGTGGTCCGTCAACGTCCGCAGCTTCATCACCTTCTCCTCATTCCCGAAGATCCTCATCTCCTCGGCGGTTATGTTAGCCTTGCGGCTGTCATGGATGACCTTGCAGGCGCAGAAATGGTTGAATTCGGGCACGGACATCTCGTGGAAAAGGCGGGCTATCAACTGCCGCACATCCTCGGCAGCCTCCATGGCCTTGACAAGTTCGTGATCGGGGTCCACGTTGCTGTTCTCCATCATTTCAATGAGTTTGCCGTTGTTTCTCTTCGAGCGGCTGAAACTCCTGTCGAAGCGGGGACAGGCCTGTTCGGGGTCGGCGCGGATGGCCTTCTCCTCCTCAATGATGGCCGTGGCTTCGTCATAGACTTTCTTCGCTAAACCGAGATAGCCGTTCAATGTGTCGTAGAGCTGTTTCACGGTATTGCCCTCGTACGCTTCCCATCCGAAAAGGTCCTCTGAGTATGTCCCGTCGTGCAATGCCGTCGGGTCGTACGCGAGGGTTGCCTTCTTGGCCTTTCTGGGCCGAAGCCGGTTCAGCGTATTCTTGTGGGCCGCGAGTGTGCTGCGCATCTTGCCCATGACGTCGGTAATCGTCGAGAAATAGCTCTTGTGGTCGTTTTCGTAATCCTCGTTATACACCTTCCTCAGCTCTTTCATCCGTTCGTATTCTTTGATTGTAAAGCCGAGACTAATTTTCAGGTCGGCCTGAAATTTGTTGACCCCCTCAATGTCCATCTTCTTTTCCTGAATGCAATACCAGAAACGGCCCTCCTCAACGGGGGCGAACTTCTCCCTGAGTACGCTCATGCGCTCTTCGTCTGTGCCGAAATAGTCAGGATATCCCATAGTTTTATGATAATTATAGTATGGCCACAAAGGTATAACAAATTCTTGTAACTCAAAAGGGTTCGCGCAGAAAAAATGGAGCAGGCGGCAAAAAAATACGGAACTTTACGTTGCTACGTTTAAGAAAAAATAGCATGAACGTGAGTCAGCGAGCGGGTGGGGGGACAGAGAAAGGGCGCCGGCATCCATCGGGAGCCGGCGCCCTTTGCGTGGGGGCGGAGCGGGGATTAGAGCTTGCTCTTGCCGTAGAGGTAGTGGACGGCTACGCCAATCCAGCTGGTGGCCAGAAGGAGGATGATGAAGAGGATCTTCGGGATCAACGAAATCTTCTTCGACTTCAGGATGTCGAGGCAGCCGAGGATGGCCAGGACAACACCTACGATGTAAACGATTTTTGCAATCATAAGGCGAAAACTAATTGGATTAATAATGGGTTGAACTTCAAAACTGCTAAGCTAAGGCGGCCTTCTTCTTCGCCATCAGCTTGCGGCGCGAGAAGATGTAATAGACGAAGATGCCTATCCAGTTGGTGAGGGCCATGAGGATGATGTAGAGCGTCTTCTGCTTCTTCTGGAGGACGGGCGACGTGCCAATCTCGATGCAGGCGAAGACGGTCAGGCCGAGGCCTATCAGGAAAAAGAGGGTTCCAATCATAGGGGGTTACTTTAATGGGATTAATTTTTTTAGTTAAGAGCTTTATTTAGTTAAGAATTAAGAGTTAAGAGTTTTCGTTTAAAGTTTAACGACCATGCGGCAGGACATTTGCCTGAACTCCTGAACTTCTGAACTCCTGAACTATAGCAATTTTTCTTAACTCTTAACTCTTAACTCTTCATTATTCCTTACTCTTCGCTCCAGTCCATTTTGCTCATGCGGACGTATGAGGCGTAGCGCTTGCGTGCCATCTGCTCGGCGGCGTCGAAGAGCTGCTGGGCTTCGTCGGGATACTGCTTGAAGACGCTGGCGTAGCGCACCTCGCCCTTGAGGAAGTTCTGGAACTCGGCCCAGTTGGGTTCCTTCGAGTCGAGGCTGAAGGGGTTCTTGCCCTGTGCCTCGAGGTCGGGGTTGTAGCGCCAGAGGTGCCAGTAGCCGCAGGCGACGGCGTCGGCTTCCTCGGCCTGGCTCTTGCCCATGCCCTTCTTGAGGCCGTGGTTGATGCAGGGAGCGTAGGCGATGATGACGCTGGGGCCGTGATAGGCTTCGGCCTCGCGGATGGCCTTGAGGCACTGGCTGTTGTCGGCGCCCATGGCCACCTGGGCGACATAGACGTAGCCGTAGGTGGTGGCAATCATGCCGAGGTCTTTCTTGCGGACGCGCTTGCCGCTGGCGGCAAACTTGGCGATGGCGCCGAGGGGCGTGGCCTTCGACGACTGGCCGCCGGTGTTGGAATAGACCTCGGTGTCGAGGACGAGGATGTTGACGTCCTCGCCGCTGGCGATGACGTGGTCGAGGCCGCCGTAGCCGATGTCGTAGCTGGCGCCGTCGCCGCCGATGATCCACTGGCTGCGCTTGACGAGGTAGTCCTTGAGCGAGAGAATCTTCTTGCAGGTGTCGCAGCCGCAGGCCTCGCAGCCGGCGATGATCTGCGGAGCGAGGGCCTTGGTGGCGTCGGCGTCGTCGCGCTTCTCAATCCATTCGCGGAAGAGGACCTTCAGCTCGTCCGGGCAGCAGGTGCACGTCTGAGCCTCGGTCATCCAGCGGGCGATGCGCTGCTTGAGCTTCTTGTTGGCGAGCTCCATGCCGAGGCCGTACTCGCAGAAGTCCTCGAAGAGGCTGTTGGCCCATGCGGGACCCTGGCCCTTCTCGTTGACCGTGTAGGGCGTGGAGGGGATGGAGCCGGAGTAGATGGACGAGCAGCCGGTGGCGTTGGAGGCCATGATGCGGTCGCCGAAGAGCTGGCTGATGAGCTTGACGTAGGGTGTCTCGCCGCAGCCCGAGCAGGCGCCGCTGAACTCGAAGAGCGGCGTGGCGAACTGGCTGTTCTTGGGGCTCTGCTTGATGTCCACGAGGTCCTGCTTGGTCTTGACCTTGCTGACGCAGTAGTCCCAGTTGGCGGCTTCGGCCATCTGCGTCTCCAGGGGCACCATCTGCAGGGCTGAGCCTGTGGCGGGCTTGCCCGGGCAGACGTCGGCACAGTTACCGCAGCCCAGACAGTCGAGGACGCCCACCTGAATGCGGAACTTCATGCCCTTCATGGCGGCGGGGGCCTTCATCTCGATCATCGGGGCGTCGAGGCCGGCGGCCTCGGCATCGTCCATGACGACGGGACGGATGCAGGCGTGGGGGCAGACGTAGGCACACTTGTTACACTGGATGCAGTTGTCGGCGTTCCAGACGGGCACGAAGGTGCCGACGCCGCGCTTCTCGTAGGCTGCGGTGCCCGAGGGCCACGTGCCGTCGATGCTCTCGTTGAAGGCGCTGACGGGCAGCAGGTCGCCGTCCTGGGCGTTGATGGGGCGCACCACCTCGTGGATGAAGGCGGGCTCGTCCTTGCGCTCGGGTGCGGGCACTTCGAGGCTGGCCCAGGCGGGGTTGACGGCAAGCTCCTTGTATTCGCCTCCGCGGTCGACGGCGGCGTTGTTCTTGTCGACAATGTCCTGGCCCTTCTTGCCGTAGCTCTTGACGATGAACTTCTTCATCTGCTCGACGGCGAGGTCAACGGGGATGACGCCGGTGATGCGGAAGAAGGCGCTCTGGAGGATGGTGTTCGTGCGGTTGCCGAGGCCGATTTCCTGGGCAATCTTCGTGGCGTTGATGTAATAGACCTTGATGTTGTTCTCGGCGAAGTACTTCTTGACCTTTGCGGGGAGGTTCTGCTCGAGCTCCTCGCCCTCCCAGATGGTGTTGAGTAGGAAGGTGCCGTTAGGCTGCAGGCCGCGGGTGACGTCGTACATGTGGAGGTAGGCCTGTACGTGGCAGGCGACGAAGTTGGGGGTGTTCACCAGGTAGGTGCTGCGGATGGGGCTGTCGCCGAAGCGCAGGTGCGAGCAGGTGAAGCCGCCGGATTTCTTCGAGTCGTACGAGAAGTAGGCCTGGCAATGTTTGTCGGTGTTGTCGCCGATGATCTTGACGGAGTTCTTGTTGGCGCCCACGGTACCGTCGGCACCAAGGCCGTAGAACTTGGCTTCGAACATGCCTTCGCCGCCGACGGCAATCTCCTTGCCCTGGGGCAGGGAGGTGAAGGTGACGTCATCGACGATGCCGATGGTGAAGCCGTTCTTGGGCTGCGGGAGTTCGAGGTTGGCATAGACGGCGAGGATCTGGGCCGGGGTGGTGTCGTGCGAGCCGAGGCCGTAGCGTCCGCCCACGATGGTGAGGTCCTTCATGTCCGAGAGGGCTTCGACGACGTCGAGGTAGAGCGGTTCGCCCAGGGCGCCGGGCTCTTTCGTGCGGTCGAGGACGGCGATGCGCTTCACGCTGGCGGGCAGCACGGCCTTCAGGTACTTGACGCTGAAGGGGCGGTAGAGGTGGACGCTGATCATGCCGACCTTCTTTCCCTGGCGGGCCAGGTAGTCGATGACCTCGCGTGTGGCCTCGGTGACGGAGCCCATGCAGATGATGATGTTCTCGGCATCGGGAGCGCCGTAGTAGGTGAAGGGGGCGTAGTGGCGGCCGGTGAGGCGTTCAATCTCCTTCATGTAGTCGTTCACGATGTCGGGCACAGCCTCGTAGTACTTGTTGCAGACCTCGCGATGGGTGAAGAAGGTGTCGGGGTTCTCGGCCATGCCGCGCATGACGGGATGTTCGGGGTTGAGGGCGCGGGCGCGGAACTCGGCGAGCGCCTGCTGGTCGATGAGGGGAGCGAGGTCGTCGTTGTCGAGACGCTCGATCTTCTGGATCTCGTGCGACGTGCGGAAGCCGTCGAAGAAGTTGACGAAGGGCACGCGGCTTTTGATGGTGGCCAGATGGGCCACGCCGGCCAGGTCCATCACCTCCTGCACGGAGCCTTCGGCCAGCATGGCGAAGCCGGTCTGGCGGGTTGACATGACGTCCTGATGGTCGCCGAAGATGCAGAGGCTGTGCGAGGCGAGGGTACGGGCGCTGACGTGGAACACGCAGGGCAGCAGCTCGCCGGCAATCTTGTACATGTTGGGAATCATCAGCAGCAGTCCCTGGCTGGCGGTGTAGGTGGTGGTGAGGGCGCCGGCCTGGAGCGAGCCGTGGACGGCACCTGCGGCGCCGCCTTCGCTCTGCATCTCCTGGACCATGACGGTCTCGCCGAAGATGTTCTTGCGTCCGGCAGCCGCCCATTCATCGACGTGCTCGGCCATGGTGGACGACGGGGTGATGGGATAGATGGCAGCCACCTCGGTGAACATGTACGAGATGTGAGCCGCAGCTTCGTTGCCATCACAAGTGATCAGTTTTTTCTCTTTTGCCATTTTGTTTTTATTAAGGGGTTGGTTTTTTTATGGGGTTAATGGTTTTTTGGGGGTTAATGGGGTTAATGGGGGGTATGGGATTTATGGGATTAATGGGGTTAATGGGCATTATGGGGGTGGGGGTATTAGTTCAGGAAGCCGAACATCCATAGGGGGACGATGTTGTCGCGGCCCTTCTCCTTCTTGCCGACGGCGTAGTACATGCCCGGGCTGACGCGCTGGGGCAGGGTGGAAGCGCAGACGTGGAAGGTGTGGCGGTTGTCGATGAGTAGCGTGCCGGGCATGTCGCCGCGGTTCACGACGTGGTCGCGCCAGAGGCTGTTGACGAAGAACATCTCGCAGACGTCGTCCTCGTCGGCCTTGACGGGATAGATGCTGTAGGCGAGGTTGGGGTTGTGGAGCAGCACGCGTGCGGGCTTCTTCGGGAAGTCGTCGCCAGGCCGGTAGACCAGGTTGATGAGTCGCGCGTCGGCCAGGTACTTGATGTAGTTCATCACGGTGGCGCGCGAGAGGCCTATCTCGTCGGCCAGCGCGCTCACGTTGGGCGACCGATGGCCGTTCGACGCCAGCAGGTAGAGCAGCTTCTTCAGCTTCGAGAGGTACTTCAGCTCAATCTGCTGGATGAGCAGGATGTCCACCTCCATCATCATGTTCATCGTCTTCAGGAGGTTCTCGGCGAAGTTGCGCTTCTCGAGGAAGAAGGGGTAGAAGCCGTGATGGAGATAGTCCTGGAAGTACTGTACGGGATTGATGGTGGGCAGCACGTGGCGTGCGATGCGGTCGTGGTCGGGCAGGATGTCGCTGAGCGTGTAGCGTGGGAACTGTGTGCCGGCCTGCAGGTTGAGGAACTCGCGGAACGAGAATCCCCGCAGGTTGTAGGGCTTGACGATGCCGTTCAGCATGGGGTTCTCCTCCTTCAGGCGCATGACGCTCGAGCCGGTGAAGATGATCTGTAGCTTCGGGAAGCGGTCGTAGCAGGCACGCAGCTGTCGGCTCCAGTCGGGAATCTTGAACACCTGGTCGACCAGGAGCGTCTTGCCGCCGCGACGCACGAACTCCTCGGCGAAGTCGGTCAGCGAGTGGCCCTGGAAGAAGAAGTTGTTCATGTTGATGTAGAGGCAGGCGCGATCCCACCGGCGGTACTCCTGCGCGTACTGGATGAGGAAGGTGGTCTTTCCCACCCCGCGCGTGCCTTTTATGCCGATGAGCCTGTCGTCCCAGTTGATTTCGTCCATCAGGTTACGCCTGACGGCCGCCTCGGTGTGGGCCAGCAGATACTCGTGGGTCTTATAGAATGTCTCCATTATCCGAAAAAGCCGAATTTGGGGACAAAGTTAGCAACGGAAATCCACATTTGCAAACTCAGAGTGGCATTTTTTCCCCTTTTTTAAAAAAGAAAGGTTTTGGGGGAGGGTTTAACGCCTAACCAAAATCGGAGGGCGTGTCCGTTTAACGCTTAACCAAAATCGGAGGGCGTGTCCGTTAAACGTTAAACCTTAAACGTTAAACGAGGAGAACCTATCTCCCCACGATCACCTTTTTCCCGCGGGCGATGTAGATGCCGGGGGCGGTTGGCTTGCCGTCCAGGCGGCGGCCGTCGATGGCATACCACGTCGTGTGGCCGTCGTCCGTAGCCGACGAGAGCGGGCTGTCAACCCCTGTGCCGCCAGGCTTCATGAAGTTGAAGGAGATGGTGCCGTCGGCGGCCATGCGGATGTGGGTGATGGGCTTGCCCATGAGCATCTGCCCGTTGGCGTTGGCCATGTAGAGGGTGGCTGCGGGCGACGACTCGTCCGTCAGGCTATCGTTCATCACCATCGACACGGGGTCGGTGTAGGGATAGGCCGAGGTGCTGAGGTAGGTGCTGCGCATCCAGTCGTCCATCGTGTATTTTGTTTTGTCCTTTCCGTTGTTGGCCGGGTCCCAGCCCATGTAGTCCTTGCCGTCGGGGTGGAAGAGGGTGTAGCGGAAGTGTGCGTCGGACGTGTTGACCTTGTTGTCCCGCCAGTCGTTGATGTCGAAATCGACATGATAGATGAGCAGCCCGTTCCCGGGACAGCCGTAGTCCCAGCCCTCTTGCCGACGGTTCTCGAGAAGGTAGTACTCCTGGCTGTTGCCGTCGCTTCGTACGATGTAGGTCAGGCCGCCGTCGCTCAGGGGCTTCATGCCCTCGACGGAGGTGGGCTCGGAGAGCTCAACGGGCGACGACCATCCCAGGTACATCCTCTCCATGGCCGTGAGGCTGGGCGGGCACCAGCCCTTGTTCGTGAAGTTGCCGCCATCCATGAGGTCCCATTCGTCAACCGTAGAGTAGGGGGTTGCGGGAGCCTGGGGATAGATGTCGGGCAGCCCGAGGCAATGGAAGAGCTCATGGATGATGGTGCCGATGCCGCACAGCTTGTTGTCGTCCCACTTCTCGCAGGTGATGGAAGAGAGGAAGGGGCTGACGCCACCAGGCAGCCCGGCGAAAAGGAAGCCGGTGTTGGGCCACGTATAGCCCGACACTTTGTTGCCCGTGTAGCCGGCAAACACGAAAAGCACTTGCCGGACCTCGCCGTCGCCGTCGAAGTCGTAGATGGAGAAGTCGATGGTTTTATCCTCGCCCAGCTTCCTGATGGCCTTCGAGATGACCGTATTGCCATAGAAGATGCTCCTGTGTTCGCCCGCCTTTTCGTCCACCTTCACGGGGCCGTAGATGTCGAACTTCAGGTTGACAAGGCCTCCCGACTGGTCGCGGAAATAGTCGGCCACGCAACCGGGCCCCTTTCCCTCGTTGAAGCCCGGCTCGTTGAAGAGGCGGTCGTAATAGGCCTCGGGGTGTTCTATCGAGAATTCCATGTCGCTGAAATTGACGAGCACCACCGGCAGGCGATAGGTCACCTCGGGGTCGAACTTAAAAGGTGCGGGCAGGACATGGGTGAAGTCGCTACGGGTCTGCCCGATGTCGGGTGTGCAGCTTATGCGCTGTGCGTGGGCGCTCAGGGCGACTGTTGCGGCAACTGCCGTCAGCAGAAGGATCTTTTTCATGTGGTATGGAATATCTGGAGAGTAGTCGGGGAAATCGTGGGTAGCAATAATCGTCCCTCGGAGAAACGCTTCAGATTCCTTGCGGTTAGGCACCTTGCGGGGGATTCTGGGGGGTGGAAGGCTTTTTCTTGCGGCTGTGGCGGCGTTTCTTCTTGGCGGGAGCAGGGGCGGCTGCGGACGCTTCTCCTGAATGGGGAGCGGATGGGGATGAGGGGTTGGCCTTCGGGGCGTTGCTGCCCTGGGGATTATTCTTGGGCTGGTCGTTCTTGGGCTGGCTGTCCTGGGGCTTGCTGCTGCGCTCTTTGCCTCCACGGCCCTTGCCGCCGTGGCCCTTGCCTCCGCGATGGCGTCCGCGGCGGCTCTTGTCGAAGGCGTGGGGGGCGTAGTCGGGGGCTTCGCCGAGGTCGGCGGGGACGGGTGCCTTCTCCACCTCGCGCCCGATGAACTTCTCGATCTGGCGGAAGCGCGACTGGTCGTCGCGGCTGACGAAGGTGATGGCTGCGCCTTCGCTGCCGGCACGTGCGGTACGGCCGATGCGGTGGACGTAGTCCTCGCAGTCGTGGGGGACGTCGAAGTTGACGACCATGCGGATGTCGTCGATATCGATGCCTCGCGACACGATGTCGGTGGCGACGAGCACATCGACGCGTCCGTTCTTGAAGCGTAGCATGACGTCGTCGCGCTCGGCCTGCGTGAGGTCGCTGTGCATCTCGCCCACCGTGAAGCCCTTGTCGTGGCCGATGCGCTGGAGGGCGCGGGCAATCTCCTTCACCTTCAGCTTCGACGAGGCGAAGACGAGGACGCGAAGGCCGCGCGACGTCTCCTCGCTCTCCTTCATCTCGGCGAAGAGGTGCTGGATGATGCCGAGTTTCTGCGTCTCGTGGCAGACGTAGGCGCTCTGGTGGATGCCCTCGGCGGGGCGGCTGACGGCAATCTTCACCTCGACGGGGTCGTGGAGGATGGTGGCGGCGAGCTTCTGTATCTCGGCGGGCATGGTGGCGGAGAAGAGCATCGTCTGGCGCTCGGCGGGCAGTTGTTTGACGATTTGCATGATGTCGTCGATGAAGCCCATGTCGAGCATGCGGTCGGCTTCGTCGAGGACGAAGAAGGAGACGCGGCTGAGGTCGATGTTGCCGAGCGAGATGTGGCTGATGAGTCGTCCTGGTGTGGCGATGATGACGTCTGCTCCGCGTTCGAAGCCGCGGCACTCCTGGGCGAAGCGTATGCCGTCGTTGCCGCCATAGACGGCGACGCTACTCACGGGCACGTAGTAGGAGAAGCCCTCCATGGCCTGGTCGATCTGCTGGGCGAGCTCGCGCGTGGGCGACATGATGACGCAGTTGACGGCGTCGTCGGGGAAGCCGCCGTCCGAGAGGCGGCTGAGGATGGGCAGCAGGTAGGCGGCCGTCTTGCCGGTGCCCGTCTGGGCGATGCCGATGAGGTCGCGCCCCTCAAGAAGCGGCGGGATGGCCTGTTCCTGGATGGGGGTACACTCGGAGAAGTTCATCGCGTCGAGCGCGTCGAGGATATCGTCGTTGAGGTTAAGTTCGTCGAAATACATCTAAAAAAATGAAGAATGAAGAATGAAAAATGAAGAATAAATAGTGCTGTATGCTGCTAATTATAAGCTATTTCGGGGCGCGGCGATAGAGGTAAAGACCGATGATGAGGAACACGATGTTGGGGATCCAGACGGCCACGATGGGGGGCGTGTTGCCGTTGACGGCAAAGGTGGACGAGATGGTCTGGAAGACGATGTAGCCGAACGAGAGGGCGATGCCTATGCCGAGGTTCATGCCCATGCCGCCCTTGACCTTCTTGCTGGAGAGGCTGACGCCGATGAGGGTGAGGATGAAGGCGGCAAAGGAGATGGCGATGCGGTTGTGGTACTCGATTTCGAAGGTCTTGATGTTGGCGATTCCGCGCCGTCGCTGGCGGTCGATGTAGTGCTTGAGTTCGGGGGTGGTCATGGTCTCCTGCTGTCCCTGCGAGACCAGCAGGTCGTAGGGCTGGATGGCGATGATGGTGTCCTTCGAGAGGCCGCTGGTGATGACCTCGAGGGTGTCTGTGATGTCGCGCAGCTGCCAGTTCTTGGCCGTCCACTTGTCGGGGTTGTCGGGGTCGTTGCCATAGACGAGCGTCTTGGCCGTGAAGTGGCTCTTGAGGGTGTTGCCCTCGAAGCGGTCGAGCGAGAAGCGGTAGCCCGTGCTGTTGGCGCGCTCGAAGCGGTCGAAATAGGCGATGACGCCATCCTCGACCTCGAGCTGCAGGTTGTGGCCGGTATCGACGATGACCTTCTTCTTGTATTTGTTTTCGAAGGCGATGCGCCTGACGTTGCCCTTGGGGATGACGTAGGCGCCGAGGCCGTACGAGAGCATGGCGATGAGCAGGGCCGAGAACATGTAGGGCCGCATCAGGCGATGGAAGCTGATGCCGGTTGAGAACATGGCGATGATCTCGGAGTTCTCGGCCAGCTTGGAGGTGAAGAAGATGACGGCGATGAAGACGAACAGCGGGCTGAACAGGTGGCCGAAATAGGGGATGAAGTTGAGGTAGTAGTCGAAGATGATGGCGTGCCAGGGGGCCTCGTTCTGGACGAACTTATCGACGTGTTCGTTATAGTCGAACACCACGGCGATGGCGAGGATGAGCGCCAGGGCAAAGAAATAGGTGCCGAGGAACTTGCCGATGATGTACCAGTCGATGCGCTTGAAGGGACGTTTCATAGGCGTTGCATGACTTCGGGCAGGGTGGCTCGTTTCCACGCGGCGTAGTCGCCCTGGATGATGTGACGTCGTGCCTCGCCCACCAGCCAGAGGTAGAAGGCGAGGTTGTGGACAGAGGCTATCTGCATGGCCAGGAACTCCTGGGCATGGAACAGGTGGCGCAGGTAGGCGCGGCTGTAGAGGGTGTCGACGCGGCTGGCGCCGTCGGCTTCGATGGGGCTGAAGTCGGTGGCCCACTTCTGGTTCTTCATGTTCATGATGCCGTGCTTGGTGAAGAGCATGCCGTTGCGTCCGTTGCGTGTGGGCATGACGCAGTCGAACATATCGACGCCCCGCTCGATGGCTTCGAGCAGGTTGGCGGGGGTGCCGACGCCCATCAGGTAGCGTGGTCTGTCGGCGGGGAGGATGGCGTTCACCACCTCTATCATCTGGTACATCACCTCGGTAGGCTCGCCCACGGCCAGTCCGCCGATGGCTATGCCGTCGGCTCCGAGCGAGGCGGCCTTCTCGGCCGAGGCGCGGCGAAGGTCCTCGTACGTGCAGCCCTGCACGATGGGGAACAGGCTCTGCGTGTAGCCGTACTTGGGTTCGGTCCCGTTGAAGCGTTTCCAGCAGCGGTCGAGCCAGCGGTGGGTGCGCTCCATCGACTGGCGGGCGTAGGCATAGTCGGCCGTGCCGGGCGTGCACTCGTCGAAGGCCATGATGATGTCGGCGCCGATGGTGCGTTCGATGTCCATCACCCGCTCGGGGGTGAACATGTGCTTCGAGCCGTCGATGTGGCTGCGGAACTCGACGCCCTCCTCGGTCATCTTGCGGATGCCGCTGAGCGAGAACACCTGAAAGCCTCCGCTGTCGGTCAGCATGGGGCGGCTGAACCCGTTGAAGCGGTGGAGGCCGCCGGCCTGCTCAAGCACGTCGAGGCCCGGGCGCAGGTAGAGGTGATAGGTGTTGCCGAGGATGATCTGCGCCTGGATGTCCTCCATGAGCTCATAGAGCTGTACGGCCTTTACAGACCCCACCGTGCCCACCGGCATGAAGATGGGCGTCTCGATGACGCCGTGGTCGGTGGTGATGCGTCCGGCACGGGCGTTGGTCTGCGGGTCTGTGGCAGTCAGCTCAAAGAACATTTGAAAATTATAAAATTAGGAATTAGGAATTAGGAATTGTTGCTTAGTTAAGAGTTAAGAATTAAGAGCTAAGAAAAATAGTCCTGAGGTCGTGTTCGTTAAACGTTAAACGTTAAACCTTAAACAGATTCTTCATTTTTCGTTTTTTCCTCTTTGACCGTGAGGTCGAGGGGGTTGGCTACTTTCTCGGGGAGCAGGGCAAACTGCAGGACCTCGCTTACATCGTCCGTATAGTGGAACGTGAGTCCGTTGAGATATACGGGCTGGATGTCCCTGATGTGGCGTTCGTTTTCTTCGCTGAGGATGATGTCTGTGATGCCGGCTCGTTTGGCGGCGAGGATTTTCTCCTTGATGCCTCCGACGGGCAGCACCTTGCCTCGCAACGTTATCTCGCCCGTCATGGCGAGGTTCGGGCGCACCTTGCGCTGGGTGAAGGCCGAGGCGAGGGCTGTGGCCATGGTGATGCCCGCCGAGGGGCCGTCCTTGGGGATGGCGCCTTCGGGGACGTGGAGGTGTATGTTCCAGTGGTTGAAGAGGTCGGGGTCGATGTCGAGCAGGGCGGCGTGGGCCTTCAGGTACTCGAGGGCGATGGTGGCGCTCTCCTTCATGACGTCGCCCAGGTTGCCGGTGAGGGTGAGGTGTCCTTTCCCGCGCGAGAGGCTGGTCTCGATGAAGAGTATCTCGCCGCCCACGGCCGTCCAGGCCAGGCCTGTGACGACGCCGGCGTAGCCGTTGCCCTGATAGCGGTCGCGCGTGTATTCCTCGACGCCCAGCAGCTCGGGCACCTGCTTGGGCCCGATGGAGTGGTAGAGGGGATAGCCGTCGGTGGCTATCTCGAGCGCCACCTTGCGGAAGATTTTGCCGATCTTCTTGTCGAGCTCGCGGACACCCGATTCGCGGGTGTAGTTCTCCACGATTTTCTCGATTGCGGCTTTGGTGATGGAGACGCGTCCGCGCGTGATGCCGTTCTCGTTCATCTGCTTGCGCACGAGGTGGCGGCGGGCAATCTCCACCTTCTCCTCGGTCAGGTAGCCGCTCATCTCGATGAGCTCCATGCGGTCGAGCAGGGGGGCGGGGATGGTGTGGACGTTGTTGGCCGTGGCGATGAACATGACGTGCGAGAGGTCGTAGTCGACGTCGAGGAAGTTGTCGTGGAAGGCGTTGTTCTGCTCGGGGTCGAGCACTTCGAGCAGGGCGCTCGAGGGGTCGCCGTTGTGGGTCATCTGGCTGATCTTGTCGATTTCGTCGAGGATGAAGACGGGGTTCGACGAGCCAGCCTTGGCCAGCCCCTTGATGATGCGTCCGGGCATGGCGCCGATGTAGGTCTTGCGGTGGCCTCGTATCTCGGCTTCGTCGTGGACGCCGCCCAGCGAGATGCGGACGTACTTGCGTCCGAGGGCATCGGCGATGCTCTTGCCGAGCGACGTCTTGCCCACGCCCGGAGGGCCGTAGAGGCAGATGATGGGCGACTTCATGTCCTGGCGCAGCTTCAGCACGGCCAGGTGTTCGATGATGCGCTCCTTGACCTTCTCGATGCCGTAGTGGTCGCGGTCGAGGGTGCGCTGGGCGTGCGCCATGTCGAGGTTGTCGGTGGTGTATTCGTTCCACGGCAGGCCGAGGAGGGTCTGCAGGTAGTTGAGCTGCACGTTGTAGTCGGGCGACTGGGGGTTGGTGCGCTCGAGCTTGGCGAGCTCTTTCTCGAAGGTGGCGGCCACCTCGCGGGTCCACTTTTTCTTCTTGGCTGCCTCGCGCATCTCGGCGATGTCCTGGTCCTGGACGCTGCCGCCCAGCTCGTCCTGGATGTTCTTCATCTGCTGCATGAGGAAGTACTCGCGTTGCTGTTGGCTGAGCTCTTCCTTGGCGCGCATCTGGATGTTCTCCTTCAGTTCCGAGAGCTGCACCTCGCGGTTGAGGATGGAGAGGAGGTGTGTGGCGCGCTCGACGAGCGAGGGCTCCATGAGCAGCTGGGCCTTCTCCTTGACGTCGAAGGGGAGGTTGGTGCAGATGAAGTTGACGAGGAAGATGTTGTTGGTGATGTTGCGGAGGGCGAAGGTGGTGTCCTGCTGGCTTTCGGCGTTGAGGCGGGTGTACTTGATGGCCAGTTCCTTGCAGCTGTCGACGATGGCTCGGAACTCGCGGTTGTTCTTGGCGGGGAGGTCGTCGCGCAGGGCTGCGACGCGGGCCGTCATGTAGGGGCGGCGCTTGACGACCTCCTGCAGCTGCACGCGTTGCATGCCGTGCAGGATGACGGTGGTGGTCATGTCGGGCATCTCGAAGATGCGCACGATGCGTGCGGCCGTGCCCACGTCGAAGAGGTCCGTCGCGGCGGGGTCGTCGGTATCGGGCGACTTCTGGCAATGGACGGCAATGGTGATTTCTTTCTTGAAGGCGTCCTTGACGAGCTTCAGCGAGCTGCTGCGCCCGACGGTAACGGGCATGACAACGCCAGGGAAGAGCACCATGTTGCGCACAGGCAGCACGGGCATCGTCTCGCCCTCGGGGTCAACGACGTTGAACATGTTCTCCTCGTTGCCCTCGTAGTCGGCGATGACAGCAAACGGCTGTTCGTCTTCGTCGTCTGAACGGGTGATAATGTCAATGGTATGTCTGCTCATAGATAATTTTCTGCGAAATTTCGGCAAAATTACGCCAAAACCCTCGTTCTACAAAGTAAATTTTATGTTTTTAACCATATTCTTTATAAAAAAAGGCGAAGATGCTTGGCCGTCTGCTCCCGGCGCCCTATCTTTGCCTCTGCTGAACAGAAAGATTACTCCTTATGTTAGAAGAAGAGAAAATGGTCGTCGTCAAGACCTGCAACGAGCTGTTCGAGGCTGAGCTGGTCGTGGGCCGTCTGAAGGCAGAGGGCATCTCGTCAGCCATCCGCGACCGCAGCACGGGTGTCACCATCTACACCTCTCCCTACGCCTTCCCCAGCATCTTCGACGTGGAGGTGCTGGAGCATGACAAAGCGGCTGCAGAAGCCGTGCTGGCAGAAACGGTCGAAAGTGAGGAATGAAATGAACTGCGGTTTATTTCAACTACGAATTTTACGAATTATACGAATTCTTTTTCGCTTCGCGATGCTTCGCCTATGCGACCTTCTCGCTTATTCGGCGTGCGAAGCTACCGCCGCAAGGAAATAATTCGTGTAATTCGTAAAATTCGTTGTCGAAAAAACTGTTCACTTTTTCATCTTTTCTTAACTCTTAATTCTTAATTCTTAACTAAATCAGAGTACTTCGAAGCTGCGGCGGACGAAGTTGGCGAGGGCTTCGCCCTTCAGCATGCCGTTCTGCAGCAGGGCCAGGTCGACCAGCTGGTGGACGGTCGTGTTGTCGGCAGCAAAGGTGCGGAGGATGTCCTCACGCTCGTGACGGATGGCCTCGATGCGCTCCTTCAGGGTGTTCAGTTCGTCTTTCTCGGGTACGGGGATCTCCTCGTCCTTCTTGCCCTTGTGGGCGGCCTCCAGCTCGTCCTGACGGGCGCGCAGGCGGGTGTTCTCCTCCATCAGCGGGCGCAGCTTCTCGCTGCAGGCGCCGTCCTCGGCCTCGAGGATGGACTTCACCAGCCGGTGGTCGGCGTTGACGACGACCGTGTACATGTCGGGCATCTCGCCGTAGAAGCCCATGCCGCTCTCGATGGCGGCCATCTCCTTCATGCGGCGCATGTACTCGCTCTGCGTAATCATCACGGGCACAGCCGTCTCGCCCAGGCAGGCCGTCTCAACGTGATACTCCGTCTTGTCCTTCTTGGGCATCGAGCTCTCGAAGATGGTCGAGAGGGTGAGGCGCTTGTCGGCGTCCACCTCGCGCGTCTCGTCCGAGTCCTTCTCGATGAGGCGCTCAAGCACGTCGGCATCCACGCGGGCGAAGCGCGTCTTGTCGAACTTGCGCTCCCAGAGGCTCACCATCGCCACGTCCAGCTGGCCGTCAAGCAGCAGCACGTTGTAGCCCTTCGCCTCGGCCGTCTGGATGTAGGTGTACTGCTCCTCGGGGTTGGCGGCGTAGAGATAGACCAGGTTGCCGTTCTTGTCCGTCTGGTTGGCGCTGATGAGCGTCTTGTACTCGTCGTAGGTGTAGAACTTCTTGTTGGTATCCTTCAGCAGGGCGAACTTCTCGGCCTTCTCGTAGAAGTCGTCCTGCGTCAGCATGCCGTAGTTGATGAAGATCTTCAGGTCGTCCCACTTCTCCTCGAACTCCTTCCGGTTGTCCTTGAAGATGGCGCTCAGGCGGTCGCTCACCTTCTTGGTGATGTAGGTCGAGATTTTCTTCACGTTCGAGTCGCTCTGCAGGTAGCTGCGGCTGACGTTCAGCGGGATGTCGGGGCTGTCGATGACGCCGTGCAGCAGGGTCAGGAAGTCCGGCACGATGCCCTCGACCGAGTCCGTCACGAACACCTGGTTGCAGTAGAGCTGTATCTTGTTCTTCTGCAGGTCGATGCTGCTCTTCACGTGGGGGAAGTAGAGGATGCCCGTCAGGTGGAAGGGATAGTCGACGTTGAGGTGGATCCAGAACAGGGGCTCGTCCGACATGGGGTAGAGGTCGCGGTAGAACGTCTTGTAGTCCTCGTCCTTCAGCTCGCTGGGCGTGCGCGTCCACAGGGGGTTGGTGTCGTTGATGATGTTGTCCTCGTCGGTCTCCACCTGCTTGCCGTCCTTCCAGTCCTTCTTCTTGCCGAAGGCGATGGGGATGGGCAGGAAGCGGCAGTACTTGCGCAGCAGCCCCTCGAGGCGGCTCTCTTCGAGAAACTCCTTGCAGTCGTCGTCGATGTGCAGCACGATGTCCGTGCCGCGCTCGGCGCGCTCGGCCTCCTTGAGCGTGAACTCGGGCGAGCCGTCGCACGTCCACTTCACGGCCTTCGCTCCCTCCTGATACGACAGGGTGATGATATCCACCGACTTCGCCACCATGAAGGCGCTGTAGAAGCCCAGGCCGAAGTGGCCGATGATGGCGTTCGCGTCGTTCTTGTACTTCTCCAGGAAGTCGTTGGCGCCCGAGAAGGCAATCTGGTTGATGTACTTGTCAATCTCCTCCTCGGTCATGCCCACGCCGTGGTCGCTGATGGTGATGGTGCCCTTCTTCTTGTCGAGGGCCACGCGGATGGTCAGGTCGCCCAGCTCGCCGTTGAAGTCACCCTTCAGCTGCATGGTCTTCAGCTTCTGCGTCGCATCGACGGCGTTCGACACCATCTCGCGCAGGAAAATCTCATGGTCCGAATAGAGGAACTTTTTGATGACGGGGAAGATGTTCTCAGTCGTAACCCCGATGTTACCTTTTTGCATGATGTTATTTATGTTATTTGTTTTTCAATTGTCCATTGTCAATTATCCATTATCCATTATCAATTATCAATTGTCAATTATCAATTGTATAAAGTCCATTGTCACGCCTCCCTTCATGCAAAAAGTCTGCCACCCCCCTCCCGACTGACAAAATGTCGCACGCTATCGAACAACGGGATTCCCCCCCCCGGCAATCCATACCACCCCATGCCGGCCTGCAAGGCCAGCAGAACCCAGCCCAGGGCAACACCCTGGGTTTATTCGGGCCCACATCATTCCTGCGCCCAGAACGAGCAGATGCTTGGTCTGCGCGCGTAGCCCAGTGGGCTGTCGGCGTAGCCCAGTGGACTGTGACCGTAGCCCAATGGGCTGTAAGCACAGAGTTAAACGCTACGAGCGCAGAGTGTCTTAGCCTGAACGGAGACGAGTTAAACGGGTTGTATGTCGTTGTCTTATTGCTCTTTAGGTGAAAAGATTTTGACCAAGCGTAACAGTATAACAGTATAACAGTATTTTTTTAAGGGGTATCATTTTCCTTTTTATATTACTTTTATATATATAATATATTAATAATTAAATATATATATAATATATAATGGTGTAATGAGAGATAGATGACCCTTTAAAATTTAACTGTTATACTGTTATACTGTTACGCCTGCCACCCACACAAGCCTACAAACCCTTCTCTATGAGGCCCTTGAGCACCAGCCGCCGCCCGTTGCACACTTCGTTCAGGAGGATTTGCAATCCGGCCGCTTTGAATAGAGGGATTTGTAATCCCTCACTATTATCTTTGTCTTTCAGCTGGGGATTGCAAATCCCCAGCTCGACGCAGCCGGATTGCAAATCCGCCTGAACAGGTAGAAGACATAGTGCCCAATATGCATATTTGTTCCAATTTGAAATTGGGCACAAAGGTACGCATTTCAAAAGTGGGACAATGTTTTCAAGAACTACTTTGTTGTTCATAAGAGGGTTAATCATAGTAATTAACAAAAATTAAGAGACACTAGTGAAAAAAGATAGTATTTTTTGGGGGTTCGAACAATTTATCATTATCTTTGACGCGGAATAAGATGAAATCAAAAAGAACAGTTATGGAAATATCGGACAGAGCAAAAGGTGAGGGATTGCAACGGACGGAGCAGCGAGAGCCATCAAGTTTACTTGAACCGACGCCAAACCGAGAGCCATCAAGCTTGCTTGAATGGCCGAGGTGCGAAGGAGGAAGGCGAAGCCAATGGCCGAGTCGTAACGGACGAAGGCGAAGTCAAATCCCTCTATTCAACGCGGCCGGATTGCAAATCCGCCCGAACGGGTGCTGGGAATACCATCACAGGGCAGAATGTTTTTTCGCAAATGATTATATTTGCAATGAATCCTTTATAACCCAGGTCTTGT
>Ga0129306_1000615_pt1 | contig 53397 bp, 24 predicted proteins | sample P827metagenome_FD_94438 | JGI IMG/M metagenome (GOLD analysis project Ga0129306, IMG submission 94438) | Capybara group fecal microbial communities from Wisconsin, USA - P827 metagenome | ecosystem: Host-associated > Mammals > Digestive system > Large intestine > Fecal | place: USA: Wisconsin... | reverse complement strand
GCTGACGGTGAAGTCGGTGACGAAGGTCATCACGGTGACGGCTGTGACGCTGACCGAGCAGACGCTGTCGCTGACGAAGGGTGAGAGCACCGTCCTGGACGGCTACGTGAAGATAACGCCAGAAAATGCGACGAACAAGGCCGTGACGTGGAAGACGTCCGACGAGGCCGTAGCCACTGTGACAAATGCGAACGGCGTGTGGACGGTGAAGGCCGTGGGCGGCGGTGAAGCCGAGCTGACGGTAGTCTCCGCCGACAATGCCCAGGCCTCGGCCAAGATGACGCTGAAGGTGACCGTGCCGTTGACCGGCCTCGCCTTCTCGAAACCCGTACAGGAGCTCTGGGCCGGTGAAGCGGTTGACATAACCTGGACGCCGACACCTCAAGACGCTAATTCATATAAGGTAGTGATTGAGGGCTACGACCAGAACGTCTTTGAATACGCTTCAGGCAATGCCCCCTCCATGAAGGTCAGGGCGAATGCACCTTCCGGAGAATATACCGTGAAGGCTGTTGCCTACAGCGCTGACGGAAAGGCGTTGAACGTATCTGCTGAGATGAAGGTTACGGTCAAAGTTCATGTCTCAGCCCTTTCCATCTCCGATGAATATGCCCAGAAGCCTCTGACGCTGCTCAAGGGAACGTCTGTCTCCTTAGACGGTTTCGTGACCGTTACCCCGTCAACCGCATACGACAAGAAGCTCACGTGGACATCCTCGGACGAGCACATTGCTGTGGTTACCGAAAAAGAAGGCACCTGGTCCGTGACTGGTGTCTCGGCTGGCGAAACGACGCTCAAGGTAACCTCCGTTGATAACCCTGCACTCTCGGCCGAATTGAAGGTGACCGTCACCGTGGCCGTCAGCGGTATAACCATCAAGAGTGAATACGCCAAGCAGACGCTCTGGCTTGGAACAGAGCCCCTTGCTCTGACGAAAGCGATGTACACCATCACTCCCTCCGATGCTACGAATGCAGCCGTCGCTTGGTCAAGTTCCGACGAATCGGTAGTTGCCGTAAGCCAGAACGCCACCACCGGCGCCTGGGTGGCCACGCCGAAGAAGGTCGGCAGCGCCACGCTGACGGTGAAGACGCTCGAAGGTGGCTTCACGGCGACGATGGCCGTCGAGGTGAAGGCCCATGTGACGAGCTTCAAGCTTACGACCCAGACGCTGACGCTGGATAAGGGCGCCGCTGCAACGCTCGATGACTATGTGGGCGAAGTGCTCCCTGCCGATGCCTCCGACAAGAGCATCTCCTGGCGCACAGCCGATGGCGAGAAGGGCGTTTCCGTGGCCCAGCATGACGGCAAGTGGATTGTCACGGCCAATGCCGTTGGCGAGTACACGCTCACGGCCTACTCGGTTGACAATCCACAGCTGACGCAGACGTTGAAGGTTGTCGTCAGCGCCGTTGCCGGTGGCATCAGCGTCACCAGCCCCATACAGTCCGTCTATCCCGGCGGTGCCCTTGACTTGAGCTACACCATCGATACCGACGATCCCTCGTCGTTCAGCGTGACATGGACCAGCAGCAACATCGATGTGGTGAGCGTCACGAAGGGTAACGACGGCCAGTGGACAGCCACTGCCCTGAAGAGCGGCACGGCCACGCTGACCGTGAAGACCACGCCCGGCGACAAGACGGCCACAATCCGTGTGACGGTATGGTCGCACGTCGATGCCCTGTCCCTGACCGAACAGACACTCGCCATGACGAAGGGTCAGAGTGCCGTGCTTGATAAGATGGTGACGATTACTCCCGCCGATGCTCATGACAAGACCGTGACGTGGACCTCGTCGAACCCGTCCGTCGCCGCGGTAGCTTACGCCGACGGATCATGGTCCGTGAAGGCGCTTGCCGGTGGCGAGGCTGTGCTGACGGTGGCCTCTGAGGATAATCCGAAGGCTGTGGCCCAGCTGGCTGTGACGGTGACCGTTCCGCTGGAGGGCATCACGGCTGTCAACCCCCGCCAGACGGTCGAGGTGAACGCTGCCGTTGACCTCTCCCTTACGTTCAGACCCTCCGATGCCAGCCGTCAGACGGTTACGTGGACATCGTCCGAACCGACGGTCGTTGCCGTTTCTAAGAGCGCTGAAGGTGTCTGGACGGCTGTGGCCAAGGCTTCTGGCTCGGCTCTGCTGACGGCTAAGTCCGACGATGGCGGACATACGGCTACCGTCATGGTGACCGTTCCCTATCACGTGACGCGCATTCTCCTGTCTGCCCAGCAGATTGTCCGTAACCCCGGTGCCGTCTTCAATCCCGATGACTTTGTCCAGGCTGTCGAGCCTAAGGAGGTGGTGGATAAGAGCCTGACGTGGACATCGTCCAATCCCTCCGTTGTTAAGATTGAAGGTAAGCCCGGCGCTTACACAGCAACCACCCTTGCTGTGGGTACGGCAACGCTGACGGCCGCGTCGGTCGATAATCCCGCTGTGAAGGCTACGCTCACCGTGACGGTCGAGGCTGCCGTAGGCGGCATCAGCGTGAAGAATCCTGTGCAGTCGCTCTATCCGGGTGGCCTGATTGACCTGAGCTATACCATCAACTCTGCCGATGCCGGCTCTGTCGCCGTCGAGTGGACGAGCGACAATTCCTCCGTTGTTGAGGTTAAGAAGTCGTCGAACGGCACGTGGACGGCCAACGCTCTGAAGAGTGGTAAGGCCGTGCTGACCGTGACCACGACGCCTGGTCATAAGACAGCCACCATCGCAGTGACGGTGTGGGCTCATGTCGATGCCCTGTCGTTGACACAGCAGACGCTGTCGCTGATGAAGGGAGCCTCTGCAGCCCTCGATGGCTATGTGAAGATTACGCCTGCCGACGCCCACGACAAGGCCGTCCGCTGGACATCCTCCGACCCGTCCATTGCTTCTGTTTCCGAAGCCGGTGGCACGTGGACTGTCATTGCCCATGCCGGTGGCGACGCTGTGCTGACGGCAACTTCGGTCGACAACCCGAAGGCTACGGCTAAGATGACGGTGAAGGTGGCTGTACCTCTTGAAGGTCTTGCCTTCGTCAATCCCGTGCAGACCGTCTTCGCCGGCGAACTGGTCGATGTCGCCTGGACGCCTACGCCCGCCGATGCTCTCTCCTATGAGGTCAAGCTCGAGTACGACCCGAATGTGTTTACGCTGTCAACAACCGTGCAGCACTCGCTGGCGGTCAACATGCAGGCTCCGGCTGGCGACTATGTGGTCAAGGCCGTTGCTTACAGCAAGGATGGCACTCCTCTGGGTATAGCAGCCGAATTGAAGGTAACGGTCAAGAGGCATGTTGAAAAGATTGAGGTGTCGCTGGCCGGTGTGCTGACGCTGGCCATCGGCGATGTTGTCACTCTGGATGATTACATCAAGGTTCTGCCCGCCGACGCTGCCGACAAGGGCTATACAGTCCAGTCCGCCAACCCCGCCGTGGTGTCCGTTTCCAAGGATGCCAATGGCCTCTACCGTCTGGCGGCCCTTTCTGCTGGCGAGACATCGGTGGAGATTGTTTCTACCGACAATCCCAGCATCAAAGCCACAATTTCGATAAAGGTAGCGGCAGAGGTCATCAAACTCGAAGGTCTCTCCTTCAACACTCCTGTACAGACGGTCTATGCCGGCGAACAGATCGATGGAACGTGGACAGCCACTCCCGCCAATGCAGCCAACTACATCGTCAATCTGGAGTTCAATCAGGATGTCTTCACCATTCTCCCCTCCGCTCAGGGCAAGCTGCAGGTTGCTGCTGATGCTCCTGCCGGCGATTATACAATCACGGCCCGCGCATTTGGGCTCGATGGTAAGGAACTGGGCATCACCGCCACGCTGAAGGTGACGATCAAGAAACATGTCTCGTCCATCACGCTCACCGAGCAAACCCTGACCTTGAAGAAGGGCCAGACGACGAAGATGGACGGTTTCGTGAAATTCACGCCCGAAGATGCCGCCGACCGACGTCTCCAGTGGACATCGTCCGACGCCTCCGTCGTTGCTCTCCGTGAAGAGGGTGGCTCGTGGACGGCCAGCGCCGCCCGCGGTGGTACGGCAACGCTGACGGTCACCTCTCTCGACAATCCCGAGGCGAAGGCCGTGATGACTGTCGTGGTCATCGTCCCGCTCGAGGGCGTCGTTGCCGATCATCCGCAGCAGACCGTCGAGGTGGGCAGCAGCGTCGATCTCAGCTGCACCTTCACGCCCGCCGACGCTACCGACACCCAGATTCGCTGGAGCAGCTCCGACGAGTCCATCGTAGCTGTGACCGAAACCGCCGAAGGCGGCTGGGCTGCCACGGCTAAAGGCTCCGGCAATGCCGTACTGACTGGCCGGACGCACGAGGGTGGCTATGTGGCGACCATCACCGTCACCGTTCCTTATCATGTGACCGCTATTACGCTCACCACCTCCGCGCTTGCGCTTAAGCCTGGCGATACGTTCAACCCCGACACCTATGTGAAGGCCGTTGTTCCTGAGCAGGCTGCAGACAAGAGTCTGACGTGGACGACTTCCGATGAGTCTGTGGTCAAGATTGAGGGTACCCCCGGTGCATACACAGCTACAGCCGCAGGCGTTGGCGAGGTAACGCTGACGGTTCGTTCCAACGACCGTCCCGAGGTTACGGCCACGCTGCAGATCACGGTTGCCGAGGAGGTCATCCCGCTGACAGGCCTGGCCTTCGCCGCACCGTCCCAGACCGTGTTTGCCGGCGAAGAGGTCAACGTCACTTGGACGCCCACTCCCGCCAATGCTAATTTCTATAGCGTGAAGCTGACGTACGACGAGGCTGTGTTCGAACTCAAGTCGGGCGTCATGACGGTTCGTCCCTCTGTGACCGCAGGCGACTATCAGATTGTCGCTCAGGCCTACGATGCTGACGGCGAGGCGATGGCTGTCCGCGCCGTGCTGACCGTGACCGTCCGTACCCACGTGTCCGGCATCGTCCTGTCCGACGAGCTGGGCGATGAGCCGCTGTCGGTGACGAAGGACGAGACGGTTGTGCTTGATGGCTATGTGACGGTTACACCTGCTGACGCTTATAATCAGCGTGTGGTCTGGACATCCTCCAACACGTCAGTGGCAACAGTTGCTGAAAAGGACGGCGTCTGGTCGGTGACCGGCGTCAGCCTCGGCGAGGCAACGCTCACCGTGACGTCCGCCGACAACCCCGACGTCTCGGCTCGCGTCAGCGTCGTCGTTGTGGCAGGCATCATCCCCGTCACCGGTTTCGATATGGCTGACGCCGTTTCCATGACGAAGGATAGCGGCGCAGAGGTTATCAAGTTGACGCCCATCCCCGCCGATGCAACGGTCGATGTGTCGAAGTTCTCCGTGGCCGTGAGCGACATCTACGGTCAGGGAAAAGACTGGCGTTACCTTGATGTCAACGTTCGCGAGCAGGATGGCCAGTACGAAGCGGTCATCAATGCTGCCTACGTGTGGGGCATCAACGCCTTCGACGTTCTCTACGACGGAAAGAAGATGGGAAGTGTCAGTGTCAATGTGGGTGCGGATCTCTCCTTCGCGAAGGGATGGAACTGGATTAGTACCCCGTATGCCGACTATGCCGCGGCAGGTCTTGCCAAGGTTGAACTGGATGACATGGGCAAGACGTTCGGCGATGCGCTGCAGGAAGTCCGCAGCTCCGATGCCCTGCTCTACAACGATCCCGACATGGGCTACTTTGGCGACTTCTCCGGACTCACGTCGGCCAAGATGTACCAGTTCCACTTCAATGCCGATCCTACAAACAACCTCGTCCTATATAATATAAATAGGTATGATGGCGGGTCGGCTTCCATCAACGCTGGTTGGACATGGCTGGCCTATCCCTACGAATATGCCTACACACCTGCTGAGCTTGCCAAGGCTGGCGTCTTTGACGCTGCCGTTGAGGGCGACCGGATTGTCGCACAGGACGGCTTCGCCGAGTTCAGCGACGGCAAGTGGAGCGGCACCCTTACCCGCCTGCAGCCCACAGCAGGCCTGATGTACTTCCGCAATGCCGAAGGCCGCAGTGCTGTGGCATGGAAGGGCTATGACGCCCTTGGCCAGAAGCTGCCTGCACAGGATGGCGGGCAGGCGGGCGCCAACGGCCGTCGTGATGGCCGCCGCGTCTGGGATTACGATACCCGTGCCTTTGCCGACAACATGACCGTTGTGGCCGCCTTCGACGGCATCGACTTCCCCGAGAACTGCACGGTCGGCGCCTTCGTCGATGGTGAGTGCCGCGGTCAGGGCCAGTATGCTGACGGCCGCTACTTCATCACCGTCCATGGCGCCGCGGGCGAGTCCGTCTCGTTCGTTCTCTACGACGAGCAGTCGGGCGACTACTGGACGGTGCAGGGCAGCCTCTCGTTCAGCGACAAGGCTGGCAGCATCAAGACTCCGCTCCGTCTGAAGGTGGGCGAGCGCACCACGGCTATCCCCAACCTGCAGATGGCTGACGGCGATGCCTCAGAGCGCACCATCCATGACCTGCAAGGCCGCCGTGTGCTGAATCCTGAGAAGGGTGTGTACATTATCCAAGGAGAAAAGAAAATCATTAAGTAAACCATAAACGATTGTCCCTATGAAGAGGTATATCACTAAAAAGGTTTGGACGCTGTGGCTGCTGACTGCCGGTTTGGGCGCAGCAGTTACAACAGCCCGTGCGCAGGACATTGCTCAGATCGCAAAGAGCGACCCTCTCATCATCACCGGTGCCGTGGGAACGAACAACACGTTCTACCACTCGTCGATGGGTAGCAGCTATGCTACACCGTTCAGCAGTACGTTCTACGCGAGCATGAACATCAGTGTTTATGGCTTTTCGATGCCATTCTCGGTCTATTATGCGACGAATGGCAACTTCTCGTTCAGCTATCCTCACTTTTCGTTCAATGCCAGCCCGACGTACAAGAACTGGACGCTCCACCTGGGACAGCGTTCCATGTCGTTTTCGAACTACGTCATGGCGATGCCCTTCAATGGCGTCGGCATTGAGTACAACAGCCAGCACTTACGCGCGGGAGGCTTCTACGGCATCCTACGTAAGGCGGTGAACGACGACCCCGAGAACCCCAATGCCCGCACCCCGCAGTATCAGCGTACCGGCTGGGGCGGCAAGGTGGGCGTCGGCTCGTCGAGCAACTACATCGACCTCTACTTCCTGCGTGCCGAGGATAAGCTGTCGTCGCTCTACGATGCCTGGCGGCTGACAACCCCCGCCGCCGAGGACCTCGTGGTCGGAGCCAAGGGCCGTCTGTCGTTAGGCAGCTGGATGTCGTTGCAGGCTAATGTGGCGGGGTCCGTCTTCTCAGACGATGTCACGGCCGACACCCTCAAGGTCGAGCAGCTGATGCGTTGGGACAAGGTCTTCGCTGCCCGCTACAGCTCGCTGGCCCGTTTTGCTGGCGATGTCAGCCTCAACCTCAACGTGCTGGGCGTCAATGCCGCTCTGACGTACAAGATGATTCAGCCGCAGTATAAGTCACTGGGCGTTTCGTACCTCTCCAACAATCTCCATTCGCTTGGTGTCTCGCTCAGCACCATGCTGTTCAAGTTCCTCTCCCTCTCGGGCAGCTTCAGCGGCCAGGCCGACAACCTCAGCAAGCAACAGGAATATACCACATCGGGTTATGTCTATAACGGCAACATGGGCTTCAGCCTCGGTCAGCATTTCTCGCTCAACACGGGCTATAGCGGCTACCGCCAGATGCAGTCCGACGGCACAGCGCATGTGCTGGACAGCACGCGCGTCAACCGCATCATGCACAACCTGTTCCTCTCGCCTGCCATCTCCTTCGGCGGCGAAGCCCTGACGCACAATCTCTCGCCTAGTTTCAGCTATACGCTCAACAAAGACCTCAATCCCTTCACCAACAAGGGCAAAGATGGCATCAGCACCGACGTCATGACGTTGGCTGCCGGTTTGGGCTATAGCTTAGGCATCTCCAGCTGGGGCCTCAACCTGGCGTCGAACTACAGTCACCAGCAGAGCGTAGGCTACGGCATGAAGTACAGCACCGATGCCGTATCGCTTGGCACCAGCCGCTCGTTCCTCGAGGACGATGCCCTGCAGGCCAGCCTCAACTTCTCGTTCGCCCTGAACAACATCATCGGCCAGGGACGCAACATGTCCTACGGTGCCGACCTCAGCCTCGGCTATACCCTAAAGGAGGTGCATGTCTTCTCCTTTACGGCAGGCTACAACCGCTTCAACAACCTTAACATCGTGAATGCTGAAGAGGTGGCCGAGTATGAGCGCTACAAAGGCTACGACCTCTCTTGCAGCCTCAACTACAACTACACCTTCAGTCTCCTTGAGATTAAGCACAAGGAAAAAGAAGAAGCCACCCAGCAGAACGCCCAAAAGTACAATCTGAAATAGTTTGACGGTATGTGTTTTCGTAACTTTTGAAAGTTGAAAGTGAACTTTTGGAAATAGAGTTTTGAACGTTTGGAATTTTTGAATAAAAAGAAAATCGCGATATGAAATCCAAGTCCTTCTTGTTAAAGAGAGCCGCTGCGGTTGCAGCCTTCTTCGTTTCAATGGTCCACGTGTCCGTTGCTCAGGACGTGCAGGTGTTGCTCCGTCCGAAGATGGATCCCATGCCTCCGCAGGTGATGAACTACATCGGCAATCCCGGCAACTACTTCGAGGTCTCGCTGACCAACACGTCCAGCGAGGTGCAGAACGTTTTCCTGACCATGGAGGTCTCGAAGCAGGCGGGCGGTGAGCTCAGCGTGACAACACCCTATTATATCCAGCCCAACAAGGCCATCACCCTTGTCCCCGGCCGTCTCACCACCATCGATCAGGTGACGATGCTCGGTCAGTTCCGGCAGCTGCTGCCGAAGGACATCACCCTCAAGGGTGCCGAGGTGAGCGACTTCTACGACAACGGCGTCATCGGCCTCCTGCCCGAAGGCACCTATCAGGCTCACGTGAAGGTCTATCAGTGGGACCCCGCTGTCAAATACCCCCAGCTGGTCAGCGACCCCCTGCAGGGCAAGTGCACGTTCAGCGTCTGCTACAACGCCTCGGCGCCTGAGATACTTGTCCCGCTGTACAACTCTCTCGAGCTGAGCCAGAACGCGGTCGGCACGCCCAAGCCCGAGACGCCCGGCGTGGTGTCCGATGCCAACGATGCCAAGTGGCATCCCGCCATCCTCGACCCCACCAAGGCACAGTTCGTCTGGTCGGCGCCCGTCATCAACTGTGGCGGCATGGTTCGTTCCTATAAATATCAGCTTGATATCTTCCCCATCGGAACGGCTCAGACTACTGCCGAGGAGGCCGTGGCAACCGGTACCATTGCCAAGACCGTCAAGAACCTCGTTGCCCCGCAATGCATTATTTCCGAGGCCGAGGTTACCCAGATGAAGAAGTTCTCGCCCACGGGCTACTTCGTGGCCCGCGTCACCGCCACCCCCACTGTGACGGACAAAGCCAACGCCGACTACAGCACCATCGAGAACAACGGCCATAGCCAGCTGCTCGTCTTCCGTCTCAAGCAGGAAGCCTACGATAAGGGAGGCAGCGTGCCCGTGGTTGTTCCCGACGAGGAGGAGAGCGAGGAAGAGGAAATCAAGGAAGAAAAGAAGGAAGAAGACAAGAAGGTCGAGGTTGACCCGGGTTACAAGGAACCCGAGAAGAACGACGACAAGAAGTACGTCTATTATCCTCCCAAACTCACGGCTCCGGCGCCGTTCAAGGGCAATGTCATCAAGGCCGACGGCGACATCAAACTCGCCTGGGAAAAGCCCGTGAAGAAGTCCGGCGGCGACGAGACGATGAACTTCACCTATACGGTCCAGCTGTTTAAGAAGCGTGCCTCGCAGAGCATCGACTCGATGCTGGTCAGCAAGCCCCTGTTTGAGGAGAAGTCACTCTCTGCAACCAACTACACCCTCCGCTGGAGCGACATCAAGGATAAGGTGAAGCTCAACGACAACCTCGTCGTGGCTGTCGTCCCCGTCTGCCTGAACGAAAGCTCCATCGGCTATGACAATGAGGACGAGCGCAACCTCTATCGCGGATCGTACGTGACGGGCGAAACGGGCAAGCTCATCGACTGCGACCCCGATGCAGGCAAGAGCATCACCAACCGCACACTCGCTAACTTCACCGAGAAGGAGCTCCGCGACCTGGAAGTCATGGTCGGGCAGTTCCCCTTGACCATCGAGAACGCTAACCTCGTTGATGGCGACCACTACGAGGGCCGCGGCTACATCACCTGGAAACCCATGGGCGACCTGCCTTTCAAGATCAACGTCTCGTTCGACAAACTCTATATCAACAGCGACAAGATCGTTTATGACGGCGAGGTGGTCTCGGCCAAGGAGGAAGAGAGCAGCATCTCTGACTACATCCCCTACGACATGTTCGACGACCTCTTCCTGGCCGACCTCATCGGGGCCGGCACGGCAGAGGCCTACGGCGACAAGCTGTTCGACTATATCGAGAACAATCAGGACATGGCCAAATACTGCGAGTATGCCCGTGAGGTGGCGCCCATCATCGACGACATCATCAAGGGGCAGGTGACGGTGAACCTCCCCGTCAGCCTGACGAAGCTCATCCCCTCCTGTCCGGTCGATATCCAGATTATGTCCGGCCGCTGGAGTCCCACCAATGCCTCCGTCAGCATCATCGGCATGTTCTCCCTGCCCGAAAGCAGCTACACGGACAGCCAGGTGGCCGTCTTTGGCCTGCCGCGACTCTGCATCGAGCCCGACTCGTTCGTGCCCACGGGAGCTACGATGGCCTTGCTGTCTGATGTCTATATCAAGGATCCCAGCACCCAGTTCGTCTTCACCCTCAAGGCGCCGAGCGACCTTCAGAAGATGGACGACGGCTGCTCCATCTCGTTTACCAACAAGGGATTCCAGGAATTAAACTTCGAGGCCGATATGGAAATCCCCGGACTCATCAAGGCCGACGAGAAGGGCGAGCGCCTCAGAGGACAGCGTCCCCACATCGACGTCAAGGCGAAGATCAAGGACTGGGACAACTGGATTGGCCAGCTCAAGATGGACAACTTCGAGGTCGAGGAAGCCCCGGGCTTCACTTTCTGTCCCTCGGGCGACGGCCTCATCTACGATCACTCGATGACGGACAACGGTAAGGGCTTCAAGTTCCCCGAACCCATCATACCGCAGGGCGGCATCGATAAGAATCTCACCCCCAAGACCTACGATAAGACAAAGGTCGGCATCACCTCCGATAAGGAGAATGTCAAGTGGCAGGGTCTTTATCTTGATAAGATTGGTGTCTGGCTGCCCCCCATCTTCAAGCAGGGCGACGGCAACAACCGCATCGAGGTGGCCATGAAGCAGTTCCTGTGGGACGACAGCGGAGCCTCACTCACCATCTCAGCAGCGGGCACCAATGGCGGCGACCTCGTCGGCGTCGAGACAGGTAAGCTCGGCGGCTGGGGCATATCGCTCCACGAGGTGGGCGTTTCCGTCATTCAGAATGACTTCGGCTGTGCCTACTTCACCGGCATGGTGAAAGCCCCGCTCATCGGCGGCAAGTGGAACTACTCCACTTCGTTCGATAAGATTGACAAGGGAGCGGGTGGCAGCGACTTGCGTATCCTCTTCCACATGCAACCCGACGGCGACCCGGAGTTCGACTTCCTCTTAGCGAAAGTGAACCTGGATGAGAAATACACCCATTTGGACGTGCAATACACTAATGCCGACAAGGAGACAAAGGTCGAGCTGGAGCTGGCCGGTCATATCACTATAGCCGGTACGGAGGAGGTGACGAAGAGTCTCTCCCTCGACATCTCGGGCGTAGCCTTCACCGGCATGCGTGTGGCAAACTTCGAAAAGCCCAAGGACTCGAACAACAAATCCGATGCACAGGCCATGAAGTTCTCCCACACCTTCGAGCCTATCTGCGACGGGCCGAACTGCTGGTTCGACATGGGTACGTGGGGCCTGGCCTCGGCCGAAAAGACCCTTGGCCCGTTCAAGTTCTCGCTGGATAACTTCGGCGTGGACAAGAAGGACGACCTGGTCGGCGTCAACATCGTAGGTACGATAGGCCTTGTGGGTGACGTGTTCTCCGCCACGGCGGGTGTCACCATCTGGGCCAAGGTCGATCTGGACAAGATGGACATCGACTACGATAAGACCACCCTCGACAAGATTGGCCTGAGCACCGAGTTCGGCGGCTGTAAGGTGGCCGGCATGCTCGAGTTCGTCGATAAGGACGAGAACGGCACTAAGGTCAAAGGCTATGGCGGTACGCTGGAGTTCAACCTACCTGGCGGCCTCTTCAAACTACAGGCAGCTGGCGGTTTCTTCAACGCCAGTGACAACGACCACGGCAAGTTCTCGTCGGCTTACTTCCTGGCCGGTGTGGGCGGCGCTACCGGCATCCCCATCGGTCCCGTACAGCTCAACGACATCTCAGGCGGCTTCTTCTTCCACACCGCGCTCGACATGAAATCAGTGGAGGCCAACGAGGGCGATGTGACGAAGTGGAAGACCTCGGTCAAATACGGCGTCCACGGCGGTATGTTCGGTCTGGGCATCGCCACGGTGGGCACCGACCGCGGCCTCAACGCCAAGGTGCGTATGACGGTGCTCTATGATGCCATCAAGAACCGCCTCTCCACCTTCCGTATGACGGGCGACATGCATGCCCTCTGTGCACCCGGTGCTGACGACGGCATGATCAACGCCAAGTGCTGCATCGTCTATCAGAACCTGCCTACCAACGAGGGTGGCAAATACTTCCAGATTAATATCACCGCCGATGCTGGTGGCGACATGGACAAGATGTACGAACAGTTTACAGGTCAGAAGTTCGTTCTGCCTGAGTGCGTTGGCGACCTGCAGGAGATGGGCGACCAGAGCGACAAGAAGAGCAAGGACGCCAAGGACACGAAGCCGAAGATCTCATGCGGAGTGAACATAACGATTGACTTCAAGGTGACCATGAAGGCCGACGATGCGCCGGCAAACTTCAAGTCGAAGTGGCACCTCTATGTGGGCCAGCCGGGCGACGGCACCCCCACCAGCATGATGAAGGACCGCTGCTCCATCACCATCATCGACTTCCAACTGGGTGGCAAGAAGGACAAGGTGGCCGCATGGTGTAAGATATGGGCCAACGCCTACCTCTGCATCGGCAACGAGCTGCCCAACAACGGCGAGCTGCCTCCCATCCCACAGGAGGTCGATGAGTTCCTCAACGGCTCAAAGAAAAACGACCACCTCTCTGAGTCTGGACAGAACAAGTCTGCCGAAGCCGAGCAGAAGCGTAAACAGGCTGTCAGTCAGTTCGACGGCGCTGCCAAGTCAGGCGTTATGTTTGGCGTGTCGGCTGGTGGCGACTTCGGTGTCCGCGCCGTCATCTGTTATGCGCAGGCGACGCTGATAGCGGGCTTCGACGTCGTTCTCAAGCAGCTGGCTGATGCCCAGTGTAACGGCAAGCCCGCCGGCGGCAAGGGCGGTTTCTACGGCATGGGACAGGTCTATGCCCTCGCAAAGGGCGAGCTGGGCCTGATCATCGACATTTGGATCTATAAGGGCGACTGGGCGCTGGTCAGCGTCGGCGTGGGCGCTCTGCTGCGCGGCGGATTCCCCAACCCGTCGTGGATGTACGGTAAGGTCAAAGCCAAGTGTAAGCTCTTCGGTGGCCTCATCAAGTTCACCGGATCGCTGACCTTCGAGCTCGGTGACGTCTGCTTCCCCGATGCCGGCAACCCCCTCGACGACATCAAGATCTTTGAGGACTTAACGCCCGGTCAGGAACATACGGGCAGTGCCAATGCCACGCCCGAGGGCTGGAAGGACGAGGCCATCTCGGTCTATGCCCCTGCCGGATTTACGACGAACATGAAGATTGGTACCCGACTTGATTTGGTCGATGAGAATACCGCCAACCGTATGGCTGGCAAGGATGGCGATCCCGCCGACTATGCAGCCAATGCTATTCGTTCCTATAAGTTCTATGTGGAGCCAACAGGACTGTTCGAGTCGTGGTCGAGCACCAGCAAGGCCAACTATAAATCCACTACATACGGCTATCGCTCGAGCGACCAGGAGACCTTCGAGTACGTCATTAAAGGTGGCATGCTTGAGGCTAACCGCTACTACAAGGTGACACAGAAGGGCTACGCCAAGGAGATCCGCAACGGACGCGAGGTGGATCCCGTCTTCAACGACGAATCAACAGGATATAAGGATCAGAGCAAACCGTGGAAGAACGAAATCATCCGTTACTTCCACACCGGTCCGCTTCCCAACAACCTAAATCAGGATGTCATTTTTACCCTTCCTGACTCATGGAGGAGCAGAAGCTTTAAGAATGAGTTGAGAAGTCCTGAGGTCCACCTCAAAACAGAGCGCGGCCGTGAAGGCGACGACATCTTCAATACGAACAAGTACGACCTTGTGGCCCGTGTTGAACGCTATTGGCAGAACCAGTGGATACCTGCCGATGCCGAAGTCAGGATAGATGTTTTTGAGTATTCCAAAAATGGTGTGTGGGTTGATGATTATTATAAAGTGGATGAGAACGGAAATGTGGACTATACCACTAAGGTGGACAGCTACGGAAACGTTGTACAGACACAATGTGACCCATTTGCCGACCAAAAGAAAACGCTCTATGGCGTGAACGTCGAGCGCGTCCAGCGCTTTACGGCCGAGCTTTCAGCCATCATGCAGCAAGGGGCAAATCTGGTCAGCGACAAATACAAAGCCAACTATTTCCCCATCAAGTGGATTCCGGAAGACCTCAACAGCCTCTTGAAGGAGATTGAGTACTATCAGTCCATCATGAATGTGGACAGGAATAAGAGCGGAATGTCGAAGCTGATCACGGCATTGAGTACATTGAAGACTAATGTGACGAATTCGATGAAGTACACCTATCCTTATCCCACTATGGATGATATACGCTTCGTCTATCAGAACCCCATCTCTGAGAAGAAGTCCATCTACACCCAATACTACATGTTGGTGAGCAACTCGTGGTTCAAGACGTACTTCGAGCGGAGCATGAATGACCAGACGGTTATGATTAACTCCACACGGGTGAATTGGACACGGAAAAACATGAAGCTGAGGGATTTCAAGGAGCATCTCGATACGCTCGCCAACCGCAAGTCGAGGGCCATGTCGGCCATGGTCAAGGCCTTCCAGAACGGGCCGGGCTCGGCAAGGATGAACGAGATGAAGTCTGTCTTTGTGATGATGGACGAGTCGTATGAGCTGGCACGCAAGCAGTATGGCTATGCTCAAACCATCACCAACAACTACGAGGCTGCCAAGAAGGAACGCGACAACCGAAAGGACATGATGGCCTACATCCGCAACCCGAAATACAGCATGTCCCTGAAGAAAAACCGGTTGGAAACCCTTGAATATACGAACAAGAATAACTTCGACCGCTGGCGCAAGAATGCTATGGACAACTTCCCCGATTACTATGTGACCAAGCAGCTGATGACCGTCTGCGACGCATTTGCCGACTCGGTGACTGCACTAAGGAAGTACTTCACCCATCTGGAGAACGAAGCGACGGCGAAGACGAAGGCTACGGAACTGGAGACCATCTTGAAGAACGTCCAAGCCTACATGGACAAGACTGCCGAACCCTCGCGCAGCTACAGCTACGTGAAGTCGAACTACTACAGCAAGGCCATCGCTGCCTTCGACGCCGCCCAGAAGGCGACGAACAACGGCAGCGAGTTCGAGCGGGCCAAAAAGGCCTACAACGCCATCGAAGCCGCCATCTTCAGCAGCGAGAAAATGACGCTCGACTATGCCAAGGAGCAGAAGAACGCCTCGAACACGGCGTTCAACAAGGCCCGCACGGCAGCTAACGATGCGCTCACCGCTGCCAACAATGTGCTAACGGAAGAGAACAAAACATCGTCCACCAACGACAATGCCGCTAAGGTGCAGAGTCTCCGCGACATCGAACAGACGAAGTTTGCCGCTGCCTACAACGCGGCTAACGATGTGGCTGACATCGCCGCCGACGTTCAGCGCTACACCGCCCGCCACACCGGCGAGATGAACAAGACGCCTGCTGCCGACCAGATGCGACAGCTTGTGAAAGACTGCCGCACCAATGCCGACGGCGCCATGCAGAACTACAAGAATGCTGTCAACAAGGCGACCGGATACAGGGTCAAACGATTCACGAATACGGCCATCAACGCCTTCTACAACCTGCGATACACCATAACCAGGATGATGTCCGAAACCAACACCACAAAGCTCAATAGCTACTACACTACCGTGCAGAACTATGCGAAGACCATTGACGAGGCCCTGGCCTCGGCCAATGACGTCAAGAGCGACCACATCTATACTTATCTCATTCGTGACATCAAGGAGCTTGTCGGAAGTCATTTCAAGAATGCGGCTTATTATCTACGTCGTCCCAGCAATGAGTCGGAAGCGTCGTATGTGGCCAATTATCTTCACGGGGCTGCTATGAAGGCCCGCAACTTTGCCGCTTCTACCAACCCGGCCTTGCAGGACTACTACTATGCAGACTGCATGGCTACTTATGCCGAAGCAGCTAACAAGATGCTGAAGGATTATTCAGACAAACGTACGGCATTGGCCAAGAGTAAACTTGAAACGCTGGCATCGAACCGCAACAAGGTGTCCAACTACCTCTCCAATATGCGCTACTACACCGGACTGATGCTGACGGAGAACAACCAGAACAACCTGAACAATCGCTTCAACACGGTGAAGAGTCTGTATGAAGAGCTGAAGACCCTTGCGCAGAACAGTAGTGGTATAGATAACAGCCGTCTCGATTACGTCCAGATATCGAATGACAGAGCTTTGGCCTCCTATTATTACAATGCTGCCATGTATCTAAAGGAACGCAAGGGCTCTAATGCCAACTATATGGTCAACGTGGCTTCGAACCTTTGCAATGCGGCAGAGTCTGCGAGAGGCTATGCTGCCGCCACGGCAAGCAATGTGCAGGATGCCACCTATGCCTCCCACATGGCCACGATTGCCGAGGATGCCAACAAGCACATCAAGGGCTACACCTTCAGTGCTTCACTGAACTCCTCGCAGCGCTCTAATTACAATAGTTACAAGTCACGTGCGGCCTCGGCGGCTACAGCTGCACGTACAGCTGCTAACAACAAGAAGGGTAAGAAGTATGTCGCCCCAGCGACAACCGCCATGTATCTGACCAAGGTGAACGAGGCTGCTGAATATGCGAAGAAAGCACGCGAAGAGGCGAATAAGAAAAAGGGCAAGAGCCTGACGATGGATGAGGCGATGCCAGCCGCCGCGTCGCCCGCCACACCCCTCTATGCCGAGGCGCAGTACCGCAGCACGGTGCCGGGCGTGGCCGAAGCCTACGAACTGATGGCTATGGAAACGCCGAAGGTTCCGAGTACTCCGAAATCCCCCGAGACTCCCGAGACGCCCGACGGCCCCGCAGGAGCAGCCGTGGTGGCCAAGGTGGCTGGCATGATGAATGCCTCCATGCCTAAACCGAAACCCAAACCTGAAATTCCTGCCGGAAGCGTCATCAACAATGCGTCGGCCATGCTGAACGGAGGGGCTGCATATCCCTCCTTCAGCACGGCGAGCGAGGCTCCTGCTAATCCCGCACCCCCTGCTACGCCTGATGTTAGCGGCGTCCCGGCATACGACCCGTACAGCTCGGCAGCATCTTTGCTCAAGAGCTCTATGTCTAAGACCGGAAAGCCATTAACAGCAACATCCTCAAATGGTGGCTCGGAACATTTGGTTCAAAGCTCACTCGAGAACAGTAAGATGGGTAGCATACCTGTGACTTATACGCATAGCATTAATAGAGCTACGGGAAAGAAGGGTGCCTGTCATTGGCTTACCTTGGGCGTGGATTTGTATCCGATCGTGACAAAGAACCCAGGGCAATACCGTGTGGTCTTCATGCAGGTGGATAAGCAGAAGTTCAAGGATTTCCAGCTTGCCAGCAAGAAAGTAACGGAGACGACCACAGAAGAAGCTGAACTCGACAAGTCTAACAAGGATTTCCTCACAGCAACGGGGACTGACGGGTCAACCGGTACCAGCGATAGTTACAACCTGCAAGCCTTCATGTCCAACTACTACAAAGAAATGCAAAACAAGGGACTGGAGGAAGCCGAGTCAGAAGAGCAGAAGAACAAACTGCAGGTAAAGAAGTCAAGTGCCGCTGCCATGCAGGATTTCACAAATGAAATCTATACGTGGGACATGTGTTTCTGGTCGAATCATAAATACTATGATAGCTATGCCTCTTATGCAGGTTCTTACCTTAATGCAGACGGTACCACCAAATACTCCGATAGTTCCTATGAGCATGACAAGCAGTTGGAAGGTCTGCGTACGACGGCCTTCACATATGATAATAAGAATTATTCTCCCTCGAACCTGGCCGGTTATTCTGATGCCTACCTGTTTGATTTGAGCTCCAGGGACTATGTGCTGAAAGATCCTTACGTGTGGTTAGCTTACATGGGAGGCTACGCTTTGTTTAACGGGCGCACAGTTTCCAAAAAGAGTGGCTATTGGGATTCGGATTGGTACAATACCCGTGCGTTGTGTTACAGTTCTTCAGGTACGGCTGCGATAAGGTTGGGATATATGGCCGCTCCGTATGTAAACCACGTGAACGGGGTCGCACAAACCTCTTATTCCGTCAAATACACGAATGCAGGAAGATATGCTAAGGAATGGAACTGGCAAAACAAGAGCGGCAAACTGAACTGGATTACGTATTGGGACTCATATTATTACTCAGCTACTGATTTGATTAATACAATCGCCTTCGGAATGAGAGTGCCTTCGCGTAACGACTGCCGAGCTGAAAAGATTACCAACAATGGATACAGGTATCGTAATAATAGGGTCACCTCTACATGGATTGAGACGCCCATTGACGGCATAGCTGGATTGCTGGACGACATATATGCATTGACCTGTGGCCTTCAAGGGAAGTATAACATGCTGTACGACAAAAGTAAATCTACGATTAAGAGTCTGGTGAATGGATGGAAGACCTCCAATGACATGGTTGGTGGATGGGGTGTCAAAGCTCCATCCTACCAAGCTGGATTCATCTATCAGTCAAAGTGGCTGAACGATAACGACAAGGGTTATCAGGAGTACTGGGCTTACTTCCCCGAGTATAGTAACCGCTACAGCAAGTATGCCGATCAGGTGGCTTTGGGTATCAGTAACTATACGAAGGCTCCGGGGCGTTCTGATTTCCGTTTCAACTTCTATTGGTATTGCATGAACCTGAAGTCGGTCACGCAGGAGTGGTACCGCTGTAATGCTTACAATACGGAAACGCAGGAGTACATCGTATTGGGCAACACGGAAAACTATTTCACCAAGACGATGACGTGGGACTATCCGTTGAGGCAACATGCGAGTACGTGGGGAATTCCTTCCGTTGTACAACCTATTTGGAAATAAATAAAAAGAAATATCTATGGAAAAGATGAAATCATGCAGTTTCAGATTGCTGGTGTTGGTTGGGATAGCCCTTTTGGGGGTTGTACCGATGTTCGGCCAGGAGATAAATCAATCTCAGGAAAAACAAGACTCCATCAAAACGGACAGCAGCTCTTTTGAGGAAATACCTGACACCTTTGTCGTGGATATTCATTACAAGGGCAATCCGGGCGTGGATTCATTGTCCGTGCCTGTCGATTCGTTGTTTGATAAGTATATGCAGCTTCATTTGGCGCAGGACACGGTTGAAGCCCCTGTGGAAGAAATCGTGTTCCCCCTACAGATGCTGGCACGTTCCTATGGAGACAGCATAGTCGTTCGATGGGCACCTGAGGAGTACGCTCCATGGAAAATACTCAACGGCAAAGGCGTCTATCTGGTTCGTAGCGACATTACAAATGAGGTGATGGATGACACTATTGCCTTGTTGAAGCCATTGAACAAGTATGAGTTTGCCAAACTCTTCTCCGACACGGACACGATGGCCTTTGCCGCCTTGCAGACTATCTTTGGCGAGGGAACGAAGTTAGGCAATACGCGTTCGAATCCAGGCTCGGCAGGCTCCATCATGGAGGTATATGAAGAGCAACAGAACGTTTTCGGCATGGCCATGATTATAGCCGAGCGTCGTGCCGACATCGCTAAGGCCATGGGCCTGCGCTATGTGGACAAGAACGTGAAGCCAGGAGTGACATACAGCTACATGGTCGTACCCAACTTAACGCCGGACATGCCGAAAGTGCTGTCTGGCTATGTCGATATAGACAACAAGCCTTTTGAACCCAAACCCTGCACGCTGGAATTGGCTGACTCCATTTACAGCGTCGATGGCATCCTGCTGTCATGGCCTTATACGAGTGACTATAGTGCTTTCGACATCGAGCGCCGCAAACAGGGCCAAAAAGAATGGGTGGTGCTGAATGACAAGCCTTATATGTCTATGACAATGGAGTTGTTTGAGGAAGATAATGCGCCCAGCCTCTTTGCCGACTCGGGCGTTGAGCCGGGCACCTACACCTACCGCCTGCGTGGTTACGACTCGTTTGGCGACAAGTCTGCCCCCGGCCCCGAACACGAGGTGACGTTGCCTGACCTGCTGCCGCCCACTCCGCCCCGTATCAAACTCATCACCATCGAACGTGGCGATAGCACCATTACTGCCCGCATCGACTGGGCTAAGGACGCCATCGAACCAGACCTGCTTGGTTTCATACCCTTCTATCAGTACGGTAATCCGGAGGATCTCGGTGTAATTACCAACGAAGAAAGTATGGCTGAAGCTGACTCGGCTCTCTACGGCGGGCGTTGGGTGCCGCTGGTGCAGGATCGCGTGCTGGCGCCGAGAGACACAAGCGTCACCGTAGATGTGCGCGGATTATCGACGGGCATGGTGACCATTGCCGCCGTTGACTCGGCCATGAACATGACCTACGCCATGCCGATGCCCATGCGTATCGAAGATCTGGAGCCGCCCGTTCCGCCCACCAATCTTCGTGGCATTGTCTCTGCCGAAGGTGTTGTCACCTTGGGCTGGGCTCCTTCGCGTTCTCCGGATACATACTATTACGAGGTGTTTACGGCTAACGACACCACGCATACCTTCGTGCTGGTGCCTAATCAGCAGCAGCATCAGGACACGTTGTTCAAGGATACCCTTTCACTGGAGGTTAACCATCCTTTCAAATACTATAAGGTACGCACCATCGACTGGGCGGGTAACAACTCGGAGTTCACCGAGCCGCTGCGTGTGGTACGCCCGAACTTCAATGCTCCGTCGGAGTGCTTCATCGACACGTCGTGGGTAACGCAGGACAGCATCTATATGCGTTGGGTCATCTCGCCCGAGAAGGATCTGGACAAGGTGCGCGTGTTCCGCCGCCTGAGCAACGAAGCACAGTGGACGATGATACAAACCTACTATCAAGATGAGGTGAATGGCAAGTCAACCATTGAAGTGGTGGATAGGCCGGAACCGAATCAGACGCAGCGGTACTACTACGCCATCGAAGCCATCAACATGACGGGTGTCAGCACGGGCCTTTCCATGCAGACGTGCTACCTTTTCCAAGGTCAACGCATGTTTGATGTCCCCATCAAGCTCGACGGAGGATGGCGAGAAGATAAGAAACGGGTTGTGCTGGCATGGGACGCTCCTGAGGAACTGCCCATCGTGGCACCCTATCACTACGTGCTCTCGCGCCAGTTAGAGGGCGAGGACTTCTTCCGTCCCTATCGTTCCATCAAGAGCGATCAGAGGAGCTTTGAGGACCGCCGCATGAAACCAGGCGAAAGCACGGTCTATCGTCTTGAAATCCTCTTCGAGGACGGACGTCGCACAACCCCGTCGAACGAAGTGAAGGTGACCGTGCCGAAGGAGAAAGAGTGAGCGCAGAAAACATAATATGTAGTTTTTGCCTGAGTTTGTGGTTTTCGTTAAATAAAACTATTATCTTTGCACTATGATACGAATGAAGAAAATGCTCAACACCATAGCGTGTTTATGTGTGACGGCTCTGATAGCTTCCTGTGGCGAGATGTTCCAGCAGGAGTGGCCGGAAGAGTTCGACCCCGACAATCTGCCCGATGTGTCTGACCTGGGCGACATCTCCTTGGGCGACGAAGAGGATGGCTTCTACATCCTCTATGTTGGCGACGAGAAGAAACTCGACCCGAAGGTTGGCGACGTGGCGTTAAGCCAGTTGCCGGAAAGCACCCAAGAGATAGCCTTGTCGCGCTTCCATGCAAAGACGGGCTGGGGCGACTCGATTGTCCGCGTGCGCCAGACCTCCATCACGGCTATGAGCGTAGGCACGGACGTCATTACCTTCTCTGATAGTGAGGGCGACTGGAGCGCCGATTGTTCGGTGGCCGTGCTACCCGTATGGACGAAGGAGCGAGTGGTGACCCGCCGCTACGAGACCATCGTCTATGCCGCGGTGACGGTGAACGGCGCAGCACCTGCCCGCAACGTCATGTTCGCGGCATTGGCTGAGAACGGCGAACTGCGCGCACGCGGCGTCAGCCGCACGTCGAAGGGCATCACCTACATGGTGTTCCGCATCGGCAGCAACGTGGCGTCCGGCGAGACCATCCACTTCGAGGGCTACGACCCCACGAACCGCTGTCTGGTCACCTTTGCCACAACGCTTACCCTGGACGCCGCCACCCACGGCACCCTCTCCGACTTGTTTGAACTGAACGGCAAAAGGTAAACTGAATTCAAACTACGAATTACGCGAATTATACGAATTACACATCCGCTTGAAAGTAGGGTAAAAATAATTCACGCATTGTTTGTTTCTTTTCCGTTTTCCACGTACATTTGCCCAAATAAAAAGAACAATACAAAAAAGCGAACCAATATGAAAAAGTTACAAAAAGCGAATCGCACAATGCTCCACTTGTGCTACGCCCTGTTGGCAGTATCCCTTGTCGGACTTGTCTCATGTAAGAAACCGACGATTGAGGATGAAGATAAAGGACCGACAAAGTATGATGTCCATACGGAGGAAACCGAAGGCCAGGTCGTCGTCAGCGAGAAGTATGTGCCCGTTGATTGGGAAAAAGGCACCAACGAGGTCTTGAAAGCCGATGCTGAGAAGGGCGAGTTTACGATGAACTTGACGAAAGACGACTCAAAGGATATCAAGAAAGGTTCTATCATGACCATTGACGTGGACTCGACCATCTATCTTGTAAAGGTTAAGGACTATAAAATCAATGGTGAAAACGTTGAACTTGAAACCGAGCAAGCCAGCTTTGCAGAAGTGTTTGCCGGGAGTTCCTTCGAGCTTACGATGGGTGATTTTGATATAGAAGCAATAGATAAGGCTACGGATGCTTATGAGGAACCTGATTTAGCTGAATATTACGAGGATGACTACGACCTCTCCACTCGAGGTGCATTTGATGAGAGGACAATGGATACCAAGGAAGGAGTTGTCCGCCATTCAAAAATGAAAATTTATCCTTCAGAAGTTCGGATGAGGGGTGATGATGGCAATATGGTAACGGTGCCATACGAGTCCTTTACTCGTGGAATGTTACCTCCATTGAATTTCCATTGGGTAAAGGATTTTCCTTTGTCCAAGGACGGAGATCCCAAGCAAGGATTCAGTTTTGCCAGTGGTTTTAAGATTGATGCTAACCTTACTCTTAGCTTCGGTATTCAACTCTTTACGGATATACCAGCCGAAGTCGCAGATGATATTGACAGGGAGGATACAGGAAATGAAGACGATGAACTGGAATCGTCTTCAACGTTCCAACCACGATTCATGATAGATCCATCCTTTGATGCATCTGTAACGTTCTATTCCACTATAAAGTATGTTTTCAAGCCAATTGATATTCCTATAGATGATATTACAATTGCCTCTTTCAAGTTCTTTGTCGGTATCGTGCCGGTTTGGATAGATCTGGTGTTATCGAGCTATATCCGGATACAAGGTGAAGTATCAGGCGGACTTAACGTTAACTGGGGCATTCGCGGTTCGGCTAATTCGGCTTATTATGTGGGCTTAGACCTTCATGGTAAGGACGGAGCCTCCATGATTTCGGGCGGCGGGCCTTTTAATGTGGTCACAAGCTGGCCAACTGCAGAATTGGGCGTTGGCGCATCTGCCAAAGTGAGGCCTACCTTGGGCTTGTCCATGCTCCTTTATAGTTTGGCTGGTCCGAAGGCTGATGTCGGTCCTTATTTTAATAATCACGTTAATGCAGGAGTAGGCGTCGTGGCCGATATACAAGATGGTCCAGAGGGAATGATCTTTTGGGATGCCGGAATAGACCTCGGGGCTGAGTATCAAGTGGGTATAAAGCTTGGAACAGCTAAGATAAAGAGATTGCTAAAGGGAATCATCGACGGTGATATCGAATTAGAACCTAAGCCGCTCGAACTCTTCAAGAGCTTGGGTAAGTTAAAGAAGAAGTTGAAAGTCGATTCCTCAGAAATACAGATTATGACCGCTCCTGTAGCCATTACCTGCACAAACGAAAAAAGTATTCAATATGGAAAAGACAATAAGGTCGATTTTGAAATACAATGGCAATTGTTTGGCGAAAACAAGCGGTTGGGTATTCCTGTCTTTGTCTATTTCCAGACGGACGATGCCGAAACCAATGAACTATACAGGTTAGACCGCGACGACTTCGACTTTACGATGGAAAAAGGACTTGCTATCTGTTCAGATAGTGATGGAAAGGTAAGTGTCGGATGGATGCCTCAGAGTCCTTCGAGTTCACTTGAAGCCATTGTCTATGATGGTAGTGGCAAAATACGTTGCACCTATACCGTAAAGTCGGATAATGCGCCAGATGGCATCAAGGCCGTTGACCTCGGGTGTAGCGTGCTGTGGGCTAACATGAATGTCGGAGCAAAAACCGAAGGAGAGACCGGCGACCTTGTGGGATGGGGCGACAAGACTGGCAAAAACATCCAGCAATGGATAAACAAGGAGTGCGGCAGTTACGTTGAAGATATCCCTACATCGATGGGCATGTATGGCGGCGCAGAATTCGACCGATCGGGCATCGCACATACCAAACGTGACTATGCTACAGCCAAGTGGGGAGGACAATGGCGCATGCCAACTCGAGCACAATGGGACGAACTCATCAAGAAGTGCAAGTGGGAATGGGACGAAGAAAGGTATGCCTTCAAGGTTTCCGGTAACGGCAACTATATCTACCTCCCTGCTGCTGGTTACCGCATAGGAAACCGATTGTTTAATAAGGGACAGTCAACTGAAATGGCTGACGAGCATCCTTCATGCGAATACTGGTCGGCTTCATGCGACTTGAAGACAAAGGAGGATCTGGTGGCAAGCTATCCTTGGATGGACAAAGACCGTACCTATGTCAATCCGAATGCTTTCTACATGTACTACGACCCGAAGGGGAAGCAGAAGAAAGCGGCGACAGGTTCTACGGCAAAGTGTTACGGCCAGTCAGTTCGTCCCGTGTTCCCCAACCCGAACTATAAAGGCAAGTAACAGAGACGTTATGTAAGGACATAAGCCGTTTAGGGCAAGGGACGCAGCGGGCGGAAGAATGTTGATGAATGTTCTTTAAGTCAGTCCGTTGAAACCTTTAGCCGGACAAGTAGGGGCGGGAACTGCGAGGTTTCCGCCCCTTTCCTGTCAACCACCCTGTTCCATGTTGCCGCTACGAGAATTGTGGCGGCTGACGCAACCCAAAACTACTTTTCAAAATGGGTTGACATTCTTTTGTGGGAAGAAGTAAGAGGGAAGAAGTATGAAGTATGAGGTATGATGTATGAGGTTAGAAGTATGAGGTATGAAGTATGATGTAAGAGGTAAGAGGGAAGAAGTGTTTGCGGACGCTCCAAACTACTTTCAGAAATGGGTTGACAGTCGTCTTCCTCCTCCTCACAAGGCATAGCTCAAACATGTTTAACTGCGCTTTCCTCCTCCTCGCAAGGCATAGCTCAAACAAGTTTGGCTCTGCTCTTGTTTCGTTCGTCAGTTGGCTCTGCTAATACTTCGTTGTCGGTTGACGGTTGTCAGGATATATTATTCTGTGTTTAGCTAAATGCTTCTTTTGCTCTGAATCTCTGCTCACGGCGTGTTCTTCAGGTACGCTAACGTAGTACGTCGTGACGCTAACGTTTAACGTTACAGCGACGGCGTTAAACGTTACGGCGACGGCGTTTGATGTTATTTCCCCCTTGTAGAAATCAACTACCGTCATGCAGAAAAGGCCTACTGTCATGCAGAAAAGGCCTAATTAGATGCAAGAAGACCATTTTGGGTTTTGGGTTAGGGGTGAGGGTCAATTTAGTTAAAAATTAAGAGTTAAGAAAAATGGTTCAGAGTTATCGTTAACGTTATCGTTAACCCAATTTCTAATTCCTAATTTCTAATTCCAAATTGTCATTTTCCTGTTGTTTGAGTATATTTATAAACAGCGCCCCTGTTTATATAAACACGGCCCCTGTTTATATAAACGCGGCCCGTGTTTATAAACCGCCTCCTACGTTTGTAAAAAAGAAGTATTCTTCCATCATCCTTCACACATCATCCTCCAAAAATCTTCAATCTTCAATTTTCAATCTTTAATCTAATAATCTGGCTGACGACTGTCAACCGACGAACGAAGTAAGAGCAGAGCCAAACATGTTTGAGCTATGCCTTGCGAGGAGGAGGTAGACGGCTGTCAACCCATTTCTGAAAGTATGTTGGGAAATGGGGGCGAGAGATGTATTTGATAGAAAAAAGAGGGATTTTCTTTGATGTTTTGTTTTTTCCTTGTATATTTGCAACAAATAAGAAAAATCTCATGTCGTGACTTATGAAAAACCGATTGTTTCGATGGGGGGCGTATGTGCTCCTGATGGGCCTGAGCGTTGAGGCTTGGGCGAGCGGCGTGGCTTCGGGCACGTCGTGGAGTGACTTGCAGGATGCCATCTCACGCGCAGAGGCGCTGGGGACGGTGTCGGGTACCGATGCGTTCGGCAAATACTACCGTGTGGCGGATGCCAACGCGTTCAACGAGGCGCTTGCGGCGGCCAAGGCTGTCAAGAGCACGGACGACGAGGCTGACATGGACGATGCTCGCGTGGCGCTGGAGACGGCCTACAACAATCTGTCGTGGAACGTGGCTGGCGTGCTGTTCACGATGGCTACGGCCGATGGCGGCTATGCCTATGCCACGGACGGCGATGACCTCCTTTGGGTCTCGTCCACGCCGACAGACCTGAAATATGCCTGGACGCTTGAGCGGACGGACGAACGCAACAAGTTCTATATGAAGAACTACAAGACAGGCAGCTATGTCTATGAGGTGATGTATAACAGTCCGACAGCCTTGTCACAATCGGATAAGGGCAAGGTGACGGTTGATATCCTGGAAGGGGGAAAGTTCACTTTTTCCTCTGAATTCGGTTTCACGGGCTATACCTCGCTCTGTGCAGTTGAACTTGGCGATGTGGTTGGCGAAGGAGGCAGCGAGGCCGCCTCGCAATGGACGGTGAGCGTCGTGGAGGCTCCTACGGCTGTGCTGTCTGTGACGGCTGTCAAGTATGGCACGTTCGTGGCTCCGTTTGACGTGACGTTGCCTTCGGGGGTGACGGCCTCGCGCATCACGGGCGTGAACGGCGATAACGTGCTGACGGAGGTGGCTGTCGCGTCTGTTATCCCGGCGGGTACGCCTGTGGTGGTGAAGAGCGAGACGCCTGTGAGCCGCACGTTCAGCCAGCTCATGCCTCCAGGTGGTGCTTCGACGGCAACCAGCGGACTGCTGACGGGTGTCTATGCCAACACGAAGGCTCCGGCCGGCAGCTATGTGCTGATGAACCATGACGACGAGGCTATCTTCGGCCATGTCGTAGCAGACGACGAACCGACCGTGGGCGCCAATCGTTGCTATCTGACGGTGGGCGGTTCGCCGGCTCCGTTGTTCCGTCTCGGCGGCACGACAAACATCCGCCAGGCCGCAGACGATGGCGAGGCGACGCCCGCTGTTATCTATGACCTGCTGGGACGTCGGGTGGAGGCTCCGGCACGGGGCATCTACATCGTGAATGGGAAAAAGGTGGTTTTTGAATAATGAAAAAAAGGAGATACAGCTATGAAAAGATATATAAAGCCAAGCATTGAGCAGACGGAGGTTTGCGGGGCTGCTGCGGTTATGCTCTCTATGAGCGATGGCCTTAAGGCTGGGTCGGACACGAAGGTGTTGTCGCCTGGGTTCCGTTTTGGCGACCCGTTCGGCGGCGGATTCGGAACGGGGCTTGACGGAGAGTAGAAAGCTGGGGCTTTCCCCCTCCTGAGTCTTTGGCGAGGCGAATGCCTCGCCTTTTTTGTTGGGGGATTTTTTATAGGAACTATAGGAACTATAGGGGACTATAGGGGGGGCTGGGGAGGGCGGATAGGATGGTGGATAGGGCGTCGGGGGTTAGCTGCTGGGCGGCGTCGCTCCAGGCGGCGTTGGGGTTGCAATGTGACTCTATCATCAGTCCGTCGAAGCCGTAGTCGATGGCTTGTAGGCAGACGCCTTCGATGAGGTCGCGGCGGCCGCAGATGTGCGAGGGGTCGCAGATGAACGGCAGCTCGGGCCTGCGGCGGCGGAGCTCAAGGGCTATGTCCCATAACGGGGGGTTGCGGTAGATGCTCTTCTCGTAGCAGGAGAATCCGCGCAGGACGGCGGCCATGCGGGTGATGCCCTGCCGTTCAAAGCGTTCGAGCGTGCCGAGCCAGAGCTCGGGGTCGGGGTTGATGGGGTTCTTGACAAGGACGGGGATGTCGGTACCTCGGAGCGCTTCGGCCACGGCCTGTACGGCAAAGGGGTTGGCGCTGGTGCGGGCACCAATCCACACCATGTCGATGCCGGCGCGAAGGGCCTCTTCGACGTGGTGGGGCGTGCCGACCTCGATGATGACCTTCATGCCAAGCTCGCGTTGTACGCGCTGAAGCCAGGGGAGGCCGTCGATGCCGACGCCTTCGAAGTTGCCGGGGCGGGTGCGGGGTTTCCAGATGCCTGCACGGAAGATGTTGATGCCGTGGCGGGCGAGGGACGTGGCGGTGGTCATGACCTGAGCTTCGGTCTCGGCGCTGCACGGGCCGGCTATGAGGATTTTGGGAAAGGTTTTTTTCATATTGGGGATGATGGATTATCTGGATGGGCTGGATTTTCTGGATGGGCTGGATTTTCTGGATTATCTGGAAATGCTGGATTATCTGGAATTTCCGGGTTTTTTGGATTGGCTGGGGTGGGGAGATTGCTTAGGCGGATGGCGGTGGGGGAGCGGAGGATGATTTCTTCGCTGAGGAGGGTGGTGAGGACGGCGTCGAGCTGATCGGTGGGGAAGGGGAGCGTGTCGAGCTCTTCGAGCGGATGGAGCTGTCCGTCGGCAAGGAGGTGGGTTATCTGCTGGGCTATCACTTCGGATTCGGCCATCCGGAGCCCGTTGGCAAGGCGACGACGGCAGTTGTCACAACGTCCGCAGGGGACGGACTGCTGCTCGCCGAAATAGCTTAGCAGCAGGCGGCTGCGACATATGTTGTGGCTGAGCGCATAGCGCTTCATGGCCTTGATGCGTCCTTCGTAGCTGATTTTCCGCTCTTCGTAGATGCTGGGCGGGAAAACCAGTTGGTCGCTGTCCACCCGTTCGCGAAGCCAGGTGACGGAGGGCGTCCGGCGGGCAGGGATATAACTGACGATGCGTGCGCGGCTGAGGCCGATGAGCACTTCGAACAGGCGGGCGTCGTCGAAACCACATTTGCGTGCCAGGTATTTCTCGTCGATGAAGACGTAGTCGGTGAAGATGCCGGTGTAGAGCCGCAGGAGGGTGCGGATGACCATTTCCTGGTCGGCCGACTCGGAGTAGTTGCGATAGAGCTCGTCGCGGCGGACGGTGAACGTGAGGCGTGAAGCGTACTCCACCTCTTCTTCGTAAAGGAGGTAGCCCGCCTGTGTGAGGAGTCGCAGGGCGCTCTCCGTCTGAATCATGGGCAGGTGGTAGTTGTGGCAGAACTCCTCCAGATGGAAGTCGTAGCGGCAGCCTTCGCCGTCGCCGAGGGCCATCTCGTAGTGGTAGCTGAGTTTGTCATAGACTTTCCGGATGAACTCCTTTGGCGGGTAGTTCTCGCTGACGCGGCGTGCGAGTCGCGTCTGGTCGTTGGGATGATAGAGGAGTACGGCATAGGCCGGGGCTCCGTCGCGTCCGCCGCGCCCGGTCTCCTGAAAGTACGACTCGGGGGCGTCGGGCATTTCGTAGTGGATGACCAGACGGACGTCGGCTTTGTCGATGCCCATGCCAAAGGCGTTGGTGGCCACCATGACGCGGATGTCGCCTCGTGTCCACGCCTGCTGGCGCTCGTCCTTCTCGATGGCTTTCAGGCCGGCGTGATAGAAGGTGGAGCTGATGTTGTGCGACGTGAGCAGTTTGGCTATCTCTTTCGACTTGTCGCGGCTGCGGACATAGACGATGGCTGTGCCGGTCACGCTGTTGAGGATGTGGATGAGTTCGGCTTCCTTGTTGTTGGTTTCGCGGACGACGTAGATGAGGTTGGGCCGCGCGAAGCTCATTCGGAAGACGTTCTCCTCGCGGAAGCGCAGCTGACGTTGAATGTCGCTGACGACGTCGGGCGTAGCTGTAGCGGTAAGGGCCAGCACGGGCACGTCGGGCAGCAGGTCGCGGATCTGCGCTATGCTGAGGTAAGAGGGGCGGAAGTCGTAGCCCCATTGCGAGATGCAATGGCTTTCGTCGACGGCGATGAAGCTGACCTTCATCTTCACTACCTTCGTGCGGAAGAGCTCGGAGCCGAGCCGTTCGGGGGAGATGTAGAGAAACTTATAGTTGCCGAATATGCAGTTCTCGAGGGTGGTGAGGATGGCGTCGTGCGACATGCCGCTGACGATGGAGCAGGCCTTGATGCCGCGGGCCTTCAGCGCCGCCACCTGGTCTTTCATCAGGGCGATGAGGGGCGAGATGACGATGCAGATGCCCGGCATGGCCAGCGCCGGCACCTGGAACGTGATGCTCTTGCCTCCGCCCGTTGGCATGAGGCCCAGCGTGTCGCGGCCACTACCGATGCTTTCGATGATGGGTTCCTGAATGCCCCGAAAGTCGTCGAAGCCGAAGTACTGATGAAGAATCTCTCTGTAGGTCACTCTGGTTCCGACGGTCTGATGCTTTCGATCTGCAGTTGGATTTCGTTATGTTTGTGGGTGTTCTCCTCGAGCGTGTAGCAGATGTCGAAGGGGTGCTTTGACTTGATGAAACGTGCCTGTTCGCTCTGTCCGAAGGCGATGCCGTTCATGACGCGGAGGGAGTCGTTGTCGACCATCTCCAGCTTGATGTGGTCCTGATTGCGCCCGACCACCTTGCTGGTGCCGTAGTCATAGACCTTGCGGGTGCAGAAGATGGGCTTGGGGTTGTCGGGGCCGAAGGGTTCGAAGCGGCGCAGGTCGCGGTAGAGCTTCATGCTGACATGGCGGAAGGGCAGCTCGGCGTCGATGTTGAGGATGGGCTTTGTCTGGCGGGGCAGGATGTTCTCGGAGACATAGTCCTCGAAGCGGCGGATGAACTCCGGCACGTTCTCCTCCTTCATGGAGAGCCCCGCGGCGTAGGGGTGTCCGCCGAAGTTCTCCAGCAGGTCGCGGCAGCTCTCAATGGCCTTATAGACGTCGAAGTCCGCCACGCTACGCGCAGAGCCCGAAGCCAGTCCGTTGGTCTTGGAGAGCACCACCGACGGGCGGTAGAACACCTCGGTGAGGCGGCTGGCGACGATGCCGATGACGCCGCGATGCCACTCTTCGTTATAGAGGACTATGGAGTGCTTGTCGGCCAGGTTTTCCAGCTTGTCAACGATGATGTTAGCCTCTTCGGTGGTGGCCTTGTCGAGGTCCTTGCGGGTCTCGTTGAACGAGTCGATTTGCCGCGCGAGTGTCAGGGCCTGGTGGTAATCGGTCTGCGTGAGCAGGTCAACCGCCATCTTACCTGTCTGGATGCGTCCCGAGGCGTTGATGCGCGGACCGATTTTGAAGATGAGGTCGTTGATGGAGAGCTCTTTTCCCGACAGTCCGCACACCTCGATGATAGCCTTGAGCCCGACGCTGGGGTTGTGGTTCACCTGCTTCAGGCCGTGATAAGCCAGGATGCGGTTTTCGCCCGTGATGGGCACGATGTCGGAGGCTATGCTGAGGGCGACGAGGTCGAGCAGGGGGATGAGCTGGCTGAATTCGATGCCGTTGTTTAGGGCGAAGGCCTGCATCAACTTGAAACCCACGCCGCAGCCCGAGAGGTGGGGACAGGGGTAGTGCGAATCTTTGAGCTTGGGGTTGAGGATGGCAACGGCGGGCGGGAGCTCGTCGTCCTGCACATGGTGGTCGCAGACGATGAAGTCGATGCCCAGCGTCTTGGCGTAGGCAATCTCCTGGATGGCCTTGACTCCGCAGTCGAGGATAATGACCAGCTTGACGTTCGTCTCCACGGCATACTGCATGGCCGGTTCCGTCACGCCGTACCCCTCCTCCTCGCGGTTGGGGATGTAGTAGTCGATGTTTGAAGTAAAGCGGCCTAAGAACTTATAGACCAGGGTGACGGCCGACGTGCCATCGACATCATAGTCGCCGTACACCAGAATCCGTTCCTTTCTTCCCAACGCTTGGTTGATGCGGTTCACGGCTTCCTTCATGCCATCCAGCAGGAACGGGTCGTGAAGTTGCGTCAGGCTTGGGCGGAAGAAATGGCGAGCGTCCTCAACGCTGTGGATGCCACGTTCGACCAGCAATCGACACAGCACTGAGTGGATGCCCAGCTCGTGGGACATCTGCTCCGCCTCCTCGAGCACAGCGGGCGTGGGAGGCTGATAAATCCATTCGTAGTTCATTATGTATGTTTTTTTTGTTTGTTTGCATAACTAAAGTGTGCGGTCGTCGGACCGCGATTTGAGGTTAAACATTTGTTCTATTTGCCGTTAACCCATGCGCAGGGCATGCTGCGGCGGTTTGAACGTGTAAAGATAGCGAAAACTATTCGCAAAAACTATGTTTCTGCGATATTTTTTAAATAATTTAGTAATAAATTCAAAAAAGCAGGCGGACGTGTATCTGCTGGGAGTTGTCCATGACGCCCTCCGTGAAATGGAAGGAGGCTGTGACGCGGCAGTCGACGTGGCTGTTGCGGAGCAGGATGGCCGAGACGTCTGCGCGGTCGTAGTGGGGACTGCGGTAGTAGGGGTCGCCGCGATGGAGCAGGGTGCCGTAGAGATCGTAGTCGCTCATCAGCGGGTCGCCGTGGTAGCCGCGGTAGCGCAGCTCGATGGCGGTCGATGAGCGGGCGAAGGGGATGCCGAGCGTGGCGTCGCAGAGCATGCCGTAGGGCGATTTCCACACCTTGTCCGTGCGGTCGCGGTTGAGGGAGGCCATCAGCCCCATCGTCAGCCTGTAGTAACATCGCGAAGAGGCCCCGCCGCAGTAGGTCAGGTGGGGGTTGAGCATCAGTTTGTCGTACACCTTGTCGGGAGTGATGCCCTTGCGGACGGAGAAGTGGGTGAGGCGGGCGTTGTAGCCGAGACGGACTGCGCCGGAGACCGACCATTCGCCGTCGGAGACAACCTCGAAAATCTCCCGTTCGGTGGGGCTCTGGCGGCTCAGCCAGTCGCAATAGAGTTCTATGGAGGCGCGTCGCGACTGATACTGGATGAGTGCGCCGCCGAGGTTGGGGGTGTAGTAGCGCAGGGCCTCATCGACAAAGACGTCGGGCAGCTCGCGAAGCAGCAGACGGCGGGGGAATGAGCCGAACGCCCCCGAGAAGCGTGAGCCCTGATAGCGGTAGTAGAGCGTCCAGTCGCTGGCGGAGATGCCCCGCTGGCCGAAGTCCTTGACGACATAGCCGCCGGCTGCGATGGTACTGCCTGCAAGCTGCAGCCCCCAGTCGGCGCTGAGGCGTGTGCCGAAGTAGGTACCCGAGAACTGGTAGGGGCTCTGCACCTCGCGGTTGTCAAAGAAACCGAAACTCTCCACATAACGGACATACCGGCTGCCTGGCGCCCCGTCGCCGGCGGCTGAGCCCATGGGGAGGAGCAGGAGGAAGGGTATCAGAAAACGTATTTTTCGCATAATGTGACCGATGTTTTTGCAAAGGTAATACGTTTTTGGCAATTCAAGGTCCGGATAAGGGAAATTATTTTTGTTTTTTCTCTCACTTACTCGTATCTTTGTCCCCGAAAAACCCCTTCGCAAGATGAAAGGAGAGAACAACGTTCACCAGGACCACAAAAAACCACTCTTCAATATGATTTCAGAACGTTTGGCTGCGTTGCGCCGGATCATGCAACGCGAGGGATGGGATGCTGTCGTCGTCCCTGGCAGCGATCCTCACAGTAGCGAATATCTTCCCGCCCGCTGGCAGCAGCGGCAGTTTATCTCGGGCTTTACGGGCTCTTATGGCACGGTGGTCATCACCCCGTCCCACGCCGGGCTCTGGACGGACACCCGCTACTTCATCCAGTTCGACAAGGAGCTGGCGGGGACGGAGTTCGTGCTTCACAAGCTGCGTGTGCCCGATGCCGTGCAGCCGTGGGAATGGCTGGGACAGGAGCTCCCAGAGGATGGCGTTGTCTGCATCGACGGCTCGTGCATGAGCGTGGCCGAGGTGGACGACTATCGTCAGGCCATCGCTCCGCGAAACGGACGCCTTGCGAACCGTCCCGACTTCATCGACGAACTCTGGCCCGACCGTCCCGGCACGCCCGACGACCCCATCTGGGTGCTCGACGATCAGTACACGGGCCGTAGCGCAGCCGACAAACTGGCGTGGCTGCGTCGGCAGCTGGCCGGCAAGGGCTGCGATGCCATGCTGGTGAACAGCCTGGACGAGGTGGCCTGGATGCTCAACATTCGCTCGGCCGACATCGACTTCACGCCCGTCGTCATCGCCTATCTGCTGGTGGAGAAGGAGCGAGCCACCCTCTTTACGAACCTGAAGAAGACCGCCTCTCCGGCCGTGGGCCGGCACCTCGCGGCGATTGGGTGCGAGGTCAGACCGTATGACGCCATCACGGATGCCATCGGCCGCCTGTCGGTTTCGACAAAGCTCTGGGTGGACGGCAACACGCTCAACGAAGCCCTCTACGAGTGTGCCAGGGAGCGACTGCCGCAGACGCTTGTCAACGCTCCGTCGCCCATCCGCCTGGAGAAGGGCCTCAAGAACGACGTGGAGCTGAACGGCTTCCGCCGTGCCTATCTGAAGGACGGCATCGTGCAGACCAGGCTGTTCAAGTGGCTGGAGGAGTCGCTGGCAGCAGGCGTCCGTCTGACAGAGATGGACGTTGCCGACAAGCAGATAGAGCTGCGTCGCGCCCAGGGCGAGTATGTCGAAGAGAGTTTTGCCCCCATTTCCGCCTGGGGCGAGAACGCCGCCTTGCCCCACTACGAGCCTACCTACGAGGCCTGCAGCGAGGTACACGCCAAAGGGCTGTTCCTGCTTGACTCAGGCGGACATTACCTGCACGGCTCGACCGACATCACCCGTACCATCCCCCTCGGTCCGCTGACCGACCTGGAGCGTGAGGACTACACGCTGGTGCTGAAGGGCATGATAGGGCTGGCGACGGCCGTCTTCCCCCGCGGCACCCGCGGCGCCAACATCGACGTGCTGGCCCGCATCCCGCTCTGGAAGGCGTTGCGCAATTTCGGCCACGGTACGGGTCACGGCACAGGCCATGTGCTCTGTGTCCACGAGGGTCCGCAGGACCTGCGCCAGAACGTCTATGACCAGGCCATCCTGCCCGGCATGGTGACGAGCGACGAGCCCGGCCTCTACCGCGAGGGCATGCACGGCGTACGCCACGAGAACGTCATCCTCTGCCGCGAACTGGAGAAGAACGAGTTCGGCGACTGGCTGGGCTTCGAAACCCTCACCTGCACCTACATCGACCCCTCGCCCGTGGTTGTGGAGCTGTTGACGCAGGAGGAACGCGACTGGCTCAACAGCTACAACGAGTACGTCTATATCCGCCTCCTTCCCTACCTGACCGACGAAGAGAAACGCTGGCTGCGCGGGAAGACGCAGAAGGTATAGCCGGGCAACCGTCCGCCTGAGCGGATGTCCATGAAGGGAGAAGGCTGTGGATTTAATCCACTGGGCCATTCATTCCCCTTCTTTCCGTGCGGATGGACGAACGGGGAGGGGAAAACCATATATAGGATTAAGCCCGATGGGCTAATCCACGCCTGTCAAAGATGTGATGCTGGCTGACGAATCCGGAGCTTTTGCGGTCAGAATGCCTTTATCTTGTCGTAGATGGCATCGACAGCTTCGTTGAAGTCGGCATAGAATTTCTTGTAGAACGCCTTGGCGTTGCTCGGCTCGGTGTGGCTGCAACGAGCCAGAAACTCGTTCTGCACCCCCAGCACCTCGGCGAGGACCTCCTCGACCTTCTGGTCGTCGGTGTTCTTGATGGCCTGCTGCACCAGGCAGTCGGCAACGATTTCCTCAACGATAAAATTCACAGTTTTCTTCAGGTTTTTTCTGCTTGCCATAGTGATAAGTATTAAAAACAGCGTCAAAGATAGTGCAAGCCGAGAGTAAAAGCAAGAAAAATGACGAATTATTTGCTATTCTCGCCGAAAAAGGGGATATTTGCAGCTTGAAATTTCAAGGTCTGCCCTTTGATATTACATCATTCATACTAATTATAAGCGTTTCAAAATGAAGAAAAGTGCATTACAGATTGCCCGCGCAGCCTATCAGCCCAAGCTGCCGGCCGTATTGAAAGGTAACGTTACCACCGTGAACGGCGCAGCCACGGAATCAGCTGCCGACCACGACGCCATCAAGGCCCTTTTCCCGAACACCTACGGCATGCCCGTCGTGACGTTTGCCGAAGGCGGCAAGCAGGACCATGCTCCCCTGAACGTGGGCGTCATCCTCAGCGGCGGTCAGGCCCCCGGCGGACACAACGTCATCAGCGGCATCTTCGACGGCATCAAGCGCCTCAATCCCGCCAGCCGCCTCTACGGTTTCCTGATGGGTCCCGACGGTCTTATCAACCACAAGTACATGGAGCTGACGGCCGACATCATCGACGAGTATCGCAACACCGGTGGCTTCGACATCATCGGCTCAGGCCGCACGAAGCTGGAGAAGAAAGAGCAGTTCGACAAGGGACTGGAAATCCTGCGCCAACTCGGCATCAAGGCGCTCGTCATCATCGGCGGCGACGACAGCAACACCAACGCCTGCGTGCTGGCCGAGTACTACAAGCGCATCGGTGCCGGCGTTCAGGTCATCGGCTGCCCCAAGACCATCGACGGCGACCTCAAGAACGAAATGATCGAGACCAGCTTCGGCTTCGATACCGCCACCAAGACCTACAGCGAGGTCATCGGCAACATCGAGCGCGACTGCAACTCAGCCCGCAAGTACTGGCACTTCATCAAGCTCATGGGCCGTAGCGCCAGCCACGTCACCCTCGAGTGCGCCCTGCAGGTGCAGCCCAACATCACCCTCATCGGTGAGGAGGTCGAGGCCAAGAACCAGACGCTCGACGACATCGTCACCTACATCGCCGGCATCGTGGCCGACCGCGCCGCACGCGGCATGAACTTCGGTACCGTCCTCGTGCCCGAAGGACTCATCGAGTTCATCCCCGCCATCAAGAAGCTCATCGCCGAGCTCAACGACCTCATCGCCGCCAACCAGGCTGAGTTTGACACCATCGGCGCCGACGAGAAGATTGCCTTCATCAAGGCTCACCTCACGGCCGCCAACGCCGCCATCTTCAACAGCCTGCCCGCCGGCGTCAGCCGTCAGCTCGCCCTCGAGCGCGACCCGCACGGAAACGTCCAGGTTAGCCTCATCGAGACCGAGCAGTTGCTGGCCGAGATGGTCGCCACCAAGCTGGCCGCCTGGAAGAAGGAGGGCAAGTACGTGGGCAAGTTCAGCACCCAGCATCATTTCTTCGGCTACGAGGGCCGCTGTGCCGCTCCGTCGAACTTCGATGCCGACTACTGCTACAGTCTGGGCTACAACGCCGCCATGCTGATTGCCGACGGCAAGACCGGCTACATGAGCAGCGTGCGCAACACCACAGCCCCCGCCGCCGAATGGGTGGCCGGTGGCATACCCATCACAGCCATGATGAATATGGAACGCCGTGCCGGCGAGATGAAGCCCGTCATCCGTAAGGCTCTCGTGGAGCTCGACGGCGCTCCCTTCAAGGCCTTTGCCGCTATGCGCGACGAGTGGGCGAAGGAGACGCTCTACGTCTATCCTGGCCCCATCCAGTACTTCGGCCCGAGCGAGGTCTGCGACCAGACCACCAAGACGCTGCAGTACGAGCAGGCAAAGTAACCGACGCCCTTTCCGTACGCCTTGAAAAAGACGACAACATCCACACGAGCGGCTTCTTCTTCGACCCCTTCAAAAGGGGCGACGAAGAAGCCCGCTTCTCGTTCGTCGTCAAAAAACAAGAGCCAAAGGGTCCGGCAGTCAGGCCGAAAGAATGTCTCCCAGCCCGCGTCCGCCTCGGCTCGTCGGCGCTCGAAAGCCAGGAGGCCGGCAGACGGCAAGAGCCGCATGCTGCTGACGTTGCTGGCGGGTGCCGTGCTGCTGTTTGCCTTCTGGCATCTGTTCATCCGTCCTGAGCTGACGCGCCCCACCTATGGCTCCGAGGCCTATCATGTCCGCATCCCCGACGGATATGCCGTGCATGGCATCGACATCTCGCACCATCAGGGCGACATCGACTGGGACAAGCTGCAGCCTCTTCAGCAGGCCGCCGTCCCCATCCGCTTCGTCTTCGTCAAGGCCACCGAGGGCGGCGACCATGTGGACCGCCGTTTCGACGACAATTTTGCCGCTGCACGCGAACACGGGTTCCTCCGTGGCGCCTACCATTTCTACAACCCGGCTACCGACCCCATCGTGCAGGCCGATTTCTTCATCAGCCACGTGACGCTGGAGAAGGGCGATCTCCCGCCCGTCATCGATGTGGAGAAAGTCCCCTCGCGCATCGAGCAGCAGACATTCTATGCCCAGCTTTCGCAGTTCCTCTATCGGCTGGAGGCACATTATGGCGTCCGGCCCGTTATCTATACCTTTTTAAAATACAGGGAGCGCTACCTCGATTATCCGGAATTCAACCGCTATCCGCTGTGGATTGCCCACTACCACGTGCCGCAGCCTGCCTACGAAGGCAAGTGGGTCTTCTGGCAGCATACCGACCGCGCCGTCCTGCCTGGAATAGAAGAAAAAACAGACCTCAACGTCTTTCAAGGCACGTTGAAAGACCTCCAGTCCATGACCATCCCCTAGCCCTATAGTTCCTATAGTTTCTATAGTTCCTATAGTTCCTATAGTCCCTATAGCTCCTATAACTCCCAAACCTCCCATAAATCCCATCCAATCATGAAACAAAAAAACTCCCATTTCCTCCTATTCATCCTCCCCGCCCTGTTCCTGATATCCTGTCAGAAAGAGTACGGCTACTACGACGAAAGCCGCCTGAAAATCGTTGCCGACCTGGCGTCAGCCTTAGCCGGCTTTGAAGAGCAGAACGAAGGCGACTTCATCCTCGACGAGGACCATGCTGTCCGCGTCAATTACTTCGTCTATGATGCCGCGGGCAACCTCTGCGCCGATGCCGCGGAGTATGCAAGCGACTACTACCAGTCAAAGGTGCACTATTTCGACGGCTTTCCTCTCGGCGACTATACGCTCATCGTCGCCACCGACGTCGTGAAACGCGTCGGGAAGAGCAAAAGCTACGCTTCTGCCTATTGGGATTTTGCAGGCGTGGACCGGCTCTCCTCGTTCGTCGTCAACGGCCTCGACGAGATGGACACCATGGGCGAGCGGTTGCTGACCCTCACCACCGAACGGTTCTCCATCAACGGACGCCGCAAGACCCAGCGCGTCAGCATCAACGTCGAACCCGTTACCGCCATGATCTGCACCACCTTCCTCGACATCTTCCATTGGGACAAGCATACGGTGCCGGGCGAACACTCCAACCGCCTCTACAACTACTTCGACCTCAGCTATAAGCACGACTATAACATCGTCTCCTTCAACCCGTCGCGCGACGGCTACCCCTGGCTGTTCGGCGAATCGACCACCGAGTTCGACTACTACCTCATCGACCGCATCTACCCCGACAACGTCGATTCCAAGTCCACCAAGAGCATCTATGGCTTCCACGCCGTTCTGCCGGGCAAGTACAATTTCACGGGCTACGGCGAATATACCTTCGGCGGCAACGAAACGACCTATTCCAGTCAGACGCGTACCTCGGGTACCGTGAATGTCGAGCCGGGCGTGATGTACTACGTCGATTTCGACATCGAGGACTGGGAGGTGGACTTCGAAGGCAGCGCCTACAGCCGTAGCGAGAGACCAGTAATGGACAATATGCAAGCAAACCGCCGAGATGAAATACACGGAAGTAACGTTCGTCATCGCCCGTAACGAGGCGGCAGGCGATGTCTCCATCGAGACGGCCGCCGACATCGTGGCAGCCCTGACGGCCGGCATCGGTTTCGACAGCTTTGTTCCCGCCCCCGACGGCGTCCTGGGGTATATCCCTACGGAGCAGTACGACGAGGATGCCCTTCGCGCCGTGCTGGCCGACTTCCCCCTTCCGGGTACGACGGTCACCTTCGCGGCCGCACCTATGGAGGACAAGGACTGGAATGCCGAGTGGGAGCGGAATTTCTTCCAGCCCATCGTGGTTGACGGGCGTGCTGTCGTCCACAGCACCTTCCACACCGACTATCCGCAGGCCGAGTACGACATCGTCATCAATCCTCAGATGGCCTTCGGCACAGGCCACCACCAGACCACCCGCCTGATGATGAGCTACATCCTCGATGCCGACTTCAGCGGCAAGGACATCCTCGACATGGGCTGTGGCACGGGCATCCTTGCCATCCTGGCCTGTATGCGCGGCGCCCGTCATGCCGACGCCATCGACATCGACCCCTGGTGTGCCGACAACACCCGCGACAACATCGCCTTGCAAGACGAGGCGGAATGCCTCAATATCTCCGTCTTCTGCGGCGACGCTTCGCTGCTTGCCGACCGCGGCCCCTACGACGTCATCATAGCCAACATCAACCGCAACATCCTTCTCGCCGACATGCCCCGCTACGTAGCCCGCCTCCGTCGCCATGTGGATGGCCAGTCAGCTCCGTCCCGCCTCTTCATTAGCGGCTTCTACCTCGCCGACCTCCCCCTCCTTCGCGACAAAGCCGCCTCTCTCGGCCTCCGCTACGTCAGCCATCGTACCGACAACGACTGGACCGCCGCCGAGTTTGTCCTTGAATAGAAAACCTTCGGGCAAACGCCCGAAGGTTTCTTGTCTGTGACAGACTTTGTGGAGCATAGGAGACTCGAACTCCCAACCTATAGATTGCGAACCTATCGCTCTGCCAGTTGAGCTAATGCCCCATTTTAACGAGTGGAAAGAAAGTGAGCTTTCTTTCCCGGAGTTGCGGGTGCAAAGATACGGCGTTTTTCTGAAACGGGTGCAAAAAGAGGTGAAAAAATGGGGGTATGGGAGCAAAAAAGGGATATTGGAAAGGGGATAGAGGGTGAACGAAACAGGAAAAGCTCAGTTTTAGGAAAATTCCCCAGAAAGGATAGGGTTTTTCCTGCATGGGGGTGAAAGTCCTGTTGTAATTTTGCAGCGAGAAAAAAAAGATAAACAATAAAACCGAGAGAGATAAACAAAACGAATTATTCACCTTATTAAAAATAACAGCTATGAAAAGAGTATTATTCCTTAGTCTTTTGATGACGGTCGTGCTGGGCACGGTGTCCGCACAGACGAACGATGACCTCTACTTCATCCCGAAGAAGAAGGCTGCTACCACCGAGGTTGACAAGTCTGCAACCGTGCAGACCGACAACCGTGCAAGTAACGTTGACAATGGGCGCAAGACCGTCAGCGTGACGGCCGTCGGCGTCCGTGAAAAGGACAGCGATGAAGGGGCCACCATCTCCGTGGATGCTCCGCTGACGATAGACGACGACACGTATAACCGTCGCGGCAACGTGCGCAGCTACATCGACGACGAGGGCAACTACGTGCAGGAGGCCGAGGTCAGCGACATGGCCCTGCGCGTCCGTACGGCCGACGGCGACACGCTCTACTATCGCGTGGACTCGCTCATCGTCAACCAGGAGGACGACGGCTGGGTGTACGGCTTCAACGGCGACGCCGAGGACTACGAGATGGCCATGCGCATCGTCCGCTTCCGCAACCCCCGCTATGCCATCCCCGTCAGCAGCCCGCTCTATTGGGACATCGTCTATGGCGGAGGTCTCTGGCCCATGTGGGACTGGAACATCTACGACGACGGGCTCTATGCCTACATTTTCCCCTCCTCGTATAACTGGCATTATTGGGACTGGCGCTTCAGCCCGTACAGCTGGGGCTGGGGCCACCGCTGGCACCATTGGGGTATGCACTATGGCTTGTATAACTCTTGGTATGAGCCTTGGTATGGCTACGGCTACGGCTGGTATGATCCCTGGTACTACGACTGGGGCTATGGCTACGGCTGGTACGGCGGCTACTATGGCAGCTGGTATGGCTACGGCGGCTTCGGCTACCACCATCATCCCTTCGGCAGATACTTTGCCTTTGAGAACTCCCGTCGCAACAACCGTCACGCCGGACTGGCCTCGACGCGTACCGGCAGCGGCACGACACGCGGAGGCAGCATGGCGATGAACGGTGTCGGAGGTTCGACGCGCAGCGGCGTCTCCACCCGTACGGGCGACGGCCGTACCACCACCCGCAGCGGAGCTGTCACAGGCACCACCACCCGTAGCGGAGCCGTCACAGGCACCACCACTCGTAGCGGAGCCTCCACAGGAAGCGCTACCCGCACAGGCGCAGGCCGCACCATCACCACCCGCAGCGGACAGTCGGCAGGCACAGCCTCCCGCACAGGTTCAGTCGGCACGTCCTCGCGTACAGGTTCAGTCGGCTCGGCCTCACGCACAGGTTCCTCTTCCGTATCGCGTTCAGGCAGCGCCTCACGCTCAGGAGTGGGCACGTCCAGCTCGTCGAGCAGCCGTAGCGGCTACACCCGTCAGAGCACCTCGCGCAGCAGCTCGTCGGCATCGTCCAGCGGTTACAACCGTCCCAGCAGCACGCGCTCGTCGGTCAGCTCCACGCCGCGCAGCTATAGCTCAAGCAGCAGCTCATATAGCAGCTCCAGCAGTTCGCGCAGCAGCATAGGCTCAAGCAGCAGCTCCTATAGCGGAAGCAGCAGCTCACGCAGCAGCAGTTCGTACAGCGGTAGCAGCTCCTATAGCGGCAGCAGTTCGCGCAGCTCATCCTCGTCCTACAGCGGCGGAGGCAGCTCGCGCAGCAGCGGAGGCTCCTTCTCCGGCGGCGGCTCGCGTAGCGGCGGTTCGTCCGGCGGCGGAAGCAGAGGACGGTAAGAATGGGGAATTCTTAAATGGACAATTCACAATTGGCAATTGATAATTCACCCTATTAGCTGCGACATATATTTTATTGTAATTCTTAATTGTTAATTGCGCCGAAGGCGCTCTAAATAATACAGATATGAAAAAGATAGCATTATCCTTAGCAACAGCATTCCTGTTCACGTTCTCCCTGCAGGCACAGACAACATACGAGGCAGCCAATGTCCTGGGTAGCGACCTCGACGGCACGGCACGTTTCGTCGGCATGGGTGGCGCCATGAGCGCCCTCGGCGCAGACATCAGCACCATCCGCACCAACCCCGCCGGTATCGGCCTTTATCGCAGCTGCGACCTGATGGTCTCCTTTGGCGGTAGCGGCATCACGCAGAGGACAGACAACTTTACCAACTTCCACTCGCACGGCTCGTTCGACAACATCGGTCTGGTCATCGCCAGCAAGCATAGCAACGAGGGCATCCTCCGCTTCGTCAACTTTGGTTTCAACTACCAGAAGGTGAAAGACTTCAGCGGCAAGATGAACTGGTCGGGCAATCTGAACGGCCTCTCTCAGTCGGCCCAGATGGCATGGCAGGTCTTTCAGAATCAGGCCATCGGCGATGCCTTCTTCGACCAGAGCGACGAGGCATATGGCTTCACGCACCACAACTACTATGGCGACTCGAACTTCGGCTGGCTTAGCCTGCTCGGTACCGACGGACGTCTCATCGACGCCACGGCCTTCAACGACGGACAATTCTATCCCTCTCAAAAGGGCGAGTATTCCGGCGAGGAGAGCGGCCGCATCGGCGAGTACGACTTCAACCTCTCGTTCAACTTTGTCGATCAGGTCTATCTGGGCGCAACGCTGGGCTTGACGGATGTCTATTATGCCTATAACTCGAAGTATCAGGAGTTTTTCGAGGATGGCGACTACATCCTGAACAACTGGTACAAGACGAAAGGCTCGGGCGTGAACCTGAAGTTGGGTGCCATTATCCGCCCCATCGAGGAATCGTCGTTCCGCATCGGCGTGGCAGCCTCGACGCCTACCTATTATAAAAGGATGACGGACTACAACTCGGCTGTGGTATCCACCGTGCTCTATGGAGCCGGCGTGGATGACAATGGCAACACCACCGATGTCACCTACGAGATGGACACGATGTCTGAGGATGCCTTTGGCGGCGACTGCTATACGAAGTACACCAACGTCACTCCGGGCATGCTGAACGTCAGCCTGGGCTATACGCTGGAGAGCGGCCTCGCCCTCGGCGCCGAATGGGAATATGCCGACTACCGCAAGACGCGCCTTTTCGAGGACGACGGGCGTGAGAACAAGGTTATCAACGACCACACTCGTGACAACCTGATGGGACAGCACACCTTCCGCGTCGGTCTGGAGAAGATGTTCCTGGGTAACGTCTATGCCCGTCTGGGTTACAACTACGCCACGGGCGGCTACAAGAGCGATGCTTGGAAGATGATTCCCATCAACTCCGTGCAGACGAATACCGACTATAAGAACATCCTCAACACCAGCGCCTTCTCGGGCGGTCTCGGCTTTCGCGGCGATGTGTTCTATGCCGACTTGGCTGTTGTCTATAGCAGCTGCAAGGCCGACTTCTATCCCTTTGAGAACACCAACCTGAAGGCCTCTCCGCTGACGCGCAACACCCTCAAGGGCCTCGCCACGCTGGGCTTCAGGTTCTAAAAGTGGCAAGCCTCTTTTAAGTTAAGAATTAAGAGCTTTTATAGTTAATAGTTAAGAATTAAGAGTTAAGAAAATAGTCTCGCATTTAGCGTGCTTCATCCTCATTTCGCAGGAGGACATCGCTTGGAGAACTATCTTTCCTAACTCTTAATTCTTAATTCTTAACTCTTTTATGCCAAGTCCACGACGGTGATGCCGGCGCCGCCGAACTGTACGTGCTCGTCGCGGGCGGAGAGGACGGCGGGGTTGGTGCGGAGATATTCGCGGATGAGGTTGCGGAGGATGCCGCCGCCCGTGCCGTGAAGGATGCGCACACGATGGACGCCCAGCAGGATGGCGTCGTCGATGAAGAAGGTGACGGCCTGCACGGCCTCCACGCCTCGCATGCCGCGCACGTCGATGTCCTGATGGAAGTTGAGCTTCTTTTCCACGATGGCCTCTTGTGTCTCGCGGCTGATGTAGGTGTAGGTGCGGCTCTCGCTTTTCTGCTCGTTGGCCTCGTCACTCGTGGCGGGTTCCAGGCGGTCGGTCTTCACGTTGGTGCGCAGGTTGCCCATCGCCACGACGGCGTTGCGTCCCTTCAGCTCCAGAATCTGGCCGACGGTTGTCTGTCCGCTCAGCCGGACAAAGTCGCCGACGGCGAACTCGTGAGCGGCAGCACGTGACGGCTGTTCCTCGTCGCCGACGACAGGACGCTTGATGCGCGGGTTGTTTTTCTTCTTCCCCTTGGGGTGGGCCGTCTTCATCTGCTCCGCCTCTTGCTGGCGGAGCTGCTCGTCCAACTCGCTGCGGAAGGCGGCCAGCTCCTCGCGGGCTTGGCGCGTCTGCTCCTTGCCGGCCTGCGCCTCGCGAATGGTGCGGATGGTGTTTTCAATCTGCGCATTCGAGCTCTCCAAGAGCTGGTCGGCCTTCTCTTTTGCCTCGTGCAGGATGGCCTTGCGGCTGGCGCTCAGCTCGGTACGCTCGTTCTCATAGTGGGCGATGATTTCGTCCAGCTGTTTCTCTTTCTGGCGGATGCTCTGGCGCTTCTGTTCCCAGTAGCGCTTGTCGCGCACGATGTCCTGCAGGTATTTGTCGCTCTGGATGTAGTCGTTGCCCACGATGTCCGAAGCCTCTGCTATCACCTCTTCCGGCAGTCCGATCTTGCGAGCAATCTCTACGGCGAACGAGCTGCCCGGCTGCCCTATCTGCAGTTGGAAGAGCGGCTGCATCTGGGCGCGGTCGTAGAGCATGGCGCCGTTGACCACGCCGTCGTGGTCCTCGGCAAACTGTTTGAGGTTGTGGTAGTGGGTGGTGATGACGCCGAAGGCGCCTCGTTCGTTGATGCGCCCCAGCACAGCCTCGGCGATGGCGCCGCCGATGAGCGGGTCGGTACCGCTGCCGAACTCGTCGATGAGCACCAGACTCTGCGGACCGCAGTTCTTGAGCACCATTTTCATGTTCATCAGGTGGCTGCTGTAGGTGCTTAGGTCGTCTTCGATGCTCTGCTCGTCGCCGATGTCGATGAAGATGTCGCGGAAGATGCCCATGCCCCCTGCCTCCTTCATGGGGACGAGCAGGCCACATTGCATCATGTACTGGAGCAGCCCTACTGTCTTCAGGCAGACCGACTTGCCGCCGGCGTTGGGGCCTGAGATGAGTAGGATGCGTTGCTTTTGGCTAAGCTCGATGGAGAGCGGCACCACTTTCCCTCCGTGGCGCGCCAACGACTGCTGTAGCAGCGGATGAACGGCATACACCCAGTCGAGCATGGGCCCGTCGGCGACGTTCGGGCGGATGGCTTCCATGCTGATGGCCGTGAGAGCCTTGGCGCGGATGAAGTCGATGACGCCGAGGAAGTCCAGCGCCCCGAGGATGTCGGGAATGTGAGGCCGCATCTCGGCCGTGAATTCGTGGAGTATGCGGATGATCTCGCGTTGTTCCTCGCCCTCCAGCTCGCGCACGCGGTTGTTGGCCTCGACCACCTCGGCTGGCTCGATGAAGACGGTCTTGCCTGTGGCCGACTCGTCGTGGACGATGCCTTTGATTTTTCGTTTCAGCGCCGGCGCCACGGGGATGACGAGACGTCCGTCGCGCATGGTGGGGTTGACGTCTTTCTCGACAACGCCCTCGCTTTGAGCCGCATGGAGTATGCTCATCAGCTTGCGGCTGATGCTGCTTGCGGCTGAGGCCAGCTCGCGGCGGATGTCATGCAGCTCGGGCGAGGCTGAGTCCTTGATGCGTCCGTAGGCGTCGATGATGGTGTCGATGCGGCGTACCAGTCCCGGGAAGAAGAGCGTGTCCTCCGCCAACGCCGCAAGATGGGGATAGCCCGTGGGGTTAGGGGAGGGGGTTGACGGCTCTGTTTCGCGGAAGAACCAGACGATGGTGTTCAGCGCGTCGAGCGAGCGGCGAAGGTCGAAGAGCTCGGCCTCGCTCAGGTGCAAGCCTGGCACAGAGGCGCGATGGAGCGCCTCGCGCACGTCGAAGAATCCCTCCGCCGGCAGGGCGTCGGGCTCCTCTTGCAGCAGGTGCATCATCTCGGCCGTCTCGTCGAGCAGCCGTTCGAGCAGCAGGCTGTCGGCGGTGAAGGCCATCTGCTCCACGCGCTCCCGCCCCATGTTCGAGACGCAACGCCCGGCAACCTGCTCGCGCACAAAGTCGAAGCCTATCTTATGTTCAAAGTTCTGAGGATATACCAAGGTGTGATGTATTTTTTTCAGCCCGCGAAGGTAATAAAAAATCCGGGAAAAAGCGCGAGGATTTAGGATTATTTAGGATAGCACATGGCGAAACTTCTGAAAAATGGCGGACGATGGTTGTTTTTGGAGAAAAAAGTATTACCTTTGCGGCCAAAAGATGAATGTAAAATGAAGCAAAAAGTCATTCTGGTTACCGGTGCCAGCAGCGGCATCGGCTTTGACACAGCCCTGCGCCTGGCAAAGGAGGGACACAAGGTCTATGGAGCAGCACGCAGGGTGGAGCGGATGGAGCCGCTGAAGGAGCACGGCATCGTCCCCCTGAGGCTGGACGTGACGGACGAGGCGTCCATGCAGTCGGCCGTGGAGGCCGTCGTCGGCGCCGAGGGACGAATAGACGTCCTTGTCAATAACGCCGGCTATGGCTACTTCGGCGCCATAGAGAATGTGCCGATGGAGGATGCCCGACGGCAAATAGAAGTGAACGTGTTCGGCCTGGCGCGGCTGACGCAGCTGGTGCTGCCCTACATGCGCAGTCAGCACGAGGGCCTCATCGTCAACCTCTCGTCCGTCGCCGGACGGTCGGTGTTCTACTTCGGCGGGTGGTACCATGTGTCGAAGTATTCCGTCGAGGCGCTCAGCGACGCCCTGCGCATGGAGGTGAAGCCGTTCGGTGTGCGTGTGGTGCTCATCGAGCCCGGCGCCATCAAGACCGACTGGGGCATCATCGCCGCCGACCACCTCAGGGAGTCGTCCGCCGGTACCGTCTATGAAGAGGCGGCCCTCAACGAGTCCGCCACCATGCGGAAGGCCTACTCGGCCAGCTGGCTCTCCTCGCCCTCGGTCATCTCGAAGGCCATCGTCCGTGCCGTGCAGTCGCGCCGTCCGCGGGCACGCTATCACGCCGGCTTCGGCTCGCGTTCCGTGCTCTTCCTCCACGCCCTGCTTCCCGCCAAGTGGTGGGACGCCATGATGCGGAGGGGAGGAAAGGAGATGAAGTTTTTAAAAGGTTAAGGAAGAAGCGCTGAATTCTGCCCTCTTATCGGTGTTCCGCGGACGAAAAACGGGGCGGCCGTGGCGCGGAAAAGGCCCGCTGGCGGAAAGCGAAACGTTCTGTCAGACAAAATGAAACGTTTCATCGCTGCCGACGAAACGTTTCGATGGATGGCGGCGTCTCCGTTAAGCTGGACATCCTCCCAGGAGAGCTTGAGAAAGGGGCGTTTTTGCGGATTATCAGATAAAAAAAGCAAAAAAATATGATTTTTCTTGCTTTTTCAGTCTGCAAGCACTACCTTCGCGCCGAATTTCGGAAAGATGGCGGAGTGGTCGATCGCGGCGGTCTTGAAAACCGTTGACCTGAAAGGGTCCGGGGGTTCGAATCCCTCTCTTTCCGCGAAGAGAGTAATATATAACCGAGGGCGGGGATGGACCAATTGGTTCATCCCCGCTCCTCGTTGGTTATTTTCCTTTTACCTTGCGGGTGGCAGGCTCTGGAAGTGGCGGGTGGCCCACACCTGAAGGAGGAACACCGCGCAGAGGCAGATGCCTATCTTATAGGGTGCCGTGGGGTCGTCGGGGCCGAAACATGCCGTCGCCAAAGGCGAGACGACGAGCGGCGAGACGAACTGCCCCAGGTATAGTGCAGCCGACAGCAGGGGCATGACGGCTGTGGCCGACTCACGGCCGCCCTTGATGCTGGCGATGGTGTTCAAATACGGCACGCCCACGCCGTTGGCCAGACCGACGAACACAGCACCCAGCAGAATGGTCCACGTCAGGCCGACGGCGAACAAAGCGTAGCCGACAAGGAACAGCATCGGGGCAAAGTACTTCATCGCACGCCGGAACGACCGCATCAGCCATCCGAAGACGAGACCGACGATGAACGCCATCAGGTCCAGCCCCACCATGACGAGGGTGATGCTCTCTGCCGATAGTGCCGTCTGCTGGCTGGTGACGATGGCGAAGTTGGTGGGGAAGATGAAGAATATCATCATCAGCAATAACATGCCGACTACGGATGGATGGAACCGGCGCAGCCGCTTCAGCAGAGAAGAGTCGTTCCTTTTCTGCCGGCCCAATGGCGTGTCGGGCAACCATGCCAGCACCATCAGCAGGGCTGTCAGACCAAGCAAATAGACCAGGAAGGCATAGTTCCAACGCACGGTGGCGAGCAGTCCCGCCAGCAACGTGGCCACCACGCCGCCCATCTGGTTCATGGCGGCAGAGAGCCCCATCAGCTTCGCCTGCTCCTCGGGCGGGAAGTAATAGGCCAGCAGCCCCGTGGAGAGCGGCATAATCAGCCCCACCGCTATGCCCAGGATGGCGCGTAGGACCAGCAGCTTCCAGATGTCATGTACAAAGAAACATCCTGTGCCCGCCGCCACGTAGAGCAGCAGTCCCGTGATGGCGATGGTACGCGCACGCACCCGTCCGCTGATGGCGGGGAACAGCAGGCTAGTGATGATGATGAATAGTGCAGGCAGGCTGACGATGAGCTGCACCAGCATTTCGGGCGCAGCTGCAAAGTGCTCGTGGATGATGCCCAGCGCAGGGGCGATGGCGGCACCCGCCATCACGGTGAGGAGCGACATGGAAAGGATGGTCGCCGTCACCATTCGAGATACTTTTTTCATGTGGTTTGTCGTTTGGTTATGAACATTGTTTACTATAGGTTGCGAAGCCTTCTGTTGGGTTCATAACCGGACTTACGCAGGGCATGTCGTCCCCGCCACACGTTACTGGTGTCACGACTTCGGGCTGCAAAAGTACACCAAATCTCCCAAACGGCCAAATTTTTTTTTATTGCTGTTCGCTAAACAAGTAAAAAAGTCTGTAATAGGAATAAGTAGATGCCAGACAAGTCCCCTAAATCCGCCCGAACGAATGGTATCTTTGCGGAGATAATTCGTGAGTTTTTCTTGCATTCGTGCCGACAATTGCGTATTTTTGTGCCCTCAAAAGAAAAAATCCATCGAATATGAAAAAGACGTTTATGACCATTGCCATGAGTGCAGCTATGATGATGCCGTTCAGCGCCTGCCAGCAGGCGCAGCCTGAGAACCCCCTGCTTGTGGAGAGCCAGCAGCCCTTCGGCACTCCCGACTTCACCAAGATTCAGCCGTCGGACTATCTGCCGGCCTTCGAGTTTGCCATCCAGCAACAGCGCGACAACATCCGTAAGATTGTCGAGAGCAAGAAACCGGCTACGTTTGCCAACACCATCCTGCCCTACGAGGAGAGCGGGCGGCTGCTCGACCGCGTCAGCCGCGTCTTCTTCGCCCTGACCGAGGCCGACAAGACGACCGAAATTGGCGAAACGGAAAAGAAGGTGATGCCCATGCTGACGGAGCTGGAGAACGAAATCTCGTTTAACAAGCCGCTCTTCGAGCGCATCCGCCAGGTGTACGATAAGGAGTACGCCACGCTCAAGGGCGAGGACAAGAAACTGCTTGAGGAAATCTATAAGGAGTTTGTGCGCAAGGGCGCCCTGCTGCCCGAGGAGAAGATGGAGCGTATGAAGGCCATCAACCTGCGCATCTCGGACCTTCAACAGCAATGGGGCGATCTGCTTCAGTCTGCCACCAACGAGGCCGTCGTGTGGGTTGACAGCAAGGACGAGCTTGCCGGGTTCAGCGAAGCCGACATCGCCCAATGTGCCAAGGACGCCGAGAGCCGCGGAGGTAAGGCCCCCTACGCCATCGTCATCGTCAACACCACCCAGCAGGCACCCCTCGCCAGCCTCGACAACCGCGACCTGCGCCGCAGGGTCTTCGAGGCCTCGTTCCACCGCGCCGACGCCACGAACCAGTTCAACACCTATCCCATCGTCGTAGAGATAGCCACGCTCCGGGCCGAGCAAGCCGAAATCATGGGCTATCCCAACTACGCCTCATACTCGTTGGAGAAGACGATGGCGAAGACGCCCGCGAACGTCTATGCCTTCCTGAACAACCTCATCAGCCAGTATACGCCGAAGGCCGACGCCGAGACGAAGGCTATCGAGGAGTACGCACGCAAGACCGAGGGCAAGAACTTCCAACTGCAGCCCTACGACCGCTTCTACTATTCGGCGAAGATGAAGAAGGAGCTGGTGGGCGTCTCCGACGACGAGGTGAAGCCCTACTTCAACGTCGATAGCGTGCTCGTCAACGGCGTCTTCTATGCCGCCAACCGCGCCTACGGCCTCACCTTCAAGCCGCGTACCGACATCCCCCTCTACCATCCCGACATGAAGGCCTTCGAGGTCATCGACAAGGACGGGAAGACCAAAGCCCTTTTCTTCTGCGACTACTTCCGCCGCCCGACGAAGCGCGGCGGCGCCTGGATGGACGGCTTCGCCAAGCAGAGCCGCCAATGGAACCAGATACCTATTATATTTAACGTTTGCAACAACGCCAAGGCTCCCGAAGGAAAGCCTTCGCTGCTGACGTGGGACGAGGTGACCACGATGTTCCACGAGTTCGGCCATGCCCTTCACGGCATCCTCTCCGACTGCCAGTACAACCGTCTGAGCGGCACCAGCGTGGCACGCGACTTCGTGGAGATGCCCTCGCAGTTCAACGAGTCGTTCGCCACCATCCCCGAGGTCTTCGACCACTTCGCCCGCCATTCGGAGACCGGCGAGCCGATGCCCGCCGACCTGAAGGAACGGATGCTCCGCAGCATCAACTTCCAGACGGCCTACGCCCTTGGCGAGAACCTTGCCGCCACCTGCCTCGACCTTGCCTGGCACATGCTGCCCTCCGGCAGCGTGCCGTCGGTCGCCCAGGCTGCAGCCTTTGAGACCGAAGCCCTGCGGCAGGTGGGACTGCTGAATGAGCAGATACCTCCCCGCTACCGCACCACCTATTTCAACCACGTGTGGGGCGGGGGCTATGCCGCCGGCTACTACAGCTATCTGTGGACCGAGGTGCTGGCCGTCAACGTGGCCGACGTCTTCGCGCGGCGCGGAGCCCTCAATCCCCAGACGGGGCAGGACTTCCGCGATAAGGTCCTGAGCCGTGGCAACACCGGCGACCTCATGCAGATGTTCTCCGACTTCACGGGCATGGCCCAGCCCGACGCCTCCAGCCTGCTGAAGGCCCGAGGGCTCTGATGGGCGGAGGCTACCGGTTCGCCCTTGCCATTGGCATACAACTTGCGATTTGCTGTTTCCAGGTTACCCGCTCGGGCGGATTTGCAAATCCGTCCGAGCGAGTGTATACGGAAGGGAGCACTTCAAATCATTAATCAAGTTTTCTGTTCAAGTCTTCCAGAGCCTTTGTGTGTTTATCCAACGACTTTCTTAAACGTTGACTCTCCTTCTCTTGTTTTTCAAGATCACGTCGTGCGTCGTTCTGCCTTTTTTTATCTCTGTCTGATTGATACGCTTGCTCAACGATGTCATCCCACTCCTCGGGAGTGATGTAATCAATGTTCGACTCTGGCACAAAGCGACATAAAAACAGACTGAACGGCTATACCGTTCATAACAAAAGCCTACTTTTTTCTATGCGATGCGGCAAGTCGGGCTAACAGCCACCTTGCCGCATCGGCTCTTCTGCACTCCGGCCCGAACAGGGGACAGTTACTGATTTTGGTTGACAGTTTACAACTATATTTTAAACATTCCCTACATCCCTACATTTTT
>Ga0129306_1000614_pt1 | contig 53398 bp, 41 predicted proteins | sample P827metagenome_FD_94438 | JGI IMG/M metagenome (GOLD analysis project Ga0129306, IMG submission 94438) | Capybara group fecal microbial communities from Wisconsin, USA - P827 metagenome | ecosystem: Host-associated > Mammals > Digestive system > Large intestine > Fecal | place: USA: Wisconsin... | reverse complement strand
GAAGGAAAAGCAGCCGGATGGCCGCGAAATCAACACCAGCGAAAAGTTCGAAATCGGCCGTAACTTCAGCAACAAGCTGTGGAACGCCTGCCGCTTCCTTTACCCGCAGCTCGAACAGGCCGGCGCTCTCGCCGCCGAGCTCCCGATGGACAAGAACTTGTTCGCACTGGAAGACAAGTGGATTCTGAGCCGCCTGCAGACGACCATCAAGGACGCTACCCGCATGCTCGAAGAATACCACTTCGCCGAACTCGCCGGGTTCCTGTACCGCTTCGTGTGGGACGACGTCTGCTCCAGCTACTTGGAAATCAAGAAGGCCGTGATCAACAGCGAAACGCTCACCGCCGAAAAGAAGAACGCCATGGCCATCCTCAGCTACGTGCTGAAGAACGTGCTCGACCTGTTGCACCCGGTGATGCCGTTCATTACCGAAGAGCTCAACAGCATCCTGTTCCAGGGCAGCGAAATGGTCATCAGCCGCGCATGGCCCAAGGCCGACGAATCGCTCATCGACGCGAAGATCGAAGCCGCATTCGACCAGGCATTCGCCGTGGTGGAAAGCGTGCGTGGCGTGCGTGGCCGCTACAACGTGAGCCCCGCTACCAAGCTCAGCGCCGTGGTGAGCGTCGATGACGCCGCAACGGAAGCCAGCGTGAAGGACTGCATGGCAATCATCACCGAGCTTTCGGGTCTTTCTGACCTGAGCGTCGCCGTGAAGGCCGCCAAGCCGAAGTTCAGCGCCAGCGCCGTGGTGCCCGGTGGCGAACTCTACATCCCGCTCGAAGGCATCCTCGACCCGGCTGCAGAAATCGCCCGCTTGGAAAAGGAAATCGAGAAGGCCAAGGCATTCGCCGCTTCGATTGAACGCAAGCTCGCGAACGAGAAGTTCGTCAGCGGCGCTCCCGAAGCTGTGGTAAACGCCGAACGCACCAAGCTCGCTACGCAGCAAGACATTATCGCGAAGAACGAGGCTGCGCTGAAGGAACTGAAGTAGTTCTTGTCATTGCTCTGTGAGCCATGACAGCGTCGGTTATCCAATGCATAAGCAAGCTCCTGCGCTGGATAACCTAGCATGTCATTGCGAGGCTCCGCAAGGAGCCGCGGCAATCTCTAACAATTAAAAAGAGGTGTCCCACACGGGCACCTCTTTTTTTGTATCAACTTATTTCCGAGAACAGGTTATTTAACCAAATACGTGTTTTTTCTTCTGGTCACGGCCAATGAGGAACAGCGCCACAACCACGCCGACAAGCAAGGCGGCGGCAACGCCAATCCACAAGGCGGAACCGCCCACGGCCAGCTGGAAGAACAGCACCGAGAGACTCCAGCCTATAGCCGTCTGGAACACGACCATGAGCGTACCATAGAACCGGCCCAGTTCGCGGAACGCCGTCCCGAGAGCAGCAAGGCAAGGCACGTAGAGCAATATGAACAGCAGGTAGGCAAACACTTGCCACTTGCCGAGACTGAAGTGAGCGCGCATACCCTTCATCGCCGAAGCGGCTTCCTCGTTCCCGGCATCTTCGCTTTCTTCGATGGCTTCTTTCACGCCGAGCGGGTTTGCCAGCTTGCCGAAGACTCCAGCGAGATTTTCGGGAATGGAGACAAACGCATCCTTCACCGTTTCCTTCAAGCTGAAGCCTTCCTCGTCTTCCGCTTCGCCGGAACCCGTCTGGTCCTCGATGCTGTAAAGCGAGTTCAGCGTACCGACAATCGCTTCTTTCGCGAACAGGCCGGTAAAGAGCGCCACGGAAGCGGGCCAGTTGTCCTTCTCGACTCCGAAAGGTTCGAACACCGGAGTAATCGTGGAACCGACCACGCTCAGTACGGACTTTTCGTTGTTGTCGTTGCCGAAACTGCCGTCGGTACCGATGGAACCCATGAAGCCGAGAATCGTCACCATGATGAGCACAATCTTGCCCGCACGGAAAATGAATTCACGGAGCCTAAGCCACGCATGCCTGAAGAGGTTGCTGAACTTGGGCAAATGGTAAGGAGGCAATTCCATGATGAAGGTGGATTCCTTGCCCACGAACAGAGTCTTTCTCAGGAGCAAGCCGTACAATAGCGCAATCACGATGCCGACCATGTAGATGCCGAACACCAGGTTGCCTGCAGCCTTGCCAAAAAACGCCGCACCGAACAGCGCATAGACCGGGAGCCTTGCGCCACAGCTCATGAACGGCACCAGGAACAAGGTCAGGAAGCGTTCGCGCTTGTTTTCAAGCGTACGTGTTCCCATGAGCGCAGGCACGGAGCAGCCGAAACCCACGATCATCGGGACAAAAGCCTTTCCGGGGAGTCCGAGAAAACGCATGAACCGATCCGCGACAAAGGCGGCGCGGGACATGTAGCCGGAATCTTCCAAGAAAGAGAGACACAGGAACATGAAGAAGATGACCGGGATGAACGTCGACACCGTCTGGATACCGGCACCGAGGCCGTTCGCAAGGAGCGCCACGGCAAATCCCGGAGCATGGACCGCTTCCAGGAGTTGCGTGAGGCCATCGACAAAGATGCCTCCCACCAATATGTCGAAGAAGTCGATAAACGCGGAGCCCACCGTCACGGCGAACCAGAAAACGAGATACATCGCCACAACGAAAAGCGGGATGCCGAGAATACGGTTCAGAAAAATCTTGTCGAGCTTGTCGGTGCGCGTCTTCTTGTTCGTATTGTCGCGGACGACCTGCATCACGATGTTGCGCGCATAGGAGTAACGCGAATCCGCAAGTGCAAATTCCACTTCTTCGCCGAGGTCTTCCTCAATCTTGTCGTGAGGGATGGTAACGTTCAGGCGCTCAGCCACTTCAAGCACTCGGCTGCTATGTTCCAGATACTGCACCGCTGTCCAGCGGGGCGTCGCACCGAGCACCTTTGCCACGGGCTCAAGCGTCCCGGAAATATCTTCAATCAACTTCTCGAGAACTTCGGAATGCTTGACCGCCTTCGGAAGCGGAAGTTCGTTGCTGGAATGGAGCAGCTTGTGCAAATCGTTCACGAAGCCTTCGCAGCTCTTCGGCGAAACGGCGGTCAGCCCGACGGCTGTCACGCCCAAAATTTCTTCGAGTTTCTTGAGGTCGATATGCACACCGCGCTGGGCTGCAATGTCCATCATATTCACGGCGAGCACCATCGGCACGCCCTTTTCCATGAGCTGGCTCGTGAGGAACAGGTTGCGTTCCAAATTTGTCGCATCCAGGATGTTCACGACCAGGTCGGCTTCGCCCTTGAGCAAATAATCAAGGGCGGCGCGTTCGTCTTCGGAGTTCGCAAACAGCGCATAAATACCGGGCAGGTCCACCACGCGGATGGTATGATTGTCGAGCTTGAACGAGCCTTCCTTCTTTTCTACAGTCACGCCGGGCCAGTTGCCTACAATCTGGTTAGAACCGGTCAGTGCGTTAAAAAGCGCAGTCTTTCCGCAGTTCGGATTTCCCGCGATCGCAATCGTGAAAACTTCTTTATCGATAGCCATCTTAAACCCTCTCCAGCATCAGCACATTCGCTTCTTCCTTGCGGAGCGAAAGCCTGTAAGAAAGCACAGCCACTTCAATCGGATCGCCGAGAGGCGCCACCTGCAATACGCACAGTTCCACACCGCGCACGAGGCCCATCGAAAGGAGTTTGGACTTGTACTGGGAATCGCCCGTACGGTAACCCACAATCTTCACCTTATCACCGCGCTTCAGTTCCGAAAACATCGGTGTCGTAGTCCATTCTTTTGCTTGCGACTTGCCGCCGCAACCACAGTTACATCCCATGACCGGTCCTATTTCTTTGCACTTTTTGCTTTTTTCGCCGACGGAGCAACCGTAGACGGCTTCATAAATTCTTCAATTTTCCCTAGAGTCTCTGCCGAGAGGATATGCTCCATGCAGCAGGCATCCTTGTCGGCAATCGCCTCCGATACACCGAGCTTGATCAGGAAACCCTTCAAGAGAATATGGCGGTTCAGGATAAGTGCCGCCATGCGCTCGCCTTCTTCGGTGAGTTCGATGCCACAGTAAGGTTCCTGAGTCACAAGTCCCAGTTTCTTGAGTTCGATCATCGCCTTCGCCACCGAGGGCATCTTGACGGTAAGGGCCGCCGCAATGTCCCTGACACGGGCGATTCCGTTGGCAAGGCGCAGGATATGCACCATTTCCAGGTAATCTTCGAGACTTTGGCTCAGTTTTACACGTTCCATTCGAGGCCTCCGAATGTTTTATTAGTTTTGCCTAACAATGTTTAGGCGTGGCTAATATAGTTTATAGAGGCTAATTAGTCAAGGCTAAACTCGCGGTTTTTGCCGGAAAAAAACAGAAAAACACAAAAAAGGGGTGAAAAAATATTTATTTTGAGGAAAAATTGAGGTTTTTAGTTTGAAAAAGGCTTTGGTCATATTATTGGTGCTTTTGGTGGCGGTCGCCGCCAATGCCGCTGTCAAGAAAAAACGTTTTGACGTCGGCACCGTTAGCGATACCGTCACGACGACTGTCGAGACGCCGGTAGTCGCCCCCTCCGAAGCACCCAAGTCCAATTTCCTCTCCGTAATTTCGGAAGCGCAAAAAACGCTACGCGAGAAACTAACGTCCGCTATCGCCGCAATGAAGAGCGGGGAATGGGGAGCCATCTGGAAATTTCTCTTTATCTGCCTTGTTTACGGGATGCTCCATGCATTAGGCCCAGGGCATGGGAAGTCGATTGTCGTCGGCTACTTCATTGCTCGCCGCGGACGCTGGAGGCAAGGCGTCGCCCTCGGAGCAGGAATTACCGTCACCCACACCTTGAGCGCCGTTCTGCTTCTATTTATTTTATATGCAATCTTCAAGGCAACCGTATTCCCCGCATTCGAAACCGGGCGCATGGGAATCGAAAAGGCAAGCTATATTCTGATCATGCTGACAGGTCTTTTGCTCGTCGCGATTGCCATACACGACTTCTGGAAGCAGCACAAGAACGCAAACAGTGCCGAGTCGCCAGAATCGCTCCCCCGCACCGCCCACTGGCGCGAGATCATCGGTGTTGCCGCCATTACAGGAATTGTCCCCTGCCCGGCCGTGGCCTTGATAGTCCTGTTCTGCCTGCTCAATTCCATGGTCGCGTTGGCGCTCCTCGGCGCATTCGTCATCTGCATCGGCATGACCATCACAAACGTGGCGTTTGGAATTGCCGCAGTCGCTTTTCGCAAAGGCATAGACTTCGGAGGCCGCCGGAGCCGATTCGCCAGCATTATTTACAACGCCGTCACCCTTGCAGGAGGCCTTTTGATATTCACGTCGGGGCTACTCCTTTTTGGTAATCTATTTGCAGGTCGCGTGTGAGATTCGTTCAACCGGCAATAATTCTTGCGCTTTGCTTTGCAGCCATGGCCGGGGCACACCCCCACGTATTCGCCGATGTAACCACCATAGCGGTGTTCGACAACAGCGGATTTGTCGGCTTGAAAAATCACTGGGTTTTCGACGAAATGTACAGTGCGGCAATCCTCGCTTCGGCCGACCAAGACAACGACGGCAAAATATCGGAAAAAGAAGCCCCGAGTATCAAGGACGCCGTCCTTGGGCCAATTGCCGCAAGCAACTACTACAACTACGTGGTTGTCGGAACGGAATTCCTGGCTACACGCGGAGTCCAGAATTTCAAGGCATCCATGAAAAACGGCAAACTGACGCTGGACTTCATAGTCTCCTTCCCCATTCCTGCGAAAAACGACTACACCATGGTCACCGTCGCCGTAAGCGACCCGACTAACTATATCCAGATAACAGCCGACATGGAAAATGCCGACGTCGAAGCGCCTGACGAAATGGACGTGGATTTTTTCTCAGACAATCTCAAAGGTCTCACGCTATTCCGTGCTTTCCGGAGCGAAGTTCAGGGACTATACCTGCGATTCAAAAAATGACCCCATGGGTATCAAGAAAATGATCAAGGCCATCGTCTATTGTCTGTTGTTCCTTTCGCTCGGTTTATTCGGATGCTCCGCCGATTCCATGATTGAAGGAGAAATCAAATCCGATTCCTTCATTACCTATGCCGACGAAGCCTTTTTTACAGACAAATTTGGCACCTCGCATATCAAGATAGCATTCAACGACGAAAACAAGGACGAACTCAACTATATCGAGTTTGACGGAAACACATTCCGGCACGAGATCATTGCAACACCCGCCACACCGAACCATCCGCAATTTTCGCCGGACGGCAGCAAGATTGCCTTCTCCACAGGACACGAAGGCCTTACGGGAATTACGGAGATGTACGTTGTCGATCTTGCACAGGAAGGACGCCCCGTCTACAAGCTGGATACCGAAAATGCAGCCATTCCCCGCTGGCGCATACTCGAAAATGGGGATACGGCCATCATATACATCGACGTCTGCGGCCCAAACCACGATACCCTTTGGGATATTTCATCGACATTCGAGGTCACTTTTGCAAACAACACGTTCGGCACCCCGTACAAAATATTCTTCAGAAGCTACAACGGAGGAGTCACCTACGACAACACGCTTGCTGTTTCCGGGTTCACGAGCTTATATTACCACTATGGCTGGGACGACTTCGACGTAAATACGGACATGTACAACGGAGAACAAGTCTGCAACGTATCTATGTCCAAAGACTCCAGCAAGATTGTATCTTTTTTGGAAACCCGCGGAAAACTTGGCCAGGAATTTACGAAAGACACCTCTTATCACTGGCACCAATACATATTCTACATGGATTCCATGGGCAACCTTCTGAAAGCCATCAAGGCAAAAGGGGAAAACGTATTTAACGGAACCGAATGGATCAATGTCTCCGGCTACCAAGTCGGCGCGGTAACGACGGTCGACGAAATTACCGAAGATATTGTCTTAATTGATTACGACAAAGAAACCTACTACCCGATTCTCAAGGCCCGTGGACGCCAAGTCGCCTTTCCCGACCTTTGGGTAGACCCCAAGCGCAGCAGCCCGCAAGAGCGCTAACCCATGATTTTCTTGCTGGTCGTCATATACGTCGCGTTTATTGGATTGGGTCTCCCCGACACAATTCTCGGAGCCGCTTGGCCACTGATGCGGCTGGACCTTGCCGCGCCCATCTCGGCCGCAGGCATCCTTTCCATCATCACATCCCTCGGGACCATTATCTCCAGCCTTTTGACACCGAAGTTCCTTCGCATTCTAGGGACAGGCAAGCTTGTTGCATACAGCATTGCGGCAACCGCCCTCGCTTCTGTCGGCTACGGTTTTGCGAACTCATTCGGCATGCTTTGTCTATTGGCCATCCCGATGGGCATTGGCGCAGGGGCCGTCGACGTAGCAATGAACAACTTTGCGGCGGTTCATCTTGAATCCAAGCACACGAACTGGTTGCACGCAAGCTGGGGAATCGGGGCTACGCTGAGTCCGGCCATCCTATCGCTTTCGATCTTGTTCGGAAGCCAATGGCGCGGGGCCTACGAAATCGTCGCCGTCCTTCTGGCGATCGTCTTCGCCCTAATTCTTGTTTCACTCCCACTATGGAAAAAAGTGGAATCTAGCGGTAGCGAGCCGAGCAAGCCAAGCACCCCAGCCAACAAGCAACCCGCATTCGGTTTCCGCAAAGCGCTCCGCGTTCCCGGAATGAAGCTTTCGTTCTTGACGTTCTTCTTTTACTCGGCCCTCGAAATCTCGACCAGTCTTTGGTGCGGAACCTACCTGATTGCCTGCGGGTTCAAGCCCGAAGTAGGCGCCATTTGCGTTTCGATGATGTTCGCATCCGTCATGATCGGGAGAATCGTCAGTGGATTTTTCGCCATCAAGTTTACGGACCACCGTTTAATCTATGCGGGAATCTTTATCGTTGCGGCGGGTTGTCTTGTGCTTTCTCTACCGCTTCCGCTGTGGATGCAGCCCATCTGCATTTGCCTACTCGGCCTCGGTTGTGCGCCCGTTTACCCATCGCTCATCCACGCGACCCCGGCACGATTTGGCGAAGCGCTTTCGAGCCAGGCAATCAGCATCCAGCTTGCCGGTTCCTACATCGGTTCCATCATAATGCCCCCTGCATTCGGACTTGTCGCCACCCATTTTTCAGTCCACCTTTGGCCCATATCGCTTTCGATTTTTGTCGGGTTCCTGCTTTTGTGCGTGTACCTGCTTGACTTTGTCACGCGGAAAAAACTCCACGATTCCTACGCACGCGAACGCATCCTCGACATACTCCACGAGGTTTCCATGGAAAGCGTCAAGCGCCAACGGCTGGCCCGCAAGCGCAAAAAGAGACGTTAGTTTATCCATTTGTGCAGTTATCTTACTATATTTGGGCCCATGGATTTTGGACCTTACGGAAATTCGTGGTGGAGCAAAAAATGGCTTGAGACGCTGCTCGAAGGCGCTAGCGAACAGGCCATTCAGCAGGGCGTCCGCTATGCCACGCGCGGCCAGGTGTCGAGTGTCGACATCGTGGACAACCGCGTGATTTCCGTGGTCAAGGGGCCCAATGGCGGGCTTCACAACAACTACATCGTCTTCCCGAAATTCCCTGCGGAACAGGCAAGCCTCTTCCGCAGCATCCTGAGGCAGCACCCGGCAGAGATGCTCGCACTCAGCAACAAGGCAATGAGCCCGTCGCTCGAACTCCTTCTAGTGAAGAGCGGGGTGCAGCTGTTCGACAAACCCGAAAAGGTCAAGATGGGCTGCGACTGCCGGGACGCCCAGCCCTGCAAGTACCTCGTTGCCACTTTCCTGAAAATCGCCGAACAGAGCGACGGCGACCCGGCCATCCTGTTCCGGATCCACGGTTTCGACCTGGACACCGTCAAGGACGGCGCCCAGGACGCGCTCGAACTGGACGCCCCAGCCGAGGCAAACCTTGTCCGTACTATCAGCGGTGCGAGCCGCATTGTCGCCGGCACGGACAACGCCCTTGATTTTGCCGAAGATTCCAGCGTGAGTTTGTTCGCCGGAGCGCCGGGCGGTGCAAGCCGCACGCCACCGCAGCAGCTCCCCCACCTTGACTTCGACACATGGAAAGACTATTCCCGTGTGCTCCCCGCCATGCTGCAAAACTTCCCGAAGTTCTGCCCCGCCGGCAACTTCCGCAAGAGCTTCACGGACGAGCTTGATGGCTGCCACAAGTTCTTCTGCACCTACGAGAACTTTGGCGTGTTCTCGGAACACTTCCGCGCCTACAACGCGAAGACCTTCCTGATGGAAAACGAGACGCTGCGCGTGTTCCACAAAGACGGATGGAGATGGTCGTTTGAACAAAGCGCCTCCGGCAAGGTTATCCGCAACGACCTGACCGTCGCCAACATCATGGGGGCGCTTTGCTGCCTGAGCCAGGGGAACTTCTCGTGGCATCATTACACGGTGCGATACCTGCACCTGCTATTGCAGGCGGCATTCTACCTTGTGCGTACCGGGGCCATCTACCCGCAAGTTTTCTGGATAAAGAAGGACGTGGCGCAGATGCGCTGGCTGCCCGCAGAAATGCTCCCCGACATCCTGGGCATTGTCGCAGACCTGGAGGCGGGCGCCCCGCAGGGGTTCGCCTTCTCCGAAGGCGAGGGCGATTTCCATGAAATCGCCGGGCCCGCCGAGCACATCCTCTCGCTTTTTATCGGGCAACTTCTGCGGTTTGCGCGTACCTACAAGCAGCCGCTCAAGACAAACCACGGGAACCTCCTCTCCTTCTTCTTTGACTGCGTTTCGGGCAAGCTCGCGAACAATGCGCACGCCATCCCCGGTAAAATCCAGCAGTGGTTCTCGGTTTACTCCAGTCTCGACTTCAGGAGCCAACTGTTATTCGCCTGCCGCGAAAGCGGAGACGAAGTCGCGCTCGAAGTCTTCATCCTCGACGACGAGGTTTCCGGCACACGCACGCCGCTCGCCAGCCTATTCGAGAACAACGACACGCGCCTGCTCTCGGTGCTGAACATTTTAAACGGCGTGGCCGACTACTTCGCGCCCATGGGCAAGTACCTGGAACGCCGTGCTTCCGAACCCATCATGATGCGCGGCGCCGAGCTGCTGGACTTTTTGCAGGACTGCCTCAAAAAGTTGCAGGTATTCGGCATCCGCACCGACATTCCCAAGAGCCTGCTGAACATCGGGAAGCCAAAGCCCAAGATGCGCCTGCAGGGCAGCATGAGCTTCGGTGCGTTTACAGCGGGCGACCTTCTGGACTTTGACTGGGAAGTCGCCATCGGCGACGAGAACGTGTCTGCCGAGGAATTCCTCGCCATGGCCGAAAATGCCGACGGATTACTGAAATACAAGTCGCAGTACGTACAAATCACCGAAAAAGACCTCAAGGAACTCCGCGACAAACTGGAAGGCCGCGCCGAGCCCGCAAAGAAAAATGGCGAGGATAGCGCCGACAAGGAAAACGAAGAGGAAAGTGACGAAAGCAGCCCAACTCAGGGCATCACGCAAGCCAAGCTCATTCAGGCATGCTTCACCGGCGAATGCGACAACGTACCCGTCGAAATGGCCGGCGAATTCAAGCAGCAATTCGACGCCTGGCGCGCCGACACCGAAATCCAGCTGCCCGAAGGACTGAACGCGACACTCCGCCCCTACCAAGTGCGCGGCTACTCCTGGATGTACAAGAACCTTCAAATCGGTTTCGGCTGCATTCTCGCCGACGACATGGGCCTCGGCAAGACACTGCAAGTCATCGCATTCCTCCTGAAGATGAAACAGGAAGGCAAGTTCGCCGAAAAGAAGGGCATCGTCGTGATGCCTGCGGGCCTTCTCTGCAACTGGCAAGTGGAAATCCGGAAATTCGCCCCGGAACTCACGTTCGCCGCCTACCACGGCGGAAACCGCAACCTGCAAAAATTCAACGCCGACATTTTGCTCACCACCTACGCCACGTTCCGCAAGGACTACGACGCGCTCAAGGAAAAGCCCTGGCAAGTCGTGGTCATCGACGAAGCGCAGAACATCAAGAACGCGGACAGCGAGCAGAGCAAACTCCTGCGCCACCTGCAGGCGCCCATGAAAATCGCGATGAGCGGCACCCCGGTAGAAAACCGCCTCATGGAATTCTGGACCATCATGGATTTCGCGAACAGGGGATTCTTCCCGAGCGCATCGGAATTCCGCGACAAGTACGAGACGCCCATCCAGAAAAACGGAGACCAGCACGCCGCCGAAACGTTCCGCAAAATCACCGCGCCCTTCATGCTGCGCCGCCTCAAGACGGACAAGAGCATCATCGCCGACTTGCCCGACAAGATTATCCAGGACGAATACGCCGAGCTTACCAAGCCGCAGGCGGCGCTCTACAAGCGTACCCTCGACCGCTTCCTCGCCCAGCTCGAAGAAGAACAGCAACTGAGCGAACTCACGCACGACAGCCACGCCCTCTTCAAGCGCAAGGGAATCATATTGCAGATGATTCTCGCCCTCAAGCAGATCTGCAACCACCCCGCAACGTTCCTGAAGGGTTTAGACGAGAGACGAAAGACGAAAGACGAAAGAGACGAGGATACAACACTAGCTTTAAACGAATCAGAAGACTCTATCGCGACCTCAATGGGTTCTGGCAAGCTCCAAATGCTGCTAGACCTGCTCGCTTCCATCCAGGAGCAGGGAGAAAAGACGCTCATCTTCACGCAGTTTGCCGAAATGGGCGAACTACTGAAAACGACCATCGAAAAGCAGCTTTCCCTCCGCACGCATTTCTACCACGGCGGCTGCACACAGACGCAGCGCACCGAAATGGTCCGCGACTTCCAGGAAAACCCCGATTGCAAGGTGCTCATTCTTTCGCTCAAGGCGGGCGGCACCGGGCTCAACCTCACTGCGGCATCGCAAGTCATCCATTACGACTTGTGGTGGAACCCGGCCATCGAGGCGCAGGCCACCGACCGAGCGTTCCGTATCGGGCAAACGCGCAACGTTCAGGTCCACAGGTTCATCACCAAGGGGACCTTCGAGGAAAAAATCAATGCGCTGCTGGAAACAAAGAAGGCCATCGCCGAAATGACCGTAAGCGCGGGCGAAACCTGGCTTGCCGACATGGACGACAAGCAGCTCGTCGAAGTATTCGGCATCGAGAACACCCTCGTATAGTCGGCCAAATAAACTAGTTTTACTGGCATGAACGCCAAGAAGAAAATCCAATTCATCTCCGAGAAGCTGGACGAACTGTTCCCGAATCCGCCCATTCCGCTCGACTATACCGACGCCTACACGATGCTTGTCGCCGTGGTGCTGAGTGCCCAGTGTACAGACATCCGCGTCAACCAGGTGACAAAGGTTCTCTTCAAGAAGGCGAACACCCCGGCCACGATGGTCAAGCTCGGTCAAAAACGCATCGCCGAAATCATCAAGCCCTGCGGATTTTTCAACACCAAAAGTGCCGGAATCTACAACCTCTCCAAAACACTCGTAGAGAAGTACAACGGCGAAGTCCCGCACACCTTCGAGGAACTGGAAAAACTCCCCAGCGTAGGCCACAAGACGGCAAGCGTCGTCATGAGCCACATTTTCAAGGTTCCCGCGTTCCCGGTAGACACACACATTCACCGACTGGCGGAACGCTGGGGACTCAGCGACGGAAGTTCCGTAGAAAAAACGGAGAAGGACCTGAAAAAGGCCTTCCCCGAAAACGAATGGGAAAAACGTCACCTGCAAATCATCTACTTCGGCCGCACCTACTGCAAGGCGCGCGGGCACAAGGCCGAAGAATGTCCGATCTGCAGCGTCGTCGGAATCTAGCTAGAACACAAAGGTCTTGCCGAGATTAAGTCCGTAGCCTAGCTGCGAATTCCACACGATGCCCCCGTAAAAACCGGTCGCATGGAAATAGCTTAACATTATAGCCGATGTCCAGTCCCCTATACCACTTTTGTAGAGCATATCGAACTCCGCGAGGACACTCCCCCACTGGCCACCATGCCCCAAGCGCGACCCGACCCAAACAGAAGAAACCGGTGCAAAGCCCGTATTGTCGTCGATGTTCTTGAGAAGCTTTTGATCTTCCAATTCGTCACGTTTGTCGTCATAACTACCGCTACCCTGGAAGAACTGCACTCCGCCGCCCAAACCCAGAATCACATACTGGCCGACATTGAAGTCCCCGCCCAAGAGCAAACGTTCCTGCGCGTCCCAGAAGGAATAATCCCTCTTGCCCTCTTTGGTCTCAAGCCATGCCTTGTACTTTTCAGCGTTATCAGAACAACGAGACTCATTGCAATCAAATCGCAACTTGCCCAGCATCCCGCCAGCAGCCGCCGAGAAGAACAGCGGGGACACGGCTCCGCCCATACGGACCATGAATGACGCATCGCCGCCACCACTCTTCACCTTGTTGACGTTCAGCCCATCGCCAGCGATATTACCGAACGCACCCACCGTGACGGACATTTCTGCATTAGTGCTATCCGCCGAGACCCTTGGCTGATGTGGAACGGCCATGAGCGATGCGCCCATGGAATGGGCTCGCGGCATGAAGCAGCCGCACAGAGAAAGCGTCAAGAAACAAATCAAAAAGAAAGCTAAACCGGTCTTTATTCTATTCATTCAGATTTCTCCTTTGATGGTTCAACATACAAGCTACTTCAACTGCATAGATTTCACTACACAGCGTTCACCGGCGGCAGTTCCCTGCATATTCAAACGGGAAACAGAGAAACTGGATTCCGGAGTTAATTCCGTATTGATAATTTCGGACAGCGGCACTTGCTTCACTACAAGACCATTCTTAACCACACCACCGCCCAAATTCGCATTTTGGACAACCTTCGAATCAAAATATACACGAATATTCTGACAAGAACCAGGCCAGTAAATCACTTCCAACATAGAAAATGCGTTTAAATTCACCTGACGGCCAAAATCAAGGTACATCCCATCAAACCGTTTGTCAATCTGAATGGACAATCCAGCGCCCAAATTGTCGGAATAATCGGATAATTTCACATTTTCGCTCCATGGGACGCGTTTATATGTAGACGGATAGATATTTGCGGAACCGATTGCGGCGGGAACCTGTACATGATTTACGGAATTCCTTACAAGCCTAGCCGAAGCGAGCGTCACCTTGGCTCCCGCAGAATTCAGGATCAGGTTAAACCAGCGGTAATTCGCAAGCGCCCCTGTAGCGGAGGGCATTTGCCAACGCAGCGTATGGTACTCGCCATCCTGTTCCACCTTGAGTTCTTCCATCTGCACACCGGAACCGCCCTTTAATTTCTGGACCATCAGCTCCGCCTTCATCCAGTTTGACTTCGGGGAATTCACCTTAACCTGAATTTCGAAAATGGAGTTCGCAGGAATATCGCCGCCATTGTCAAACAAGGCCACCTTCTGCCAACCCGCAGGCAAGTCGAATTGGACAACATCGGCCTTTTCGGTAGAGGTCGCACTGAACGTATACCTCGCATACGGGAATTTCGTTTTCTGGAGTACTCCACCGTTACTTATGACATCAGGTATTTTCATGCGATCCAGGCAACTCGTACCGGGTGAAAATAAGCCCGTAAGCATCGGGTTGCGGAACTCGCCTGCCGACGAATCGTAATCAATCTTGGCCAATTCACAAAAAAAACGCCAAATATCCGTCTGCATTCCGCGCAGGACAAGCGTGTCCACGGAGCCGTCTTCGCGGACGGCAGGTTCAATGTGCCGGCCACTAAAAACGCCGTAGTAGCGGGGATGCGTCGGATCAACTGCATACACCTTGTCCGCCGAAGAACGGCTCCCGGGATTCTCGAACGAGAATCCCTGCGCGGAAATCGTCGCAGCGCATTTTTTCCTTATGGCAAGGTCTCCGTCGCAATAGAGATCCATGGCGCTTGCCGTCGGAATAAAAGTGCTGCTCGGAGATTCCAGTTTTTCGTCTATCCACTTCGAATGGAATGTCCAATTGAAAGGACCCCATCCACGTTTGAACGAATTCGGCATCTCGTTTTCAAACCCGGCGTGCAGCGCCTCGTACATTGTCTTTGCAAACGGATACGTGGAACCCTGTATAAAATCCAAAGCCGGATCTCCGTAGGCATATTTATCCTCGCTTCCCTCCGAGAACTCGTACATGTAATTGTGCGAAACCTGCGTATTAGGCGAATCGTACGAATAAATTCCGCTGATGGCACTACCATACGTCGATCCGCTACGCTGTACCTCTCGCTTTAAGGTGAACAGTTGCGTGGCATGCATAAGCCCATACCCCTTCATTGACCCCTGCGAAATGAGTACGGTCGGGAAACCCTTGTAACGGCATGCCTTGCGGTATTCGCCAAACAGGAATCTCGACGTGTCCGTGTCTGCCTCGAAATCGGAGGACTCCTGGCGAAGCAACAAGTCGCTCGCCCCAGGCGCATTCACGAGGTCCACGAACGCCTCGGCATCGGCAGAACCGCCTTTTTTCGACCAGAACCAAATTGTTTCCAACAAGCCCTTCGGCATGACAGCGCCCTGATGGGGAGAATCCAATGAAGCATAAAGCTTGATCGGTGCATCCGTTTTTTTACGCCCCACATCGTACAGGTAAGCGCCATAGCGGCCAATGATTCCACCCTGGCTGATGCCGAGCACAACGAAGCCCTCATTCAAGGCGTTGGGAAACGACACGAAAGCATTTGAGCTGAAAAAGGAGAGCGTCTTTGCGAACAACTCGGAATTGTCCTTTATCGAACGCGTCACGGTCTCCGAGAACTGAACTAGAACAGGCGTGTAGCCCATATTGAGGAGCATTTCCGGAATGCCGAATTCTTCGACATCCCTATAAAAATCGTCCAGCGTGCGCACTTCATCCGTACTCAGGTATATTCCGTCAAGAATGAATATGGGACGTGTGAGACTTGCACGATAAACAGCCGAAATGTCCTTAACCGAGCTCACGACCATCGCACGCACGCTCGCCGCAAGGGGTGTAGTCATGGGAACCTGGGCCGCCGTAAAGCGAGTCGGTGCCATATCCGTAGTGGACACGCACAGTTCGTTCCCACACGGAGCAAAGAATATCTGCAGTTTCGATCCATAAGCAAGACCGCACACGAAGAGGGCCGCCCATAGGAGCATCACAAGATTTTTCATCATTTAACCTCCACGTATAAGTTTTGCCTTTGCGTCTCGCCACCGGAACTCAGCTTTACGGAGACCTTCTGCACTCCCGCCGATTCAAACTCCAGTTCCACAAAATTGTTCACCGACAAGGACGAACACTTCGAGGACACGCATATCTCTACTTGCGGCAGAGTCTTCTTCTGCGTCACTACGAAATACGGGTCGTAAACGAGTTTCAGTTTTGACCCGCGCACAAAAGACGACGGCAGGCCAGCCTGCAGGAGCCGGGTCTTCTTTAGCAGCGTTGCCGAGCATAGGGTATCCTGACATTCGGAGTAGGCATATTCCACATCGGCAAGCAACAGCGGCATGAACGAATAGTTGTTCGCCGCAGCAAAGGCGACAGCCTCGTCAAAGACTCCCTTCGGATTTGCAACAACGCTATCCCGCAAGCGGTTCCGATCTACAAAGAACAGGTTCCTGTACCACAGTCGGCGAGATTCAGCCGGAGTATTCGCCTCCTGTTCTAGCGATTCCCGGATTTGCCGATGCTCATTGAAGCTCAGCACGAACGACGCAGAGGTCGAAGTGGCAAGACGTTTGCGATCCGCATCGGGGTAAGCGGCGCTCGCCGGCACAGCCGCGGAGGACAGACACAGAGGCTTGCGAACAGGCGACATCGCAACCGTATTCGTCGGTGTAAACCCTGCACCGGAATCGGACGCGGCTGAGCCCGCCTCCACGGAGGCCTCCTGCACGGCTGCGACCGTGCAGGAGAGCGAGACGTCGTCAATGAACAAAGTCGTATACTGATTGACCGGCACTCCGAACAGGCCAACCCATACATTTTCCACCCTCTGCAAGCCAGCCCCCAGCATTTTTTCGACAGGGATTTCCAAAGCCCGCGTCACATTTGCGGGAATATCGGAAAAGACGACGTTCCCTGTCCCGCGCGACCCCGAAAGCCACACCCCGAACTTCGCATTCTGCGTTGTACGTACTTTCAGGCGCAAGGAACCTCCCTGAACGTTCCTGGGTAGTGCAGACAGCGACAGCGCTCCAATCCAGTCCGTCTTCACGTTCTTCATGCCCGACAACCTTATATAAGGGGGTTTCATAGAACCCATTTCGCCCCAGTTGGCCATCCATTCCGGGGGTTCCGGGAAAGTCCTGCTTGCAGATTCCATTTGCCCCGGCGTACCGGCGCCGTTGTAAAGAATCTTTTCTTCACATACTTGGGCGTTAACCGTCATCACCGCCAATACGGCAATAGAAACAATACGCCCCAATATCCTATTGTTCATAGGATCTCCTATATGCAATGTGGATATATCAATTGGGCGTATGCCCCGCCTGGTTCCAGGCATCAAACAAACATCCGGACGGTTCCCAATAAAAAAGCATCCGCAGGATTCCTGCGAATGTATCAATACCGTCGGACTCGTTTTAAATTAACTTCTTGCGGGGCGTTTGTAAAGCGAATTAAGGCAATTTTTCTTTTACGGACAAAAAACGTTTTTCGTACGTCTTTATTTTTGGCACCTAGGTGCGCAATTTCAATTTAAGGCCGCACGTGTAAACGCCGTCCTTCACCGAAGTCGTATATTCGTAACGTCCACCGTACAAAAGCGTAAGCCGCTTTTCGAACATCACGAGCCCAAGGCCGCTCGACTTGCTCTGTGACTTTCTCGGGAAATTGGAATTCTCGGAATGGAACTCAAAGTCGTCTCCCTTCTGCACGATGCTTATGTGGACAAAGCTTCCTCCCTGCGGATTCACGCAATGCTTGATTGCATTCTCCACCAGGGGCATCACGAGCAACGGATCAATCATTCGCTTAGGATCTTCCAACTGGGTTTCAAACTGGAAGTCAAAATTTTCGTCAAAGCGGAGTCTTTCGAGCGCAGCATATTTTTGCAAAATGTCTATATCCTCCTGCAAGGTGATGTACTGGTCCGATGTCTGGTAGAGCATCACGCGCAACAGTTTGGAGAGTTTCTCCATCGACGATTCCGCCTTTTTCGGGTCAATCCGAATCAGTGCAGAAATGTTATTCAAAGTATTGAACAAAAAATGCGGACTCAGTTGGCTCTTGAGGAAGTCGAGTTCATATTGCAGGGTAGACCTTTTTTGCTCACGTTTGATGAAAGCCCTGATAATTTGGCGAAGCATTATATGGTAGGCCACGCAGATGATACAGATAAATCCGACAAAGAACACAAACGAAAGCGCCGTCCACAGCGTAAAATGGCCCTTGACCGCAGAGAAACAATACGAGGTAACGAAATACCCCCACGAATCACCGGGAGAGCGGTCCAAGAAGAAGAACACCACCTCTCGAACTACAAGGGCGACCATGACCAGGACAAGATTCGAAACAAAATAACGCAGGTAATGCTTCTTGAAAATGCAACCCGGAACAAGGAACTTCTGGTTCACCTGGAAAATGCACAAGGTAAGCAGTAGCGGCACATAGAACGAAAGGGTACTCCTCAAGTCGACATTTCCCGAAGAGAAGAATCCCTGATCCAAGATAAGCATCAGCGGGAACAGGAGAATGAACAGCCAAAGCAGGAAAAATGGAACGAGTGCGGGAATCGGATAGTTCAGCATTTCGTTTTCCGAATTCAGGATGTCAATCAGCTTCTTTTCGCCGCGCTCAAAGCTCATTTCCTGAAGGCTTTCAAACAGGGAGCGTTTGTCATTGAAGAAGCGGATTAGCGGATTTTTTTGCTTTTTTTCTGTCATGTTCCTAAAATTAAGTCAATTATCGGGTTAAATGCCGGCCATTATGACAAATTCATGACGAAAATGCATTTTTTTGCGACAAAAAACAAATTTAACTTTTGCGAACCGTGTTCCTATTGCTGACACAGTCACGCCTCTCCGGAGTTACATTTGATATCGTCTTCAACAAGAGAGGCTACAATGCTCAAGACATCGCGCAGCAGAGACGAAAAGGATATTTTCTTTCAATACCTGAATGACATCGCCAGGTATCCGCTGCTCACAAAGGAACAGGAAAAGATCGTTCTCCGCAAGGTCCAACAGGGCAACAGGGCTGCGATGGATCTCTTGATCAAGTCAAACCTCCGTTTTGTCGTGAACATCGCCCAGCTTTACAGGGGCCAGGGTCTCGATGTCAACGAGCTCATCAACGAAGGTAACATGGGCCTCATCGAAGCCGCCCGCCGCTTCGACTCCAACCAAAAAATCAAGTTTATCAGCTACGCCGTGTGGTGGGTTCGCCAGAACATCACCCGCGCCATTGCCGAAAAGGGCCGTCTGGTCCGTATCAGTGCCGAAAAGGAACTCATCCTCCGCCGTTTCAGCCGCCACGCCAAGGAATCCCGCCAGCTTATCGGCGGAACGGTCGCCATCGACCCGAAGAGCCTCGAAGGGCTTTCCAAGTACAAGGCAACCGAAATCGAGAAGATTCTCATGATGGGCAACAAGGCCACGTCTCTCGACGCCCCGATCGGCGAAGACGGCGACATGACCCTCGGCGACACGATATCGGACGAAACCCTGCACGCCGACGACGCCGCACAGAAGCGCTGCCGTGCCGAAGCTTTCTCCAAGGTTCTCGCGGACAATCTTTCCAGCCAGGAAAAGCAGATTGTCGAACTCTATTACGGATTCAAGTCCGAAACCGACATCAACCTCAAGGAAATCGCCCCTGTCGTGGGACTTTCCAAGGAACGCGTTCGCCAGCTCAAGGAAACCGCTCTCGCCAAGCTCCGCAATTCCAGCGCAAGTGCCTTGCTGAACGAGGCCGCCTAAGCGACAAAAAAGTTTTTTCATCTCTCTCCTTCTAAAAAACCGGCCTTTCTCGGCCGGTTTTTTCCGTCATTTACCCCCCAAACCACTGGAAATTGTATCTTTTAAGCATGAATTCCTACACGAAAATTATCCGCAACAGTTTTATACTCGCCCTTTCGGCCCTCTGCCTCGGCTTCGCAGCCCAAGACAAGAAGCAGACCCCGCCGGGCGACTTCTACGATGAAATTTCTCGCCTGAACAAGGTCTTTTCCGAAGTCAACCGCAAGTACGTGGAAGACGTCAACCCCACCGAACTCACCGACGCGGCCCTGAACGGCATCCGCAACATCCTGGACCCGCACACCACCGTGTTCTCGCCCAAGGACTACGAGAGCCTCAAGGTCTCGATGGAAGGCAAGTTCGGCGGCGTGGGTATCACCATCAGCCTCCGCGACAACGTGCTCACCGTGATTTCCCCGCTCTCCGGCACTCCCGCATTCAGGCTCGGCATCCGCGCAGGCGACAAGATTCGAAAAATTGACGGCAAGGAAACCAAGGGTCTCTCCCTGGACGACGCCGTGAGCAAGCTCCGCGGCAAAATCGGCACCAATGTGACTGTTTCCATCGAGCGCGAAGGCGTGCCCGACCTCATGGACTTCACCATCACCCGTGCTGAAATCGTGGTCCACGCGGTTCCGTACTACGGCATGGTCACCAAGGACATCGGCTACATCAAGCTCGCCACCTTCAGCGACAAGACCACGAGCGACGTGGAGAACGCCATCAAGGCCCTGCAGAAGCAGGGAATGAAGAAGATTATCCTCGACCTCCGCTACAACCCGGGCGGACTTTTGAACCAGGCTGTCGAGATTAGCGAACTGTTCCTCAAGCAGGGCAACGTTATCGTGAGCACCCGCGGACGCACCCAGAAGACGGAAAGCCGCGCCCGCAAGAACGGCATCGTCAAGCCCGAAGTCCCCATGGTCGTCCTCGTGAACCAGGGTTCCGCCAGTGCGGCCGAAATCGTGTCCGGCGCTCTACAGGACTGGGACCGTGCCCTCATCATCGGCAAGACAAGCTTCGGCAAGGGTTCTGTACAGACCATCTTCCCGCTCGACAACCAGGGTAACGCCCTCAAGCTCACCACGGCTTTCTACTACCTGCCCTTCGGCCGCTGCATCAACAAGCCGGAGAACGGCATCAAGGGCCTGAAGTTGCAGGAAGAAGAGGAAGGCGAAGAGGAAGAAGAAACCAAGGCCGATTCCGCAAAGAAGGATACCGTGGTCCGCGACACGTTCTATACGAACAACGGACGCATGATGTTCGGCGGCGGCGGCATCTCGCCGGATATCGACATCGAACTTTCCCCGATGCCCTGGGTCGTGCAGGTGCAGGAACGCATGGCAATGTACTTCAAGTTCGCTGTCAAGGCACGTCCGGGTCTCGACAAGGCCGGAGCCAAGGTGGACGCAAACTGGGAAGTTCCCGATTCGCTCTACACACAGTTCAAGGAATACTGCATGAAGGATACCAACTTCATGAAGGTGAAGAGCAATGCGCTCGTCGGCGTGGACCAGCTCGAGAAGAGCATCATCCGCGAACAGAACTACATGGGCGACAGTTCCAAGACCGTCACCGACACGACGCTTGCGAAGCGCCTCGCCGATATGCGCAAGGCCCTCGAGAACAAGCGCGATGCCCAGTTCGACGAGAACAAGGCCTACATCAAGGACGGCATCAAGCGTGAACTCCTGACGGCCATGGTCAATGACTCGGTGAGCACGGCGTTCTCGCTCAAGCGCGACGAACAGCTCAAGGAAGCCATCAAGTACTTGACCGACATGAACCTTTACAAGAAGGCCATCAGCGCCCCCGCAAAGGGAGCGTCCAAGAAGGCCGCCACCAAGAAAAAATAGGAACGACCTAGATTGATCAAGGCCATGAACATGCTTGCAGAAGGACTCGGATGGCTGGTCCGTAAGTTCCTGCATACCATATTCTCGTACTTCCTGTTCGTCTGGGAGATGTTCAAGAACATCCCCGGAGCCTTCCTCAATTTCCACACGACTGTCGAGCAAATGCAGAACGTGGGCATCACGAGCATTCCCGTGGTGTTCGCAGCATCGCTTGCAACGGGCGCCATCATGTCGTGGCAGCTCGCCTACCAGTTCGGCGACATGATTCCCATGATGTTCGTCGGCATGGCCGTGGGCAAGTCGGTGATGGTCGAACTCTGCCCCATCCTTACGGCAATGGTGCTGGCAGGCCGCATTGGCGCATCGATGTGTTCCGAACTGGGAACGATGGCCGTGACCGAGCAGCTTGACGCATACAAGGTGTTAGGACTCAGCCCCTACAAGTTCCTGCTCGCCCCGCGCCTGATTGCAACCGTCATCATGATTCCCGTGCTCACGGTGCTGAGCATCTTCATCGGCATCGTGGGCGGGTACGAAGTGGCCCACCTTTACAAGGAAGTCTCATTCTCCGTATTCTTCTACGGCGTGCGCATGTTCTACCAGAACTGGGACCTCATCGTAGGCCTCATCAAGGCAACGCTGTACGGTTACTTCATTGCGAGCTACGCCTGCTTCTTCGGCTTTACCACGCACGGCGGCGCCGAAGGCGTGGGACGCGCGACCAAGGCGACCGTGGTGGCCGGCATGACCAGCATCCTTATTGGCGGGTTTGTCCTTTCGAAGCTTCTGCTCATCTGATGATTGAACCGGAATACAAGAGACCGAAAAGGAGGGCGAGCATCAGCGGGAAGCAGGTGCTCGATATCGGCGTCCTTTTGCAGATGGTTCTCGACAAGCACCATATCTCCGAAGACATGAATTTCAGGGTGCTCTCGGAGCGGTTTTCCGAAGTGGTCGGAGATCTCCTTTTGCCCCATGTTTCAATCGTTAAACTGGACAAGAATACACTGGTCCTAAAGGCCGCCAGTTCAGCGTGGAAACAGGAATTGTTCCTGCAAAAAAAAGCTATTATTGACAGGTGTAATAATCTACTAGAAAAGCCCTTCGTACGGAACATCCGTTTCGTCTAAGCAGGCTTGTTATTGAGGTCTAGAAAGCATGGCTGACGAAGCAGCAGAAAAGAATTATAGCGGGTCGAGCATTACTGTCCTGGAGGGATTGGAAGCCGTCCGCGTACGCCCGGCAATGTACATCGGCTCGACCGATATCCGCGGCCTGCACCACCTGGTGTGGGAAGTCGTCGACAACTCCGTCGACGAGGCGCTGGCCGGTTTTTGCAACCATATCGAAATTTCCATCCTCCCGGGGAACGGCATCCGCGTGACCGACAACGGACGCGGCATCCCGACCGACATCCACCCGAAGGAACACATCGGCACTATCGAAGTCGTCATGACCAAGCTGCATGCCGGCGGTAAGTTCGACAGCAACTCCTACAAGGTCTCTGCCGGTCTGCACGGCGTGGGCGTGAGCTGCGTGAATGCGCTCTCGAACAAGCTCGTGGTTACGGTGCGTCGTAACGGGAAGGTCGTGCAGCAAGAATTTTCCAGGGGCATTCCCCGTGGTCCGCAGGCGGAAATCGGTACCTGCGACATGGCCGATACGGGTACGAGCGTCGAGTTCTATCCGGACGACTCCATCTTTACCGAAACGGTTTACGTGTACGATACGCTCGCCACGCGCTTCCGCGAACTCGCCTTCCTCATGAGCGGGCTTCGCCTGACGCTTACCGACGAGCGCGATCCCGAAAACAAGCAGAGCGATACGTTCTGCTTCCCCGGTGGCGTCTCGGAATTCGTGCGCTACGTGGACGAACACCGTACCCCGCTTTTCCAGGAACCCATCCACCTCGTGCTTCCCGACGGACAGTACCCGCTCGAAGTCGCCATGTGGTACAATGACGGTTACCAGGAAAACTTCTTCAGCTTTGTGAACAACGTGAACACCTATGACGGTGGTACACACGTGACGGGCTTCAAGACGGCCCTCACCCGCGTTATCAGCAAGTTCGCGCAAGACATGCCCAAGGGCAAGAAAGAAGCCCAGATTACAAGCGACGACATCCGCGAAGGTCTCACCGCCGTTATCGCCATCAAGGTGTCGCAGCCGCAGTTCGAAGGCCAGACCAAGCGCAAGCTCGGCAACTCCGAAATAGCAAGCTACGTGAACTCCGCATTCGGCGCCAAGCTGGAAGAATTCTTCCAGGAAAACCCGGCAGCTATCCGAGTCATTCTGGACAAGGTCTACAATGCGGCTCTCGCCCGCGAGGCGGCGCACCGCGCCCGTACCCTCGCCCGCCGCAAGAACGTCCTCGAAAGCGGTGGACTTCCGGGCAAGCTCGCCGACTGCAGTAGCCGCGACCCGAAGGAATGCGAAATGTTTATTGTCGAGGGTGACTCCGCTGGTGGTTCGGCCAAGATGGGCCGTAGCCGCGAATTCCAGGCCATCCTCCCCATCCGCGGTAAGATTCTGAACGTCGAAAAGGCAAGCCTCCACCGCGTGCTCGACACCGAAGAAATCCAGAACCTGGTGAACGCCATCGGTACGGGTATCGGTACGGAATTCAAAATCGAGAAGCTCCGCTACGACAAGATTATCATCATGACCGATGCTGATGTGGACGGCTCCCACATCCAGACGCTCTTGCTCACGTTCTTCTTCCGCTACATGCGCCCGCTCATCGACGCAGGCCACATCTTCCTCGCCATGCCGCCGCTGTACAAGCTGAAGGTCGGCCAGAAGGAACGCTACCTGTTCGACGAGAACGAGAAGGACAAGGTGATGGCCGAAGTCGAAGACAAGAAGAACGTCGCGATCACCCGATTCAAAGGTTTGGGCGAAATGTCTCCCGAACAGCTGAACGAAACGACCATGGACCCGAAGACCCGCTTCCTCAAGCAGTGCTACGTGGAAGACGGCGTGCTCGCCGACCAGATCTTCAGCATGCTCATGGGCGAAGACGTGGAACCGCGCCGCAAGTTCATCGAAGAAAACGCTTACAAGGTCCTTGGCGAACTGGATATTTAAATGAGTCCAACGAAGGCCGACTTTCAAATCATCCTGGGACAGGCACGCGAGCTCGTGCACGACCAGCTGGACCTCACCGACGAGGTCATCATGCAGGTTGCGCAGACGGCTCCGGCTGGCATATCCAAGCGTCTCGTCTCGCTGTTCGGGCGCAAGGGCAAGCGTATCCGCTCGACACTGCTCTGCCTCATAGCGAACTGTGGAAACACTCCGGCCGAAAGCATCCGAGTTGCACATGCATGCGCCAGCGTGGAGCTGCTGCACCTCGCAAGCCTCGTCCACGACGACATCATCGATGGCACGGAACTCAGACGCGGACAGATTACCGCGCACAAGGAATGGGGCACGCAGGTGGCCGTCCTCATCGGCGACTACGTGCTTTCGCAAGCCATGCGCTGCGTCATCAACGAGAACGACCGTGAAGTTCCGGTCATCATCTCCGACGCCGCAGACAAGTTAATCGTAGGCGAAATCATGGAACTGGACCACTGCGGCGAAACAACGCTCTCCAGATCCACGTACAACGAAATTATCGACGGAAAGACAGCCGCCCTCATCGAGGCCGCGACACGCATCGGCGGCATCATGGCCGGGTTCGACAAGCCCCTTGTCGACGAATGCGCCAAGATGGGCGCACACTTCGGGATTGCCTTCCAGATTATAGACGACCTGCTGGACTACGGTTATGGTTCAAAGAACCTGGACAAGGCGAAGTTCACCGATCTTTCCAACGGGCTCATCACGCTGCCCCTGCTGTACTATTTCGAGGACTGCGATGCTGCGGAACGGGCCGAAATGGAGACCCTCATCAAGAAAGCCTCCGAAGAAGGCGTCGCCGAAAAGATACTGGAACGCCTGAACGCGAAAAAGAGTTTTGACAAGGCGAAGGCCGAAGCCCAGGAACACCTGGAAAAAGCCCTCGAGATTGCGGACAAGTTCCCCAAGAACACGTTTACCGAAGAGATTGTCGCCATGTTCGCAAGCATGAGCGACCGCGGAAATTAGATATTTAGAGGCTAGGATCTAGGATCTAGGATCTAGGATCTAGGGGCTAGAGGCTAGGGGGGCTAGAGTAAAATTTCTCGGGCCTCAAACCAGGTTTTACTTCTTCCGCATCCAGATACTCAGGAACACAATCACCGAAAGAATACAGACTGCGATGATGCCCCAGAAGGCTATCGCCGAACCCGTGACCGCATCCCCGTTCATGCCGAAGGGGAGCTTCACGTTCATGCCGAACAAGCTCGCGAAGAACGTCGGGAGCGATATGGAAATCGTCACGATAGTCAAGTTCTTCATCAACTGGTTCACGTTGTTGTTGATAACGCTTGCGCGCGCATCCATCATGGATGTCAAAATGTTTGCGTAAATGTTTGCCTGTTGGAGGCTCTGGCCGTTCTCAATCTGGATGTCTTCCAGCAGTTCCCGTTCGGCCTCGGTCCAGTTGAGGCTGCGGCCTAACTGCAACTTGCGCAACAGCGTGTCGTTGCTGTTGAGAGCGCTTACGTAGTAAATCAAGCCCTTGTTGAGGCTGAACATGGAGAGCAGGTACTTGTTCTCCATCGACGTATTGAGGCGCTGTTCCAAGTCGTCGTTGATGCGGTTGATAATCTTCAAGTGTTCGTTGAAGTGCGCGATGGCATAGCTCAGGACGCGCAAAACGAACGTATTCAGGCTGTCGATCTTCGAGAACTTGCGCTCATCCATCACGGGCATCTCGCTGTCCGTAAGGAGCAGAACCCAGTCCTTGAAAATAAAGATGCCAAAGGATTCCACGCGGAACTGGAAGTTGTCCTCGGCGGAGTAGTTCTTGGGCTTTTTGAACACGATGGTCGTAAAGTCGTCGTCGTACTCGATACGGGAAAGCTCGTCGGAGTCGAATGCGGAGGCTATAGTATGCTCGGTAATCTCGTATTCTTTGACTAGAACGCTACGCTGTTCCTGGCTGAGGGAGCCCATGATGACGATGTCAGCCGCGTCTTCGTTCGGGGCAACCGCAAGGCGACCCGATTCGATTTTGTAATACTTGAGCATGGAGCCCCCTTTGATCGAACGGGTCAAATATAGTAATTAGTCGGCAGTAGGCATTAGACTGTAAGAAGTAAATAGGAATGGAATGCTCAAATTTTTACGAAAAGGGGCATATCAGTCCTTGAGGCAGCGAACCGGGTATTGACTGTGCTTTTCATAATCATCAACAAATAGCGCCAAATCTTCACTATAGCCCATTGCAACAAGGTAGCTAGAAATTTCGTCTTTCTCGGTAGCACTCCAAAACATGGTTATATACCCATTATCTAGATACCTTGATATAGGAATCGCAGAGAACCCGAAATCATCCGAACCACTTCCATTGTAATCCCAACCCGTCTGAGACTTGAGAGCCTTGCCCGCTGTCGCAATGCCCCCCACAGCAGCGAATAGTTCATTCCATTCGTCGTTGTCGGGAAGGTGCCAGCCGTCAGGACAAATCCCCTGCACACGGCCTGTTAAACCACATGTTTTTTCGAATCCACAATCCAACGGATTATCCGTATCTTCAGCAAGTTTCACCGAATCAATAGCGGCCGCCCAAGAATAAGTACACCCTCCCACATCGGTATGATAAGTATCTAATACAATCGACATATAAGTGCCCCATATAGTAGGAGCAGAACCCATTATATTGCGAAGGACACTGTTGGTGCACCAGACATTGCCATTCAAACTCGGTGTTTTGGCACTATCAGCATAATTCAGATTTTCAGCCATCCAAGTCTGTTCGCCAATCTTTACCGTCCTATAGACTTTGCCATCTCGTTCATCCGTTATGCTATCATAAGCAATATCCGGGTTGAATCGTAACTCTTTCGGAATAGACCAATTCCAACCATCCGTCATACTGATCCACCCCTCTAGTGAACAATAGTATTTATCACTCTCCGGCCCTGTAATAACTCGACCCACCACGTCAGAAACGCATCTTTCTCCATAAAGTACATCTCCGTTTTCTGGCGCAATCTTCCACCGGAGATTTTCGCAAACATATATATTTCCGTCACTACCCGTATCCACTTCGCCTTCACGCTTTGTCGTACACCCACTTCCCATTATTGCCAAGACCTCATCGTTTGTATTTATCCGCATTCCCGTTTCCCATACATAATACGGATCCATCCATTCATTTAAGACCTCATCATACTGGTAATACCTTCCAGTCACAAGCCCTTCCCAGATTTCGCCATCTTCACCACCATCATCTTTTCCCGAACCGTAAAAATCCTTCTCGATGTCAGTCGCCTCGACCCAAGCGCCATCCCGGCAGATGTAATAACCACTTGTATAACAATAATTCATCGCAATATGTTCATTAGGCCTATCTCTCACAAAAGTATAATCACATACACCCTTGTTTGTTACATCCGACACAACACCCTCTTCTTCAGCACCGCATTTACCAAGTCCATAAATCTCGTACCAAAAGTTTCGCACATACTTTTCAAAATCAGGAACCGTCCCCAAATTCCATGATTCTATATTTTCACGGACTTTCGGTATTGTACCATAACGATTTGCAGGATTCGCCCATCCAGCAATTTCCACTTTTGAGGAATCATCATCCCATTTACCGTCAATTTCGATGTCAGCAGCAAACTTGGCCAAGAACTCGGTAAATTCAGCATCTGTAAGATCCCTAAGCATCATTACGCTAATAGCGAGCAACGCGGCACTCCCTTCACCTTCGCGGAAAATATCCAAATCTTCGGCATTCGCGAAATCACCCTGAATTTCGAAAGCATTGAAAATTTCTGCCTCGGCCTGATTCTTGGCATCATGAAAACTGAGGCCCGTACCCATCAGATAAATCATGCGATCGTACTCCAGATGCGTAAGCAAATTGATATTCACAGTATTCCTATCGGAAAGATCCGTCAGTGCACGAAGCGTTATCATTCCCGTAGATTTTTCAGATTGCATGAGAGCACCACCGATTTCCCTGCGATAATACCCAGTCACTTCAACAATTGCATATTGCGATGCCAGACTGATATTATTGATGACAAAGTCGCCCTTGTCACTTTTTATAGTACCCTTGAAACTCTTGCCGGTCTGCTTCAGCGTCGCACCATCCAGTTCCTGCACGGTCACAGTAGACCCACTCACAAACGGGCCCTTCTGCGAAACACCTGCCACTTCCTTGTCCTTGATGGCGACAATGCCCGCATCATCCGAAGATCCACCAGCAACGTCGTCCATTACGTGAGTTTCTGTACACGCCGTTATCGCTATTATGGCAAGGGCCAGCGACAAGGGCAAAAACAGTCCAGTCCGAGCAAATTTACAAATGCCATTTCTCATTTTTATACCTCTTTTTTAATTCCCTTTTTCAATGGTTCGCTCATCGGGAACAATTGCACGTTCAAGCGGTACACCCGTTCCGTTTCATCGTCTTCTGTCGCGATTGCTGCAACACGACGGCGAAAGTCGACAATTTCCTTTTTTATCCGTTCATAGGATTTATGCGTAAGGCCCAAGACTGTCCCCGACATATCACGTTCCGAAAGTGGCAAATCAAGCGCCTTTATGGCAAACTCACCCATCTGGCGCTGCATCTCGCGAGCCGCTATAGGGACTGCATCCACGGTCCCCATCGATACAGACTTTTCTGTCTGCCGGTAATTCCCGTTCCGGTCCCTTTTCAAAAGGTTCATCTTTACCAAAAAATCGAGCGTCTCGGAAACCTCTGCCGCAGTAATTGCAGGCTTGCAGGCATGCGCCATCTCAAGCGGCTTTGCTCCGGGCATGTGCGGAGCCAGTTCTCGTAGCACAGGGTTCTTCCAAGACTTAAAGTAATCAAACTCCTCAATCCCGAGCGCATGTACCTTGTGGGCACGCGCCAAAGCACACCGGGCCTCGAAAGCAGCACGCTTCGCGGAGTCCCCCTTCGCATGAGCGTACGAAACCATCAAGACGAAATACGTATTTTCGAAACCGGCAAGACCCATGGCATTCGCTACCGATCCGGCCACCGCAAGACTTAAATTCCTCTTCCCTTCACAAACATACTTCAAATAAACCGCAGACGAGAACCCGGCGGCCCGCGCAAAGTCACGCCAAGAAAAAGCAGAACAACGCTTGTGTTCTTCGTAATAATCTTGGATATACTTGCGATAATCTGTATATTCAACAATTTCCTTCATAAGCAAAAATATATACCCGTTTTCTTAATTTTGTGTACAAAAATTGCATTTTTGAGCAGATTTTACCAATTTTGCAGAAATTCTAAAAAAATCAACAATATTGGATACACGCAGCGTATCCACTGGATACAAAAAAAATCCCCAGCCGAAGCCGAGGAAATTCTTTCGTCTGTAGCCGCGCAGCGGCGTTCTACAAGCGAAGCGATCTAATTACACGCCCTTCTTGAAGCGCTTGGACCACCAGAGGACCACCGGCGAGCAGACGCACACAGAAGAGTACGTACCGATGAGGATGCCGAAGCACTGCACGAGACCGAAGTCACGGATGGAAGAACCGCCCATCACAGCGAGGATCACGCACACGAACAAGGTCGTGAGAGAGGTCACCATGGTACGGCTGAAGCACTGGTTCAGGGACTTATTGATGGTGTCGGCAAAATTGGCAGAACCGAAGATTGCCGTATTTTCACGGATGCGGTCGAAGTTAACGATGGTATCGTTCACAGAGTAACCAATCATCGTAAGGAGCGAAGCAATCAAGGCGCCATCGAAAGAAAGACCGAAGGCGGAGATGAAGCCGAGCGTGATGACAGTATCGTGTACGAGGCCGAGCACGGCGGCCACACCGAAACCGAGACCGAACTTGCCGAAACGGAACCACACGTAAAGGAGGATGCCGAGCCAGGCGAGAATCACAGACAAAATAGCGTTGAAGCGGAGTTCCTTACCGATGGTCGGACCCACGCTGTCCTTAGCGACGATTTCGCACTTCTGGCCAGCCTTCTCGAAGGCCTGAGCCATCTTGACTTCGAACTGTGCGTCGTCGGAGGCGCGCATGCTCACCTGGTAGGAGTTAGCGGAAGTACCGCCCAGCGTGCGGACCTTCGCACCGGAGATACCGGCAGAAGAGAGAGCACTGCTCAGATCCTTCTCGTGCTTGGCATCATCCTGATACTGGATGGTGTAGACCTGACCACCAGTGAAGTCGATGCTGAAGTCGAAGCCCTTCACAGCGATGAAGGCGATGCTTGCGATAATAAGGATCGTCGAAACGAGGCCGAAGCGGCGACGGTTCGGGATAATCTGGAGGTTCGCTTCGTTGATAGCCTTGAAACCGTTACCGATAGAAAGCGTCGTGGCGTCACGCTTGGCGAGCTTCCAGTCGAGGATGGCGCGGGTAAGCGTAATGGCGCAGAAGAGGGAGGTCAGGATACCGATGGTAAGCGTAAGACCGAAACCCTTCACGGAACCAGTACCAATCTTGTAAAGGATAAGACCCGTAAGCACAGTCGTCAAGTTGGAGTCCAAGATGGCGCTGAAGGCGCGTTCGTAACCCTTGGCCACGGCGGCGCGGGCGGTCAGGCCGTTCTTGAGTTCTTCACGGATACGTTCGTAAATAATCACGTTCGCGTCGAGAGACATACCCACCACGAGGATGAAGCCCGCGATACCGGGGAGCGTGAGGGTCGCATTGAACACGGACATCACGGCGGCGGTCACGAGAGTGTTGATGACCATACCGAAGCTAGCGATAAGACCACCGAGGCGGTAGTAGGCAACCATGAACACCAAGCAGAGGATAAGACCGACGGCACCGGAACCGAAGCCCTGGACGATGTTTTCTTCACCGAGGGTGGCACCGACGCTGCGGCTTTCGATAATCTTCATCGGGGCCTTGAGGGCACCGGCGCGGAGCACGACAGCGAGGCGGTTGGCTTCGGCCATGTCGTCGAGGCCAGTAATCTGGGCTTCGCCGTTCGGGATACGGTCACGGATCACCGGAGCCGAAATCACCTGGTTGTCAAGTACGATAGCCATCTGCTTGCCGACGTTCGCGGCAGTCACAGCGGAGAACTTCTTAGGACCGATACCTGCAAAACGGAGGCTCACAGCCACTTCACCGGCGTTGGTACCATCACCCACGCGGTACGGACGGGCGTCGGAAATATCGTCACCGCCCATCTCGGCGCGGCGCTTGAGCAAATAGAGGCGCTTGGCCTTGATCTTGGAATCGCGCTGCACCGGTTCGAGGCCGCTACCGAAAGCGAAGGCCACATCACGCGGAATCAGCTTCTGCACGCCTTCGGTCTCGAGGAGCTTCTTCACCTTCTCGATGTTTTCTTCGGCGATGAAACCACCATTGCCGAAGCTCAGGTAGTAGGCAGAGAGAGCCATACCGACTTCGCCAGCCGGAGCGTTGTCCGCAGCGGCTTCCTTGGCGGAATCTTCCGTAGCAGGCTTTTCTTCGGCCTTGGCACCGGCACCGGCGAGAAGTTCTTCGTCGGAGAGGTCGGACTTGGCAGCGACAGCGCTATCCGCAGGCTTGGCGGCGGAATCGGCGGCCACGGTAGAATCAGTGGCAGCAGCGGAATCCGCACCGACGATGTCGGTCGTCTGGCGGGTCAAGTACTGGTCAATAAGGCCGATGACCTGGGTAAACTTATCGGATTCAGCCAAAATCTTGAATTCGAGTTTTGCGGTAGAACCCACGAGGGCCTTTGCGGTAGAGTCATCCACGCCCGCCAGTTCAACCAAGATTCGGTCGTCGCCGCTCGGGGAAATCTGCGGTTCAGAAAGACCGTACTGGTCAACGCGGTTACGGATGATTTCGAGCGACTGGGCCTGAATATCCTTGATGTCTTCGCCGTCCTTGAGGCCAGACTGGTCAATCTGCAGCGTGATGCTGGTACCGCCGGCAAGGTCCAAACCGAAATTGATGGACTTGGCGCCCAGCTTCGGATTTTCCTTGAGGAACGTCTTCTTGGCATCACCCTTCTTGGAGTGAACCTGGATAGAGGGCCAAACAGTATAGGCCGAGAGAACGATGACGAGGAGAATGATAAATTCTCGCATGCCGAATTTTTTGTTGTTCATTTGCAATCCCTTAATAAGGCATTAATACGCGTTAGTTGCGGGTCAAAGATAGAAAAATAGCAGAAAGATTAAAGACGACAGTCGGGAGAATGCGGCAAAACGAGTCTCCAAATCTCGATAATTTCACAAAATTTCGGTATTAGCCCGCCTCTTTCCGTTCTGAACAGGCAGCATCAGATTACGGATCAGCGGATTTCAAAGGTCGGCTGCTTTCCCGCTAGCGATACTGCGAGCGTCATCTTCTTTTTGCCGAGGGTACGCACGACGGTAAAACCGTCGCCATCGCAGGCAATTTCCATCTTGCCGTCGCGAAGGACGGGGTTATCCTGGCGCATCCGGGTAAGTTTTTTCACCAGCGCGTACACCGGCGCTTCCTGCATTTCAGACAACTTATCCCAAGGGATACTCCGGCGGTTGTCGGGGTCCTTGCCCCCATGCATCCCGAGTTCCTCGCCATAGTAGATGCAGGGCGCCCCCGGCATAAAGAACAGCAGCGTAAGCGCAAGCTTGATGCGTTCCCAACTGGTGCAGGGCTGTGACATCAGGCGCGTGGTATCGTGACTTCCGAGCAGGTTCATGGGCATGTCACCGCGACCTTCAGGGAAAGCTCCACAGAGCCGCTTGCAGAATTCCTCCGTCGAAATCGGTTTTTCGTCAAAAAGGTACTGCATCACCGCCTTGCGGAAAACGTAATTCATCACACCGTCAAACTGGTCACCTTGTAGCCAGCGTTCCGGGGCATCCCAGATTTCGCCGACGATATAGGCGTCCTTGTTAATGGCCTTCACGCGGCGGCGGAATTCCTGCCAAAAACTATCGTCGTCGATTTCGTTGGGCACGTCGAGGCGCCAGCCATCAATACCGCGCTTGGTCCAGTATTCGGCAACGGAGAAAAGGTATTCGCGCACGTCGGGACAATTCGTATTGAACTTCGGGAGCGCCGGGTAGTTCCACCAACATTCGTAATTGGGCTTGCCCGAGTAGGCGTGTATTGGCCAGGAATGCACATGGAACCAGTCCCTGTACGGGGAATCTTCACCGAGTTCCATAAGGCTGTTGAACTGGAAGAACCCTCGCGAACAGTGATTGAACACGCCGTCCAGAATGATGCGCATCCCGAGCTTGTGCACTTTTTTCACGAGGCGGTCAAAGTCCTCCAAAGTGCCGAGCACCGGGTCAATTTCGAAGTAGTCCACCGTATGGTAGCGGTGGTTGGAATTGCTCTTGAAAATCGGGCACAGGTAAAGCGCAGTCACACCGAGCCCCTTGACGTAATCAAGTTTATCTTCAATGCCCGCGAGATTCCCGCCGAACATGTTCGAACGAGTGGGTTTGCTATCCCAATCAACAAACTTGCCTACGGCATTATACTTCGGACTGCGGCAGAACCGGTCCGGAAAGATTTGGTAGAAAATAGCGTCTTTGACCCAGGCAGGAGAATACATAGTAGCTACGAGGTTCGAGGTATGAGGTCGGGGCTTCGCCCCTTTGAGGTATATGGTGCGAGTTTGGTTGCATCCGGCTCCCTTGAGGTCTTTCGCCCAGAGCGAAGCGACCTCAAAGCGAGTTTACGAGCGACCTCATCGCTCACAGCCTCTAAATTTTCCACATCGCACGGCGCTTGCGTTCATCGACCAACTTCCTGATTTCGGAAGAAAGCGAGGTGAGCTTGAGCAGTTCATCCACAAGGCAGGGCAGCTGGTAAGTCCAGTTGTTGCCACCGACCGTTCCGGGCACGTTGATGCGCTCGTTTTCGGGGTTGCCGGCAGAAAGCGTCGACGACAGCGCGAAATAGTCCTGGATAGGCAGGATGCAGAACAAACTGTTCGTGGAGAACACGTGCGTGAGGAGGTTGCGGACCACGGGCGGAGTGAGCTCGTCCGGGGCGGAGCCCATCTGGTGCGCATGGGACCAGTACAGGTTCTTGTCAAAATCCGGTTCCTTCCACAGGCCGCGAAGCGTCGAGGTGTCGTGGCAGCTCGTCGTGCAAACGGAAAGGCGCGGGTATTCCTCCATGTCGTAATACGGGGAATATTGCACGTTCCAGTTGCGAGCCCAGCGTTCGATGCGCAGGGACAGGATGTTGAGCTTGTTCAAAACCGTCGGGACGCACGGAGGCACGGCACCGAGGTCCTCGGCGCACACGAGCATGTCCGTCTCGTTGGCAAGCACGGAAAGGAGCTTCATGGCGTTCTGTTCCCAGAGCGAATTCTGCGCCTGCTCGTTCGCATGGATAATGTCGTGCAGCTTGTCCTGCTCGTTCTGGGGCAGCGTGTAGAGCACCGGCTGGTTGTACCAGTACCAATACGGGTAGAACACGTCGTCGCTGCCGGTGGGGATGAACACGCGGTTCCAGTAGACGCGCAGCATGGCGTCCTTGACGGCCTGCGGTTCCTCCATCGCAAGAATCTGCTTTTCGGAAGAATAGTTGTCGCACAGGATAAAGCGGTCCGTAGTGCCCGGCAGATTTTCAAAGCACTTCGCCACAAGGCGTTCCGTGTCATCGCCCAGGAATCCGCGGAGTTGGTCGACGGAATAGTTCGGGTTGCGCAGGTATTCCAGAGACTGCCTGCAGAAACCAGCAGCATGCAGCACATCCCAGGTCAGCGGAACAGACGGTTCGAAATGACCGAGGATTCCCGTGACTTCCTTCTCCGGAATCGTCCAGATGCGGAAGAATCCGAGCACGTGGTCAATGCGGTACGCATGGTAGAACTTGCTCGCCTGCGCCAGGCGCTTGCGCCACCAGGAGAAGTCATCCTTCTCGATGACGTCCCAGCGGTACGTGGGGAAGCCCCAGTTCTGGCCGGCATAGCTGAACATGTCAGGAGGTGCGCCCGCCCTGTCGGCCAGCGAGAAATACTTACGGTCGGCCCACACGTCGGCGCTGTCCTCGTTGATGAGGATGGGAATGTCGCCCTTGATGTGCAGACCCATCTGCGAAACTTCGCTCACGGCCGTGCAGAACTGCATCTCGGCGACATACTGCATCCAGGCGTGGTACAGGCAATCCTTGCGGAACTTTGTCCAGAGCTTGCCCACCTGCTCGGCATCCGGGTCGCGGTAGTCGCTCCAGTCCTTCCAACTGGCCTCGTTGTTCTGCTGTTTGAGCGTACAGTAAACGCAGTAGGGCTTGGCCCAGTCATTACGCTCGATCCAGGTCGTGAGCGCCTTGTCGCGCTTGATCTGGTCGTAGGCGTTATCGAAAATCTTGCGGAGAATGGCGCGCTTCCAGGTAGCCACGCGGTAATACTCTACGCGGTCGGATTTCTCGAAGGATTCTTTCGCCTCGTTGATTTCGTTCTCGAAGGCGGACGAGCCGGCAACCGACTGGATGTTGATGAACGCGGGATTCAGCGCGAACGCACTCCGTGCGCTATAAGGGCTCGATTCGGAGCCAGTGTCGTTCACCGGCAGCAACTGGATGATATCGAAGTTGCAGAGGGAGGCCCAACGGGCCAGGGGAATCAGGTCAAGGAAGTCGCCGATGCCGATGCTCGCATGGCTGCGCAAGCTGAACAGCGGGACGGCCACGCCCGACTGGAAGGAGGAAATATCACCATATCTCATATTGCAAAATATAAATAGACAATAGATGAACTGCGTATGACGAAAGAGATTTATAAGGAAGAAAGGGCGCCGGAGGCTAATGGACTGCAGATTTTTCGCCTCATTTTCTCCCATTTTTTGCAATTTTCACAAAAAATCCCCTATATTTATAAATTGAGATAATATGAGCTGGGAATGCAAATATTTACGCGAAACCTTCTGCGATAAGCGAAAGAAGGAATGTTGCCCCGGGGATGCAGGCTGCGTCCTGTACGGGAAATTCGTGTTTCCCCTGCGAGAATCCACAGAGAAAAAAGCTCCCAAAAAGGCCGCTAAAAAGAGTCTTTCCTCAAAAAACGCCAAAAACCGCGATTAACGACGCGATAGAACCACTGACAGAAAATGTCCAGTCAGAAAGCAAGTCCGCTACTAGAGCGGGTTCTTGCGGGGGCGGCCGCGACCGCGTTTCGCGGCAGGAGCCGGCTCTGCCTTCTTTTCGGGAACGGCCTGGGCCTTGAACGTGAAGCCCATCTTGCCGCAGAAGGACGACTTGAGCACGCGTCCGGACACCGGGCGCGGCGGCACCGCCGGCTTCTGGGAGGCCTTGCTTTCCGCCGGAACGGCGGAAATAGGCCTCTTCGCGGCCGGAACGGGCTTTTCGGTGAAAGAAGCGGGCTTCCCGCCTTGTACAAAGTCGCGAATCTTGGGCATCGGGAGCGATGCAGCCATCGAAATCGGCCTATTTGCCCTCTTTTCGCCATATTCCGAGGCGATTTTCCTCATTTTGGCGGCTTCGGCGTTCAATTTACGCAGAATACGTTCCTTTTTCGATGGGCGGGCCCGATAAGACCTTTCTCCCCCGGATTCGGAGTTCTTGATAATATCTTCATCGGACAAACCCCGCAATTCCAAGGGGACTTCTACAATAGGCAAATCGGCCACAACATTAGATTTCATAAGCATTTAGGCGAGTTTTTAGAGAAAAAATCAAGTTGTCAAGAGTGTTTTTTGACTTTTTTTTGTCACGTTTCTGTCAAAAGATAAAAAAAATTAAAAAAACTTTTTGTCAAGGCCTAGAAAATAAATTGTTTCTGGACTATTTTTGTAATAATGCTTCGCTTTACACAAGAAATATTACTCGCGCTCCGCGCAATCGCAAACGAAGAAGAGTCGCACGAGATGTCTAAAAAAGCTCGTGAGCAGTTCGACTTTCTCGGGGTCAAGCTCGTCCCCCGCCGTGAAGTCACCTACCCCATCTTCGACAGGAACCCGCCAAAGGACGACGCCGAGCTGGTCAGCCGGATTGAGGACATGTGGGCACAGCCGTACAGGGAAATCCAGTACGCCGCCTGCGACTACCTGTTCAGGCACCGCCACATGCTGGGCGGCCAACACCTGGTATTCTTGAAAAAGCTTATCAAGACGCGCGCCTGGCACGACACGGTCGACACGCTCGCCGCCTGTATTTTGGGCGACCTCGTCTGGAGGCTCCCGGTGCTCCGCACCAAGATTGCTTCCTGGATTCGCGACCCCAACATCTGGATTCGCCGAAGCGTCATCATTTTCCAGATCCAGTACAAGGACCACACGGATTGGCCGCTTCTGCGCCAGTTCTGCCTCTCCTGTGCCAAGGACGACGATTACTACATCCGTAACGGCATCCGCAGGGCATTGTCCGAATATGCAAGAATCAACCCCATCGAGGTCCGCCGATTCGTGCAAGACAACACCTTCGCCGAGCAGACGACCCAGGAAATCCTTCGCTGGATTTAGTATTAAAGCAAAACTTTTTAAGGTAGCCTCCGGGCTACCTTTTTTTGTGGTCCGGCACGGAACTTGCGGCCTTCGCATGAAAAAACAACGTCATCAAAAAAAATAACGCAATATATCCCTAAAATCCTTATGACAAAAAAAGAGACTCCCTCGTTTAAGAGGAAGTCTCCAAGAGGCAACGATCAGACTCGAACTGATGAATAAGGCTTTTGCAGAGCCGCCCCTTACCAACTTGGGTACGTCGCCAAAGATGCGGGTAATATAGGTAAAAATCGGCAAATTTCCAAGGGTCAGCCCTCAAAAAAAACGAAAAAACAAAGCTATCTTTGACCACGATGAGCAAAATCCCGTTAAAAACAAAGTTTTTTGCCAAATTAGGAGCCCTCTGGATGCGCAGCCTGCGCATTCGTCTGCACACCCCGGAAGATTTCCGCCCTGGCGTGCTCGGACTGTGGCACCGGGACCTGCTCGCGAGCTGCGCCGCCTTCAAGGACAAGGGAGTTCACATCCTCGTCTCCAAGTCCGGCGACGGGGAAATTCTCGCCCTCGCAACAACATCACTCGGCTTCGAAGTCACCCGAGGTTCCGATACCGACGGCCCGTTGAATGTCCGGCACATCCTCCGCAGCCTGCGTTCAGGAAGGTTCGCCGGGATGGCTCTCGACGGTCCCCGCGGTCCGGCACTCGAAGTCAAACCGGGTTCCCGGTGGCTCGCCGAAAGCAGCGGCACCCCCCTCTGGCACATCGTACCGCACTACGGGGCACACTTCACGCTCAACACTTGGGATAAGTTCATCGTGCCGCTCCCGCTGTCATCAATTGACGTCGAAATTAAGTATCTTTAGGGCAAGCCCAACAATTTGATTTATGGTTCCAAAGAAAGGAAGAAATCCGTGATCGCATTACCTCCGAAATTCGTAGCATTCGACCTCGAAACCACTGGCCTCAGCAACGTAAAGGACGAAATCATTGAAATTGGTGCGGTAAAGTTTACCGTCGAGACTCGTGATGGCAAAGTCGTCCCCAAGATGATTTCGGAATTCGAGACGTTCGTCAAGCCGAACATGCTCATTCCCGCCGAAGCCTCTAGCGTCAACCACATCACCGACAAGATGGTCGAAGACGCACCCCCGGTAGGCGAATGCCTCAAGAAATTCACCGCATTCTGCGGCCAGGGCACCATCCTGCTCGCACACAACGCAAACTTCGATGCAAGTTTCCTCCGCGAAGCCTATGCCAAGAACCCCCAGCTCGTCCCCGGCAACCCGGTCGTCGACAGCCTCGCCATCAGCAAGACCATCCTGCCCGAGCTCCCGAACCACAAGCTCGGCTACATGGCCGGCCTGTTCATGAAGCGTGGCGAAATCTCGATGAAAATCGACTCCGAAAAGATGCACCGCGCGGTCTACGACTGCGAAATGCTCATGGAAGTGTTCGTCGCCCTGCTGCGCAGGAGACTCAAGGAAAAGGACTGGGAACTCGGCAGCATCATGCAGAGCATGGCCAAGTACAAAGGCGTGCCGCAGTTTATTAAAAAGTGATTAGAGCGATGAGCTATGAGCTATCAGCAATGAGCCTCACCGCTCACTGCTCACCGCTCATTGCTCATCGCTGAAGGCTCATTGCTCACGGCTCACAAGATACACAAAACACCGCCAAGGGCTGCCTTGGCGGTTAAATTTCGTTCCGAAACGGGAATTAGATTCCGAGTTCCTGGGCGACGGCCTGGATGCCGAGCTTGCTGATGGTGCGGAGACCGGCAGCGCTCACGCGGAGGGTGACCCAGCGATCTTCTTCAGGAATGTAGAAACGCTTCTTCTGGAGGTTCGGAAGCTGCTTCATCAACTTCTTACGGTTAGAGTGGGAAACCATGTTGCCCACGAGGCCGGCTTTTCCGGTAACTTCACAAATACGGCTCATAATTAAACTCCGTTGTTTTTTACGGACACCAATTTTAGTTAAAAGTTTCGAAACTGTCAACCATTTTCATTGCAATTTCAATTTTGCAGTTCTTTCGGGAGGTTAAATTTGGTCGATTCCACCAATTTTACGAAATTTTCGATAGTTATCGGTCCAAAACGGTCCTTGAGCCACTGAACGACCTCCTGGACCAGGATTTCGGGCGCACTGGCGCCGCTGGACAGCCCGACAGTGTCGATTTGATCGAACCAGGCCGGGTCGAGGTCGTCCACCCCGGCAATCAGGTGGCTCGGAATGCCCTGTTCGAGCCCAAGTTCCATCAAACGGGAAGAATTCGACGAGTTTTTCGCCCCGACGACCAGCAAAAGGTCGATTTTCTTGCAGAGGTCGAGGACCGCAGACTGACGATTGCCCGTCGCATAGCACAAGTCGCCCGCATCAGGACCAACAATATTGGGGAAACGGGACTTGAGCGCAGCAATAATCTTGCGCGTCTCGGCTACCGAAAGCGTGGTCTGCGTGATATAGGCCAGTTCCTTGCCTTCGGGGATGACCAGGTTTTCCACATCCTGCTCGTTGCGGAGGAGCGTAATGGAACCTTCGGGAAGTTGCCCCAGGGTGCCTTCCACCTCGGCATGGCCCGCATGCCCGATAAGGATAATGTGGCGGCCAGCGGTGTAGTGGCGCTTTGCGCTATAGTGTACGCGGAGCACCAGCGGGCAGCTCGCGTCCAGCACGTGCAAGTGCCTTTTCTCGGCATCGGCATAAATGTGTTCGGCCACGCCGTGAGCCGAAAAGATGACCACGGAACCTTCCGGGACTTCGTCGACCTCGTCGACAAAGACGACACCCTTGCTCTTGAGGGAATCGACGACGAACTGGTTGTGCACAATCTCGTGGCGCACGTAGATAGGCGCACCAAATTTTTCGAGGGCTTTTTCGACCACATGTATAGCACGGTCCACGCCGGCACAGAATCCGCGGGGCGTAGCAAGGACTAGTTTTTTCATCAGAGCAATTCCTTCAGGTAATCCAAAAGCTGATTGTAGGAATCCATAATTTTAGCTTGTTCGTGAGCCAGGAATGTGCGCACCAGCCGCACGTCAGGCAGGGGGCGCTTCGAATAGCCGGCGGTCGACTTCAACTGCGTAACGACGCCCGCGCGGACAAGCGACTCGACACATTCCTTCTTGCCCGAAGCATACGGGCCGATACAGGTGGCCACCCCCATCTGGAGCGGTTCCCAGAAATCGTGCACACCGAGATTCCTGCAGAACGAGCCACCAATGACGCAAGTGCGAGACGTCGCAAAGACTTCCGTGGTGCGTCCATACTGGCCCACCACCGACACAGAACCCTTCTGCACCAGCGGCCAGTCCAACACCATGAGTTCCAGGTCGTGCAACGCCTTGCGGAAGGCGTCCAGTTCGGAAAGGTGGCGCGGGACAAGCACGACGGCTTCCTGGCGCTTGATCGAAGACACCAGCATGCGGGAAAGGCTCGCCCATTCCGCCATGTGCATCGAAATGAATGCCGTATCCACGGTCGGTTTTTCGGGAGGCGCGATTTCGGCACCAGAGCGGGCCCAAGGCAAAAGTTTCCAGTCGCCCCCGATCATCATCTTCGAGATGTTGCCTCTCGCGGCGACATTCAGGAAGCGAGCGAGGTCGGCGCCAGTCTGCATACAGGCAAAGCCAATGGCAGACATATCTACGCCCGGAAGCGAAGAGCGGTACCGTCCGGAAACGAGCGCCACGGGAGAAAGTCCATTACGACGGCGCATCGCCGAAAGGTAGCCCGGCCACAGTTCGTTTTCTCCGAGGATGAGCGCAATCGGTCGAACACTCTGGATAAAAGTTTTCATCGCGCTCGGCGTATCGACCGGGGCAATAGCGGATTCCACGTTAGGCGCCGATTCCTTGAGGAAGGTGAGGATTTCCGCCTTCTGCGTCGTGAGCAAAATCTTGGGGCAGCCGGGCAAATCCTGCTGCAAGAAGGTCGCGAGGTTCAGGAGCATCTTGCATTCCCCGAGACTCGCCCCGTGCATCCACAGGAACGGACCCTCGGGCCACGGCCCGTAAAGACGTTCCTTCATATGGAACGTCTGTTCGACAACCGGCACCTTCGCCGCCGCCTGGGCGACAGAACCTAATGCCACTCGCGCTAAATCCAGAACTTTAAGCATACCACAAGAAAATTAACAAACACGAGCCACGCCCACGTGGAGGCATCGGCCGCAAAGGCCTTCCAACGGGTGCGTTTTGCCAGTTTCGCCTTCCATCCACCGCCCACAAGGCTTCTCAAACTAGGGAAAAATGGGGGCGTTTCCTTCGCCCAGGCTTGCCAAGCATCCCCGAAACGCCCTTCCAAAAAACGATCCTCCGCGCGGGAAAGCGCCACCTCGAAAAGGACAACGGCCAGCACGAAAGGGAGGGCCAACAGAGAAATCCCGAACTGGAGCAGCACCAGCCCGCAGGCAAAAACCGTATTCGACACGTAAAGCGGGTGCCTGATATAGGCGTAAGGGCCGCTAGTCACAAGGGATTCGGCATCATGCACGCTCCCGCGGGTATGTTCCCCGATATAGCGACGCGCCCACACACGAAGCACAAGGCCCAAAGCGTTACACAAGAGGCAAAGCACGATGGCGGCAAGCCCAAAAGCCGAACCGAACGGGTCAGCAGGCCGAACATCCAGAGCAAACGGGAGCAGCAGCATGGCAAGCGCCATGACGGCAAGGATGTACCCGCGATACCGGTAGATGAACGGGCTAACCTTCGGCAACGCCACCTCCCACCAGGGCTTCCATGTCGACAACGCGGAAGCGCCCTTCGACGGAGGCTCCCAGGCTATCGTGACTCACGACGATCGTCCACTTGTGAAGCGCAGCCGCCGCATCCAGGAACGCCCCCAAAAGCGGTTCCCTGTCGGCAAGGGCGATGGAGGCGAAAGGCTCGTCCAGAAGCACCGTACTCGAATCAGAAGCAAGCGCCCACAGCAAGGCGACGCGGGCTCGCTGGCCCCCGGAAAGGCTTTCCCTGGGCACGAGTTTTTCGGTCCCGGAGGCTTGAATAAACTTGTCGATGGTGCCGGATTTCCGCTTGAGAAGCTCTTGCAAAATAAACCTTGGCGGGAGTTCCAGGTCTTGCGCGACAAAGAACACGTCCCGAGGCATCTTGGCTTCCCCTTGCCATTCTTCCAGGCCCGCCGCAAGGCGCAAGAGCGTCGACTTGCCCACCCCGTTGCGGCCACGCAGCAGCACCGGCTTGGAGCGGTCCCACAAAAAAGAAATCCCACGGAACAGGGCGGCATCGCTCCCCTCGTACTGGAAGCGCCCGTCATCCACATGCAGGCCGTCGTCGCGATTGCCCCCGCACGGCTTGCGCTTGGGGAGATTGCCGAAGCGAACAAGAACGTTGTACGCAGTGGCCGAGGCACGCATCTGGGGCACCACCCTGGCGCATTCCTTGACCGGCTTATAGCAAAGCAGCACGGCCGAGCAGAACAACACGAGCCCCGTACCGTCCATCCAGCCCGAAGAAATCAGCTTGGCACAGAACGCCAGGACCACCACCATGGCAAGCACCGAGACCGTCTCCGCCGTGAGCGAAAGCGCCCCCTTGCGGACAGAAGTCGAGAGCCCGCGTTCCCGCAGCGAGCGCACCGACTGCATGAGGCCCCCAGAAACATGGTTCCGTTCGTAACGAGAACTCCACCGGCGGAACAACTTGCGGGCAAGGCCCAAATCCTGGCGGAACACGGCTCGTGCCTCCAAAAGAGATTCTTCTTCAGGACCCATCCGGTGAATCTTGCGCTGCATCCAGCCAATCAGCGGCACGACCACCACGAAAAGGAACAAAGTAAGCGGCCACGAGATGTAAAAAAGCACCGGCAAAAAGACGACAAGCTGCAACACCGCCTGCACCGCCTGAAAGCACACCGAACTGTTGGACTGCAACACCTGGGTCGATTCGTAGGCCGCCTCAACAGCACGTTCCCCCTCCGGACCATGAAAATTCGAGGGGGCAAGGTTCCTCAGCGTGCGCAGGAACCACCCCATGACGAGCGCCCCCACGCCATAGGCCCACTTTTCGGAAATGCGGACCTTCCAGAGCATGAACACGAAGCGCAAAACGGTCAAAAGGAGCATCAGGGCAATCCATTCCGTAAGCCCGACAACCGGCTCGCCCGACAGAATCCGCATGAAGGCACGGATTCCCCAAAGCAGGGCCGCATCCGACGCACTCGCCAAAAGAGCAACGGGAATAAACCGGAACAGGCCGCCGAAAATGGATTTTTTGAGCCGCTTTTGCAATATCACGATAAAAAATTAAAAAAAAACACTGGGGGGCCTTGACTAAAATGCATATTTTCCTATATTTGGCCCTACGCAAGACGCCCCTATCGTCTAGTGGCCTAGGACTCGGGATTTTCATTCCCGCAACAGCGGTTCAAACCCGCTTGGGGGTATAAAAAAGAACCTACCGAAAGGTGGGTTCTTTTTTTTGTGCCTTTTTCACCCCAGAGAAAAGGGCGATACACCATTATCGCCAAGCCATAGTCCCAATACGTACAAATGTTCGCTTTAAGGCGATTCTGTATATATTTATGGCATGACAAGCCTTGGTTATTCAGCGCAGATATATATATGGTAAAAATACTGCTGTACATATTGTGTATTTTATTTTTATTGACGGCTTGTACGGGTGAGCAAATACGGTTTTTAGATAGATCTCTTGGCTTCTTCAAAGTTATGAGGGTCTACCCGATTGATTTATCCAATACGGAAAAGCATGTGTTCCATATAAGGGAACATGATGGGAGAAGATCCGTTAAAATAAATTTGTGCTTTGACTCCATTCCAGATGCGGGGAATTTGCGTGCTGTTAAAGGATTGAGGATTAAAACTCGGATTTCCATGAATGGCTTTTCTCACGAGAGGGTGACGGACAATGTGGAATGGGGGGGGAACTTCTAGCTGTTGGTTCTATAATGATAGTTATGGATTGAAACTTCATTCAACAGGCTTGCCTGCCGATATAGATTTTGACAATCCTTTGGCCATTGAATTTCAGATAATGGAAAGCGATAGCGTTAAATGGACTTTTTATGGTAATTCGTTCAAATTGGATGAATGGGGTAGGGCTCCGCCATTTGTTGAAATTCTCGTTGTTAATGGCGATTCCGTTGCTCTACGCAAGTTTGTAAACCCGCGTCTTGTCGTCGTGACCGGCGAATGATTTTTGATACATAAAAAATAGCTAGATGCAAGCCTCTTAATGGGGGGGGGAACTCCATTATAAGCGTACGCTTCCGGAGCCGAGTTTTACTTCAACTTAACAATTTCTTCAAGGCTTACTAGATGGATATTGCGGTTCTTGCGAACTTCCTCGCCAAGTTTCTCCGCAAAGCCAAATTCGGAAAAAAGGTAATAGTAAAAATCAGCGTTTTCTTTTTGCGGAGAAAGCTTTACCGCCGTATCAAGAAAATCACCGTAAGTAAACGGCTTGCCCTTGAACTTACATTCTCCTACAAGATACTTTTTCTTATCTGCGGATATCGCAAGCAAGTCAATTTCCGTTTCTCGAACATCCGCTTCATCGCCTCGGCGTACAGTAGTTTTACCCCACCAGCGTCCCATCCGCTTATAACGAAACGGCAGTAACCCTGCCTTCTGTTTTTCTTGGACGTATTCACGGCAAACATCCTCAAAAGAAAAAGATGCGAATTCATGCAAAGAGGGCTTAACTACATGTTCGAAAACGCCGTCAACATCGCCACTTTCCAAATCGGAATAGCTGGTAAACACGTATGCATACCAGAAGCGAAAAAAGTTGTCCGTCAGGCGGTAAAGTCCACGATTCCGGTTCCCAGCTTCCTTTATACCGTCATCGACAGAAAATTCACGTTTCACGATGGAAAGTTCGATCAAGTTTTTTAGATAAACGCTCGTCTTCGAGGTGTCGTCTATAAGCGATTTTTTGCTGATATCATTCAGCTTGGTCGCCCCAAGTGCAATGGCTTCAATAATGGAATTGTAGAGAATCGTTTCACGCAGTTCCTGCCGAAGCAGGAATTCCACCTCGCTATAAAGTGCACATCCCTTGGTAAGAATATTTCGCTTGATGTTTTCTTCAAGGGACAAACCGGGATTGAATTGGCGCAGGTAATGCGGAATTCCACCAAGTATAGAATAGGCTATAATCTTATCGCGAGCGGAATATTTCGGGAAAAAACGCGTTGCATCGTAAAATCCCATAGGCTCCATCTTGAAAATTCCCGTAGCACGTCCATAAAGCGGATTTTTCTCGGCAAGCAGTTCCTTTTCAATAAAACTCATAGAGCTGCCGCACAAGACTATCATGACGTTGTCGTCCTTCAGGCGTTCATCCCAAAGGGCTTGTAAGACGGACGGAACACTGCTGTTGTACTTGCACATGTAAGGGAATTCATCAATAACCAGTAGCTTTTTCCGCTTGCCGTATGGCAATTCCGAAATAGAACCAAGCGCCCCTTCCCAGTCATCAAATTCAGAGATATATTTCGCCGCTGGGATCTTTTCTTGCAACATCTTCGAAGAAAAACTGCGTAGCTGCAACTTATCGGACACTTCTCGGCATGAGTAGAACACATGCGGTTTGCCTTTGCAAAATTCATGAAGAGTCTCCGTTTTGCCCACGCGCCTGCGCCCGTAAAGCACGACAAGCTGACCTCCCTTGCTTGCGTACCGTTCTTCGAGAAACTGCAATTCCTGTTTTCTGCCAATGAACATATTCTACCCTGTGCCCTTTTTTATTTACCAAATCACGATTTAGCAAATCACGATTTGGTAATTATTATACATTATTTTTAACAAAAAAGCAAAAGATTTTTCTTCTTTTTGCATAAACAGCTTTTTAACGAAGAATGGGATGGACTGCGCTTCACTTCGTTCCGCAGACGTCTGTCGAACCCTCTTCGAGGGTTCGGAGTATCCCTTATGAAACAAAAAGTGGGGCCTTGCGGCTCTCAGGAGAGAGAGGGATAAGACAACAATTTCACTTCGTTCTTTAGTCTTCCCTCTCTCAGGAGAGAGAGGGATGGACTGCGCGGTCATTTCATTCCCGCGCAGCCCTTCGGGTTCTGGCCTTCGGCCAAAATCTCAGACGTCTGCGCTTCACTTCGTTCCGCAGACGTCTGTCGAACCCTCTTCGAGGGTTCGGAGTATCCCTTATGAAAAAATATGGAGCCCACAAGGGGCTCCATATTTTTTCAGGAGAGAGAGGGATTCGAACCCTCGGTCCTGTGACAGACTCCGGATTTCGAGACCGGCCCAATCGACCACTCTGGCATCTCTCCGAGGTTCGCACAATGTAGAAAAAAAACATCCCTTTGTCTATCCCCCTAACAAAAACCCTTTGATTCCGTTTTTTTATTTCTACATTTGGCCTCAAATCCAATAAAATCGGATCCAAAAAGACTTCAGGTTTATAAGCGCGAGTGCGCTTCGGGGCTTTTCTAGGTTCATTTTCCCGAAACTTTCAGGAATTTTCGAACCTTTTGATAGTGCGGCATGGGCCGCAGATGAAGTTTACGGGTCCTGAAGGTGCATTATGACGACGAATACCGAAGAACGTATTCCTGAAGAATCTATTGACCCCAAATCCAAAATCGCTCGCGAGGCCAACGCATTTCTAGACGCGATTGCCGGCGGTGCCGACGAGGACGAGGCTGACGAAGCCGCTTTTCTCGCGCTGAACCCGAACGGAGTCGTCGTGGACGAAGAAGGCGACGTGCTCAAGAAGGGGGCAAAATCCGCCATCGAAGTCGGCGAAAAGGTCGAATTCGAGGAAGGCGAGGTCGAACAGCCCGAAGAAGACGACAGCGACGAAGACTACGCAGAATCCAAGAAGGACTGCGCCGAGCAGCCTGTAGAACAGGAGATGCCCGGCCAAGCCGGGCATGACAATGTGGCCGCAGAGCAAGACAATGCAACAGCCGAGCCTGAAAACACGGCTACAGAAGAACCCATAAACGAAGAACCGGCTGAAGAATCCGATAACGATTCTGACGACGATTTGGGCGACGAAGCCCTCGTGACCTTCGAAGACCTCGGACTTGCAGACGAAGTTCTTGAAGCCATCAAGGCCCTGAACTACGAGACGCCCTCCCCCATCCAGGCGAAGGCAATCCCGGCACTTTTGCAGGGGGCAAACCTGCTCGGTACGGCACAGACCGGCACCGGAAAGACCGCCGCATTCTCGCTTCCCCTCCTCTCGAGGCTCAGTTTCAACGGGCACGAGACCTCGATGCTTGTGCTCACCCCGACCCGCGAACTCGCCATCCAGGTGGCCGAAGCGATCCAGCAGTACGCAGTCAAGATGCCGAAGGTCCACGTGGTCCCCGTCTACGGTGGGCAAGACATCGCCGTGCAGCTCCGCGCCCTCAAGCGCCAGGCAAACATCGTGGTCGCCACCCCGGGCCGCCTCATTGACCATATCAAGCGCGGTTCCATCGTGCTTTCGGGCGTGAAGGCCATCGTGCTCGACGAAGCCGACGAAATGCTCGACATGGGATTCATGGAAGACGTGGAGACCATTCTCAAGGAAATCCCCAACGACGCCCAGCGCGCGCTCTTCAGCGCCACCATGCCCAAGGAAGTCAAGAAGATTATCGACCAGCACCTGGGCGAATACGAAGAAGCCCGCATCGAAGGCAAGACGACCACCGTCGAGAACATCCGCCAGCGTTACCTGCTGGTGAAAAACGAGCACAAGCTCGAAGCGCTCGCCCGCGTGCTCGAAGGCGAAGACTTTGACGGCGTGCTGATTTTTGTGCGCACCAAGCAGAACACCACCGAACTTGCCGAAAAGCTCGAAAGCCGCGGTTTCAACGTGGCTCCGCTGAATGGCGACCTCGCCCAGTCCATGCGCGAACGCACCATCAACCGCCTCAAGATGGGCAAACTCGATATTGTCGTCGCGACCGACGTGGCCGCCCGCGGTATCGACGTGGACCGCATCACGCACGTGGTGAACTACGACATTCCCTTTGACACGGAATCCTACGTACACCGCATCGGACGCACGGGCCGCGCAGGCCGCAGCGGAAACGCCATCCTCTTCATCACGCCGCGCGAAAAGAGGATGCTCAAGATTATCGAGAAGGCGACTCGCCAGCCTATCGAAGCGATGGAGCTGCCCACGGCAGACGTCATCAGCGCCAAGCGCGTCAATGCGTTCAAGGAAAAGATCAAGAGCGTCCTCAGCTACGGCGAACTCGACAAGTTCAAGGAACTCGTGCAGAGCATGGTCGCAGAAGGCTGCAACATGGAAAACGGAGTCGCTCTCGAAGACGGTTCCGTGCGCGAAATTACGGCAGAAGATGTCGCCGCCGCCGTCATCAAGGTATGGCAAAAGAAGCAGCCGCTCTTCCCGGAACTCAAGCCGCTCGACGCACCGCGCGAACGCGGCAGTCGCGACAAGGGAGACAACTTCGGGCTCGACCGCGAAGAAAAGGGCCGTCTCCGCAAGGAACGCAAGGAAGGCGCCGACGGAGTCGAGGAAGGCTACCTGCGCTACTACCTGGGCGTGGGCCGACGCGACCACGTGACCCCCAAGGACATCGTGGGCGCCATCGCCGGCGAAGGCAACATCAGCAGTTCCAACATCGGGCGCATCAAGCTGTTCGACAAGTTCAGCACCGTGGAACTCCCCGAGACCATGCCGCAGGAAGTCCTCGACATCCTGGCCGGGATGACCATCCGCGGCAACGACGCACGATTCCGCGTCATGACCGACGAGCCGCCCTCCGGCCCGGCGCCGGGCACAAGGCCCCGCGCCAGCCGCAGCTTCCATCGCGACGGCGACCGCCGCGGCAAGAAGTTCGACGGGGACCGTCCTTTCGAGAACCGCAAGGCCCGCCGAGAAAAGATGTTCGGCGACAAAAAATTCGGTGATAAAAGAGGTGACAAGCCTTTCCGCAAAACACGCCGCTTCGGAAGAGTGTAATTTTGTAAAGATGCGTCACATGGCTGTTTGTTTGCGATTTTTCATAGTATGCTTCCTACTCGTTTGCAGTTGTAGCAATTCGACCATTCTTGATAGCAAGGATGATTCCAGCATAGTCGATCCAGACAAGCAGTCCACCGACATCCTGCCCATCGACACTGTAGCCGCCGACTCACAAGCCAGCACCGTTGACACCGTAGCTGCCGACTCACAAGTCAACACCGTTGACACTGTAGCTGCCGACTCACAAGTCAACACCGTTGACACCGTCGTTGTCGATTCACAAGTCAACACCGTTGACACCGCCGTTGTCGATTCACAAGTCAACACCGTTGACACCGTCGTTGTCGATTCACAAGTCAACACCGTTGACACCGTCGTTGTCGATTCACAAACAACAACCAGAGACACGACATCAGGCCTTTCCCTAGATGACACTGAATACCCTTATGCCGGAATTCCAAGAATCGTCATAGAAACAGAGAACTTCCGTGCAATAGAAGACCGTGAAACGGAGATTCCAGCCAAGCTCCAGATATGGGGAGAAAAAGCGCCCGAAAGCAACGTAATGGATTTGACCATTAGGGGCAGGGGAAACACCTCCTGGAAAATGCCCCAAAAGAGCTACAAGATCGAATTCGTCAAAAAGCAGGCCTTGCTTGGGATGCCCAAAGATAAAGACTGGGCCCTCATCTCTAATTATGCAGACAAGACCCTGATGAAAAATTACCTGATGTTACATCTGTCGTCAAAACTAGGAGCATTCTACGCGCCCCGCTGCGAGTTTGCAGAATTGTACCTGAACAAGGAATACCTGGGCGTTTACCTACTTTCAGAAACCATCAAAGTGGGAACAAACCGGGTAAACATTCCCAAGGACAACAATTCATACATTGCAGAAGTTGCGCACAACCACAAACAAAACGACCAAATGGTCTATTCTCACGCGATCCAAACAAATTCAACAGGAAAACCTATTCATATTCACTACCCCAAGAATGCATCGAACGAGACTTTATCAGCAATCAGAGACGACATCGAAGAATTTGAAACGTATCTAACATCGATCAAAGAAAACGAGGACAACAACATTGCTCAATGGCTTGACATCAGCGAATGCGTCAAGCATTATTGGGTGCAGGAATTTTCAAAGAACCCAGACGCAGCCGGTTATTCAAGTTTATACATGGTTAGGGTCATGGGTAGTCCAGTCATAATGGGTCCTGTATGGGACTTTGACCTCGCCTTTGGCAGCCATAGCAACGAAAGCAACAACGAACCCGAAGAATGGATCATTAAAAACGGATACAGGCACTTTTATATTTTTAAGGATTCCATCGCCAAGCAGTCCCGACTCGATTTCTGGAACGAGAACAGGGATATAATTGCAAGAACGACAGATGTCGCCGATTCAGTACGCGCATTTCTTCAAGATGCGGCGAAAAACAATTTCAAAAGATGGGACATTCTGAAAAGCACCCAATACGTCTACCACCGTCACGCCTACGATACATACGAGGACGCTGTAGATGGCCTAAAAGATTGGATTCGCAAACGAATTCAATGGATTGACGAAAATATCAAGCAATAGATCGCTGCGAAATTAGCACCTATGAAACAAATTGTTAAAAAGACCATCCTCGACAACGGCATCACCATCCTGACCGACTACATGCCGCACGCCTATTCCGTCGCCGTCGGCGCATGGGTGCCGCGCGGGAGCCGCCACGAGGCAAAAGACGAATACGGACTGAGCCACTTTTACGAACACCTGGTATTCAAGGGAACCGAAAACCGGAGTGCGCTCGAAATCGCACGCGCCATTGAAGACCACGGCGGAAACCTCGAAGCCTACACCACCCGCCAGGAAACCGGCTTTTACGCGCAAATCGAACGCAACCAGCTTCCGCTTGCCATAGACGTCATCGCGGATATGCTCATGCACCCGCGCATGGACAAGAAGGAGATGGAAAAGGAACGCCGCGTAATCATCGAGGAAATTCACAGCTACGATGACATTCCCGAAGAAATCGTGGGCGATGTATTCAACGCCATCCACTTCAAGGGCTGCGGCATCGCGCATTCCATCACCGGAAACGTCAAGCAAGTCAAGGCGCTCACGCACCGCCAGATGCTCAAGTACAGGGAACAGGTAATCAACGAAATCCCGCTGCTGATATGCGCCGCAGGCCGCATCGACCACAACACCCTTGTAGAACTTTGTTCTGAAAAATTCAAACAAAAGAAAACAAACGGAAAAATCCCCGCCGACACCTACAAGGCGCACAACAGCGTGAAGGTCGTGCAAAAACAGGACATTGCGCAATCCAACCTCTTCTGGGGGTTGAGCTTTGACCGCAGTATGATGGACGACCGGGCCCGCTGCGCCCTCTCGCTTTTCAACGTGGCAATGGGTGCTGGCATGGCAAGCCGCCTGTTCCAAAAAATCCGCGAAGACAAGGGGCTCGCCTACTCCGTGTATTCCACCGCCGACATCTACTGCGACTGCGTGGACTGGGGTGTGTCGTTGGCCACCGACCCGCACCAACTCAAGACGGCACTAGACCTCTCGCTCGTGGAGACCCGCAACTTTTTGAAGCACGGGTTCAAGAAAGGCGAATTTGAGCGCACCAAGGCAAACATCCTCGGTAGCATGTACCTCGGCGCCGACAGCCCCGAAAAGCGCGTCATCCGCATGGCCGAGCAGACGCTCCATCTCGGCGAATTCCGCACCATGGAACAATCCGAGAAGACCATCCTCTCCATGACCGAAGACGAAGTCGTCGCGACAACGGACAGCCTGTTCAAGGCAGCGAAGTTCTCCGCCGCCGTCATCGAGCCGGCCGGCCGCAAAAAGACAGAACTGTCCACGGACTTTTTCTAACGAAAGAAATCGAAAACCTAAACAAAAAGCACCCTGCAAAGCAGGGTGCAATTTCTCGCGTTTAAGATGCAGTTACAGCTAACCTGAACTTTCGTCCAAATTAGGCAGCCTTCACAACTTCCACGACCTTGGCGAAAGCCTCGGGGTCGGCGACGGCCATATCGGCGAGAACCTTGCGGTTCATCTTGATACCAGCCTTGGAGAGCTTGTAAATGAACTGGCTGTAGCTGATGCCGAATTCACGAACAGCGGCATTGAGGCGGACAATCCACAGAGAGCGGAAGTCACCCTTCTTGTCACGGCGGTGAGCGTAGGCATACTGACCGGCGTGGGCAACGGCGTCAATGGCAAGGCGAAGGTTCGACTTGCGACGGCCATAGAAACCCTTGGCGGCCTTGAGGATTTTTTTGCGGCGTTCGCGGGAAGGAACTCTGGTTTTAGCGCGTGGCATTCTTACACTCCTTATGCTTGGACAAGCAGACGCTTG
>Ga0129306_1000613_pt1 | contig 53608 bp, 47 predicted proteins | sample P827metagenome_FD_94438 | JGI IMG/M metagenome (GOLD analysis project Ga0129306, IMG submission 94438) | Capybara group fecal microbial communities from Wisconsin, USA - P827 metagenome | ecosystem: Host-associated > Mammals > Digestive system > Large intestine > Fecal | place: USA: Wisconsin... | reverse complement strand
GTGTCAGGAAAGAAATGATGTAAATTTAAATGACAATTCATTAAAAGTAGTTTACAATGCAAGTGAATATGAAAAGGAAAAGGATGAGAGAATCCGCAATCTCCTTCACTTCATATGCACTGATGAACCGGGAAAAGACAGTTTTTCTGTCCGCCTTTCTTCAACCGTAGAGAAACTTAAAAACGATGATAAGTTCAGGAGTACATATCTGGCCATGAATTTACATGATTTTGACATAAAGAAAGAAGCTTTCGAAGCCGGCGCCCAGCAGACTAAAATCGAGACTGCCACCGCAATGCTGTCCGACAATCTCAACGCAGAAAGAGTCTCTCAATACTGCGGTCTCCCACTCGAGCAGGTTCTTGAAATTAAAAACAGTTTAACTGTAAAAGCATAACCTCGGCAAACGATAGAAAAACATTTAACTGGCTTTTTAAAAAAATGAACAACAGCCTCGGCACAGGATTTATTGAAGGGTAAGAAAGGAAGGTTTCTTTGAGCATACTGCTTATAAAAATTCCTAATGATTATCTTTAATACTTAAATTCACCATCTTTGATCAGATATGATTTTTCAAGTTTTCCAGACGGGTCAAAAATAAGCATATACGAAATATTTTCTTCTATAAAATAAATTGCGGTAAAACTTCCATTTCCAGTTGAACAGTATTCAATATCAGGGCGTCCATAATTGAACAGGATAGAACTGTATGAGACTCCATTATTTTCGCTAATCAGATTTTTTTTAGGATGAAAAATCCTGTTAATCGTAAAACATATTCCTGTCAGAGTAAAAAATAATATAAAAGCAATCGATATTCTGTTTTTTATTATCATTCAGCCCTACTCTTGTAATTTTAATTAATACGTCCGTCATAAAATAAAGGGATGCGGTTCCCATCCAGATAATCATCTTCCCTTATGATATAATCAGTCCAGACATCAAGCTCCATAAGCTTTAATGATTTTGAAAACTTTAATTTATAACATTTTGATTCATCAATCTTATAAATAATAAACGAGTCATTTATGACATCCGGTTTACCAAAATCTGATGTTATCTGATCGAACAGCTCGCCCGGCTGCAATAATTCAATATCTTCTCTTGTATTTTTCTTTTCTTTATTAAAAACTGCTGGATTCCTGTTATCATAAAAAATATTGCCATTCAATCCATAAGTCAGTCGGCATAATTTAAACCATAAATTAAAATCAAGCTCAATGGAAATGTTGTTTTTTAACATATAGATAATCTTAACACCGTTTCTTGAATCTCCAATTGAAAATGGTTTACCAAACTGCCTGATTATCTTTTTGTACGGAGTTCCAATCTGCAGTTTTTCAAATTCTGCATATGTACGTCTTTTATAAACCATGCTGAATAATACAAAAAATGCAACAAACAGCATCGAAATTATAATGAGAAATTTATTATTTTTAATGTTTATAAATTTATTCATATAGTTTTTATCTAAAAAGTTTATATTTTATTTATAATTCCAGCCGATGAACAAAGCTAACAACATCAACTTAAACATTAAATTAAATACTTTTATTTCAGAGCCTTTCATCTTATACCATCGTTTATTACATTCATTTACAATTTTTGGGAAAAAGATGATATACAATGATACACTTTCTAATACTATATTCCATACTATAGAATAATTATAACATAATGGATTAAATTTTAGCAAATTTAAAAATTAATAAACCTTTATGTATTCTTCCCAGGTATCAGGCAAAAGTTCTTTTACCGCTTCTTTCACTGTCTCAGGAACTGGTTCATTATAGTAATCAATGCCTTGTTTCTTAAATTCGTCAACAATCTCTTTTTTAAGTTTAAAATTTTTAGATTTTAACGAAAAAAACAGATTTCTTAATAAACTGACCGGTTTATAATTTTCACCATTAATTAAAAAACACCTTGTGGCATCTGCATGATATTTACAGAGCAGCAACTTTGATATTTCCAGTTTCGAATGTACTAAAGAAAAAACTAATGGCGTCGCCCCATTTTCTGTTTTTACATTTACATCTGCTTTCCCTTCTTGTATCATAAGTTCTACACAATTAAAATCTCCTTCACTACAAGCCAGCATAAGCGGTGTTATTTCATGCTCTGAATTATTTATTTGATATGAATAAAGTTTACAAAAATCATCTTTTGCCGCAATATCACAATCTATCCCATAATCAATTAGTAATTTAATTATAGATTTTCTATTTAATTTAAAAGAATTCTTTTCTATCAGCGGATAATAATATTTATTTAAAAACATATACATCAATACTGTATCATTATTTGCTGTTAAAACATTAGGATTAAATCCTTCTTCAAGCAAGGCCTTTACAGCTCTTTTGTTCTCTATTTCACAGGCAAAATGTAAAACAGAATATCGTTTTTCAGAAAAAGAATTCTGAATAATTTGAGGATTTTCAAGGCAAATCTGCTTAATTAGAACCATTCTTCACATTTTTTTCGTATTTGTTCCGGCATGCTGTTTATATCTATTTCTGATTTTACTTCATCATATGGAAATTCTTCCCAAGAAGTTCCGTTTTTACGGATTAAGTATAATCCAATATCTCCAGACCATATCCAGAGATTATAATGTTCTTTTTCCCATTCAATGACAAGGGAACCATTCTTACCACATGCATACTTGGAAAAGAATTTTTCTTCTTTCGGAACTTCGCCAATTGAAACACACTCTTCAAAATATTCTTTAGTGATTTCTGGTTTTATGTGAATAAAATAATCAGAATCATTTTCAGAAACAACTGCTGTATATCTTTTATCTGGAGACGGATAATAATAATTCATATTTTCATCATTGAAATTCGAAAAAGTATAATATAACAATGCAAAATAAACCAAAGGAAGAGAAACTATTGTGCAGATGATGATTTTTATTATTTTACGTTTCATATTGAATCTCTAAAAAACATTATACTTATCTATAATAATATATCATTTCTGAAGTAAATAATACTCCTTAACCTTATCATAAAGCGCAACTAATCTTGCATATTCTTCCGATTGTGCAAAAGGTCTTTCTGCATCAGCACCCATATAATATCTCTTCATAAACAGTTCATAGAAATCAATATCAGATAACTTTATTTTTTTATTCAAAAAATACTCAATTGCATCCGGATTTTCTGCATAAAGAGCATTTTCAAAATAATTATATTCATCATCAACCGGAAGGTCAAAATTAAGAACCGCATTATTTTCAGCTCTAAACATAGCGTTGCTAACTGCTGCATACTTAAGGACATTCGGATCAGAAATAAGCTTATTAAAAACATCATTATTTTCAAGAAAAACTTTAAGCATGCTTTTTTTATTCTTATCTATAATCATCTGATAATACCAGAAAACTGAATTTTCTTCTTTTTTCCCATACTGCTGTTCTTTTTCAAAATCATCGATTTTTACATGATTTATTAATTCATCGAAAATTTCCTGACTGTTATTTCCAAATGATTGAATTGATAGTGTTAACGCTGTATATTCACCGTCCTTATTAAACAGACAGATATCAGCACCCATATTTAAAAGAGTTTTTACATTCTCAAGCTCTTTTCTCTTTACCGCAATCTGAAGCAGAGTGTCTTTGTCACAATAGTAATTTACTGATAACCCGTACTTTAACAATTTAATTATTTCATCTATATTCTGATATTTACTATACAAAAGATATGCAAATCTGTTGTATTCTGCTTCTGTAAATTTTGTATTTTCGAAAAAGTTAGGTAATAAATCAAGCTTGTCTTTATTTATACACTCAACAATTTTTTCTGCATATTGCTCAGGATCAACAGCCGTAGTATTTTCTTCTTTAATATTCTTTTTACAGCCTGCAAGAGAAATAATAATAAATATACTTAATAAAATATTCTTTTTCATATTATTCCCTTTCTTCAATCTTGCCGTTCTGGAGCATTTTTAATCTCAATTCATTTTTATCATTCCATTTAATATCATTAAAAAAAGCCGTGTCGTCATCTTTGTCTGGTTTACATACATAAGAAAACTCATGATATCCGGGAAGATTTACAGTAAATCGATAGTCTCCGTTATTAACCTCAAGAATATTTGCATTTATTTCTGACGGTTTTGAATCTAAAATAAAAGAATTTAATTTGTCATTTTGTAATTCTAAAGTGATTACCGTTTCTTTGTCGTCAAGTATTATGTAGTAATATTTATCATCCTTTATTATTTTTACACCTTCCGGAGTTTCATGCCGGCAATCCGGGATAAGTTTCTCAATTTCATCTGTATCAATAATTTCAACACCATATCCAGATACCTGAAGATCCTGATCCATAACAAACCTAAGGTTGTTGTTTACATCAAAAACAAGTTTTAGAACTTTCTGACTGTCATTTTCATATATCTCAACACCATGAGGAAACGGTCTGCTTAATCCATGCATTATAACTTTACCATTTGAAACGACAGAAAAACAGTAGTACGGTATCAATTCATTTTTATAAACTTTAATGAGTTTATCGTAATAATTTAAAGCAGTTTTATCGTTTTTAAATTTGAATATTTTTTTAACAGAATCAAAATATTCAAATTCTTCAAATGGAATTTCAAGTAAAATATTATAAGATGATTTTAAAGACTGGATTTGTGTATACTTATTTACATTTTCAGCATTAAGATTTTCATTATATTCCCAGAAAATTATTTCTGATTTATTTTTACATGATATAAAAAACAGAAAAGGAAAAATCAGAAATAACAGTTTTTTATTTACCATTTTCATTCCATTCCCATTAATACCGCGAGGGTCTGGGCGTCTTTGATGAGGTTGTCGATTACGCAGTATTCGTTTGGCATGTGGCATCTTTCGTCGAGGGTGCCCCAGACTACACAGTCAAAGCCTTCGTTGCGAAGTTCTGCCCCGACGGTTCCGCCACCGATGCCGATTATCTTTGAGTCAATTCCGTGTGCATCTTTTAAACTCTTGGAAAGAAGCTTTACGACTTTTGAATCTTTTGATGTCGGAACTGACTGAGCTTTCTGTAAAATTTTATATGTGACTGTTATACCGTATTTTTTTTCGACCGACTTTATAATTTTTTCGACATAGTTTATTACTTCTTCGCACGAATATGTCGGAATGATCCTGCAGTCCATGCACATTACGTCTTTTCCAGGAATTATATTAACTCCGTCGACGTTTGCTTTTCTCATTGTCGGCTCAAAGGTTGAATACGCAGGATTAAAAAGGCTGTCTTTTTTAGAAAACTTTTTATAAAGCTCTTTATGAAGGGTTACTGAAAGGTCAGAAGCTGCAAGACAGGCATTGTTTCCTTCATCCGGTCTTGAACCGTGGCTCTGTCTTCCTGCAGTTGTAAATTCAAACCAGAGGATGTTTTTTTCTGCAACTTCGATTGTTTCTCCTTTCGAATCTCCGCCGTCAGGAACTATTATAAGATCTTCTTTTTTAAAGATATCTGTGTTTTTTAAAAGCCAGATGATTCCGTATTTGCTTCCGACTTCTTCATCAGCGGCAAATAATAATTTTACTGTGTGCTTTGGTTTTATTCCGTTTTTAACGTATGCATAAGCTGCGGCAACGGCACTTACAAGGCCCTGCTGGTCGTCTTCTGTTCCGCGGCCAAAAAGCTTTCCATCCTTTTCTACGACAGTCCACGGATCAGTTTCCCAAAGCGAAAGGTCGCCTGCAGGAACTACATCAAGATGCGCAATAACCCAGACAGAATAATCATCAGATTCGCCTTCGATTTCTGCGACAAGATTTGGACGTACTCCGCCTTTTGCACGGCTGTCAGGTGCATCATAACGAGTGAGCTTTGTAATCCCGTGTTCACATAAATATTTTTCGAGCGCCTCACATTTATCAAGCTCGCCTTCGCCGCCGTTTTCCGGAGCGAGTGCTTTATGCGAAGTTAAAAGACTCTCAAGCTTTACATATTCATCACGGTTATTTTTTATAAACTCTTTTATAGAGGAAATGTCTGCCATATGTTCTTCCTAGCGGGGCTTTGTTTTATTCAGCTTAAAAAATTATTTCTTCAAAAATTTTTTATAAGCTTTATAAGTTGAATCGATTAAAGTGTCGATGTCAGAATATTTTGCCTTCCAGTTTAATTTTTCTTCAGCAAGCTTTGCAGAAGCAACGAGCGTTGCAGGATCTCCAGGACGGCGCTCTACATAATCTGCAGGAATAGGATGACCTGTAATTTTTCTTGCAGCTTCAACCATTTCTGTTACAGAGGTTCCTGTTTCGCTTCCAAGATTTACTGTAAGGCTTTCGTTTTTAGATGCAATGTACTCGAGTGCCTTTACGTGTGCGCTTGCAAGGTCTGTAACATGAACATAGTCTCTTATACATGTTCCGTCTCTTGTATCATAATCGTTTCCAAAGATTTTCATTTTTTCGCGCATTCCGCATGCAACTTCCATGATGATAGGAAGAAGGTTTGCAGGATTCTGTTCAAGTCCGTAAAGAACTCCTTGAGGATCATAACCTGCTGCGTTAAAATATCTTAAAGCGGCAAACTTAAGTCCCTTAAGCTTATCATACCACTTCATAAATTCTTCTATCTTAAGTTTTGTAAATCCGTAATAGTTTTCAGGATTTTTCGGATGGTTTTCATCGATAGGAAGATATTCCGGTTCGCCAAACACTGCTGCGCTTGAAGAGAAAACCATGTACTTACAGTCATGTTCAACTGCAGAATTTAAAATATTAAGTGTACCTGTAATATTGTTTACTGAATATTTTTCCGGCTTTAGCATGGATTCACCTGCTGCTTTAAATGCTGCAAGATGAATAAACGCATCAAACTTTTTAGAAAATGCTTTATCAAGTTCTTTTTTATTTAAAATATCACCTTTGATAAAACCGTTCTGTTTAAATAGATTCTGTTTTAATCCGCTTGAAAGGTTGTCAAAAACAGTAACTGTATGTCCGTTTGCCATAAGTTCTTTAACAACATGACTTCCTATATAACCTGCTCCACCAATAACTAATACTTTCATATTAAACCTCATCTGTTTATAAAGGATTATTTTATTATATCACAAGAGGATGTTTTTCTCCATCCTCAAAAAAATTACCACTCAGGCAAAACCCAGTCTTCATGTGATTGAAGGACATAAATCTGCGGATCAGAATCAAGTGAACCATAAGTCCAGAGCTCGCTTACAGGCCATCTTTCATGATCAGTTTCTCCCTCAGAATAACAGACTCCACGATGCAAAAGACGTCCGCCCATATCAAGAGTATACTTGTACCAGTAATCACGTTCTTCATAAGAATATGACTGGAAATCAAGATAATTATACATTCTGCCTTCTTTTACTGTATATGCATGAACATAATATGATCCGGTATCATAAAGATTTTCACTTTCAGGAGCTTCATAAATAATTATTACCGGGAAATATTTGTCTGTAATTTCATTAAAATCAGAATAAAGATCTATTCTTGAAACACGCTCATATATTCTCTCTCCAGGAAGGAAAAGCTGCTGTAATACTCCACCCGGATAAACACATGCAATATCATATATTATCTGAGAATTATAATGCGTATCGATTAAATCAAGTACATTATATAAAAGATGAAATTTATCATTATTTTCATGCCTGTTTGAAATATCGGCTGAATTAACAACTCCAGCCCTTCCATCCGGCATTCTTACAGCACATACAGGAAAGTAATAATTTTTTTTGGAAAATACATATTGTGAATTATTATCAAATGTAGCAAGGACTGTAAAACTCTGATTTGGTTTAAGAGTTTCTTCTGAAAGATCCTGGTAAATGATTTTTGTTTCGCGCATTGTCCATGAAGATTTTACATCTTCAAAATTTGCATAATACTTAAGGTTACCTGCTTCTGTTTTCCTTGAAGGACTTTCATCAAATTCTGCATAAACAAATTCTCCGAAAACCCAGCCTTCATCTCCTTCCGAAGATTCAATTTTTAACCATCGCGAAACAACTCCATCAATAATATCAGCATCATCTGACATACCAAGAACATTCACAACCGAACCATTATACACAGCTCCGACTTTTTCTGATTCTGTACTTGGCTCTTCACGCATGTTTACTCTTGAGCTTCCGTCTGTCTTGATATATGCCTTTTCGCATGTAAAAGGATCGTCGTCGTGCTGTTCAAAATATTTTACGACTCTCCATTCGTATTTCTGAGGCCCCTCTTCTGTTTTAACGCCTGCGGAAGACAAAAGCTTTTCTGCTGCCTTTTCATAAAAGCTGAGGTCAGAAGGATAATTTATGAGGTTCCGTACCTTTTCGTCTTTTGATTCGGATGCAATACTCTGATATTTTTTCCAGCGGTCAGTCGGAATGTTTTTACAGAAGTTTTTTTCTCCATATTCATTAAAAATAAATTCTATAACATCAGCCGCGTTATTTCTTATTGCACATTCAAATATGGACATGCCATAAGGCTCGATTATGTCATCTTCTCCATCATAAAAAGAACTTCCCAGTTCTTTAAAAAGCATTGGAGAATTATACTTTGCCGCAATAAAAAGCGGGTTTTTTACATTCTTGAGGTCACTTGAAGAATAGGAATCTATTTCCCACATAACTTTTTCTATGCATTCAGAAACTTTAGCGACAGGGATGTTTGCTTTATAGCCTTCTTCGATTATGTTGCAGAAAAAATCATTCAGCTGTTCCTTTGGCCCGAAATTGCAGTTTTTTATAAGTATGACTGGATACCAATGTCCTGTAATGTAAGCACCAGCAATATTTGTTAAATCATCTACAGAAATGGCTATTTTTGATAAATCACACCAGCCTGTAATTTTTTTATTACTGCCACCTGTTATCTTTATTTTTACACGACAGTCTGAATCCGAAACTTCATTTATATCTAAAATAATTCCTGTTGCATTTATATCTAAAACCTGAATTTTATTTTCAAACGCTGCAGTTTTATAAAGATCAACTCCGTTTTCAATAACTACTGCATTAAGTCCTATTGCGCTGTTTTTATCAGAACCTTTTTTTGAATTTCCGCAGGAAAAAAACAGTACTCCTGCAACCAGCAAAATTAACATTTTTTTCATAATAAAACCTCTTTGAATTTCATTCAGTTTAAAACTAGACAATACCCGTAACAAGATAAAGCACGACGCAAAGATACGGAACGGCAAATTTTAAAAGCATAATCATAAGAAGATCAAAATAACTTTCTTTATGTGAAAGACCACAGATTCCAAACATTGTTACAAGAGCACCGCACTGAGGAGCCGGATCAATTCCTGCACCTGCAAGAGTGATGATTCTGTGAAATGCATCAAGTGAAATTCCTTTTGCAACAGCCATCTCTTTCCAGATTTCACCAAACTTAGAAAGTGCAATTGTGATTCCGCTTGAAGCAGAACCTGTAATACCGCCTGTGATGTTTGTAGTAATTACGGCAGACCACAAAGGATTTCCGTTTGATGAAAGCTTCATCAGTAAATCCTGAATTACTGCAAAACCAATGACACTTGTTACAACACAGCCAAATGCAAAGCCGCTTGCAACATTAAATACAGCAGTTCCAGAAGAAACTGCAGAACCGTTTATTATTTTTACAAATTTTGAGCGCTCATTTTTCTGGTGCGAAGCGATGATGTTTTTTCTTCCGATTATTACTGTTGCAACAGAAGCAATTACAGTTGCAATCGAAACTGCCCAGAGTGACGGTATCTGCCAACTTCTCGCAAACTTCCAGTTAAACGGATTGCTTAAAAAAATGTTCAGAAATACAACGATTAAAAGCGGAATTAAAGAAAGCTGCCAGAGTGGAAGCAAAGAAGAATCAGGTTCAAGATTTCCTTCATCCGGATGATTTCCATAACCTTCACCTGCTGCATTTAATTTTTTAGTCCTGAATCCAATCCAGATAAGACCTATTGCAATAAAGCATGCAGTTGCAAAAAGACCAAGTCCTATGCCAGACCAGGTAGAAGTACCAAAGTATTCTGTCGGAATTATGTTCTGTGTCTGTGGAGTTCCAGGAAGTGCAACCATTGCAAAGGTAAAAATTCCAACCCAGAGAGTTGCAGGAAGAAGTTTTTTCGGAATTCCTGCCTTGCGGAATAAAACTGCACCAAAAGGATACATTACAAATGCAACTACAAATACACTCAAGCCGCCGTAAGTTAAAATTCCGCAGCCTATGATTACTGCAAGAACTGCTCTCTTTGGTCCGAGCACATCAGAAATTTTATTTGCAATAGAAGCGGCAAGTCCGCCTTCTTCCATAAGCTTTGCAAAAACTGCACCGAATAAAAATACAGGAAAGAATTTTCCGATGTATTCTGCGGCTTTTATAAAATAAACTTTTCCAAGAACATCAATAAAAGACTGACCGCATCCGATTGCCGCAACAAGCGCACACAAAGGCGCGATAAGAATAATCGAAACTCCGCGGTATGCAGCATAAATAAGACATGCAATTGCAATAAGAATTGCTGCTGTATTAAGTACAGAAATCATTTTTTATTTTCCTTCTTTATTTTCAAAAAGCGGATTGCCGTGTGTGTATTTCGGAAGAATCTTTGGCGATGCAAAATCAGTTTTTATACCGGCACTTTCGCGTGTCTTTTCAAAATCCTTTACAAAATCAAGAGAAAGTTCAGAAGGCATCTGAGTCTCTGATGCAATCTTTCCTGCAGTTATTCCTGCAACGCGTCCAAATACAACGACATCAAGAAGCGAGTTTCCCATAAGCCTGTTTGTTCCGTGAACGCCGCCTGTTGCTTCTCCTGCAGCAAGAAGATTGTTTACACCTGTTCTGCATTCTTTATCAATTTCTACTCCACCGTTCTGATAATGAAGTGTAGGATAAACAAGAATAGGATCTTTTGTAATATCGATTCCATATTTGATGAACATGTTATACATTGCAGGAATGCGTTTTAAAATCGTTCCTTCACCATGAATTTTTTCTATCATCGGAGTATCAAGCCATACTGCGTCCTGAACATCATTTTTAACTCCACGGCCTTCACGAACCTCGCGGATAATTCCGGATGCGTTAACGTCGCGTGTTTCAAGCGGGTGAATATAAACATCGCCCTTTGCGTTTATAAGCTTAGCACCTAAAGAGCGCACTTTTTCTGTAACGAGCTTTCCTAAAATCTGTGACGGATATGCAGCGCCTGTCGGATGGTACTGAAGCGAGTCCTGGTACAAAAGCTTTGCTCCTGCCCTGTATGCAAGAACAAGACCGTCTGCAGTAGCACCGTAATGATTTGATGTAGGGAAACCCTGATAGTGCATGCGTCCTGCACCGCCTGTTGCAATTATTACAACCTTTGCTTTTGCAACCATAAGCTGGTCTGTTTCGATGTTCATTAAAACAGCGCCGGCTGCATTGTTGTTTTTATCTTTAATGATTTCTACAGCCGCCGTAAAATCTACGACTGTAATTAAATCTGTTCTGTTAAATACTTCATCACGGAGAGTGCGCATGATTTCGGCACCGGAATAATCTTTGCATGCGTGCATACGCTTTCTGCTTGTTCCGCCGCCATGAGTTGTAATCATCGTACCGTCTTTTTCTTTGTCAAATTCGACGCCCAGATCGTTTAACCATTTTATTGCAGCCGGCGCGTTGTTTACGAGTGTGTAAACCAGTTCAGGCTTTCCGTCAAAGTGGCCGCCGCCAAATGCATCAAGGTAGTGCATGGCAGGACTGTCATTAGGCTTATCTGCCGCCTGAATTCCTCCTTCTGCCATCATCGTGTTGGCATCTCCTACACGCAGCTTTGTAACAAGAAGAACTTTACAGCCGGCATTAGAAGCTTCTATGGCGGCGGCACATCCTGCTCCACCACCACCGATTATAAGAACGTCAGTTTCGTAATCTGTTTTATTAAGGTTTATTTTTTCCGGTTCAACTAAAGGCTTTGCTTCGAGCATGTCGACAAGTTCAACTGGTGCTTTCTGTCCTTTGTTTGGACCGATTGTTATTTCTTTAAACTGTTCTTTAATTCTATCAGGATGATTCTTTAAAAGGAGTTCATCTTTTTCTTCTGCAGTGAGACGTGCCGGTTCAAACTTTATGTTTCTGTCGCGGTTTTCTGCAACTACTTTTGCTTCTTCATCTAAATAATTTCCGTACATATTAACTCCTACTTCTCAATCTCGCGACTTTCGTAAAGCTTTTTAATTTCATCAAGAGGCCTGTTCATAAGCTGGGCAATATCATTTTCACACTTACCCTCCTGAATTTCCTTTACTTTATCCATAAGGTGCTGTGCTAAAGGCTGGATGTATTTTCCGTTAATGCGGCGTGCAAGCTCTGCAACCTGAGGATGAGAAATACCTGCAGGACATCTTGAAGAACAGCATCCGCACATTACACAGTCAAAAGAAAGCTCTGCACATTTTGCAAAATCTCCGCGCTGTGCAAAAGCAATGTACTGCATTACTTTTAAATCCTGAGGGCACGCTCTTGTACAGGCATTGCATCCGATGCACGAATAAATCTCAGGATAAAGCTGCATCATTACAGCCTGTTCCGGTTTTATTTTTTCTATATCATAAACCTGCTTAACAAGCGGAAAGAATGGAAGGGTTGCGATAAACATTCCGTCTTCAACTTTTTTAGAACATGCAAGACATGTCATAAGCTGATTTTTTCCTTTGATGCGGTAAATTGTTGCACATGCTCCGCAAAAACCGTTACGGCAGCCGCAGCCTCTCTTTAACTGATAGCCTGCGTATTCCATTGCGTTCATTACAGTAAGTTCTGAAGGAACCTGATACTTCTTTCCAAAAATATAAATATCCGCCATCTGTTTATCCATCTTCTGCTCCTTAAAACATGCAGTTTTTTAATTAATATTCCGGTGGCAATTCGCCAAGCTCGTCAAAGCTGAACACAGGTCCGTCCTTGCATACAAACTTATCTCCGATATTACATCTTCCGCATTTACCGATTCCGCATTTCATCCTCATTTCCATCGTTGTAAAAATCTGTTCTTTTTTAAAACCGAGTTTAATGAGTGCATCAAGTGAAAGATGAATTAAAACCGGAGGTCCGCACATAATTACAGTCATCGACGGATCCGGGTTAAGCTCTGTTACATAAGGCGGAACAAATCCAACGTGACCGTCCCATCCTTCTTCTTCCCTGTCAATCGTAAGGTCAATCGAACAGTTACTCTGCTTCATCCACACATTCTGCATTTCATCAAGTCTAACTAAATCTGCTTTAGAACGTGAACCGTAAATTACCTGAATCTTTCCGTAATCGCTTCTTTTATCAAGCATGTAATTTACAACCGAATGAACCGGCGCTATACCGATTCCGCCTGCAATTACAAGAATATCCTTTCCCTTTAATTTTGTATCAACAGGAAAGCCGTTTCCAATCGGACCGCGTACACAGATTTCCTGTCCGACTTCTGCATTATGAAGCCAGTCTGTTACGCATCCGCATCTTTTAATAGAAAACTCCATGTATTCCTGAAGAGTCGGAGACGATGTAATCGAAATCATCGATTCACCTACTCCCGGAACAATAAGCATCGCACACTGACCGGGAATATGCTCAAAAAGTTTTTTACCGTCAAGACCGCACACTTTAAAAGTCTTTACATCAGGAGTTTCTTCTTTTATATCAATTATTTTTCCTACATACGGAATAAAACTTTCCCTATCACTCATAACCGGTTTCCTTACTTGTTTTCCTTTTATTCATCCTTTTCAAACATTTTAATTACTTTAACAATGTTCATGTTAACAGGACAGCTTTCCAAACACCTTCCGCAGCCGACACATGCATACTTACCGCCGTAAACATCAGGATAATATTTTAATTTATGCATGAATCTCTGACGGCTTCTTTCTTTCTGACTCGTTCTTGGGTTTGCTCCGGCCATCTGAGTAAAATCAGAATACATGCAGCTGTCCCAGCAGCGGACCTGTTCAATCTTTTTACCGTTGTCAAAATCACGCACGTCAAAGCACATGCATGTAGGACATACATAAGTACATGTTCCGCAGCCAAGACAGCTCTGGCAGACTTTATCCCAGTTTTTCGAGTTGAACATATCAAGTGTCTTAAGCTTTTCTATATTCGAAAGATTTAAATCCGAAAGCGGAAGCTTCTGTATTTTATCTTTTATTTCACGCTGAATTTCATCAACAGAAGAATCATCTTCTTCATTTAAAAGCTCAGTGTTTTCAGAAAGGATTTTATTTCCTTTTTCTGTTACGCCCTTAAAATAATATTTACCGTCTTTATTCCATACAAGAACGTCTGCGCCTGTTACATTTTGAGAAAGCGAAGCATCGATTTTATATGCAGAACAGAAGCATGTTTTATACGGTTCATTGCATGCAAGAACAAAAACAGTAGAATGCTCGCGGCGGTTTTTATAATATGTATCAACAGGCTGCTGTTTAATGTAAACATTATCAATTACATCAAAAGAAGCTGCATCACATGCACGGACACCAAAAAGAACAAAGTCTTTCATCTGCATGTCAGGCTGCTCAACTTTAAATGACTTTCCTTCCTTAATGTATTTTACAAGACATTCTGTTTTAGGAAAAAAGAAATCCTTTGCAGACCTTACTGTCTTTAATTCCGAAGTTAATTTTAAACCGTCTTCATATTTTACAAAATTTGCTTTTCCGGATTCATTTGTAACAGGAATGTAAAGGTCTTTAAGATTTCTGATTTTATTGAACAGATCATAAATCTTTTCTTCGTTTATAGAATACATTATCTGTCACCTCCCGTTTTGTCCCTTTCATAAACAACCGAAGGTTCTGCATCATCTTCTTTAAAGGTAAGCATCGGAGGCTTGTCATCAAAGCTGCTTCCAGCCTGATAGTCTCCATACAGTTCATTTATATCCTTAATGTATTTTCTGTTAAGTAAATAAAGTGGAATATGCTCCGGACACACACGGCTGCATTCACCGCAGTCTGTACATCGTCCTGCAACATGCCACGCCCTTATAATGTGATAAAGTGATTCTTCAAAAGAATTCTGTGCAACCTTCTGCGATGTATAAAGCTTATTGTTGTCAAAAACACATTTTTCACAAGTACATGCAGGACAGATATCACGGCACGCATTACATCTTATACAGCGGCTGAATTCTTTTTTCCAGAACTCATAACGCTCGTTTTCAGAAAGCTTTTCAAATTTTTCTACTTCTTTAAAACGGTTTTCCTTTTCTTCTTTATCTTTTTCTGATTCAGGAAGTTCAATTATAACAACTTCATCTTCGTTTATTCTGTGTTCCTTTAAAAGCTGATTATATGAATAAATAAATTTAGGCCGTAAAAAGATTCCCGTTTTGTGAGTTTTATGTCTCATCAAAAACTTTACAAGATTTCCGCAGTAACGTTCATCGTAAATAAAATCTTTTTCAAGCTCTTCTGCATTTTCAAAAACTGCAGGCTCAATATCTTCTTCAAAAAGACCTTTTTTCCAGCCAAGGATTCTTTCTACTTTATTGGAATTAAGAAGCTCTTTTGCTTTATTAATCAATTCTTCATTTAATTGCTGCATCTTACATCCTCCAGTTTTTTACATTTACCAAGCTCTGTAATTTTTGCAACAAAATCATTCATAATGGATGCAAAACGGTTTCCTTCTGCGGCACTGCACCACTCTACCCTGGTCCTTGCTTTTTCAATTCCCAAAAAGTTAAGCATTGAAAATAAAAGTGTCATTCTTCTTCTTGCAAAATAATTTCCAGTTGAATAGTGGCAGTCACCGGGATGGCATCCGCATAAAATTACACCGTCTGCTCCACGCTGAAAAGCCCTCAAAATAAAAAGCGGATTTAATCTGCACGAACACGGAATGCGTATGATTTTTACTTCTGCAGGATATTCAAGGCGGTTATTGCCTGCAAGGTCTGCGCCTGCATATGAACACCAGTTGCAGCAGAATGCTACGATTTTTGGTTTCCATTCATCATTTAAAGACATGCATCCACCTCCGCCATAATCTGCTTATTTGAAAATCCGTTAAGATCCATCGCACCGCTCGGACATGCAACAGTACAAGCACCGCAGCCCTGACACATTGCAGTATTTACCTGACTTACGCGGCGTTTAACTGTAGTTCTGTTTGGTCCGCGGAAATCCTTTTCGATATAAGAAATTGCTCCGTAAGGACATACGTTTTCACACTGACCGCAGCCGTTACATGCGTTTTCATCAGGATGAGCAGTACACGGATTGTTTTTAAGTTCATCTTTAACTAAAAGACATATTGCTTTTGCAGCGGCGCCCGAAGACTGAGCAACAGTTTCCGGAATATCCTTTGGTCCCTGACAGCAGCCTGCTAAAAAGATTCCTGCTGTAGGAGATTCTACAGGACGAAGCTTTGTATGAGCTTCCAAAAAGAAATCGTTTGTATCCATCGAAGTTGTAAGCATTGTTGCAAGAGGGCGCGCTGTTTTGTCGGCTTCGATACTTGCCGCTAAAACAACCATGTCGGCATTAATCTTTACCTGACGGTTTAAAATCAAATCTGAGCCAATAACTTCAAGTGTTCCGTCAGGCATTGGTTTTACTTTGCCGACCTGACCTTTTATATAGTGAACTCCGTACTGCTCTACAGCGCGCCTGTAGAACTCGTCAAAGTTTTTACCAGGAGTTCTGACATCGATATAAAATACATAACATTCTGTATCAGGATAATGATCGCGTGTAAGCATCGCGTGTTTTGCAGTATACATGCAGCATATTTTTGAACAGTACTCATGGCCTTTAGTTGATTCAGCAGAACAGCGCGAACCCACACACTGAACAAAAACAATTTTTTTAGGTTCCTTACCGTCAGAAGGACGTAAAAGATGACCGTTTGTAGGTCCTGACGCGTTGCAGAGGCGTTCAAACTCAAGCGACGAAACTACATCAGGACTTGTGTTGTATGCGTATTCATCAAATTTATCAAGCGCAATTGGATTATAACCTGTTGCTACAATTATTGCGCCGTATTTTTCTGTAATGATTTCTTCTTTCTGATTAAAGTCAATTGCACCGGCCCCACAGGCTTTTTCACACATTCCGCAGACATTGTCACGGCCGTTAGAAAGACCTTTCATATGAAGACAGTATTCTGCGTTAATTCCTGCAACCTTTGGAACTGCCTGTGCAAACGGAATGTTGATTGCCTTACAGTTATTTAAATTACAGTTAAATGCATTAGGAACTTTTGCGTTGGGACATTTTTCGATGCAGGCACCGCAGCCTGTGCATTTTGTTTCGTCAACATAACGCGGGTGACGTTTTATATCAATAGAAAAGTTTCCGATATAACCTTTTACACCGCACACTTCACTGTAAGATAAAACACGGATGTTTGGATTCTGACTTACCTCTGTCATCTTTGGAGTTACGATACATGAAGCGCAGTCGAGTGTCGGAAAAGTTTTATCAAGCATCGCCATCTTTCCGCCGATGGAATAAGTTTTTTCTACGATGTCTACAGGAAAACCTGCATCTGCAATATCAAGGGCAGCTGTCATTCCTGCAATACCGCCACCGATAACAAGAGCTCTCTTTGTAACAGGAGTAGTTCCCGGAGTAAGAGGTGTATCTAAAATTGATTTTGCAATTGCAGCCTTACCGAGGGCAATTGCTTTTTCTGTAGCCTTTTCCTTATCCTTCATTACCCATGAATCCTGTTCACGGATATTGGCAACTTCTACTTTATATGCATTTAAACCTGCACGCTCTGCACAGGCCCTGAAAGTTTTTTCATGCATTCGAGGTGAACATGAACACAGAACAACACCGGTAAGAGAATCATTTTTAATATGTTCTTCTATCATCTGCTGTCCCTGAGAAGAACACATGTATGTATAATGAGTTGAATAAACTACACCGTCAACTTTTGAAAGTTCCTGTGCGACACGTTCTACATCAACTGTTCCTGCTATATTTGTTCCGCAGTGACAGACAAAAACACCAATTCTTTCCATATATTATCTCTTATATTTTCTGAACGCAGAAACAAGCGCCTGCTGTGGAATATCATCATCCAGAAACTCCGGAACTTTTTCTGCACTAAGATGATCAGGATTTCTCGAAGTAATTACAAGCTGACGCACAGCTTCGATTATTTTTGCAGGTTCAACCTGACGCGGACATCTCTCAAGACATGCAAAACAGCTTAAGCATGAAAAAACAGATTTTGATTTTAAAAGCTTTTCTATTTCGCCGTTTTCGACCATCTGCACAAACTGATGTGGATGATATTCCATGTTATCGTAGTCAGGACATGATGCACTGCATTTACCGCAAACCATGCACTTTTTTGTGTCGGTTCCGCTTATATCCTTAATCATAAGTTTTAAATTTTCGATTTCTGTATCTGTCATTTTATGCCCTCCTTATTCCGAGAGCCATTGCAAGCAGACGGGTAAAATAAACGACATCCGGTAAATTACCGTTACGGTTTTTTACAAGATTATAAAGACACAGAGGGCAGCTGGTAACTAAAAGCTCTGCACCAAAATCTTTTGCATTGCCTAAAATTTTTTCTGCACGTTCCTGTGGAATTTTTTTATCTTCAAAAACAGTGTAAGCGCCGCAGCACTCATTGCGTTCTGAATACACAACCGGAACACCACCGATTGCCCTGATAAAATCTTCTATTATTACAGGATTTTCTGGATCATCAAACTGCATTACTTTAGAAGGACGGAGCAAAAGACATCCGTAATATGCACCGATTTTTTTATTGTAAAAAGGAGAATTCTTTATGTCACCGCCGTTTGCTTTTGCAACTGCGCCCTTAACTTTTTCCCAGCCAATTTCATCGCGGAGCACTTCAAGATAATGAAGAACCTCTGTATTTCCTTCATAACAGATATTGTCGGCTTTAAGATAAGTATTTGCCTTTTCTTTTATGGCAGCATCAGTTTTAATATCGTTATTAACCTGCTTTAAAACATTATAACAGGCTGAACACAAAGTAACGATTTTTTTATTCTGTGATTCAGCACAGGCAAGGGCACGTACAGAAGAAAGCTTTGGCGCAATCTCCTGTTTCGAAAGCGGATAAGTTCCACCGCAGCACTGCCACTCAGGAATTTCTGAAAGCTCAAAGCCTAAGATTTGTGCACTTTCCCTTGCGTAAAAATCAAGATCTTCTGCCTTATTTTTAAGAGTACATCCCGGATAATATGCGTATGTCATAATTGTCCCCGCAAACGAAAAATGCCGCATACCGGCCTTAACCAAACCGATAGCGGCATCCATTTTAGCGCATTTTAGGCTTTTAGGGAATAATACCCCCTATTTCTTCCTTACAACCAGCAGATTGTGGACTCTTATTCCGTTTGAATCTACTGTATCGAGGCTTATTGTGTTGCCGTGGACGTCCCTGAAGCTGTAAACAGTCTTGTTTTTGGTCATGTTTATTCCATTAACCTGGACTGTCTTGTATTCAGAATCGCTCCAGCTTGCGACGCAGACTTCGATTTCGTCTGCCGGAATGTCATAATACATTGTCTTTACACCGCTTCCTCTTTCTGTTGTTACAGTTGAACAGGTGTAATAAGCTTTTTTGCCTACAAAAATGAGCGACGATGTTCCGTTATAAGCACTGGCTGGAACTTTAACTCCGTTTATAGTAGAAGCAGTTTCGTAAGCAGAAGCAGGTTTAGTCTGCTCTGCAGGCTGTGTCGCAGTTGAACCTGAAGATGTTCCGCTTCCCGATGAAGGCTTTACCGTCGATCCAGACGAACTTCCACCGGAAGCTGGCTGTGATGGTTTATAGTCCCCGTCGTATTCCGGAACCTTTGGAGTTTCTTTTGGTGTCGGAATGGTTGAAGAAGCAGAAGATTCTGTTTTTGTTTCGTTTACTTCTTTAGGTTCTGCAATTCTGACTTTTACTTTTTTAGACTGCGAAAGCCTTGCATAAGAATTATCCGCAAGATTTCTCAATGTAAATGAAATCGGAACTATTTCATCTACTTCAACAGCCATACTTGTTCCAATCTTAATCCAGTTATACATACTGTCCAGGTCATTGATTGAATAAATCTTTTCAGAAACCGTGATTGCACTTACGTAAGTTGAATTATGTGACCACTTATAACTGATATCAGGATTAACCCTCATACCTGTTGCACCGCTGTTCTTAGAATCACGAGGCCTGCATGCAATAAAATCCTTTACAATTTCTTCAGAAGGTAAATCAGACGAAATTACAAAATATGCTTTTCTACCGTAATCAACAGAAGATACATAGTAAGGTGTAACTGTTTTTAAAGTTGAAGGTGAAATAACATTTTTATCAACTGCAAAAAAATCTACAGGTAATGCAGGCGGTGCAATTGCTGCTGAATAAAATTTCTGAGTAACTTTAACAAGTGTATAAGATTTATCAGGATCCCAGTTATTAAAACTTACTGAATAAGCAACCTTATCTCTTCCTGCACCAATTCCAGTTGTCAATGCAAGATCTTCAGGCGAATGAATCGTATGAAACTCATAAGTATAATCAGGATTAATTGAAGATGTATATTTTGCAGCTGCTTTTCTTACTTCATTTACAGAATACGTTCCATCATATGGATAAGTAACTACTCCATTACCAAGCACAGTTCCAGATGAACTTATAGAAAATTCAACAGGATTTCTTGAACCGTAATTAAATGCAGTAAAGCGCTGTGTCGTAATTGTATCACCGTTAATCATCGATGCAGGATAAATAATTTTTTCCATCGAAGGAATATATACATCGATATTCGAAGTTGAACCCGAAAGAGAAAGAACCGCGGTTCCATTTTCTACAGATGACATATTTCTCGTCATAGTAAATGGTGAATATCTTCCAGAAGTAAGAGAAATTTTTCCATCTGAATGATCTTTTGTCAACGATTTAAGCTTTTTATAAAATTCATAAAGAGAAGTTTCATATGGAGCACGTTTATAATTTCCGAGCTCAGCAAAAAGTTTTCCTGCTTCTTCGTAAGATTTTACAGTATGTTCATCACGATAAAGATATGCAAGATAATATTTCATTACGATAATCTGTGATGCTGCATCCTTGTAATTTCCTGCATCAGTAAGATAACCTATAATCTCTTTATAATCATTTTTTGTCTGAGCAACTTGAGCAAGAGCCATTGCAATTTCATAGCTCAACATCTGAATTCTTTTTGCCGTATCACGATAACCGCTTATCCATGATGCAGAATTTTTATACCAGCTTATTGCTGCTTTATGTCCTTCAATTGAATTAACCGATTCGTAATCATATCCGTTAAGATAAGACAGTTCAGCACATTTAGAAGCAGACTGTCCGGATCCACCCGAATAAGAATCTGCTTTTTTGTAAACATCAATAAGCCATGTCCTTTCTTCAATTTCTGTTCCAGGATAAAAAGCATCACCTATAATATAATAAAACTGTCCTAACTCAAATCGTGCAGTTGCATACAAAGAATTATAGTCATCATTGTATTTTCTGACTTCATATTCTCCTGTTTTTGGACTTCCAATTACAGAAGGCATCGTAGCTACTGCCCTTTGGATTCTTATAAGATCCGCATAGTTGGAAATAATCTTTGAACTTCGTGAAGTTACAGAAGAAATATCCGGATGGCTTAAAACCTTTTGAGCTTTTCCTACCTGGTCACGGCATTTTTTTACTGCTTCTGCTTCTGAAGTGTTGTATTTTGCAGCAAACTCTTTTCTAATCTGGCTTACACTTCCGTTTGCACTCAAGTCTTCAACAACAGCAGGATAGATTCCTATAAAAAGATCAACTGCCTCAGCATCATCACTTTTTGAAGAAAGTCTTCTTGCAAGAACTTCTACCGCAGAAACTCTATCTCCCCTTGAAATAAGCTGCTTTGCCCTACCAGTTGTTGCACAGCCTGAAAAAATCAAAGCTGTTAAAATCAAAACACAACCGATTTTCAACAAATTGTTTTTTCTCATAAGATTACTCCTCTGACTTAGAATTAAATAAAAAACTATGTCTATTTTTTCTGAGGATATGCCATATCCTCAGGCTTAAATACTTTATCAAACTCTTCTTCAGTTAAAAAACCAAGTGCCGTGCACGCTTCTTTTAAACTGATATTTTCTTCAAACGCTTTATGAGCAGTCTTTGCTGCATTCTCATAACCGATAAAAGGATTTAATGCCGTAACAAGCATCAGTGAGTTGTAAAGATTATGATGCATCTTTTCTCTATTAGGCTTAATTCCTGATGCACAGTTCCTGTTAAAACTTATGATGCATTCAGAAAGGAGTCTTGCGCTCTGAAGAAAATTATATGCAATCACCGGCATAAACACATTCAGCTCAAAATTTCCCTGACTGGCTGCCATCGAAACTGCTGCATCATTTCCCATTACCTGAACGGCAACCATCGTAACAGCTTCGCATTGCGTCGGGTTGATTTTTCCAGGCATGATTGAACTTCCAGGTTCATTTTCAGGAATAAAAATTTCTCCAAGTCCGTTTCTAGGTCCAGATGCAAGCCATCTTACATCATTTGCAATTTTCATCATGTCACAAGCCAAAGCTTTAACAGCACCGTGTGCAAAAACAATTTCATCTTTTGAACTTAATGCATGATATTTATTTGATGCCGTAGAAAATTTTTTTCCTGTAAGCTCAGAAACTACTTCTGCAACTTTTACATCAAAGCCGTTCGGCGCATTCAAACCGGTTCCTACTGCAGTTCCTCCCAATGCAAGCTGCTTAAGATATTCAGAAGAAGAACACAGCATTTCCCTGTCTCTTTCGAGGGAAGTTCTCCATCCTGAAATTTCCTGTTCAAATGCAATCGGAACAGCATCCTGCAAATGTGTTCTGCCAGATTTAACAATTCCTTTATTTTCTCTTTCAAGTTTCTTAAACGTTTCTATAAGAACATCAACTGCTGGAATAAGTTTATCTTCTATGATGCACACTGCACTGATATGAAGTGCTGTCGGAAATGTATCATTTGAAGACTGTGACATATTTATATCGTCATTCGGATGACATATTTTTTTCCCTGCAATTTCATTTGCACGGTTTGCAACAACTTCGTTTACATTCATATTGCTTTGAGTTCCACTTCCGGTCTGCCATACGACAAGAGGAAAATGATCATCAAGCTTTCCAGCAATAATTTCATCACAGGCTTTTATAATTGAATTTAACTTTTCGTCCGTCATCTTTTCCGGTTTAAGAAAATTATTCGCTTTGGCTGCAGCTTTTTTTAAAACAGTAAATGCCCTGATAATTTCCAGTGGCATTGTTTCAATTCCAGAACCGATTTTAAAATTTTCAAAACTACGCTGGGTTTGAGCTCCCCAATACCTGTCGGCAGGAACTTTCACTTCTCCCATTGAGTCATGTTCAACTTTATATTCCATAAATTAAAACTCCAGCTGTTTTATGATATCTTTTAAACAATCGGCACTGCGTTTTAGTTTCAAAATTTCTTCATCTGTCAGCGGGGCAATCAGATGTGATTTTATTCCGGAAGAACCTACAACGCAGAGAATGCTTAATGCAACATCATCAATTCCGTATTCGCCATTAAGCAAAGTAGAAACCGTAAGTGTAGAATCCATTACATTATCCACGCAGTCAACAAGATGACATGTACTTGCCGCAATTGCATAATATGTCGCACCCTTTTCCTGAATTATTTTACTGCCTGATTTTTTGATGTAGTTTTCCACGTCATCATAATCAAGAGGTGGAAACACATCGTCCTTTTTCTGAATGCTTGATTCATATTTGATGATAGGAATTGTCGCAATGTTTGCCAAAGACCACGGTACAAAAGACGAGTCACCATGTTCACCAAATACATATCCATGAACATTAGTCTGGGTCAGATAATAATATTCAGCAAGGCGTGCACGTAATCTTGCAGAGTCAAGAAGAGTACCCGTTCCCATAATCTGATTTGGCTTAAGCCCTGAAGTTTTATAAAACTGATATGTAAGAATGTCACACGGATTTGCTACGATAATGTATTTTGCATCTGGTGCATATTTTGTTATCTGTGGAATTATAGTCTTAGTAATGTTTACATTTGTTTGAGCAAGATCAAGTCTTGTCTGATCCGGTTTTCGTGCTACACCGGAAGTAAGGATTACGATTTCAGAATTTTTTGCATCAGGATATGAACCTGAATAAATGTTTACAGCCGGACAGAATGGAAGTCCCTGTTTGATATCAAGCGCTTCGCCGTGAGCCTTTTCGTTATTGATGTCTATCATAACTATTTCGGTCGCAAGTCCTCTGATTGTCAAAGTATAAGCGATTGTTGAACCTACTGCCCCTGCACCAATGATCGTTACTTTCTGTGCCATAAAAAACTCCATTTTGTCATTATTTTCCTATAACTATACACCTTCAATCGTTTTTTTGGAATAACTGAATAAAAACTGCCCCAGTTTTTTGACAATTTTGAGATTTTATAGGATAATAATATTGGAGTGAATTTTTATGCCGGATAAAGAATTTTCTAATCAAGTCATTACATTAATAGATAAGAAAATCGAGTTTTATAACAAAGAAATTCTTGTCAAAATGCTTGAAAACTACAGACTTCTCCATACATGTGTCAAAAACCTGATTGATGCTCTTGTTCAAAAATCAATCATCAAACCGGATCCCTACAAGCTTGAAAAAAAAATCTCAGATGTTGAACTCATTCCGAACGACCCTTTTCTCGATTCTGAAAGGGCACTGGTTATCGGAACCAGAATTTCTGACTATGAGGCAATTCTTGACTTTGTGAGCACTTACTACAAATTTTCAATAGAAAACCTTACTTTCCAGAAAATTAAAAAATTTGTAGATTTCAATTCTACATTCAACTGGCATGGTTTTTCAACTTCAAGTCCTTCTGCCAACACACGCGGACTTTCAATACTCTTAAACGAAGCTAAACACAATGCTCCGGCAATGACGGTAAGCATGATTAATGATACGATTTCTAAATGTGACAAAGTTACAAAGGAAATCAACTTTGCTCTAAAAGATCTTGGTGACTTTCAAAAAGAGGTTTACAAGACCTACATCAGAAAAGATATTTTTGAGCATCCTAAGTTTGATGAAAAAAAAGCCGGTCAGTCAGTAGAAGCAGAAGTTGCAGAAATAAAAAAAATGTTCCCGGTCGTGATGGGAAAGACTCCTTTTTATACTGCGCTCATAGAAGAAATTGCAAACGAAGACTTAGGTCCTGATAAAGCAAAACGACAGGCAGCAGTACTTGAAAAAATAAAGATTTCAGAATCAGAAATCAAGAAAAAAGAAAAGACCGTAGATACAAAAGAAATTCTCATGCAGGCAATACTTGCATTAAGCGCACTTGCTCCGCAGTTTTCTACTGTTATGACTAAAATTATTGAAAACCATAATACACTCCAGAACGGAAATCAGACTTTCTTTGGAAAACTTGCATGTGCATTAAGAAAAGCATTTAACATTCCGGAACCTCCTGTAATTTACAATATTACAATTACAGAATCTTCTACAGGTGCAAAAACAAGAGACAAACTTGAATTCCAGCAGTTTACAGAACTCCTTGAAAAGAAAATGAACTTTTTTAATTCCTTCTCTTTGAGACAGGCACCTGGTTTTCAGAAAATTCAGGCAAGCAATCCGGAAAAAATTCTTGAATTCTTAAATAAAAATATTTCAGAAGCGCAGAAAATAATCATAAAACTGACGGCCCTCGATGATTTTTTTAAATCTTCAGTACCGAATGATAAAAAAATTCTCATAAAGGGTCTTAAAATGGAACTTACAACATTAAAAAATACACTCATCAATGTAAACCAGCATAAAGCCGACTATCTTTCTTACATAGAAGAGCAGGCTCAAATGAAAAAACTTGGAATCACAAATGAAACATAATTTAAAATCTTTTTTCTGTCTTACTGCTTTAATCATGGCAGAATTGTCTTTGTATGCATATGCACAGGAATCAAAAGAGCTGTCTGTTATAATGTCACGTTCAAATCTGGATTTAAATCCGCATACATCATCTTTCAGTGATGAAGCACAGATTTTAAACAGTCTTTATGAAGGACTTTTTTCTTATAATCCTGTAACATCTGAACCTGAAAATGCACTTGTAGAAAGTTATAAAACAAGCAGGGACATGCTTGTATGGACTTTCTATTTAAGGAAAGATGCAAAATTTTCTGATGGGAAACCGATTACAAGTTATAACGTAAAAGAATCATGGATTAATCTCATTCAGACAAAAGGTGCATATTATTCTTCTTTTCTTGATATCATACGTGGTGCAAAAGAATTAAGATTGGGAAAAGGTTCTGTAGAAGATGTTGCAATCTTTACAAGAGACGAACATACAATCAGTATAGAACTTACATCTCCACGAAGTTATTTAAGGGAAGTTTTATGTCATCATGCTTTTTCTGTAATTGATTTTAAAAACGGAGCATATTCAGGAGCCTATGTAATTCTTCATCACTCTCAGAATTCTCTTGTACTGTCAAAAAATCTTGAATACTACAATCAGGAATCTGTAAAGATAAACCAGATAAACATTTCTTTTTCAGACGATTTAAATGAAAACTCATATCTGTTTAATACAGGAAAAGTTCAGATAATTTTTGGAAATGCAAATGCAAAATCAATTCTAGACAAAGACTCCCTTCAGTTTGAACCTTTATTCGGAACATATTTCTTTTTCTTTAAGAAACAGAAAAATTCAGTTATAAATGAAAAAATCAAGCAGGCTTTACTCGAAGCAGTTCCATGGGATGATTTAAGGGAAGGCTCTCTTTTCCCTGCAACAACTTTAATCTACCCCGTTTACGGCTACACTTCTCCTCAGGGACTTAATTACACAGATTACGAACACGCACGCTTTTTGATAAATAAAGCTAAAGCAGAAGCAGGTCTCGCCGAAGATGAACTTATTGAACTTACTTTTTCAATTCCAGAAGGTGACAGCATCTATCAGGCAGCACGCATTTTAAAAAATGCATGGGGAGAAATTGGTGTCAGACTGAACATTGTTACGGACCGCGATCCAAATTATCTTAACAAGATTGAAATCTCAGATGCAGATCTTTTCGTTTACACATGGATCGGCGATTTTCCGGATCCGATTACATTTCTCGATTTATTCAGATCAGATTCGTCTTTAAACATAAGTGGATTTTCCGACAGTAAATACGATTCGCTTATTAAGAAAGCAGATTCAGCACAAAAAAGATCAGAAAGAATGGAACTTCTCAAACAGGCAGAGGATATTCTTCTTTCAAGCGGAACCATTATCCCGCTTACTCATCCGGTTGACCTTAACATAGTAAACACAAACGATATTTCTGGCTGGTCAGCAAATACGCTAGGCCTCCACTCATTCAGGCATCTGTCGTTCAAAAAACCGGCTTCAAGCTTCAAATACGGTATCATCGCTTCCAACTGACAGTACACGCCCGATACCCGGTTGTACTTGAGGTTGCCCGAATCCGCAAAAATTACTATAATGTACAGATAATTCTCTTATATCTACGAGGAAATCATTTTATGGTAATTCTTACATTAAACTGCGGATCTTCTTCCGCTAAATACCAGGTTTACGACTGGGACAACAAAGAAGTTATGGCTAACGGTGTAGTTGAACGCATCGGTTCAGACGGAAGCTGCATCACACACAAAGCAAAGGGACAGAAAATCGAACTTGAAAGCGCATGTCCTACACACAAAGAAGCAATCGAACTTATTCTTAAAGAAATTACAGACAGCAAAGTCGGTGTAATTAAATCTATGAATGAAATCGGAGCAGTTGGTCACCGCGTTCTTCACGGAGGAGACAAATTTACAAAATCTGTTCTCGTTACTCCGGAAGTTCTCGAAGGATTCCGCTCGGTAATTGACCTTGGACCACTTCACATGCCTGCAAACATCATGGGTATCGAAGCAGCACAGAAGGTTATGCCTGATGTTCCACACGCTGCAATCATGGATACAGCATGGCACCAGACAATGCCTGAAGAAACATTCCAGTATGCAATTCCACGCGAATGGTATGAAAAATACGCAGCACGCCGTTACGGCTTTCACGGAACATCATTCCTTTACACAGCAAAACGTGCAGCTGTTCTTCTTGGAAAAGATCCAAAAGATACAAACCTCATCATCTGTCACATCGGAAACGGTTCATCAATGTGTGCCGTTAAAAACGGACAGTGCTATGATACAACAATGGGTATCACACCGCTCGAAGGTCTGGTAATGGGAACCCGTTCTGGTGACATTGACCCTGCTCTTCCTTTCTACATCATGAGAAAAACAGGAATGACAGCAGACGAAATGGATACTGCATTAAATAAAAAATGCGGATGTCTGGGAATTACAGGTAAATACACAGACCGCCGCGACATCGAAATTGCAGCTGCAGAAGGTGACAAATTAAGTCAGCTCTGTATCGAAATGGAAGCATTGAGAATTAAAAAATACATCGGTGCATTCATGGCAGAACTCGGACACGTAGATGCAATCGTATGGACTGCAGGTGTTGGAGAAAGAGGACCTATTACACGCGGTAAAGCATGCTCAGGTCTTGAACAGTATGGAATTAAAATTGATCCACAGAGAAACGAATGGTCATTTACAGGAAACGCAGAAACTTACATCCATGCAGATGATTCAAAGACAAAGATTTTTGTAATTCCTACAGACGAAGAGCTTGTAATGACAGAAGATGCTTATGCACTTATGAAAGGAACTTACGACGTTCATACAAACTTTACATATTCTTTCCAGTCAAAGGATTATGTAAACAAAGCCCGCGAAGCAGGTCTTGAAGGCGATTTAAAGAAACGTCCTAACCTTTCAAAGGTTCTTGCAAGAGACATAATGGGAAAATAATTTACTTAAATAAAATTTCCACTTAAACACAAAAAGCGCTCCGTTTCAGACGAACGGAGCGCTTTTTTGTGTATTTTATAATCTGCCGTCATTCAAAAAATTCAGCTTAAAACTATCTCTGCACTGAACTTGTCTTTACCTTCATCATTACATCAACACCGCAGATTTCTTTTACAATTGCCATTGCAAACTGCTCTGCAGTACCTGGACCTTTCCCTGTAATGAGTTTTCCATCTACGACAAAAGGATTTGTATGGGTAAGGTATGAATCTTCCATAAGGTCGTTTATCTTTGAAGAATCCGGAACGTAATCTGCAATTTTCTGTTCCATTCCCGGATAGCATGTATAAGCTTTACCTGCAAGAATTCCGGTCTGAGCAAGAACTACAATCGGAGCGGCGCAGATAGCACATACATATTTATCCTTTTCAAACATGCTGCAGATAAAATCCACAGCCTTTTGAGAAGAACTTATATTGGCTGCGCCCGGCATTCCGCCTGGAATAACAACAGCATCCGGAAGCTCTCCGTTTAAAGAGGCCAGATATTCATCAAAATCGACATCCGTCACAACACTAATTCCGTGTGCACCCTGAATTATTTTAGTGTCAGTTACCCCTTCTGAAGCAAGGCCCGCAATAACAACCTCTGCGCCAGCCCTTCTAAGATAATCAACCGGGGTTAAAGCTTCTATTTCTTCAAATCCAGCAGCAAGTAATTCAACAACCTTCATATTCCGCTCCTAAAACATACTATAGAAATATAATACTTTATATTGTAAAAAGAGTAAATTCATAATAAAATATAAGAATGAAAAAGGTTCTGATTATTGACTCATCAAAACTGTTCAGTGATTTTATGAAAGAAAAGCTTTCCGCTGAAAACATTACCGTAGAAGTAACAAACGGTCGCCGCGATGCCTATACAAGACTTATAGCAGACTTACCGGACCTTGTTATTATGGATGTTTCAGACTCTTTTACGGATTTGATGGACTTTCTAAAAAACAAATTCTCAGATCCAAATGCGAAAAACATTCCTGTTATCCTTACAGGACCTGTTATCGAAAAAGCCAGAATCGCATCACTGGTTCATTACGGTGTAATAAAATATTTTCCTACTCCCATTAAATTCAATTCATTCATAGAAGCAATCGGGAATGTACTCAAAGTAAGTTTTTCCGTAGATACAACTCCTTCAATTCTCGAAGTTCACCATAACAAAGAAATTATTTTTGTTGAATTTGCCCGAGTTTTGAACCGTGAAAAGATTTCACTACTCAAATACAGACTTGCAGAGCTTATAGATAAACAGGACATGCAAAACCCTAAACTCATCCTGATGATGACAGACCTGATGCTCTCGTTTGTAGATGGAACAAATCTTGAATATTTATTTGATACGATTTATTCGGAAGAAAGAATAAACCGTAAATTTATAAAAATTCTTTCATTCGACGATTTTATTCCGGATTTCCTTGATGGCCATCCGCAGTATTCAGATATAAAAGTAGTAAAAGACTTAAGAAAAGTTCTTTCATCTTTTGTTTCAATAACAGCTTCTCCAGAAGAGGTTCCAGAATTAATCGCAGAAGAGATTTTAACACAGCAGGAAATTGACGACGACACAATCGACAGACGTTTTAATTTTGATCTTGATAAAGATGATACAGAAGGAACTGTATTTAAAGTTGCCATTGTTGATGACGACAGTGTTGTAAGATCTGTTTTAAAACGTTCTTTAAGTTCTATGGGTGCAGAAACAATTCTATTTGAAACTGGAACTGCATTCCTTGAATCGATTGAAAAAGAACACTTTGATCTTGCAATCCTCGACATTTTCATGCCGGGCATTTCTGGATTTGATATTCTGACAAAATTAAAAGTTACTCCTGACGCACCACCTATTATAGTTTATTCACAGGCAACACAGCGCGAAGTTGTAATTCAAGCTTTAAGTTTAGGTGCTAAAAGTTATCTTGTAAAACCTCAAAAGCCTGATGTAATCATTACAAAAGCTATCGAGGTGTTACATGCCAAATCTTGAAAAATCACTTCAAACTTCAACACGATTTTTAGCAACTACTCTTCACGAAATCAGAACACCTATTCAGACTATAATCGGTTCTCTGGAGTTATTAAACGATACACCGCTTAATCACGAACAGAAAGAATACATCAGACAGATTTCATTCAGTGCAGAAGCTTTGCTCTCTCTTGCAAACGACATTCTTGATTATTCTAAAATAAGTAACAAAGATTTTAAACTGGAAGACACACCTTTTGATTTAGTAACTCTTGTAGAAAAAACAACTGACCTTGTGAGTATAGAAGCCTTTAATAAAGGTCTTGAACTTGTAACTGATGTTGATATAAAAATCAGTGAAAATATTATGGGAGACCAGGTAAGAGTTTCTCAGATTCTTCTTAACATAATTAAGAATGCAGTAAAGTTTACTGCAAAAGGTTATATTTACATCACAGTCACCATCGATGATGGTTATCTTTTATTTAAAATAATTGATACTGGAATCGGTGTTCCGAAAGACAAACAGAAAAATCTTTTCGAAGCATACTATCAGGCAGATGCATCTACAACGAGAAAATACGGAGGAACAGGACTTGGACTTTCTATCTGTAAATCTCTTGTTTTTGCAATGAATGGAAAAATCGGAGTTACTGACAATCCAGAAGGCGGTTCGATTTTCTATTTTAAAATTCCATACAGACCTGCAATCGATATCGATGAAAAAAAATATCAGCTTGTTGTTCCGGCAAATACAAAAATGCTTGTCGTAGATGATTCAGCACTTGCAAGAAAAACTTTTGCAAAACATCTTAATAAATTTGGTGTAAATAAAATTTCAGGTGCTTCAACTGCCGACGAAGCCCTTGAAACGTTAAGGCTTGCTGCTAAAAACGGAGAACCTTTTACAGCTGTATTCATTGATATGCTTTTACCTAAAGTAGATGGATGGCACCTTGCAACCGAAATCAATGATGACAAGGAAATAAACAATGCTAAGCTTTACCTGATGGTTCCTGAAGGACAAATGGGTGGCGAAGCAAAAATGAAGCTTTTAAACTGGTTTGACGGTTATCTTTATAAACCGGTTAAGCGGAAAAAACTTTTTGAACTTGTTTCGCAGAGTTTTAAAGAATCATTTGAAACTGCCGTTACAGAACAAAAAGACCCTGGAATAGTTCTTCACGAAAGAGAGCTTGCTAAAAAAGCAAAAGAAGCAAACCTTCCAGAAAATATCATACAGAAGAAAACAGAAAGCATCATTAAAGAAAAGAAAGATTCAGATCTTGCTTCCGGACTTCACATGCTTGTTGCAGAAGACCATATTGTAAACAGAAGGCTCTTATGTGCATTCTTAAAAAAATTTGGCGCAGATATTCTTGAAGCAGAAAACGGACAGGAAGCACTCGATATAGTAAGCATGCATCCGGAAATCGACTTTATCTTTATGGATATTCAGATGCCTGTAATGAACGGAATCGATTCAACAAAAGAGATAAGAAAAAGCGGATACAAAGGTATTATAATCGCATGTACGGCAAACTCTGACAGAGACGATTTTGAACATTATACCCGGGCCGGAATGAATGATGTTCTCGTAAAACCTTTTAAGAGTCTGCTTGTAAAAGAAATGATTGAAAAATGGAATACAGCCCTGATCCTACCTACAGCTCAGGAAATTGCAACACTGCTTGAAGAAGGAACTCAGGCAACCAATATCTGGAACGAAGATGACTTTATGGATACTGTCGGAAATGATTACGTATTTGGAACTCAGCTTATTAAGGATTACATCAACCAGACAGAAACTCTCATAAAACAGATTCCTGCATTAATCAACAGCAGAAACTTTGAAGAACTCAGAAGAATCGGTCATACATTAAAAGGATCAAGTTCTACCGTATCAGCCTTCTCCCTTTCCGACTTCGGAACCAGATTGAACAAAGCTGCAAAACTTGAAAATATTGATGCATTAAAAATGAATTTTAATGCAATAAAAGAAAATCTAATTCAGTTTAAAAATGTAATTAATAGATGGATGTCAAAAAATGAGCTCTAGAATAAAAACAAATTATCACACACACTCAACTATATGCGATGGACATAATACTGCAGAAGAAATGGTTCTTGCAGCAATAGAAAAGAAATTTGATATACTCGGTTTTTCAGGGCACAGTATGTACCCTTTTGCATCTACATGGCATATTTCACCAAAAGAACATGAACTATATACAGACACTGTAAGACAGCTTGCAGAAAAGTATAAGGATAAAATTAAAATCCTTCTTGGCTTTGAAGCAGATTTTATTTCTTCGATGTGCAACCCTTCATTCGAGCGATTTAAAAAATTTAATCCTGATTATCTTATTGGTTCCGTTCACTATATCGTAAATGAAAAAGGATATGTTACAGTTGATGAATCTGTAGAAGGAGTAAAAGGCGGAATTGAAAGACTTTTTAACGGTAACGGTAAAAAGTTTGTACAGGAATATTTTTCACTTGAAAGAGAAATGATAAGAAATTGTGATTTTACAATTCTCGGGCATCCGGATTTAGTACGCGTAAGGAATGGAAAATTAAATTTCTTTGATGAAAACGATTCATGGTATAAAAATGAACTTAAAGAACTTGTAAAAGAAATAAAAAAGAAAGATGTTATAGTAGAAATAAACACCGGTGCGCTTGGGCGTAAACTAATGGATGATGTTTATCCTTCTGAATATTTACTTGGACTTTTATGCGAAGCACGAATACGAATTACCATTAACTCTGATGCTCACACAACTGACGCTTTAGACAGTGCTTTCGATATTGCACAACAGAAAGCCGTAAAGGCAGGTTTTAAAGAACTTGTTATAATTGATGGTCCTGTAAGTAAAAGAGACTGCATAAAGATGCAGCCTCTTCTCTAGAACTTTTATTTGTTCATTTCTGATTTACTCTTGCAGTCTACACACATTCCAGTCCATGGAAGGGCTTCAAGGCGCGCCATCGGAATATCTTTCCCACAGTCAATACAAACTCCGTAAGTTCCCTGTGCAATTCTTGTAAGTGCGCTTTCGATTAAATCAAGTTTATCTTTATCCTGCTGACCAAGTGAGTCAAGCATAGTTCTATCTATTGCATCGGAAGCAATGTCACACACATCACCGGATTCTACTGCATTGACCAATCCTTTAAAGTCTTCGCTTTTTTTTGCAAGAGATTCCAGAATCTCAGTCCGTTGTGCAACAAGTTTTGCTTTCATTTTTTCAATGAATTCTTTCTTCATATAGTACTCCATCCTGTCAACAAAATCCCGTTTTTTGTCAAAATAGACCCGTTGACAATTTTCTTTCTTTTGTAGATACTAATATAAGAGTAAATTGCGAAAAAAACAACAAAAATTTTTATAGTTTAGTAATTATTTTGGAGGAATCGTGGCTAAAGAAGAAGCTATTGAAGTAGAAGGAGTTGTAGTTGAAGCATTGCCTAATACTATTTTCCGTGTAAAATTACAGAATGACCATATCATTATGGCTTATATTTCAGGAAAAATGCGCAAGCACTACATCAGAATCGTTCCGGGTGACACTGTAAAGGTTGCTCTTTCACCTTATGATCTTGACCGCGGTCGAATTATTTTCAGACAGAGATAAATTTATTTTTTCGAAGTAATGGCCTTTACCATGGCCTTTACTCCGCCAGTAACTTCTTTTATCCCGCTGCTTATTATTGCAATGCTGATTATCGGTCCAATCGGGATTAACCAGAAAAATTCAACAAGAAGAAACACTCCAAGCACTCCAAATAAAATTCCACTTAAGGTTTTACCAAACGCCTCACCAAAAGTAAGTTTTCTTTTTTCTGTTGAATAAGTATGCCAGTGATTGCTGTAGAAATTTTTTCTAAAATCATTTGAATTTGTATAATAGAAGCCTCTGAAATAATCATTATAAAATCCACTGTTTCGGAACTGTTCAGAATTCTGCCATTGATTCTGACTCTGCCATTGATTCTGCCAGTCATAAGTTGAATTTGCATTAAATCCCGACATGTCATACTGGCGCCGTTTATCTTCGTCGCCTAAAACAGTGTATGCTGCATTTATTTCTTTAAGCTTTTCTTCGGCTTCGGCGTTTCCCTGATTTCTGTCGGGGTGATATTTTAAAGCAAGACTTCTGTATGCCTTTTTTATTTCTTCCTGAGATGCCTGTTTTGAAACGCCGAGTACACTGTACAAATCCTGCATATGTGTTAAATATAATAAAAATTACATCTCTAGACAACAAAAAAAAAACGCACCCGCGGTAAATACCGAAAGTGCGTTCTTCTACGGTTAAAAAAACATTTTAGCGTTTTTTAGAAGCTGGCTTCTTAGAAACTTTTTTTACAGCTTTTTTAGCTGCTGCTTTTTTAACAGGTTTTTTAACTGCTTTTTTTGCAGCTGTTTTCTTTACCGGCTTTTTAACAGCTTTTTTAGCTGTAGCTTTCTTCGCTGTCTTTTTAACTGCTGTCTTCTTTACTGCTTTTTTAGCTGTAGTCTTCTTTGCAGTTGTTTTCTTAGCTGCTGTCTTTTTTACTGCCTTTTTAGCTGTAGTTTTCTTTGCAGTTGTTTTCTTAGCTGCTGTCTTTTTTACTGCCTTTTTAGCTGTTGCTTTCTTTGCAGCAGGTTTTTTAGCAGCAGGTTTTTTAGCAGCAGGTTTTTTAGCAGCAGGCTTTTTAGCTGCAGGTTTCTTTGCAGCAGGCTTTTTAGCAGCTGGTTTCTTAGCTGCAGGTTTTTTGGCAGCCGGTTTTTTCTCTGCAGGTTTCTTTTCAGGAGCTTTTACTGGTGCAACATCATCTACCTTCGGAGCTGCGATTACTTCTTCACCTCTGAATTTTGCAAGCAGGTTTGCTTTAAGCTGCTCGATCTTTGCATTAGTATTATTATCAGAATTTGTTTTTTCATCTGGTGCAGCTTTTTTCTGATCCAACAATTTGTCTACTTCACTCTGTCTGAGTGGTAAACCCTGATTTCCGTTTTCATTATCGTTTTCGAACATACTTTTCTCCAAAGAATAGGATAACAATATTATACTACAACATCGGCAGAATTTGTAAAAAAAATTAACTTTTTTTTTTCAAAGCCAGAATTACTCTGTTCAGCATAAAAAAACAAAAAAAATCTTTTTTCTATATTATATTAACTCTTTTTCTGCAAATCCGATAATTTTAGTATATAAATTTCTTATTTTGTGGTTTGGGAGAATCTATGAAAAAACTAAATTTTGTCATTTTGTTAACTGTAATCTTTGCAGTTTTAAGCTGTGAAACAACTAAAAAGGAACCTGATACGATTCAGTCGCTCATCCGCCAGGGCAAATTTGAAGAAGCAAAGAGCTTTTTTACGACAAAATCAGACATCAACGAACAGGATTTGGACGGAAACACTGTACTCCATGCTGCTGCAATGATGAACGATGCAGACCTTGTTACATTCCTCATAATTAAGGGCGCAAACACAGAAATCAAAAACTTCGAAAGCCAGACACCTCTTATGCTTGCAATCGACAGTGACTGCTTTGACAGCGCACGTTCACTCATAAATGCAAAGGCTAATGTATTTGCACGTGACTCAGAAGGAGTTACAGCACTCGAAAAAGGCCTTGCAAAAAACGAAACCTACTACGAAATGATGATTTGCAGTACGACTTCGACTTTAAGGGACGACCAGGGAAGAACCATAATCCACTACTTTGTAAGTGACAAAAACGAAACAGCACTCGACTATGCAATCAAAAAGAAGCTCCCTGTAGATGACACAGATGAAGACGGTATTTCTCCCCTTGCACTTGCACTTTCTGATCCTGACAGCATACAGGATGCAAGAATGGCAAACATGCTTTTACTTGCCGGAGCAAAACCAATCGGCGGAAAAACAGCTTATTTTGAAAACGCCGTTCTTTCAAGAAATTATTCTGTAACAATGACAGACGGACAGACTCCTCTTCACATTGCTGCAATAAGAAACCACATGGGAATCGCAGAATTCCTCGTAAAAAACAATGCAGATACTTCAAGCCAGGATATAAACGGTTCAACACCGCTTCACGAAGCATGCCGCTACGGTAACATTGAAATTGCACGCTTACTTCTCGAAGCAAAATCAGACGTCAACTCCCAGGACAGTCTGTGCAAAACACCGCTTCTTTTAATTATCCCGGAAGAAAGCCGCACAGAAATTTATAAGCTCCTCATCGAATACAACGCCGACGTAAACCACCGCGATATGTACGGCGATACGATTTTCCACACAGCTGCAATGACAGATCTTAACACAGACATCCTTGAGCTTTTATTTACAGCAGGTGCTGACGTTAACATCAGAAATAAAAAAGGTAACACTGCCCTTTCTACTGCAGTTGAACACAATTTAAGAGACCAGATAAAGTTTTATGTAAACCACGGAGCAGACATTCACGCAGAAGATTCTTCCCATACAACTCCATACATCCGTGTTTTAAATTCTACAGACGGAATGTTTGAAGCAATGGTAAATTCTTCTAATATCAATTCAGTTGATTCAGAAGGAAACACACCGCTTTTGATTGCAATTCAAAAGGATGCACCTGTTTCAAAAATAAGATACCTCATTCAGTGCGGAAGTAATGTTAATGCAAGAAACCGCGAAGGAAACTCTGCATTGTATTATGCAGTATTAAACAACAGTAAGGAAATCGGGAAGCTTCTCTTAGAAAAAAATGCAAATATTTTTTCTGCAAATACAAAAGAAATATCTCCACTTAAACTTGCACTTACTGGAACAGGTTCAGAAAATGACTGGCTTATAAACTCTTCTACAATCACTTCTACAGACGGAAGCGGAAACTCTGTCCTTCACTACGCAGCAGACTGGAAGCTTACAAAAGCCGTTAAATATCTTGTTCAAAAAGGAGCAAAGATTGACGCGCGAAACGCTAACGGTCAGACGCCTCTTTTTAATGCCGCAAAGAGTGACTCACCGACAATCATCGCTGCGCTTCTTTCAAGCGGAGCCGACATCAATACAAGAGACCAGCTTGGTTCAACGCCGCTTCATGCTGCAGTAAGATGGAATGCATTAAAAGCCGCTGCAAAATTAATTGACAGTGGACTTGATGTAAATTCTCAGAACGTTTCAGGTAAAACACCTCTTGCAGAAGCATCAGTAGAAGGCAACACAGAAATGGCACAGCTTTTACTTTCACGCGGCGCAAATCCAAATATCTATGACAGCGCAGGAAGAACATCACTTGTAGACGCAATAAAGGCTAACCAGTTGGAAAGCGTTTCGCTTCTTCTTAAAAACGGAGCTAATCCTCAAATCCAGGACATGAACGGAAGAACTCCATACCATGAAGCAGCAGAAAATGCAAACATCGAAATAATCACACTTTTAAGAAAAGCAAAAAGCAATCCTTTAAATCGTGATAAAGAAGGAAATACTCCACTCTCGATTGCATTTACAAAAGACAATGCCATCATAAACGCACTTTTAGGAAATGACAGAAACATTACAGACTCAGACGGAAACACTCCAGTCCACATTGCAATAACATGTAAGGCAGGTTCAAAAATATTGACTTCGCTCATCGAAAAGGGTTATCCGTTTGATACAAGAAATTCATCAGGCTTTACACCACTTGCACTTGCTGTAATGGCAAACGAAACAGATGAAACAAACACTCTCATCGAGTATGGTGCTTCTCCTTTTGCTGAATTAAACACAAGAGGCGAAACAGTTCTTACTGTAGCATTTAAAGAGAATAACAGCGAAATGCTCGGTTATATCGTTAAATATTCTGGAAAGAAAACAGACATCAAGGGAAATACAATCCTTCACTATGCTGCACGCTTTGCAGACAGAGCTACAGTTACAAGACTTCTTTCTCTTGGACTTGATAAAAAAGTTAAAAACTATGCCGGGGAACTTCCTTACGACATAGCGATAAGCTGGAAAAACCAGAAGATAGCAGATTTGTTAAAGTAGGCTTATAAAACTTAAAACCCGCACAGTTCAAAAAAGTGCGGGTTTTTTAAGCTTAAAACTGGTTGTTTTTTTCTTTGTACTTTTCAAGGACGGTGCGGAATGCGCTGTCCTTTTTGTTTAATTCCTTTGAACCACGCGTAATCTTACAGAGCGACATATTGTATTTTTTAGCAATATCGCGCTGTGTAACGCCCTTATCGATTTCCTTAACTAAAATCCATCTGTTTGCAAAATCATCCCGTTCTGCCGGCGTAAAAAGACATTCCATGAAATTCTTCATAAAATCCCTGTCGTTGATTTCTGTAAAAATGTCCACGAGCTCTTCAAATGAGATGTTTCTGATTTCTGTATTGTTATCTTGCATAATATTTATTTTAATACAAAAACGGTCAAAAGTCAAAAGCAAAACCAGCATCGAACTTTATGGCCGTCGGAGCGTTCTGTAAGCTCCGGGCATTCTTCGAAGCAGCGTTTCTGGGCCTTAGGGCATCTGTGCGCAAAAGGACAGGCTGTTTCTTTTTCGAGTGTGGTTTTTACTTCTATATTTGAATTTGTTTTAAACATCGTTGCAGCTTCAAATAAAAGCTTTGTATAAGGATGAAGCGCATCTTTATATAAATTAGCCGCTTCGCCCTCTTCTACAAGAACTCCGCGGTACATTACTCCGATTTTATCGCAGAAATAACACGCAACACGAAGGTCATGCGTAATAAAAAGCATGCTTAGGTTGTTTTTCTGCCTTAACTTTGAAAGAAGCTCTAGAACCTGCGCCTGAATCGAAACATCAAGTGCAGAAACTACTTCGTCACAGATTAAAAGCGATGGATTTAGCAAAAGTCCCCTCGCGATGGAAATCCTCTGCCTCTGACCGCCTGAAAATTCTGAAGGGCGCTTTTCCAAGTCTTCTTCCTTTAAGCCTACATCAACTATTGCCTTCTTTGCTTTTTCATATAATTCCTGTTTTGAATATTTTCCAGTTGAATATTTTAATCCGTCTGTAATTACAGAAAAAACACTCATTCTCGGATTTAACGATTTTGCAGGATCCTGAAAAACATATTTTACTTTTTCCTGATATTCCTTTGTCTGCTTTTTATTTAAAAGTGAAACATCAAAAGAATTATCTCCATCATAAAAAGTTATCTTTCCGGAGGTTGCCTTATACATTTTAATAAGAAGCCTTGCAGTTGTTGTTTTTCCGCAGCCGGACTCACCTACGATTCCGTAAGTTTCTCCTTTTTTAATGTCAAAAGAAACATTGTTTACAGCATAAACAAGCCTGTCTTTTTTTGCAAAAAAACCGGACTTTAAATCAAAGCTCTTATAAAGATTTTCTACTTTTATTAAAACTTCATCAGAATTGTTTTTCATACATTCCCTCCGTCAGAGTCTGTGTAATGCTGTCCAAACTTTACTCTTGTAGAAATAAGATGCTTTGCATAATCTGATTTCGGATTATTAAATAATTCTTCCGGAGTTGACTGTTCTTCTATAATTCCATTATGCATTACAATGATTCTGTCACAGATGTTGGCAACAAGATCTATGTCGTGGCTTATAAACAGAATCGAAAGATTGTGCTTTTTCTTAAGCTCTGTTAAAAGCCCTGTTATCTGCATCGAAATAGTTACATCGAGAGCCGTTGTAGGTTCGTCTGCAATGAGAACCTTACAGCCCTGCGCAAGAGCCAGGGCAATTCCGATTCTCTGGAGCTGTCCTCCCGAAAACTGATGCGGAAAGTTTAAAAGCCTGCTTTTTGGATCAGGAAGCCCTACTTCTTCAAGCTGCTTTTCTGCTTTTGCCATCGCTTCTTCTTTTGTAATGTCGGGATTCATATTTCTGTAAACTTCTAAAAATACATTTCCTATATTCTGAAGCGGATCAAACGACCTTCCCGGCTCCTGAAAAATAAGAGCAATCTTTTTTCCGCGGTAATCAGAAAGCTGCTTTTGAGAAAGCGAAAGTAAATCGATTCCTTCGTACATAATGTGACCGCTTATTACTGCGTTTCCAGGAAGAAGTCCCGGAATTGCGGTAGTGCTTACAGATTTTCCGGAACCCGATTCACCTACAATACCGAGTATCTCGCCATAGTTTAAGTCGTAAGAAATTCCTTTGACAGCGTTTATTATGTTCAACCCTTTTAAAGTCTGAACGTAAAAATCAACTTTAATATCCTGCATCGAAAGAATTACAGATTTATCAACAGGACGTGCTGCATCTGCTTTCGAAAAATATTTTTTAAACGACGGGAATACAGCGTGATACGGATCATAATAATCGCGCAGGGCATCCCCTATAAAGTTAAACGCAAGAGTAACAAGAAGCAGAAGCCATACGGGATTTAAAAGCCACGGGAAACGTGCAAGATTGCTTAAAGTCGAAACTTCCCTGTTAATCATTGAACCCCAGCTTACAGCAGGATCAGAAATACCAAGTCCGATATAAGAAAGAGTTGTTTCGCTCATTATAAAACCCGGAATGCTTAATGTCGTACTTACAATTAAAAGACTTGTAATCTGCGGAATAATATATTTAAAGATAATTACAAGAGAAGGAATTCCTTCAAGACTTGCATTCATTACAAACTCTTCGCGCTTAATTGCATGAATCATTCCGCGGAAGGTTCTTGCAGAGCCAGGCCATCCGACAAGGGCTAAAATTAAAGTTATGACCATGTAAGATGTTCCGCTGTCCATTTTTGTATTTAAAAGTGAACGCAAAAATAAAATTAAATACAGTGACGGAATAAGCATAAAAAATTCTGCGCCGCGCATCACAAGCCAGTCTGTCTTTCCTCCAAAAAATCCTGCAAGTCCCCCAAGAATTACCGCAAGAACAAGAGAAACCGCCGTTGCAACAAAACCGATTGTAAGAGAAATTCTTGAACCGTAAACCATTCTCGTAAACATATCGCGTCCAAGATTGTCAGCGCCGCAAAGGTAGACTGGATAAACATTTCCGTCTTTATCCGGTTCAGTTCCAAAAAGGTGAATGTCGGTTTTAATAAAACCGAGGAGCTTGTATGATTCACCATGAACAAAGAACTTTAACTTATGATTAACACCCTTTACATAAGCATAATCCCAGTTGATTCTGTTAAGGACACGCGCTTCGCGGACTTTAAATCCGTGCAATGTAAGTGTAATGTTTGCAGGATGAAAAGTATTTTCTTCAAAGGTTTTTGTCGGTGTATAAGGAGAAATAAATTCTGCAAAAATCATAAAAAGATACAGAACAGCAAGAACGATGAGAGAAGCAAATGCAAACGGCTTTCGCTTTATGTATAAAAATTCATTTTTCATTTCTGCACCTCCTATTTTTCCGCACCGTATCTTATTCGAGGATCTACAACTGCAAGAAGAATGTCAGAAATTACCATTCCAAGAAGAACAAGGAAAGAAATAAGCATGCTGTTTGCAAGTACAAGATTTATATCATGCTGTAAGACTGCTTCGTAAGTAAGACGGCCTACACCGGGATATGCAAAAATAATTTCCATGATTAAAGAACCGCTGAAAAGAGAAGCAAGAAGGTTTGCACTTCCTGTAATGTAAGGATTTAACGTGTTTCTGAAAGCGTGATTTAAATAAACGCGGCGCTCAGATATTCCTCGGGCACGAAGTGCAAAAATGTAAGGCATTCCAAGCTGGTCAAGCATTGTAGCCCTTATAGTTCGCATCGTTCCTCCTACCCCGCCAAGAAAAGAACACAGCAATGGTAAAAATACATGATGCATATAGCTGAACGTAAACCTTACCGGCGCTTCTTCAAAAGGAAAATCAGGATATGCCGTAACAGGAAAAACTCCCGAAATCGACGCAATCAACTGCACTAAAATCAAAAGAAGAATTCCCGGAAAAGCGTGAAAGAATAAAGCAAAAAAGCTTACTCCGACGTCAAGTTTTGTTCCGGCTTTACTTGAAAAATAAACGCCAAGCAAAAAAGAAAAGACTGTTATTAAAACAAGCGAAATTAAATTTAATAAAAGCGAATTCCATATTCTGGAAGACAGAAGAAAGCTTACGGGCGCACGCGAAATTAAACTTACTCCAAGGTCGTGCTTTACAACAACCCTGTGAAGCCACTTAAAATACTGAATGTAAAAAGGTTTATCAAGCCCGAGCTCTTCCCTTGTTTTTGCAAGCTGTTCTTCGCTAAAAACATTTTCAGCCCCGGCTTTAGAACCCGATGCCATGCCTCCCTGAGATGTTGCCATAATCTGCTGGCTCATCATCTGATCTACTATATCACCCGGAGCAAGTTCCATAAGACCAAAAAGAGCAAAGCCAAGAAGAAAAAGTAAAACAAACATCGTAATAATTCTTGAGACAATAAAATATGCAAGTGGTGCCTTTCGTTTTATTTTATTTAACATAAACATGCTCCGTCATCGCTCCGTTGATATTATCAAAATAAAAATTTGTAAAATCCCATCTGTTGTTTATTGCAACAAAGCTTCTTGGACATACAAGATAAATCAAAGGACACTGTTCAAGTAAAAGCTCCTGATATTCATCCCAGATAACTTTTGCTTTTTCTTCATCGATTGTATATGAACCTTCGTTATAAAGATAATCGATTCGTTTTTCCCATTCTGTTGCAGGCGATTTTTGAAGCGGATACCATAAATGAAGGTTTCCGTTGGAAGGCCAGACATTTGAACCCTGTGTCGGAAAAAGATTTGAACCAAGCCCGATTATAAGCGATTCCCAGTCATAAGTTGCAGTAAGCATTTCCACCATTTTCTGAAAATCTGTCTGTCTTACATTAATTTTAATTCCGACACTTTTACATTCATCAAAAATAATCTGCGCAATGTCGTTGGAAATATTTGCAGTCGATGCAATTGCAAGATCAAATTCGACTGGACGGCCCTTACTGTCTGTCATTACACCTTCGCCGTTCTGTTTAAAACCTGCAGACTGTAAAAGAGAAACAGCCTTTGCCCTGTCGTATTTATATTTAAGCTGAATTTTCTCATCATAAAACTGATTTCCTTCCGGAAAAATATTATACTTTGCTAGAGCAAGTCCGCGGTAAGTCTGGCTTATGATTCTGTCGCGGTTTAAAAGACAGCTCATTGCCTGGCGGAATTCTTTTTTGGTAAACCATTCGTAAAAAGGCTTGTCTTTGTTTTTCGGATTCTGATTAAACGACCAAAGCTGCGCGCCAAGTGAACCCTCTGAATTAAAAACAGTATACTGCCCCTGAGTGTTTATGATGTCAGAAAGATTTTCAGGCTGCGGAGAATAAGTTTCGAGTTTTCCCTGTAAGAACAGAAGCTTTTCTGTATTCTGATGGTCTGCAATTATCTGACATATTTTTTTAGAACAGTACTGCGAAGCTTCGCCTTTAGAGTTCTTTTCCCAGTAATCAGGATTTCTTGTAAACACAAGTCTCTGACCCGGAGAATATTCTGTAATGAAAAATTTTCCGCATGATGGAATTAATTTTGGATCTGTATTTATGCTGAATATATTTTTAACGCCGTCAGTTCCGTTTTTTTCGAAAGCTTCTTTATAAAGCCAGCACGGTTTTACATCTACATTCGAAGCAAGCATCGGGTTTGCAATGATTCTTGGATAAATAAAATCAAAATGCCTGTCATCGATTTTCTTTGCCTCGATTCTTTTGTAAGAACCGTCTTTCATCATTACAAACTGTCCGGAATATGCAGAGCTTTGAAAATCCGGATTTCCGGAAACATTGTCATACCACCACACTACATCATCTGATGTAACAGGAATTTTTTCATCCTTTCCGTAATAGCTCCAGTAAGCATCATCCCTTACCGTAAAGTGAACTGTAAGTATGTCATTTTTTTCATCAACTTCGATTTCAAAAAAGCAGAGGCGTGGAATCCATTTTTTCTTAATAAAATCATAATCGACAATATAATCTGTAAGCTGGCTCATTATTGCATTGCTGGATCCGTCGCGTTCTGCAATAAGGGCATTAAATGTTTTTGGATCTGCGTCAATCGACGAATACCAGATTCCGCCGACTTTACCGTCACTAAAATCTTCGCCGCGGTACGGCTTTGAAACAGTTTTTTCGATTATTTTTTCTGAATTTAAATTAACGACTTTATCGATTTCTTCTAACGTCATCTCCGGAACTTTTTTGCAGCCTGCGAAAGCCAGCAGCATCAGCACCGGTACAATTTTTAAAACCTTCATTCTTCTATTTTATCACAATAAGCGAAGATTTTCAAAAAAGTTACTTCTTATTTTCAAACAGCTTTTTAAGATATACGTACTCATAAAGGATGTCATCAAACTGGTCGTATTTAAAAATCTTATGCACTTTCGTAATGTGCCACTGCTTTATATTGTCCGTATGCGGATACGGAAGCCAGAAAAGACGCTTAGAAAAATGGCGTACAACCGTGTGCTTCCAGAGGAATTTCTGGTCGTTAAAACGCTGCGGTAAAACCTTTTTAACTGTCGTGCTGTGCCAGAGCGCATCCTGGTCTGCAAAAATCCATTTTTTTGTTTTAATCTGATTACGCGCTTTTTCAAAAAGACCGGTTTCCCTGCATTTTTTTATGTTGAACAGAATAACCCCGGCATTTATATAGTCAGGACGGATAAGATATTTTCCGTAATGATCAGGGCTTGCAGCATATTCGTAATTTTCTACATCTGTATCATACAGAAGAGTAATGTCGCGGTTAAACATTATGTCACAGTCAAGGTATAAAAGCTTGTCAGGAATTCCTTTAACCATATCTGCAAAAAGTCTTATTAAAGTATATGGTGAACAGTATGCACCTTCATTAGGACATCCGGAAAAATGTTCCATGTAAAGTTTTGTAACGTCAATTTTTTTAACAGAATTCTTTTTATTATACTGCTTTGCAACAGAATCAAGATAATCGATTAATTCTTTAGAAACAGGAGTATAATCTGCTTTTAAATGAGAAACATCCATTGTAAAAACATAAAAGTTAAAAGGTTCTTTTGTCTGAGTTCTTTTAAAAATAGAAAGCATGCATGTAAGCATTCCGTCAAAGACTTTAGAATTTCCTGCAAAAAGAATATTAATCATTGTTTTCTTCCACCTTTACATATTTAATAAGTTCAACATTATTATTTTTACTGCGTTCAACCATGGCAGCATAAACTTTATTTCTTAAATCAAGCCTTCTTTCTTTTGGAGAAAGATTTTTATCTGCAAAAAAAGGACCGTCAACATAAGTTACCATATCAGGAATTTCAGAATTCTTTCTTTTCTGATAAGTGTTTGTAAAAGAAAAAACCGGAACGTCATACTGAACAGGATATTTAAACGAAGTATCTAAAAACGGTCTTATCTTTGTGTAAAAAGGCCAGATATGTGCTTCGGGATAAATCGTTACAACATGATTGTGCTGCATTTTAAATTTAACTGCATTCATAAAATTTCTGGCAGCTTCTAAATTATCAGGAAGCGGAAGGGCTCCAAGATAAGGATTAATGCGTCCCAAAACCGGCATCGAAACATTATTTGCATGAACGATTACAAAACAGTCTTTAGGAAAACTTACAAATGTCGGAATAAGCGCATCTGCAACAGGATTTGTATGATTTGCATAAAGATAAAAAGATTTTTTTAAATATGGCTTCATTACTTTTTTATTTACGATTTTATGATGGTAATGACATTTTAACCAGATGAATGCTGCAGGAACAGCAACTATACGGTACCAGAAAAGATGAGCGATGTTCCACAAAAGTCCCTTACCGCCATATTTATATTTGCCGTCAATTGCCCTTGGCTTAATTACAGCAGTAGAGAATTCGTCGTTTAATTCATCTTTATAATATGTAACCGGGATTTCTTTCATAGACATTTATATTAAGATGCTACTTTAAATACTCAAGCGGAATTCCGTATGTTTTTTCGTAAACATCCTTCCACATCTGATAGTTTTTTTCCCTCATCATTTCGATGTTTTCTTTTTCAGAAAGCTTTGGATCTGGATAAATCGGTTCGAGAATATGAATGCTATATTCCTGAACAGGAAATCCGTCACCACCGATAATATCTGAATCGCTCATAGTAATAAAAAACGGAAGGACAGGAACATTTGAGTCAACTGCAAATTTAAAAGCCCCGGAAGTAAGAGGACGCGGTTTTCTGTAATTCCACCACATGCCCTGCTCTGCATAAACTAAAACCTTTTCTCCACGGCGCAAAAGAATATCCATGCTCTTTATAAAAAGCTTCATCGTGCTGAATTTTGAGCTTAAAGGAAGTGTGTCACAGTGACGAAAAAACAATCCGTACATTCCAGGGAAAGAAGTATAATTTCCTTCGCGGATTACTTTATACATTTTTCTGTGCGGCAGAACTTTTTCGATTACATGATAAACAGCAAAATTATCAAATGCATTAAAGTGATTGCATGTCATGATAAGACCGGACTTTCTTACTTTAATAAAGTTTTCAAGCCCGTTGACTTCTTTTATAATCATCTGTTTGTTTTTTATAATCTTGTGAATAAAGTGGCGTGCAATTGCATAAACTACGATTCTTAAAATCTTATTTGAAAATTTCCTGCAAAGATAATCGGTTTTTTCCGGTTCAAGCGGAATTGTAGGAGGATCGTCTTCTACATCTTTAGAAAACCATCCTTTTCTTTCGTATTCATCAATTCGTGCAAGAACTGCCAGTCTCTGAGGATCCTTTGGAATTTCGTTACTGTTTGTCTTTTCCGTCATAGCCTTTTTTAGTTTTATACGCCCTGATTCCGATGAGCTTTCTGATCCGCACAAATCTCTTTATCTTATCATAAAGCCACCAGACACTTCCGTTTTTACCCTTTGTATTATTGTAATTATTCGGATCGTTTGCGTCCTCTTCTGCCATCTTCTGCAGATTTTCCATAAGAAGAGTATCCTTATCAAAATCTGCCTGAGTGCGTGAGTCACGCATTTTTATAAGATCGTCATAAAAATCTGTCTGCTTTGCATACTTCCAGAAATATTCTTCATAAAGAATGTCTTTATATTTCCAAGGACGCCAGTTAATCTTCCAGTGAATGAGCTTTAAATCCTTGTTGTTGAATTTATCATTTTTATAAGAAGTTTTATTCCATCCAAGATGAACCTGGCGTACATGACCTTTGCATAAAACGTTAAGATAATCTTCGTCCTGCACTACACGGAATTTATAACGGCTTAAAAGATCTACAAATTTTTCTGCAATATGAAGGTTTCTCCACCTGCGGCAGTTGATAAGTAAAATTCCTGCGTTAAAATAATCCTTGCGGTTAATTCCGTTTGCCTTTTCTACATAGTTTCCGAAAACCTCGTAAGTCTGCATTACTTCTTCGACAGCAGCTCCGACATAAAAACCATGAACGTGGGTGTTATACAGTTCACTTATATCGCCTACAACAGTAATGTCGCAGTCAAGATAAAGAACTTTTTTATACTGCGGAAAGAGATTAGGAATGAAAATTCTGTAGTATGTCTCTTTTGAATAGTAGTCGCGGAGATGGAACATTCCTTCGATTTTATCAAGTTCATCTGCCAGCGAAATGAATTCTATTGAAGAATTAGGTGTCTCAAGCTTTTTAATGCGGTCTATATTTTCCTGCTTAAGCTGGGTAATGAGTACGAAAATTCTGTAAAAATTGTCTTTGTTTGCGTTATCAAGAAGTGATGTAACTGCAATTGCTAAAAAAGGAACATAATTGTCGTCTGTAGCAAAGCATATTGGTATTTCCTTTTGTTTACGCATACATTTTCCCTATAAGTGTTGAATTTCATTAATTTTAACATTTTTTGCGCAATCTGTCACCCCTGGACACCCCAGAGGCAGGCAGCATTACATTTTTTCCAGGAACGGAACAAGAACAAGGTCCATTGCGCGCTTTAATACAGTTAAAGTGCATTCTGCAAGGTAAAGGCGTGCGCCCTTTAAAACCTCATCTTCTGAGTTTAAAATAGGACAGTTCTGATAGAATTTGCTGAAAAGCTTAGATGTATCATATAAATATGCGCATACAGCACTCGGATCGAGGTTTTCTGCAGCCTTTGAAATAACTTCCGGAAAATTACCGAGAGCGCGTATTAATTCCCACTCCTCCGGTGCAGTTAAAAGTGACACAGCTTCTTTTGTTGAATTCAGCTTAACGCCGCTATCCTGGGCTTTTCTTAAAATTGAAGTAATGCGGGCACCCATATACTGGAGGTAAGGGCCGGTATTTCCGTTAAAGCTTAAAGATTCCTGTGGATTAAAAAGCATGTCCTTAATTGGAGTTGCCTGTAAAAGATAATAATGGAGGGCGGCAAGAGCAACTTTTTCTGCAACAGCATCCGCATCCCCTACTTCTTCATCACGGCCGCGTTCTTTAATTGCTTCAAGAGCATCTGCATGAAGTGAATCAATCAAATCGTCTGCATCAACAATAGTACCTTCACGGCTTTTCATACGTCCAGACGGAAGGTTAACAAGTCCGTAGCTTAAATGATAGAGCTTGTCGGCCCATTCAAAGCCAAGCTTTTTAAGTATATGGAATAAAATCTTAAAGTGATAATTCTGTTCTGAAGCAACAACGTAAACAAGCTGGTTAAAAGCCCAGTCATCGTGGCGGCTTATTGCAGTTCCGATATCCTGAGTAATGTAAACCGAAGTTCCGTCTTTTCTTAAAAGAACTTTTTCGTGATTGTCTTCGTCCTTTCCTTTTCCTACAACATCCGTTACATCAATGCGCACAGATCCGTCATCGGCTTTAAAGAAAACTCCCTTTTCAAGTCCCTTTAATATTTCATCTTTACCTTTAAGGTATGTATCGCTTTCCAGATAGAATTTATCAAAAGAAACTCCAGTTCTGTCGTAAGTTGCCTTTACACCGTCAAGAGTCCACTTATTCATCATTTCCCAGAGAGCACGGACTTCTTTATCGCCTGCTTCCCATTTAACAAGCATTTCTTCTGCTTCCTGTGCGGCTTCCGGATGCTCCTTTGAGTATCTGTCAAATTCAACATAACACTGACCTACAAAATGGTCACCCTTCATTCCAAGACTTTCAGGTGTGTCGCCGTTTTTTTCGTGGAACAGTTTATAAGCGAGCATGGATTTACAGATATGAACTCCACGGTTGTTGATAAGGTCAACTTTATAAACTTCGGCCCCGGCAGCCTTTAAAATGCGGCTTACAGATTCTCCGAGAGCATCGTTTCTTAAGTGTCCGAGGTGAAGAGGCTTATTTGTATTTGGAGAAGAAAACTCTACCATTACACGGCGGCCTTCAAGCATCTTTTTATTTTCAGAATTTAAACTTCCGTAATTTTCTTTTTGAGCAGAAATTCTTTCAAGAATAGAAAAACCTTCGTCGCCTTTATTCATCTTTAAGTTAACATAAGGACCGACAGCAACAATTTCTCCGATATCAGATTTTACAGCACGGCCTGCAACTTCTGAGGCAATCTGCGGCGGCGCCATGCGCAGCGTCTTTGCAAAAACAAACATCGGGATTCCAAGATCTCCCATAGCAGGATCCGGCGGTGTCTGAACGGCAAGAGTTTCCGGGTCTACCTCAGGACTTTCTAAAGCCTTTTCCTTAATGAAAGCGTTTAATGCCTGTGCAACAGTTTTTCTAAATTCTACCTTTATATCTGCCATAATAATTCCTTTCTATTTTATGGAATATTAGCAGAAAACGGGATTTTATGCTATAACGATGTGAATTTTGGGTAATACATGATATAATAAGGTAATAACGTTATAGCGAAATACATCTAAATCGGCGTCTTTGCCTGTTAAGAGGTTTATGGCGGATACGTAGAATATTTGTTATGGCGACGCCCGCATTGGGGTGCTATTGGAGGAAAGAATGATAAATTTTAACAAAGATTCTGTTTTCAATTTAAAACAAATCGATATTGCAAAAGTAAGAGATGAAGTTTCTTCCTATCTTATTGAAGGCGAAGATATTATCGATGCATTTCAAACAATTCGAGATCAAGTAGTTTTTACAAATAAACGAATTATCTCTATTGATGTTCAAGGAATTACCGGAAAAAGAAAATCTTTTGCAACATTACCGTATTCTACTATTCAGTTTTATGAAATTCAAACACAAGGATTTTTCGAAATTTTTCCTGATACAGAATTGTTTATTCAATATGCTAATGGATTCAAAGCGCAATTCGAATTTAAGGGGAATGTAGATATTTGTAAAATAGGAAAAATCATATCTACTTATGTATTAAAATGAAATAGTATTCCGTTTATTTAATACTAATAATAGTAAACCAGGAGAGGAAAATGAAAAAAGTTATTTGTATATTATTCAGTTTTGTAATTTTGTTCACTTCAGTATTTGCCGATAAAAGCCGTTTTTATGAGGATGAAAAAATCATAGATAATATGTATGTAAATTCAGAAGAAGGTCTTCGTGTCCGTGATAAACCAGGTTTAATTGGGACAAATAAAATACTTCCTCTCCCTCATGGGGTAATTGTAAAAGTTGTTTCAATTGGGCAAGAAGAATCTATTGATGATTTATCTGCACCATGGGTTGAAATCCTTATTCCAAGTTATTTATGGAAATCCGGTAAACCAGAATTTGGTTGGGTTTATGGAGGGTATTTAAGTAAAGAACGACCTACCGAAACTCTTCACAAACTTTATGGCAAAGATTTAGAACGTTATTTAACTTCGGTTAAATCATGGGCACCAGATGGGCTGACACAGATAAATTTTTATAGTAATTATACTTTCAGGTATGCAACTGATAAACATTATGGAATGCGCCCATTAGAAGGAAAATGGGAAGTAAATGGAAATAGTTTAATTCTTTATCATTCTGATAAATCAGATAATGAATATTTAAAAGTTATAGGTGTGGGAAAAGGATATTTTGAGGTATCAGGAGCAGAATATGTTGACAATGGGAAATATTATGCAGATTTTTATGAAGCTGCAGAAGCAAACAATACTCTTATTGATACTGAAACATTCTACTACTTGAAAGATTATAATTTCGTAGATTCAAGTTTTTACATGGATTATTCAAAAACTGGAATCGTAGAAAAACTTATATTCCGCGGGTTCAGACCTTACGAAGAAGTAGAAAATCCATATTTAATTCAATATATGAAGAAATATAGAGCATATTGGAATCCAATTATGGAAGAACATCAGAAGAAAGCTGATGCGATGAAATAAAAACACATAACAAAGGTTACGACCTTCGGTCGTTTGCATTTAAGGAAATTATTATCTAGTGCGCTTGCGCGCACGATGCATCATAGCCGACAGCGGGTCAAGCCCGCTGCGGTACAACCAGTTATTATGTGGACGCCCGCACTGGGGCGCTTGCGAAGTAGTATAAAAAATGCATTTAGACGGTTTTGGATTATTTGTAGAAGATATGCCAAAAATGATTCGATTTTATGATAGAGTAAAATGAAGAAGAAAATATTAATTGTTTTATTTATCAGTTTTTGTTCAACTATTTATTCTATAGATAATGATTCATTTAGAAAAAATTTAATTAATAGAATAAAGTCTTATGATTCAAATGTTACGAACTCTGATATAGAAATAGTTAAATTAAATGATGATTTTAGTTTAGCAGTTCGTTCAAAATCATTTAATTATACGGTTTATATTTCAAATGGAAGCGAACTATATGAAGAAGATATATTAATATCAAAAAAAAATAGGAATATTCCTAAGTATTCATTTAATGTTAATCAGTCAGATTTTCTTGTAGCTGATTTCTCTTTTAATGAAGGTATAGGAATACTGTTATTTTCGGTTGATTCATTTTCGCTTTCAAAAGGCTTTAATTATATAGAAATAAAAGATAGTCAAAATTATTTCTTTAATAAAACTCTTTTTAGAATTTGTTTTCCCGGATATAAGTATCTTACACCTTTAGATACTTATTCATATTATGAAGGAAAAAATAAACGTGTAAATTCGGATTATTATATTTCATTAAATGATATTTCTTTTTGTATTGTAAATAATAAAAGAGGATTTAGAATAAATGCAATAGGTTATGTGTATTTAGATTATAAAACATATAAAATGAATATAAATTCAAATGATGATTCAAATTATGTCTTCTTTTATTGGGATAAGAATGAACAATGTTATATTCTTGATGAATCCGTTACACATGATCAATTAAAAAATGCTTATTGTCCTGAAGATTACTTTGCATACAACGGTCTTAAATTTTCAAAACTGGATTCTAAACTTACAGAAGAAGACTTGAAAGACTTAGATAAAGCTCAACTACGCTTAATGCGAAACGCCGTTTATGCACGCCACGGTCGCACTTTCAAAAGTGTAGACTTACAGTCTCTTTGGGAATGTTATACATGGTATAAAAAGAATCCAAATTACAGCGATGATTTATTGACGGAAACAGACAAATATAATATAGAAATAATAGAAAGCTATGAAAATAGGTAATCACATAACAAGAAGTTCAAATCCGACAAAAACTTTGTCACAAAAGTTGCTCTCTGTGGCTTTACGCCACCGCAACTTTTGCGCCAATTCTGCCGTTGGCAGAACCGTTTTTGCGGTTTAACTCATTGTTATGTGGACACCCGCACTGGGGCGCTAGGAGAAAAATATAAAATGAAAAAAGTTTTAGTATTTTTAATTATTTGTATAAGTACACTACTCTTAAGTTGCGTTACCAATTCTCCTGTAAAAAAAGATTTATTTAATAATTTGGAAATTAGT
>Ga0129306_1000611_pt1 | contig 53670 bp, 49 predicted proteins | sample P827metagenome_FD_94438 | JGI IMG/M metagenome (GOLD analysis project Ga0129306, IMG submission 94438) | Capybara group fecal microbial communities from Wisconsin, USA - P827 metagenome | ecosystem: Host-associated > Mammals > Digestive system > Large intestine > Fecal | place: USA: Wisconsin... | reverse complement strand
CGAAGCTTTGTCCATTTTTCATTTGCAATCACTTTTCCAAAAAGAGTCCTGTCTCCAAAGGCGTCAAAGTTTTCGATGTGAGCGGAAAATCCAAGACCCTTAGGCAAGACTTCTTTTTCTATCGCGCGAGCAAGATCTTCAGTTGAATACTCTTCCTGAAGTCTAAAAGGCGGAACAAGAGTTACATGAATCGGAGTGCCATATCCGCTCTTACAGCCATAAGCCTCGTTCATATAACGACGGCAATCCTGCAATGTCAGTGTCAAATCTTCCGGCAACAACACGCCGATAAAATGTGTCTGTTGTGTAAAATTATTCTGTTTCATCTGCTTATATTATAGCACAATTGTAATTCAAAATTGTCTGAATGGCATTAAAGTTGCACTTGAATTTTATGAATTACCTAGTCCTTATACAACTGATACTTCTTACTTATCGAATGTGCAACATCATCTTCTAGAGGCTTGAACCAGATGCCGACGGTGCAGCGGCCTTCACCATTTTCGTCTGTCCATTCTGGAGTAAGTTCTGTGAGGCAAGCATCATTAATCATTCCGAAATCCTGATTTTCAACAAGTCCAAGAGCCAATGCCATGTCGCGGGCTTGTAACAGTTTATTTAAGTTCTTAGCTTCGCAAACTGTTTTAGTTATTCTGCCGCACAGGTAGCCCTCGTAAATATCTTTATCTAAATCAAAAGAAACATGAGGCTTACCGTCCACATCAGAAATGTTATTTTCAATAAGTCTGATCCAATAACCTTCCGCACAATGAGCAATCATCGCAGCAAGTTTTCCAGAAGATAAATGTAAGTCTTTTCGTATTATAAATAATCTTCGCATTCCCATTGTTTTAAATCTCAGTCCTTCTTCTCTTCATACTCACTCTTCAGTCCGTTCAGCAAGTCCTGCATTTTTGCGAACTTTTCTGGCTTTGTGAGTTTCTTTGTTTTGCCTTCGTCTTTTTTGATTTTGTCCCACTGTGTGTGGAGCTCGTCCATGGTCAGCTGCTTTTTCTGGAACACATGTGGATGACGTCGAATCATTTTTTCGCTGGCAGAATTTACAATATCTTCAACAGAGAAAAGGCCCTGCTTTTCGCAGAGGGCCGCGATCTCAACCACGTTCAAAATCACATCACCGAGCTCTTCTTTCATGTGCTCGGCGTCGCCCTCGTTGATTGCTTCGAGCGCTTCAAAGCTTTCTTCAACAAGATATTTTTTCATACTCTGTGGTGTCTGAATCGAGTCCCATGGACAGCCGTCCGGAGCAATGAGAGTTTTGATTACATCATAAAGTTTTGAAAAAGACTGATCCATTTTATTTTCCTGCAAAAGCTTTGTATTCCTTGAGTGCTGTATATTCGCGGCGGTATAAGCCGTAATCAGCTATATTGATTTTTCTGAGTGATTCATATTTTCCAAAGATTTCCAGAGCTTCATCCAGAGGCTTCCAGACGCAGATGCAGCCGGCTTTTTCTTCCTGTTCAGTCAGATGGAAGACTCCGGTATCTTCAATGAACTCACAGACGAAATAATGATTGATATGATTCCAGACATCAAACTTCTCTGCAATTTCCAGATAATTCTGAGTCGCCCGAACACAAAGTCCTGTCTCTTCAAGCATCTCACGTTCACAGCATTGTTCGAGAGTCTCCCCCTCCTCTACCCCACCGCCCGGGATGATATATTTTTTTCCAATTGTTTCATAACCCAAAAGAACGTTTCCATCACGAATAAGAATGCCTCTGCAGGCGTGACGAAGTTTTTCGATGCGTCCTGTAAAATCATCATTTATTAATTCAAGTTGTTTCATATATCAGATTTTAATGGTCTTAAGATTGATATTCAACTGACGCAGATATGTAACAGTTTGGTTATCCAGAGACGTTTCGGCAGATTATTTTTGAACAAGCGCGAAGCTCTTTTTTGTGAGCTCGCAGAGTTTTTCGAAATCTGTCACAGCTGTAAGCAGCACGGTGATCCAGTATTTTTTGTTCATATGATATGCGGGGAAGATTGATTTTTTATCCGCAATTGCTTCAACATTTTCCGCTTTCAGATTCACAGCCCAGACAGGCTCATCACTTTCAAATCCAAGATTCTTAAATTTGATTTGCATGATAAGCGCGAACCACTTGTTGTTGGGACATCGGTAAACTGTGCTGCTATTGTCCCCCTGCTCTACCCACGGAGTATCGCCCGGCGCATTAAAATATGAATAGAGAAACTCAACATATTTTTCTTTGATGTCCTGGCTGATAAAACACTTCTCACGGATTTCCTCAATCACATCCTGGACCTCGCTGCGAATCTGGCCGACAAAAGCACCCTGCGCAGAAGCGACATTAAAGAGTACATACTTTTCATTGGTCGCAGTCTCAAAAACATCAGCTGTGAAAGTCTTTTCTGAAAGTTTGATTTCAGCATAAAACTGCCCATCAGCAATTTCTTTCTTGAGCATCAGATTGCCACCTGCCTCCGCAAATCCAAAAGCAAGCAACTTATCTTTCTGAGGAACTGATGTATTTAAGATATAACTGTAGTCCATTATCTATTCTTCGTGCACCCAGTATTCGTGACAATCCGGAGTGCGATCAATAAGGAAGTTGTCATACAATTCTCGACGCAAAAGAGAATGATCTCCAAAGGAATGCCAGCGCTTGAGAATCATATTTACTTCAAGCTCAGAATATCTCTTTCCCTTTTCAAACTTGGTTATAAGATATTCCAGCACAGCCCGCTTCTCTTCTTTCTTCTTAGGCCAGCGTATAATTATCCCGTCTGCATTTTTGATTGATTTTAAAATCTCTTCACTTTCTGTAATAGTCATATTTGAATTGTAATGGTCTTGAAGTGACTTTTCAACATATGTAACAGTTTGGTTATCTTAATAATCTTTAATTAAAGAAATAAAGAATTTAAGATATGTAACAGTTCTGTTATCCAATTCCAATACATATTTCTTAATATGTAACAGTTTTGTTATCCGGAATAATACGACCATGAATTTTGATTCTGTCAATGACAAAATCAAACGTTTTAGACGCCTTTTTTCTTGTTTTTTCAAGAAATTTGAGAATTTTACTCCAAAAATAGCCTTTTTTTATGGAATTTCACAGTTATTCAGAAACATGTAACAGTTTTGTTATCCAAATGCATTTTACCTTGTGCAATATGTAACAGTTCTGTTATCTCAATTTTTCAGTTGTAACACTTCTGTTATCTTAGAAAATCTTTGATCTTCCTTTCTTTATTTCCGATCTTATCTTCTTTTGCTTCAAATTTCGCTCTTTACTGGCTCTTGTTGGCTTTGTTGCTTTTCTTTTTTTAGGAATTATCAGTGCCTGGAGAATTCTATTCTCCAGCCTTTCTAGGGCAATCTTTCTGTTCATTTCCTGAAAGCGTTCGTCATCTACATTCAAATAAAGACAATCTTCTGCATTTATAATTGCTGCAAGTTTAGTTCTGAGCCGGATTCTTTCCGCTTCAGTAAGGCCTCCAATAGACGAAACCGGAAGCTGCAGGCATACTTTCGTATTAACTTTATTTACATTCTGGCCGCCGTTTCCACCACTTCTTGCAAAGGTCATTTGAGAATTATTTATGATGGATTCATGCAATTTCTGTCTATTCATTTCAGTGAAATTATAGCATAAAAAGCCTCATATAAACCACGCAAATAACGGGCCGTAGAGCGACTTTACCCCCTAATCGATATATTACACGTTTTTCTCAAAAAAGCCTCTCAGAATCAATCCTAGAGCGTTTTTCAAAAGATTAGATAAAATCTAATCTTTCTAATCTAATATTTTAGATTGTTTAGATTACTTCTAATCTTTTATATTAATATTGTGATTAGATTTTATATTAGATTTCTAATCTTTATTTATAGAAATCTAATGTTTATTAGAAAAAAGTGTTGCAATTTTCTAAAATATATGATTAGATTTACAGTATAGGAAAAAAACATAGATTTTTGAGGTGGGAAATGAAAAAAATCGCAGTTGCCATTCAGAAAGGTGGCGTAGGCAAAACTACAATCAGTTTGTCACTTGGAGCCGAACTTGCAAGCCATGGAAAGAAAGTTCTTTTAATTGATGCAGACCCTCAGGGCAACTCAACAGGTACTCTTCTTGAATCATTCGAACATGAACTGGCAGAAGCCCTTTACGGAGATATAACTGTAGATCAGGCTATTACCCAGACAGAAATAAAAAATCTTTTTATCATGCCAACAAATTCTCTCGAAAGAAAAGGCAGCCGCTCTCTTAAAACTTATCGTTCAAGTGAAGCAGCTAAAGAACCTTTTATTTTTGTTGACCTCTGTGAGGAAGTTGAAAAGCTTGGCTTTGATTATTGTATTTTCGATACCTCCCCTGCTTTTGATGCTTTTGAAGAAGATATCATGACAGCATCTGACGAAGTAATTGTTGTAATCAAGGCAGATGCTTATTCTCAGGATGGATTACAGATTTTCAAAAATAACCTGGATAGTTTTAAGAAACGAAAACGTGTATCTAATCCAAAGTTCGAAACAATCGTTCTTAATGAGATTAACCGTTCAATTAAACTCACAGATATCATCACAGAAGGCCTTAATGCAGGTGATTTCAAGGTAGTTTATGTTCCTGTAGACCAGGATTTCAAATATGCAACCATTGCACGTCAGACAATTCAGCAGAGAGGCGGAAAGAAAGAAACCCTCGATGCCCTCAAAAAACTAAGAAATTTAGTAAAATAATCGGAGCGTAAAATGCCAATTGCAAAGAAAAAGGATATAAAGAAGGATATTCCTGAAGAATTCCTTAATCAGATGAAATCAAATCTTTCTAAGACTGTAACACCAGTTGAAGAAGAAATTCCGGAACCAGAAGTTGAAAAACCGGTAGTACAGCCAAAAGTGGCTCCAGTAGCCTCTGTAGCGAAGCCAGCACCAGTAAAAGACAAATATGCTGATGTAATGAATGTAAGGCTTTCTAAGGGCCGTAGAAACGAAATTAAGGCCTTCTGTACCAATTGCGGAGTAACTGTAACACAATATATCGAATCTTCTTTTGAGTATCTTGCTAAAGAAGTAGCTGCAGGAAATATTGTAATTTCAAAAGGCGGAATTACAAAGATTTCGAATTAAAAAAGTTTTCGCGGGGTGGAGACATGGGAAAACGCATAAAGCAGGATAATGAACTTTTTCCAATAGACAATTCATCAAATGAATTATTTGGCGCACTCGAAAAAGATGATGGGAAAAAACAGTTAAAATTAAGTTTTATTCCAAGCTTTTTCACAACAGCATCATTACCTTTTAAGAATATAAATAAAAAAGAATTTGTTCGCAGAGCCAGTAATGGTATATCACTTTATTTAAACTCACCAACAAATGTACCTTTCGGTAAATATGGGCGACTCTTATTGAGTGTATTTACAACTCATGCAGTCCTTTCAAAAGAAAAGGATTCTGCTGTTTTAATTGAGTTCAATTCCATGGCAGAACTTTTAAGAGAAATGCAGCTTCCTCGTCAGAGAGGAAAAGACATTCAGGAACAACTTGAATGTTTTAAGAGAGCTACATTTTCTTTTGAACAGAAAAAAGAAGAGCAGGTACAGGGACACTTATTCAAAGATCTTTATGAACCTGGGGAAAAACTTCCAAAGGGAGATGTAACAGTAAAGACAACACGAACTGCAACAATTTTGTTTACAGAAGGAGTTGAGTATCAGGAAGTTTTTGATGGAACTACAAAGAATCCCAGAATCGGAACTTTTAAAATTGTTCTATCAGCAAACTTTGCGTCCTTTTGTCAGCAGCATGCTGTGCCTATTAATTACACAGTTTATAAGGACATATCGAGTCCTGTTGGAAAAGATATCTATGCATGGCTTGTTTACAGAAATAACGGCTTATCAGAAGATAAACCAGTGTTTGTGCCTCGTGACAGACTTGTAGAACAGTTTATGCCTGTATCAGAAGAGTCGGATCCAAAAATTGCAAATGTAAATTACAGCCGCATAATAGAGCAGATAAAAGAGATCAAAGAAAAATATTATCCTGAATTAAAGGTAAATATTGATTCTGGTGGAACAGGAATTACTTTATACAAAAGTCCAACTCCTGTTTTACAGGATGATGTAAGATATGCACTCATATCTTCATCAATATCATAATTATATATGTAACAGTTTGGTTATCTAAATGATGTTGATATGTAACAGTTCTGTTATCTATTTTTTGAGTTATCCACAGTATCAACATCTCTATTACTAGTTAATAAATTTATTATTAGTTAATTATTAGATATAATGGTAGAAATAACAAAACTGTGACAAGTAGATAACAATATTGTTACAAGGCCAAAAACCTTGTGCATTTTCTTCTATATATACATTTAAAAGCACTTTTTTTCAGATAACAAGACTGTTACATCCAGAACGAGTTATCCACTTTAAATTGTGGATGAATATAACCAAACTGTTACATATTTAGATAACAAGACTGTTACATATAAATCCACTATCCAGCATCATAATAATACAGATTTTTCACCTTGTATATTCCCCAAAAAGGCACCGAAAACGTTTGATTTTGTCAATGACTTAATCAAAATTCAAGTTTTGAGTTATTCTGGATAACAAAACTGTTACATATAGTACAAGGGCTACTTTTTTGGATAACAGAACTGTTACATAGTATGCAATGTGTATTGCCGGTGGATAACAAAACTGTTACATGTGTTTATGAACGACAGATTTACAAAAAAAAATTTATATGACTACTTAAGTACGCTGATTTTTTAGGCTATCAAATTTACGCTATATAACTACTAAAGTACGAAAATTTCAATGATTTTTGTTTGACATAACTACCAGAGTACGCACATTTTCATAATTATTTATCAAATGACTACTAAGGTACGCAACGGATATGACTACCAAAGTACGCAATATAACTACCTGAAATGCTTATGAACGACAGATATACAAGATCTGGACTTAGTATCAAATCGAGCGTATGAACGACATAAGTACAATGAAAAAGAGTGTATGAACGTCGTATGTACAATAAAATAAAGGCGATGAACGACACAGGTACAAAAATAATTGATTATATGGACGACGGATATACAAGAACAAGAAAGTCTATGAACGACAGATTTACAAAATCAAAAATATATAACTACCAAGGTACGCATATTGATATTATAATATAAACATGTCATTTAAGATTGAGCGAAACGACATTACAAAAGTTCACACGGATGCAATTGTTAATACTGCGAATCCTTTGCCGAGAGTAGGGCAGGGGACTGATACTGCTGTTTATAATGCGGCGGGTAGGGAAGAGCTTTTGAAGGCCCGTGAGGAAATCGGGGTGATTGAACCAGGGCATTCTGTTTCAACAAAATCTTTTAATCTTAAGAAAAACGGAATCAAATATATCATTCACACGGTAGGCTGCAGGTACGATGCAGATAAGCCGGAGACGGTTCAGAACCTCAGATACTGTTATTCTTCATCCCTCAAAATTGCAAAAGATCTTGGCTGTAAGAGCGTGGCGATTCCGCTTCTGGCTACAGGATTTTATGGATTTCCAAAAGAGCTTGGGCTTAAAATTGCAGTTGATGAAATCAGTTCATTTCTGCTTGAAAATGAAATTGATGTGACGCTTGTTGTTTATGATGCAAAGTCTTACATGATTTCTGAAAAGCTTTTTGATGATATTCAGAACTTCCTTGATGAAAATTTTGAAGGGGAAGATGATAAGCTTTTTGATTATGAAGGCGGAGTCCTTGAGTCGTTTTCTGTAGAACAAGTTCGTGCAGAATATAATAGGGCTCCGTCAAGAACTCGAGAACCGGTTGAACAGAACAGAGCTGTAACAAGTGCCTGTGAACCTATCCTGGGAGCACCGAAACTCAAACCATTTAAAGCTCGTGACATTTCTCCAATTGATGTTGATTCATTCATAAAGCAGAGTGGGGCAAGTCTCAATTTTCAGAACACTCTGCAGCAGTTGATTGCCAATCGCAAACTCGAAAATGCGACGGTTTATAAAAAGGCCTGCATCGATAAAAAGTTCTTTTCTAAGATTATCAGCAACAAAGACTACGTGCCTAAAAAACAGGCTGTAATGGCCCTGGGATTGGCTCTGGAGCTTCCGCTTGAAGAGTTTGAGAAATTTCTTGCCAGTGCCGGTTACGCCTTTATGCCGTCGAGCAAGTTTGATCTTATTGTGAAATACTGTGTCATGAATCAGATTTATAATCTGGTTGAAGTGGATATCATTCTTGATTCACACGGATTAAATTGTTTTGCTCCTGAATAAACATTCGCCAAAAAGGCGACCTTCTGAGAGCGTAAATTCCTTATCATGAAGTCATAAGTTACAGATCACCGCGGTGGTAAGGAGATGACTATGAAAATGGGACTTACAGAAATTGTTTTTATTCTGGACAAGAGCGGTTCGATGAGCGGCCTTGAGGCAGACACAATCGGCGGATATAACTCTTTTCTGGAGCGTCAGAAAAAAGAAGAAGGCGAGGCTTATGTTTCGACTGTTCTTTTCAGTGACAGAAGTGCTGTAATTCATGACCGTGTGCCGATTGAAAAAATTGAGCCGATGACGGACAAGCAGTATTACGTAGATGGCTGCACAGCCTTGCTTGATGCGATGGGTGGTGCGATTCATCATATTGGAAATGTTCATAAATATGCGCGCGAAGAAGATCGTCCAGAAAAGACAATCTTTGTGATTACAACTGATGGTCAGGAAAATTCCAGCTCTGAATATTCTTATGAGAAAATCAAGAAGATGGTAAAACGCCAGACAGAAAAATATGGCTGGGAGTTTATTTTCCTTGGTGCGAATATTGATGCATTTTCTGAAGCTGAGAGACTTGGAATTTGCCGCGATAGGGCAGTGCGCTACGAGTGTGATGCAGTTGGAACAGCATTGATTTTTTCTGTGCTCAGTGAAACTATATGTGATGTGCGAAGGGGAAAGAAAATGAAGAAAAACTGGAACGCAGAAATTACAGAGCACTATAATAAAACTAACTAACGATAGTAAGTTTAAGGCGAGGAGGTTAGCAAAATGTTTGGAGCAATTTTAGGTGATATTATTGGTCAGCCTTATGAGTTTGACCGTGGACATAAAACAAAGGAGTTTCCGCTTTTTTCAAAGCATCCGCATTTTACAGATGACAGCGTAATGACAATTGCAATATGCGATGGAATCCTAAAGGCTGGACTTGATGCTGATGAAAATACAATGAAGACTTCGATGATTACCAGCATGCAGCTCTGGGGCCATAAGTATCCTCATGCGGGATATGGCGGAAGATTTTATCAGTGGCTTGCGATGGAAAACACAAAGCCTTACAACAGCTGGGGAAACGGTTCGGCAATGCGCGTGGCTTCTGTGGGCTGGCTTTTCGAAACTCTTGAGAGAACTCGCGAGGTTGCCCGCTGGAGTGCAGAGGTAACTCATAATCATCCTGAAGGAGTGAAGGGCGCTGAATCTGTTGCCAGCGTAATCTGGATGGCCCGCAACGGCTATTATAAAACTCAGATCAAAGAATATATCGGAAAAGAATTTGGGTATGATCTTTCTAGAACATGCGATGAAATCCGCCCGAATTATTATCACGTAGAAAGCTGCCAGCAGACTGTGCCGGAAGCTATCACAGCCTTTCTCGAAGGAAATGATTTTGAAGATGTTATCCGTACTGCGGTGAGTCTTGGCGGGGACTGCGATACTCTTACTGATATTGCGACTGGAATGGCCGAAGGATTTTTCGGATTGCCGGATCAGTTCAAAAAATGGGCTTACGAATTTACAACGGAAGATATGCATCAGGTTATGAAGACCTTTGAAGAAAAAGCAATTGAAAGAAAAGTAAGAGAGGCGTAAGATATTCAGGGGAGCACAAGGAGATTGAAAAATGAAAGAGTATAAGTTTTACGGCTGGCAGACAGCTGATTGCAAACCTGCAGATTCTGCTTTTGATAAAATCGAAAATCCACGACACCTCTATGACATCCTCAGCGAAATCTGGTGTGTCGAAACTTGTGCTCCACGCCTCAGAGAAAAATGGAGCCGCGAAAATCAAACTGTGGGCCAGTGCTCAATTACGGCATTCCTGGTTCAGGATATTTTCGGCGGCAAAGTTTACGGCATCCTCCGCGAAGGCGGAAACTATCACTGCTACAATGTTGTTCCGCTACCTGATGGAGGAGAGTGCCTCTTCGATCTTACAAGCGAACAGTTCGGCGACGAAAAACTGAACTACGAAAATAATCCCGAACAATTCCGCGAAGTCCACTTCGCCAAAGAAGAAAAACATCTGCGCTACAATTATTTGAAAGCCGAGCTTTTGAAGAAAGTGGAAGAGATGTAATAAAACTACTGTCGTTTGGTTTTCGAACGTTAGTTATTGTTCTGCAAGCGTGTAAGCATTTCTGTAATCAGTTTTTTATCTGAATCTTTCAATGTTGCAAAAAGATGTGTGAATTGAATATTCTTTTTGTAATTGCAAAAATCATTATATTCTTCGAGTGAGATTTTCTTTCCTTCGATTCCAGGATGCTCTGTCATGTTGCCTGTTATGTTAGCTAATAAGAAGGGGAGAGATGTTCCCAAATAATCTGCCAGGCGGTAAAGAATTTCTGGATCTGGAATACTTCGGTTTTCGGACCAGTTAGTCAGTGTAGAATCATCAACAATATCTTTTACATAATCATGAAGTTCTTTTGGAGATACAGGTTCTTGTGCCTTAGTTATATCTTTTAGAAGATTGTATAGTCTGCTATAAATCTGGCAGGGCTGGGTTTCTGAATATCCATCCCATGATAATTGTCCGGTAAGAAGCCACTCGGGTTCAACTTTTAAAAATAAGGAAATTGCGATTGCTGCATCTACGGTAGGCATGCGGTTTAATGATTTCCAGTTAGAGATAGCTTGAGGAGAAATTCCTGTAGCATCGCATAAATCTTGTCTTTTTTTATGCATCTGATCGAGGATAGTATCAATTCGTTTAACAAATTTTTCGCCGGAATAAAATTCCTGAATCTGGGAAACATTTCTCATACATAAAAGTATAACACATTTCTAAATATTGTTAAATCAATTTACCAAAGTAAAATTTTTAAAAAATTTGACAAATACTTTAAACTTTTGTATATTAGAACTACACAGTAGTGTAATTGAATTACACAAAAGTAAAATTGACATGGAGGATAATTATGTCAAAATTAAAGTATACAATTAATGATTGCCACAAATTGGCTAAGGAACGCGGCTACAAATTCTTATCAGAAAATTATCTTCACGCGAGTGATTCTTATCTTTGGGAATGTAGTATTCCGGGCCATGGGGAATTCTCAAAGACCTTCTCGCAGATTAAAGCTGGGCAGGGGTGCCCTAAGTGCAGATACGAGAAGGTTGCTGCAAAACTTCGTGGTAAGAATCAGAAGACTGGTGAGATTGTTGATATCAATTTCATCAAGGAATTTGCTAATAGCAAAGGAGGAGAGTGTTTATCAAACGAGTACAAGAATAACCGTACTCCTTTAAGATGGCGGTGTTCTTTAGAACACGAGTGGGAAAATCCTTGGGGAGTAGTGTATCAGCAGAAGATTTGGTGCACAAAATGTTCTGGTAAATCCAAGGACATTGGGGACTGTCAGGAGGCAGCAGCAAAATGGGATGGAAAATGCTTGAGTCCAGAGTATGTAAATTCTAAAACTAAATTAGATTTAGAATGCAACAATGGCCATCGTTTTCAGCTGACTTTGGAACAGTTAACTGCCGGTACATGGTGTCCGGAATGTAAATCAAGTATGGGAGAAAGAATGGCAAGAGGGCTTTTGAAGAGAATTTTCAATTGTTCTTTCGAGAAGGTAAGACCTGAGTCATTACGCAATGAAGAAGGTAACAAGCTTGAACTTGACGGATACAATGAACAGCTTAAAATCGCCTTCGAATATCAGGGCCGCCAGCATGATACTTTCACAAAGCACTTCCATAAGGATCAATCTTCTTTCGAAAAAAGACAGAGAGACGACCTTAAGAAGAAAGTATGGTGCAAAGAGAATGGAATTGCATTAATTGAGATTCCTGAGTTTACAGATTACTCAGATTTGGCTGGGATAATTAAATCAGTTGAAGATTGTATTCAGCAGGCAGACATTACTTTACCTGTATACGATAAGCCAAAAACACATGGCGAGATTCTTCACAGTGATCTCTCAGAGTTGAAAGCGATTTGTGCGGCAAAAGGTGGCAAAGTTATTTCCGACGCCTTCCTTGGCTGGGATACTAAGCATGAATTCGAATGTGCAGCCGGCCACAAGTGGACAACTACAGCCGAGTCAGTCAAGCAGGGAACCTGGTGTAGAACTTGCAGCATGAAGGCAAATGGGTTAAAGCAGAGAAAGTATTCTCTCGACGACGCTAAAAAGCTTGCTGAGAAAAGAAACGGAAAATGCTTATCAACAACCGAGTCTTTCACAAACTCAGATAACCTTACCTGGTACTGCAATGTTCACCAGAAAGAATGGGTAGCACCAATCAGTAGAATTGTGAGCGGTGGCTGGTGTCCTCAGTGCGGTCGTGAAAAGAGCGATTCAAATAGGAAGAAGTATACACTCAGAGACTTACAGCTTCTGGCAGCAGAACATGGTGGAATATGTCTGTCAGCTGAATGTAGTCGCGCAGACGATAAGTACGAATGGGAATGCGATAAAGGCCATAGATGGCTTGCAACTTTCAATGAAATCAAAGGTTCACCAAAGCATAAGCCAACCTGGTGTCCTGAATGCGCTGGAAAAAAGAAGCATACCATTGAAGACATGCGTGAATGGGCAGCAGCTCATGGCGGAGAGTGTCTTTCGACTGAATATGTGAATGCAAAAACTCCTCTTCTCTGGAAATGTTCTTGTGGACACGAGTTCTGGGCCGCACCTACCAATGTTCAGCGCGGTAAATGGTGTCCGAAGGAACGCGGGAAAAAAGCCTGGGAGACCAGGAGAAAAAACATGGAGAAAGGCGAATAGTTTATAACACAAACCCGGGGACTCCACATCCCTCGGGTTAATCAAACAACTTCCCAATCTCACACTTAAGCGGTACCTGCTTATACTTCTCCAGCTTTGCAAGGTACTGCTTTCTTGTGATTTCGCGGGCGCCGTAGCGGGCCATGTTTTCGGTGTAGGTTTGGCAGTCGATTAGTTTGCCGCCGGCTTTCTGGAAGGCTCGGGCGAAGAGGACGAAGGCGCTCTTGGAGCTGTTGGGTTCGATCGTGAACATGGACTCGCCGCAGAAGACGCTGCCCAGTAAGATGCCGTAAAAGCCGCCGACCAGCTTTCCGTCTTTCCAAACTTCGATGCTGTGGGCGTATCCGGCCTTGTGAAATTTCTTGTAGGCCTTAATCATCTTGGGACCAATCCAGGTGCCGATCTGGTCGGGTCGTTTCTGCTTTGCGCAGTTTTTAATCACATCACCAAAAGCCTTATCAATCGTGTAAGTATATGGATTATGCTTGAGAAATTTTTCAATCGATTTTGAAACGTGCAGTTGGCGGATCGGAATCACAAAGCGCTTCTTTGGAGACTGCCACAAAACCGGCTCGCCCTGATCTTCGTTGAACCAGGGAAAGACTCCCTGATTATAAGCCGAATAAAGCAGACGCAGAGGAATGTCATCCGTCACGAGGGAAATCTCATCATAACCATAAATCAGGCCGGGTGCGGGAAACTCGAAGATGTCACCGGTGTCAATTTTGCAAGAGCGGGCCCCCCGTGATTTTTCATCCTCAACTCTCAGATAATTTTCCAGAACCTGAGGGCACTGCTCGAGGCCCGGGCTGTTAGTCCAGATTCCGTTGAGCAGAAGCTGATAAGGCTTATAGTTTGCCTTGTAATTCATCTTGCGGCAGTGAGGCAGATAAAGGCCCAGATAGTAATAAGGAAAATGATTTTGCAGACAAAAGTTGATTTCCACAAGAACGCTGTAAACGCCAATGCTGCGCTTAAGAACTTCCTCGCTGATATCATAATAAAAATAATTTGAGGAAAGGCCTGTGATAAATCCATGCTCGTCAAAAACATAATCGAGGATGCTTACACCAATCAGCTGGCCTTTAAGCTTATAATCAAGATTGATAACCCCGCTGTAGCCACCGTTCATATTTTTAAGATCTTGGGCCGCCTCCTGCAATGTGAGACGGGTGAAGCCGGGCGTGCCTTCATTATGATGATTGTAATAATTGCGGTACATGAGGGCTTTTTCATCCGTGCAAAAATCAGCTGGGTTTGCAGAAATAATAACTTCTACATCTTCATTTTTATGAAGGATTCGCCGCTGGCTTTTTGATGGAGCAAAAGTCTTTACAGGGATTCGGATAGGAATACACTCACGGCAATTCTGGCAGCGGGTATTATAGGCCATGGAAGAGTAGCGGCGAAAGCCCTGATGGAGAAGCCTTTCATAAACAATGCAGTCCAGCTTTTCAACAGCGGTCCCCGTGGCATTCTCTGCACCCGCCGTCCCCGCGTCTAGCCAGTCAAAATAAGTCAGAATATTTTCAGCCTGCCGGTCCGGGAAGTAGCCGCACTCGGTCACATTCTTCCCGAACATCATATTCTTGAAAACTTTCTCAATGTCAATTTCTGCTTCAGCCATAGTGAGTATTTTTGATTAGAAGGTATAAGTTCCAAACGGCATGATGGCAACCTGGGCCAATTTAAAATGCTGCTTACCAAAAGGAATGCCAACAATAGTGATGCAGAAAAGAAGGCCAATAATCAGATGGGCAACTGCAAGCTCAACTCCGGAAATACAAATCCAGAGAATGTTTAAGAGAAAAGACATGGCGCTGCCGTTGTTTACAACTTTTCTTCCAAAAGGAAACATAGCAACGCCGGCAATCTTAAAGCACTGGATCCCAAGCGGAATGCCGATGATTGTGATGCACCAGAGAATCCCGGCAATAATCCAGCCGAGTCCAAGAAGAAAACCGCCCACCAAAAACCAGATAAGATTTCCAATAAAACTCATTATTTTACTCCTGTTTATATTTTAACTAGATATCGGGTAGAGGGGCAATAATTTTTTTCATTCTTGAATTTTGATTTTTATGCACTTATAATTTACAAATAATGTTTCATGGTTTAAGCATACCCTATATCGGGGAATCGGAATTATCTGTAAAAAAGCCTGCTGCAAGAACAGTAAGGACCTCTCTCGAACAGCTTAGTAAAAAACAGCTGGAGTGGATTTGTATTTCATACACAGACGAAAAATTCTCAAAGAAAGAAGAGCTTGTGGAATATCTTTATTCGGCAATTCTTTCAACCTGCAGACATTTTTTCTATTACGAACATGAAGCTGTTTATGACCTTATGATGATGCTAATGAGTTCTGTTGGTAACGAGGGCGGCACAGTAAATACAGAATTATCAATTCCCGAAGATAAAGATAACGAGCATGAAGTTTTCTGGTATATGTTCAATTCAGGAATTATGAAAAACCTGATGCGGCATGGACTTGTATATCATCATATAGTAGATGACGAAGAGTTTTATTCTGTACCGTTTGAAATCATAAAGGAAGTTGTAAGCGGCATTGATGAAAAAGGAAAACACTCTTATGGCAAGTGGATAGAGTTTCAGGAATTTTCCAGCTGTCTCATTTCTGTTTACGGAGCACTTACAGTTAAGGATTTCAATAAACTGTGGAAATTAGTTTTCCCGAAAGTTCCTCTTACAGAAGATCAGATTATAGAGCACATGTCTTTCAGCTCAGTTACTTCGCAGGACTACAAATGGTATGAAAGCCTTAATGCAATTACATATAAATTTCTTGATGAAGACGAAGCCAAATATCTGATAGATGACAGAAGCCGGGTTAGCCTTTATGTCCCAGAAGCTTCAGTTTTGAAAAACTGGTATGAAGATTACTGCAATACAGAAGACGAATATCAGACTAACTTTTTCGACCTCTACGAAGTTGAGCACAAAAATCCTTTCTATATTCAGATGCGTCAATTCCTTGCGAAGTATAGAAAAGACGACAGGGATGAGGTTATTTATTATCTGATGTACTTCATTAAGGGCGGATTTAAGATGACCGAAGCCCTCAAATATATGGATGAAGATTTTAAGCTTTTTGAACCCATGGTAGAAAGGGAAGCAGAGCAGTTTATCCAGATTTATCAGAACCTTCATAACTCAACTCATCTATGGGCAAATTACGGCTGGACTCCAAAAGACCTGGCAAATCAGAGCCGGCAGGAATACATTCAGAATAATCCAAATATAATTCCTTTCCCAAAAGAACTTGCTGGAATGAATTTTCAGCCGATCCCAAAAGTAGGAAGAAATGATCCATGCCCATGTGGCAGCGGAAAGAAGTATAAGCAGTGCCATGGAAAATAAAATTGTAACAGTCAGCGGAGCAATCATTCTCCGCACAAATCCAGAAACAAACAAGAAAGAAATATTCGCAACTCAGCGCGGTTACGGCGACTACAAGGATGGCTGGGAATTCCCTGGCGGAAAGCTTGAACCTGGCGAAACTCCACAGCAGTGCATTGAACGCGAAATCCGCGAGGAGCTTGCAACCGAAGTCCGCGCGGAACGCATTCTCGGCGTCGTGGAGTACGATTACCCGACCTTTCATCTGACCATGCATTGCATTTTGTGCACAATCGTTTCCGGCGAACTGAAACTCCTGGAACACGAAGCGGCTCGCTGGCTTACCAAGGAAACTCTGCGTTCTGTAGACTGGCTGCCTGCGGATCTTTTGATTCTGGGTAGGATAGAAGAGATTCTATAAGTTTTGAATTGAAGCTTATTTTTCGATACTGTCTTTTTCCAGCAGGAATAATATTCTTGATTTTTCAAGAAACATAATTATAACGTAAGTTAACCGAAATCCATTTCGCCTAAATACATTTCGGTAAAAACAATTTTGATTAGATGATGCAATGATGGGAGATCGCGATGCTATGGATGAGATGTACGGGGAGTTTGGAGAAGGGGAGTGGTAAAGTTTCCCTTTATAGTTTCTTAAAATTTTCTTGCTTTCTCCAGACACTCTGCAAACGTTGATTTTTCATCATAAGGATATTTTTCCAGAATCTCCTTGTGACACCGAATGCGGTCCTGGATATCGAGGAGCTGAGCATAATAAGTCCAGTCTCCAGTCAGGACTGCATTCCGCTGCAGTAAGAGCGCCTTCTTCCTCAGATAAACAATGTCTTTTTTTACTTCTCTTACTTCATAAGTTGATTCGATTGCTTTAATTCTGTGTACAGATTCTAAACCGCGGATAGTATCGATATTACTCATATATTTGTTCCCTCCTATTTTTTCGACCAGCTATAAAAACAGGTTACTTTGCTTAGATTATCACTTCGAAGATATGTAGCATTTAATGTAGGATTACTTACAGAAATAGAGTATGTATCTCTTCCACTTAAATGAGTACATAACCAGGTAGAATTTGCATCTGTAAATACCGCAGAGCTTAAGTAATAACAGTCATAAAAGGCCATTTTACCTATTGTTCTAAGGCTAGACGGGAATATGATTGTAGCTAGACTTCTTTGTCCACTAAAAGCACTATCTACAATATCAACTAACCCGGTTGTTTCTGATAAATCAAGACTTATCTTATAATTTGCATAAGCTATTTTCGTAGACAATTCTGAAATTGTTCCACTTGATATTGGGCCAATAACCTTAATGGTATGGGCAGCAGTCAATTTTGACAGGTCTAAATTCTTTACAGTTGAAGCAGTAACTATTGAACCTGCAAACCATTGTGCATAAAGATTTATGATAGCTCCATTTCGATTTGTAAGATTCAAGACATTCTCACAATCTGAATATTTTTTTGTAGAGGATTCAGAAGTAGACCAACCGGTAAATGAATAACTGGTTTGTGAAAAATTATTCTTCTTTAAGTTTTGAGGAATTCCATAATAAAAAGTCTGATTACTCATTGTTCCTGTTCCGCCGTTGGAATTAAAACATACGGTATACTTATTTCGATCATAATAAACTCTCACAATTGTAGAACCGTCTGCGTTTATTTTTGATTGAGAAATTTCGAGAGCATGAAAACCGTTATAACTCTTAGCTTGTGCATTTGATAATGAGTTTGTTTTGCCCTCACATATTTTACTTTCTACAAGTGTGTATGTACTCAGATTTGTATCCTGCTGATAATGTTCAACGGTATATTTAGTTTTTGAACTCTCTACCCATTTTGCATACAGAGTAATGTCATTTACTAATTTATATGGGAAAGAGACTGGGGTTATAAGTTTTTCATCCAGGTACCATCCTGATAAAACATACCCTTCTTTTGAACTTGCAGGACAATCAGAGATTGATGTGGTACGTAAATCAGAAACAGCAGTTCCTCCATTAGTCTGGAACTGCACTGTGAAGATCTGGTCCCACTTGGCGTAAAAAACTGTTGGTTCTGTCAGGGTGTAAGGGAAGGTTGCGGCCTCTCCGGTAAACTCTGGGCTTGTGTACCAGCCGGCGAAGATGCTTCCGTTTTTGAGGGTGATAGGCGAGTCTTTTATTTCTGAAGTTTTGTAGGCGGTGATTTCGGAGCCGCCGTTGGTTTCAAAAAGGACCTGATATTTCTGCACCCATTTTGCGTAGAGGGTGGTGTCTTCTTTGAGTTCATAAGGGAAGGTGATTTTGTCGCTTGAGAAATCTGATGAGGTATACCAGCCGAGGAAGTCCGCATCTTCTTTTTTGCAATCTGGAATTTTTTCGATAATGTCAGTTCTGTAAGATTCTATTTCTGTTCCACCGTTTGTTTCAAAGCTCACTAGGTAAAGCTTGGCGGCATCAATGAACATCAGGTTTTCGCAAGACATAAAAGAGAGAGACATTAAGATTGAAAAAAATGCAATAAGACATCGTGATAAATATTTCATACCAATACCTCCAGAACTAAAATCTCATTCCTGCTGCAAGACCGGCACCGCACATGTAGGGATATCCAAAGCGGAGTTCCGGCTCTATGTAAAAGCTGCCAAGTGTAAACCGATAGCCGGCGGCTCCTCCTGCGTTGAAAACGGTTTTTAATTTTGAATCGACAATCAGAAAAGATATTCCGCCCTGGGCTTCAAGATAAATTCCAGACACAGGTTCTCCACTAAAGGAAACGATGTAATAGCGCAAGGTACCCAGAGTTTCGATCGTAAAAATCTGATTCTGCTTTTCATGATAGTCATAGCTCAAGATGATTTTTGACCCCACAGAAAATTTTCTCCAGAGACTAAAATCAAAAGTCACTCCCGCAGCCGGTGCCACGAACGCAATTGAGTTTTTATTTATCTCTCCAATGCCACCAATCGCCACCTTCTTGTAGGTAGAGGCATTTCCCAAAAGCTGGGCGGTCTTCTGAGAATAACCAAACTCATAAGTCTTACGAAAAAGATAAGCACCTGTTTTTACATCTAGCATACGAACGCGCAAAATAAAGCCGCTGTTGAGTTCCTCCAGTTTTCCAAAAACTACAAAGCGGGCTCCAAGTCTTTCTGCAACCGACAAAATTGTTTTTTCGCTAACCACGCCTGAGTTCTGAAACTTGAGTTCTTTTTCGATTTTGTCCATATGCTCGCGGGTGACAATTTGGATGAGGCCGTCTTCTGCAAAAATGGTATCAGCAAGTTGTTCACGGATGTACAAAGTCATTGCTGGGGTGGGACTTTCAAAATCATCAATCATGAGAATAGATTTTGCATTGCACTTGTCGGCTATATCTACGGCTGCATTTGTAATTGCCTGGTCTATGTTTGTTTTGGCAAAGACAGAAGAAGAGAGAAGAATTGAAATGATGATTATAAAAATTCTTTTGTTCATAAAATGCCTCCGAATTATTCAAAACATTCAGAAAAGAAATGCTCTTCCAGTAATTCTTCCAGGTTGAAAATTGCGGACCTGGTCATGGAGTCATAATTGTAGGCAGCAGTTTTTTCGCACTGGCCGGAATACGACGCTATGGTTTTTGTGCCATTTGTAATTGTGATTTGAATCTGAGGATAGCTTGAGTAAACGTCATTGAATTCAGATTCGTTAAAGTTGATGTTTGCAGTCAGTGTGTAGCATCCATTTTGAGAAGTAGTAAGCAATCCATTTGAAGAAAGAATAGAAGTAAGCTTTGTCTCGATTATGTTCTGCTTGTCGCTTTTTGTTGTGATGGTTATGACGGTCTGATTTTTGAGCAGGTCGAGCTGTGCCAAATCAGTTGAAGCCGTTTTTGCAAAAGTTGTCATGCCGTCGCATTTATTCGGATAGATAACAAGGGCAGTTCTGTAGAGCTCAAAGAAATCTTCAAAAGCCTTTTTCGCCTTATTCAGCATGATGATTTTTGAAAGAGGATCGGCCAGCCCCTCAGTCTCCCGCACAGTTTCTTTGTATGCAGCCATTGTAACTTCAACCTTCTGAGAAATAACTTTCCATGCAGTACTTCGCTCGAGGTAAGCGCATACAAAATATTTCTGCGAGCGCTTATCATAAAAGCTACTGGTATATTCAACCGCAAACAGAGAAGCTCCAGCTGACGAAACAATATTCTGTGCAATATCAGCCTTCTCCTGATAATCAGAATCATTCTTATGAATACTCTGAGCTACAAAAGTCTGAGTAGAAATCTCCTGATTAAAATACTCGGCCACAGCTGAAACCGCAGCCTTCTGTGCTGCAGTTTCAGAGCCAGCTTCTCCAATGGCACGGATATATTTTTCTGACGGATAGAATTTTTCCAGATCAGTAATCCACTTTGGAGAAGCAAAGCAGAAAGCTGAACAAAGGAATGTAAGAATCAAAAGGGAAATTATTTTTCTCATATTCAGCCTCCTGCGGCGACTCACTTTGAAGTTAGTCTCTTGCCTCAACCATTGTGTAATTCATAAGGTAGTGGATTAAGTCATCAATAACTTTTTCGTCCTCACCTTTGAAGGCATTCTTAATCTGTTTCTGATACAAGTCTTCATCCATGGAGTAAACCACAAGGTAGGTATACTTTGATTCAACTTCATTCTTTTTCTGGAGACGAGTACGACCAAGAACCCACCAGTCAGTTTCCTTGTTGAGGCCAGAAACCATAACGGTAGATGCACGGGCTGAATAACGCTTTACAGTCTCTTCAATGTCAGAATCATCGCCATCTGCATGAGCTCCAACAAAATCAGAAATTCCCTGTTTGATAGAAGCTCCAATTTCTGCTCTGGCATCTACCTGATCTGCCCATGTCTTTATGAAATCAAGATTTTCTCCACTCTTAGAAACAACCCAGATATGTTTGTCGATTCCAAGAGCCTTACTGAGAGTTTTCTGGTTAGGAGTTGCAAGCACTGTGCCAACCCATTCCGGCTGTGCGACACCGAATGCAGTTCCCTTGTGCTCAATAATTTCTGTTGGACCAGAAATGTCTTTTACCTTTGGTGCACTTGCACAACTTGTAAGGGAAATTGCACCAACCAAACAGATTACGAAAAAGCAAGAAATCTTTTTCATGTTTATCCTCCTGCGCTGCTTAAAGCAACAGCTGCTGTTATACCAAAATATAAAATATGTCTATTCCCAAGTCACGGGAATGAAAACTGAATTATTAAATTTCTTTTCGAAGAAGACGAAGAGCTCTGGCTTCGATTCCACGGATTTCTTCGCGGGTGAGATTAAAGTACATACCTATTTCTTCCAGAGTATGGCTGCCGTTTCCATCGAGGCCGAAACGCATGGAGATGACTTCGCGTTCCTGTTCTGGGAGTTTGTCGAGAATTGTCTTCAGCTGCTTCTGGAGAATGGCATAGGCATTCTTTTTGTCTAATTGAGATTTCTGAGCGGACTGGGTAGTCTCTACTTTTGGAGACTTTTGTTCTGATGATTTAACCTCATCGATAGGAAGAGTTTCTCCTACAGTAGCAATAACCTCAGCATTAGAGATGTGAATCCTGTTTCGAACTGCTGCTAATTCTTTGTCTGTTATTACTTTAATTCCTGGTAAGAGAGCCAGCTCATTAATTATGAAACTTACTTCTTTACGAATACGATCAAAGCAAACAATTACAGGAGTAAATTCCAGATTATCAAGAATGGAAAGTAATTCATTTCTAAATTGCCCAAGTATTTTTCTGTCATAACTAAAAGATAAAATATCTTTTGAATGATCAAGAATATAGTTCGAGAAATTGATTCCAATAGGAATCAAATTTAGATTTCCGTCTGTCATAAGAGGTGAAATTATATAAGGTGCAATTGCAACTCGGCATTTCTCAACAAGCCAATCAATATTCTCGCAGTTTGTTTTTGCAGAGTTTGCAATAGTTTCCAGAATCGAAATAATATCAGTGATATTTACTTCATCTTTTAACAAAGCCTTGAGCACTTCTTTTATGATTGAAACAGATTCTGCTCCATGCTTTCTGGCAAGCTGGTCGCAAAGGGCACGGTTAGAAACAATGATTTCATTAAGAAGATCTTCCACATATTGAGAAGTAATTACTTCTGCGAGATTCTTTTTGATTTCTTCAAAAAGAAGAGCCCTGATAAGCTTCTCATGCGAAACAATAAAATAGCCCTTTTCTTTTGCATCTTCCTTTCTTGCAGAAGAAATCCAGATTCCTGGTAAACCATAAGTCGGGTCCTTAGTTTTAGTTCCTCTCATTTTGGATGTAACATTTCCAAGATCAAGAATCAAAAGAGAATCTTTTTTGAGCTCATAACGTGCGGTCTCAAGTCCAGAGACCTTAATTACATATTCAAAGGGAGAGAGACTCTTATTGTCTTTTACTCTGATAGATGGAATTACAACTCCGTACTGTTCAAAGATATCTCCACGAATTGAAGTAATTGTTTTCAGGATGCTGTTCAATGAAGCTTCCTGGCAAAGAGCGATTCCGAGTTCGAGAGTAAATAAGTCTAATTGTCTGTATTTGTTCATATTCGATTCCTCCTAGTTCATAAAGCCTACGGTTTTCTTTCCGTATTCTTTTTCTTCCTGTGCCTTGCAAAGCTCCTGGATGATATATTCGCTCGTGATTTTCTCCGGCTGCATGAATCTAAGGCGAGAAGAGATGTTCCCAAAATCACCAGGAGTAACACTGTCATATTTGCAGAGACTTTGAATGGCGTTGTCAGCAAAATCAAACTGCGGAAAATATTTGCTCAAAAGAGTTTCCACCCCTTCTGCTTTCAAAGCCTTAAACTCCACCATTATGTGAAAGCGGCGCTGCATTGCCTTATCCATAATTCCGCGCAGATTGGTTGTGCAGATTACAATGCCATCGTAATTTTCCATCTGAGTCAGAAACTCATTTGTTTCTGTGATTTCAAAACGCTGAGAGGCCAGAGACCTTTCCCGGAAGAAAGAATCAACCTCATCAAAGAGCAGAACCTTATTTGCTTTTTTAGCCTCCGAAAAAGCATTAGCAATATTCTTTTCAGATTCACCAACATACATACCAAGAATGTCAGAGGCATTTTTACAAAGAAGTTTTCTGCCAATTGAGTCTGCAATGTAATGAGCAAGATTTGTTTTTCCAGCACCACTTACTCCGTAAAAGAGGATTCGGATTCCCTGCTGGCTACCGTAAGCTTTACGATCATTTGCAATTGCGTTCTGAACCATCTCCACAATTTCATTTGCAGGTAGGGAAGTGTTGAGGACACTAAGGTCATAAGCCGCATTGATAGCAGATTTGTTTTCTTCCTCCTTTTCAAAAGAGTTTTCAATAATTACAGATTCTTCTTTCTGCTGCTCCGGCTTGTCATAAATCTGACGTAACAGATATTGATAATTCATAGCGTCCTCCTGTTCAGACAGAGAATATAAAGGCCTGCTTTTCAGAAAAGTTGACATTTCTGCCTTATGAGGAAATATAAAAAAAATCCATTCCCAATGCACGGGAATGAAAAGATGAAGAAGAATCAGTTTGTATTAGAAATAATTATTTAGAAAGAATATCTTACAGCAAGTTGATTTGTTAGTTGATATGCTTTACCCAATTTTTTTCCTATGTATTTCTTCCTAATTGAATCAGGAGCAAGCATACTCTTACAATATTCGCCGTCATCTGAGTCATCTTGGATTCCAAAAACCCATCGATCCCCTGGGAAACTTAAGATATCTTTTCCAGTATCTATTTCAAGATGCCAGGTTCGTTTATCTGGTTTATATACTTCTCTAACGATATTATCAACAATAGCCATTACATAATCAGCCTGTTTAACCTTTTCCTTTTTTGCATGCCACCATTTTCTAGTGGCATTAAATAGACTTCCACGATATGCAATAACATCGTCTTTTGTTTTTACAAGCATTATATCTTCAACAATGTTTTCTATAGTCTCCATAAAATCAGCTCCATTTACTGTTATTATATTTCATAAAAATACTTTTTTCAAAGAATGATTTTGTTCTGCATTTTATTATTGACGTTGTTTTTCTGTATGCTAAAATTATTTTATTCCCAAATAAAGAGAATGAGACTTTTAATAGGAGTTCATAATGGCAGTTGACTTCACCGAAAAAGCAAAACGCTTTCAGGCAATTGATGAGATTATCGCATCTGGACGGAAACTCAAATGGAATGAAGTGATTTCGGAGATGATTGATAAATATGATATCAAAACAAGTCGAACATCCTTCTTTCGTGATATCGAAGAACTCGAGGAAAAATATGGCGCTCCTATAGATACAGATTTTGAAACAAATGGATACTTCTACACAGATCCTAAATATCGCCTACCAAGATTTTACACAGATGAAAATGCGGCAAAAGCAGCAAAACTCATAAAAACTTTAATGGATATGGTAAAAAGTAATCCGCTCTATAAAGAAGCACAGGAAGTATTTGAGTCACTTGCGATTGAGAATCATGATTTATCAATTGACAATATTAAGATTACTAAGAAGCCCGAAAATGACCGAATCATTTTTGTCGGTGCGCCAAATAAAGAAATACCTGCAGAAACCTGGCGAATCATAGATCAGGCATTAATGGAAAATCGTGTCATTACTTTTGATTATCAGTCACTTACAGATGATAAACCAAAACCACGTCGTGTTCAGCCATGGCAGCTTATTTTCGACAATGGAAATTGGAACTTGCATGCTCTGGATGTAGTCAAAAATGCTCGCCGTCGTTATACCCTCAGCGAAATTAAAAATCTCAAACTTACAAAAGAAGTTTTCACATTACCAAAGGATTATGATTTTAGAAAAATGACAAGAGGCTCCTTTGGCTGTCTTTGTGATAAGAATTATGAAAACTATAAAATCCACCTCCATGGATACCCGGCACGCGTTGCTCAAAAATGTGTATGGGGAGAAAATCAAACTATCGTCAAAGACAATAAAAATCCAGGTCCTAAGAATGACGGTATAATTCTAAGTTTCCGAAGCAACCAACGCGAAGCTATCTGGACCTGGGTTTGGCAATGGGCAGATGAAGCCTGGCCGATAGAACCAAAAGAGCTGGTGGATAATTGGCTAGAGAGACGAGAAAAAGTTAATAAATTAAAAATATAAAATATCAACTTTTGTAATATGTAGACCTTCTTAATAATAGAAGGAGTATTTATATGGAAAATCCAATTTTATTAGAACTTGGTTATGGACTTATCCCATTAGTTGATAAAGAGAAAGGAAGTATCTTATTAGAAGATATTTCAACATTAAGAAAAAACGATCCTAAAATTCCAAAGTTTAGAATTCAAGACAATATGCAACTGGAACCTTTTCAAATTTCTATTGGCCTTGAAGGAAATATTGAAAAACCTAGATTTGCTAGCGAAGTCTTTTCTCTTGATGAGAAAGCTGATGCATCAACAATTATGGATTGTATAATGCAATATTTTGAAAAGCATCCACAATTATTTTTAAGAAAGCATTTTAGAACAGGAGAAAGCTTATCGTTTACTTTTGAAAGACCTTCTAGAGGAGACTTCCAAATTAATTTGATGCTGCCCGATTATCCAACATTTTGGAATCGCTCTTATTCTTTTGATAAAGAGATAAAATCAAATTGTAATTATGCATATTTTATTACGGAAGTTTCAAAGTACTCGGATGAAGTATATAAAGTTGAGATAATAAATACATCAGTTGCTGATTATGATAATAGATACTATCTTGCTGGTAGATTTAAGTTCTACCTGAAAATCGGGGACACCTTAAATTTCCTCTACTATGATGATACTGAAAAATATCAGGTAAAAGCGACTGTTGTGAATCTGGCAAATAATACAATTGATTTATCTTTTGATAAGTGCATAGAGATTCCAACGCCTTTCCTTGAATCTAATATAAGTAATAGATGTAATTGGTTTTGATTTCCAAGATTTAATAACAAACTATTCAAAAATCAAAAAATCAGAGTTGTTTTCTGCTTTTTGAGGGTTTATAATTAAAAGGCTAAAGCAACAATTTTTATTGTTGCTTTAGTATCCTTTTAATAAAAAAGGAAAAAAAGTGTTGAAAAATTAAGAAAAAATATCAACTCTAATAAAATTCATTCCTAATAATCTATATTTGACAATAAGGAGATATCTTTTATGAAAAAGATTATTTTTTGTGATATTCCAATGAAGAAATACATGAATACAATGGTTTATGCCGGTTCAGGTAATACTAATATTTCTTATAAGGAACCTGTATATTATCCGATTAATGCAATTCTTGCTGAGACATTGAAAAAAGATGATGAGGTTAGAGTTATCCTGCTTCGTACTTTAGATAAAGGCGGAAATTGTGGAAAAAATAGTGGCCTTTTTATGCAGGAACTTGATGCCATTAATGCTGAAATTGGTGCTAAAATCACTTATGAAACTCTGGATTCTGAATTTAAGGAAACTAAAGATAATCACGAAACAAGATTAAAAAATATGCTGGATAAAATTGAGGAAAATTCTGAAATTTACGCAGACATCACTTATGGACCAAAGCCTTTACCAATGATTCTTATGTGTGTTATTTCGTTTGCAGAAAAATTCCTGAATTGTGAAGTTAAAAGTGTGGTTTATGGAAAGGTTGATTTTGATGATAATAATAAACCATGCAATCCAGAACTGTATGATGTTACTTCATTGTATTATTTAAACAATCTTACAAGTTCAATGGTCGCAGATAACGGAAAAGATGCTAGACAAAGTTTAGATGAATTCTTCTCTTTATAAGGTGGAGCATATGATAAATAGCGAAGCCAAACTAAAGAAAGAAGAAGAAATTCTTGCAATATTTACTAAGATTCAGGCAATAACAGATAAAGAATCTCTTGATTATAAAAAGCTTCTCCAAAAAATATATGCTCCAATCTGGGATTGGACTTTAATGTGTTTTAAAGAAGAAGATGTCTGTAAAGCCTGTATTGAGATTACTCACTGTGTAAGACGTTCAGTCGAAAAATACAAGGAACAGGAAGGCTCATCATACATAGGATTCCTCTATACCTGCTTAGCAACAGAAATTCAGCATAAGAAGGAAAAGGCAGAAGTCAGAAAATTCCGGATGTGTACTAAGGATGAATATAATAGAGCTGTTGAACTTGTTGAAAAAGCGAAACAATTGGGAAAAGACCCTTCAAAAGTGAATGTTCAAGCCTGGCTTGCAAAACAATCTGGATTGACACCGGATGAAGTAAAAGAGTTGGTTATTAAATATCATCAATCTCAGCTTGTAGAAGAACAGATAAAAGATATTGAAGATGGATCTGAAACCTCTATTTTTGAAACAGAAGCTGTTCATAATAATTATTTGACACCTGAACAGAGTCTTTTCAAAACAGAATATGCTCTAGAAGATATATCAATAATTGAACAGGTTTTTGATAAATGTCAGGAGAGGCAGAAAGAATATCTTTCAACTTTTATTACATTGAGGCTTCTTCAAGTATTGGAAAGAACCTTTTTAATTGCACAGATTGTAGAACTATTACAAGAAAGAAGTTTCTTGGATGTAGATTTACTAAAAGTTTTTCTTTCTCATGAAGCGCTGCCGACTCAAGGTGAATTGGCTGCTAAATATGGGAAAGATGAAGGATATATAAGTAATCGAATTTCTGAATTTTTTGAAAAAGTTCAGAAAAAAATATCAAGTTAATGACTTTTTGCTACTAGATTAAGTAACAACAGTAAATGGGATAACCTCAAAAAAGGAGAAAACACTATGGCATTCGATCCATCAAAGTACACAGTAGCAAAGGCAAAACCTCTTCCAGTCGTATTACTTCTGGATACGAGTTCAAGTATGAATGCAGGCGGCGAACAGTCAAAAATAGCAGAACTTGATTCAGCCGTTCGTGAAATGATTAAGGATTTTGCTCATGAAGAGCAGCTTGAAACTGAGATTCAAGTATCCGTTATAACTTTCGGGTATGAAGGAGTAAAACTTGCGTTACCATATACCAATGCATCTAAGGTTGAAATGAAAAAATTGGAAGCGCAGGGTAATACTCCAATGGGAACTGCTCTTCGTATGGCAAAAGATATGATTGAAGATAAGGAAACAACACCTTCTCGTGCCTATCGTCCTTTAGTCATTCTTTGTTCAGATGGGGAACCAAACGATGACTGGCAAGAGCCTATGGATAAGTTTATAAAGGATGGCCGTTCTTCAAAATGTGACCGCATGGCTATGGCAATTGGTAGTGATGCAAATGAGGCTGTGCTTAAGCGCTTTATTGAAGGAACAGAGAATCCGTTGTTTTACGCAAAAGATGCTTCATCAATGCACAAGTTCTTCAAGTTTGTCACTATGAGTGTAGCAACAAGAAGTCATTCGCAGAATCCAAATGTGATTATGAAAATCGAACCACCTAAGGAAATTGTTGAACCAGTGGCTGCAATTCCAGATACAGGAAGTTATTGGTAATACAAGGTTGAAGGTGGGGTTTATGAAAAATTTTCTTGTGACATGGTATGGCATTACAGATTTTAAGTCATCACTGGGGTTTGAAAAAAGTGGCCCTATTTTAGGAGCTTTAGCAGACGGTGATTATACTGATGTTATCGTTCTTGGCTACACAAAACATGATGACAGCATTTCTAATGAAGAATTTAAATCTAAACTGAATGAAGTTAGCGCTTCGGATGATCCTGATGCGAAATTTAAATTCACATATGAATATGCGAACTGTTCTGCCGCACACAAGCATTTCATAAACTTTATTGAGGGAAAAATCTCTGAAATGGGAAAATCTGTTTCGGTAGAATTAATATCTGTCACACTTTCTGAACTCAATGATTCTGAAGGAATTTATAGTGCAGCAGTTCAATCATTACAACACATTTCAAATTTACAAATTGAATGTCGTGTTTCTATTTTCTTGAGTCCTGGAACTCCATTAATGGCTTTTTCATGGGCTTTGGCTGCCTTCAAGTTTCCAGGGCTTTCAAAACGTCTTATTGCCAGCTCAGATCCAAGAAAACCTCCAGTACCTATTATGCCTCCAAAGGAATGGTTGGCCTGGAATTCTAAACAGAATCCGAATCCAAAAGACGAGAACAAAGCTGACACTTATGATGTTATATATACTTTGTTTGGAGAACAGAGAATACCTGCATTGTTAGGTGTAAATCATTTTAATTGTAAAAAGCATGTATTCGTATCATCTGGAAATTTTGATGCAGAATGCATGAGAAAATTTCTTCCGGAGAGTTGTGAGTTCTCACAAATAAAAGCGGATCCTTATAATCCTAGTGATGTGTTTGATAAAATAATTAAGGACTCTGCTGAATTACCATGGGATGCAAGAATCGGTTTTAATTTGACCGGTGGAACAAAATTAATGTATGCAGGTGCAATGAACGCATGCCGTAAACTCGGCGGTGTTCCTTTTTATGTAGGTGGCAAAGAACTAAAAATCACTTATTTAAATGATTTTGTAACAGAAGATTTAAAGCCAATTACAAAAGTAGAGTCATTTATTCTAGTAAATAGTAACGGGCTTGGTATTTGTGATTATGGTCGTTCTGGTGCTGATGATGAAGATTCAATTGCAATGACCGATGAGATGTGGAAAGCCCGAAAGAAAATTAATTATTTATACAATGATATTCAAGATATGAAGAGAAGAGATTGTTATTATTCTCTTTCGATAGAAGATCCATGGAATCCAGAAATTTTAGAATTGGCACAAGGGCCTTATTGTGTAAGTACAAAGGCTGTAGATTATACATTTGAAGACGAATCTCAGTTTAGTACATACATTAAAGGCGGCTGGTTTGAAGAGTATGTATATAATCATCTTTATCCACTTTATGAAAAAGGAAAGTTACTTGATATACGACATGGAATAAAAGTTGATTTCAATAAAGCTATTTCTGAGTTTGATTCAGACCATTACATCTACCAAGAGATGGATGTTGTATTTACGAATGGTAAACGTCTTTTTATCGTAGAATGTAAATCAGGTAGACCTGAAATAGAACATATAGAAAAGCTTTCTACAATTGCTCGTTATTATGGAGGAATTGAAGGAAAGGGCATACTTGCTTATTCGAAAACTCCAGATTCAGATATTCTTGATAAGAAAATTAAGGAAACTCCGAATGTTGAGATTGTTTCTGGAGATGATTTAATTGAGCAGATTAAGAAAATTATTGGATGTGAAAATGATTAATGTAGTAATTGATAAATCAGGAAGTATGAATACATTGGGAAAGCCAGAAGTAATTCAATCAATCATTAGAGAAATACAATTAACAGAAGAAATTGATTGTAGTTTTTTCCTTTGGGGAGAAGATGTAAGATTAGCTTCTGGAACAGAAGAAACAATAAGTATTGATTTCAATGGAAAGTCTTCAATTCAAGCTTTGCTAAATTTCTTAAGAAATAACAATGATTCATGTTTACTTTTAACAGATGGCTTTTCTAATGAAGATAAATCAGATCTGACTGAATTTCTTAGGGATAATTCTAATTCAAAACTAAGAGTTGTTTTAGTTGGAGCTGATTCAAGAGTAATTAATGGGAAGTCTTTTTTTCCAGAAAATATGATTGTATCAGAGCAGAAAAAGTACATATTTAATGCTCTTGAGGTTTCTGCAGCAATCGAATCATTAAACTATTAGGACCTAGGCGATATGTGGAATACAAAATGGAAAGGAGCTTGTGCTGAATGCATAGGGCCTTTACATATAAAACAAAAATTACCTATGCAGGATTCTCATTATTTATTCTTGTCAAAGAAATGCTTTATTGCAGCAGTTTCTGACGGGTTAGGAAGTAAGGCTCATTCTGATTTTGGTTCTAAGACTGCATGCTGTTTGTTTGTAAAGTTGGCAAAAGAATGGATTGGGGTTCGGGACAAATCGCCTGAGGATTTTACTTCTCTTTTTGTAAAAAAATGGGTTTATGAAATTCAGAAGAGCTCTTTTGATGTTAGAGATTGTTCGGCAACCTTTTTGGGGGCAGTATATCACAATAGTACTCTTTACCTTTTCCAGTTAGGAGATGGAATGATTTCTTGTATTTTTGATGATGAATCAAAAAAACTTGTGATGACAGATGCAAAAGACGAATCGTTTTCTAATATGACAAAATCACTGCGAAATGAAGTTTTACCTAATGATTGGATAATTAGAACGATTTCTGCAGAAGACTTGAAAAGCGTTTTTTTGTGTTCAGATGGAATTTCTGATGATTTACAGAAAGGTGCAGATGTTGCATTTGTTTCAGAATTGACAGAACAGTATTTGTCTAAAAGCAGTAACAAAATAAAACATGATATGAAAAACTGGATATCACATTGGCCTGTTCCAAGACATAGTGATGATAAGACTGCAGTCTTTGTTTGTAGGAAGGATAGAGCATGAATATGGAAGAAAGCACAGAAGAAGAAAGTCTCACAGTAATTGATATGGAAAATAGGGTATTCCATACTTCCTCTGAAATTGGGCATGGTGGTCAGGGAATTGTTTATCATGTAAAGGATGACATGGATATAGCTGTCAAAATTGCAATTGACTCAAATGGATCACCTGTTGATGATCATAATGTAATAAAAGAGATTTCTGAACGCCTAAATAATATTCGAAGACTTCCAATTCCAAAGGATATAAATCTGTCACAACCATTGTCTATTTTAAAAAGTCATGCAGGTTATGTAATGACTTTTATGAATGGAATGAAAAGTTTTGAGTCATTCCTAAAATTAAAAGAAACAGTAAAAGAAATTCCTTCTTGGTTATGTAATGAGGAGGGAAAACCTGTTGAAAATGCTGAAATCTGGGCCAATTATTGTACTTCTGGAGGATTAAGAACACGTCTTCAAGCTCTCTATAAAGTATCTGAATTATTAGCTGCTTTGCATATGAATGGATTAGTTTATGGTGATATTTCTGCCGGAAACTTGATGTATAAGGAAAAAGATCAAAATATTTCTGGTGGACTAATTGATGCAGATAATATTAATTTTGCAGGAAAAGGAAAAACATATTTTACTCCAGGATATGGAGCTCCAGAGATTATTAATGGTCAGAATGGTGCAACTATATTCTCTGATTCCTACGCTTTTGCTGTAGTAGCATTTTATATTCTTACCATGATGCATCCATATAAGGGAGAGAAAGTTATAGGTATTAATGACGAGGATGATGACTGGGCGAAGACCGTAACAGTTCAAGCTCAGAAAGATAATGGTGATTTTAAGGATGATGGAACACTTCCTTGGATTTTTGATCAGGAAGATGATACGAATTCTTATGGTAGTTATGAACAGGTCATGGAGCTATTTCTAACACCTGAATTAATGGCACTGTTTGATAATACGTTTAGAGTTGGACATACAAAACCAGAATTAAGAACTCCATTAAACCGATGGCCACTTGCGTTCGCTCGAGCTGCAGATAAGACAATAAGATGTAGTTCTTGTGGAATGACATATTACTATTCTGATGAAAGAGATGAATGCCCTTATTGTTCTGGGAAGACCGGTGATATTTTAAAGGTAACAACAAATAAGGCTAATGGTGAGAAATCGATTTTTGTTCATGAATTGTCGGATGAGCAGGAAGTTGAAATTCCTTCTAGATGCTTTGAACCTTACAGAATTGGTAAAGGTGATGAACCTGTTATTGGCTTAAAAAAGAAGGGAAATACTATTGAGATAGTAAAACTAAATGACTCAATTGTTCCTTATATCGTATTTGAGGATGGTAAAGAAGAAACTCTCATTGGAAAAAGAATATTAAATAAGAGTTCTGTATTTACTGTATTTTACAAAGACTCTATGTCCGAAAAAGTACGGATTGAAGTTATTGGAGAATAAGTTATGAAGTTGAATGAAATAAGATATGGTGAACATTTCCAATGTCGTATTGAACCTTACTCAGATAATTCTCCGGATATCCTAAATGCGAAAGATGGTAAAAGAGTCTCTGTAGGTCAAATTTTAAGAGACAATAGAATTCCTGACGCTTATATTTTAGATATGAAAGGAGACTTAAAGATGGTAAGAATCACAAAATGTGAAGAATTACCAGCTTTAGAAAATCGACTTTCTTCAGGAATCCCAAATTTATTTGAAATAACAGATTCTCTATCTAATAACAGCTTTGATATAGAAGTTGTTTTCTTCAGCGGATTAAGAACAATAAAACAAGAATTTGTCATTAATTTGACTGACGAATTATTGGATAAAGAAAATCTGCTCTCAGCAAAAAAGAATGGCATTAGAGGAAAGACATTATTTGAGATTGGAAAAGCTTTTGAGTCTGAATTTTCAATTGGTTCAAAGGAAGATCCTTTTTACTTATTTGTTGGTTCTTCAGCGACAATAAACTCTTTCCAGGATGATTCAGCAGAATTAGGAGATTTTTCTTTAGTAAGTAAAAACAGACAACTTTTAGTTAAAGGTTCTGAAAATAAAGGAGAGACTTACTTTTTTGCTAAAGGTGTAAAAAATAGAACTCCAAGAAACTTTGATAATTCTGTATGTCTTTTACATGGAAAAATAAAATTTAATGATAAAGGTGCAGAAACAATTTCACGCTTAAATGCTATTGAAATTGAAAATGACTTGAAGGACGGTAGCAGTTATATTGGAAAATGGGACCAATATAATAATATGATAGGAGAAAGACTCCTTAAATCATCTAGAAAAGTTGGATACGTTGCTGTATCAGGGAAACCAGAACCTATCGGTGATACACATACACTGCGATTCTGTTTTTCAGCTAGTGCGAATAAAGGTGATATTAATGAGCTGTCTGTAGATCTTGATAGAGTAGATATAATTCAAGAACTTCCTCCATATTTGAAAAATTATTCAATGACTTATGAAGAATGGATAAAAGAAGATGTTGATAAAAAGATTTCCCAAGAAGATACTATAAAAAGGCTTTCGAATGAAGAAAAACAACAGGAAAAGGAAACAAAGCTTTGGAGTAATTTGAAGATTGTCTCTATTGGTCCTGATTACATTGATATTAAAACCAAAAATAGTGTAAAAGCAGGAACTGTACCAAAACGAGGAGACAATGGAGATTTATTTATTGTTCTTTCAATTTTCGGTGATCAAATTCAGGTAGAAAGAAGACGCCGCGCACGACAAAATATTGTTCAAGGAAAAAGTCAGATTAGTGGATTGGCTTTAATTCTTGATGGAAAAGGATCTTCAAGTCTTTCAGTTCCAGGAATTAATCGAAGCCAGAAAAAAATGTCGGCTAAGGTTCAAAGTAAAATATTTGAACACGAGCCAACTATTAATCAGGCAAAAGCTGTATCTCTTGCTTTGAATAGTCCAGATGTGACAATTATTCAGGGACCTCCTGGAACAGGAAAAACAACAGTAATTTGTGCAATCATTGAATCGCTTAATGAAGATTTCCAAAAAGGAAATAGAATTGCCGGCAAAATATTGGTAACCAGTCTTCAGCATGATGCTGTAAATAATATTAATCGCAGGTTATCGGTGAATTCTCTTCCTTCAATTAAATTTGGTCATTCTGGTGAAGAAGATGAATATAGTTTATCAAATACTGAAGAGCGTATAATTCAATGGAGTATAAAGAAAGCTAACGAAATTGAAAAATCAAATCCAGCAATTGAATCATCAATGGATTTATATAATCTTCAGAGTTTATTTCTAGATTATCATAAATCTCCGTCTCAAGAGATGGAAAGAAAACTGTTGATGGGAATTAAAAATCTCTCTCCCAGATTTGTAACTAAATCAATTATAGATCGAGTTGATGCTTTGTTGGATGATTCTACTAGACTAGAAAATTCGTTTTCAAATGAACAGATTCTAAGTTCTCTATATTCTCTTAGAACAGACGAAATTTCTTTTAAAGATGATGGAGTATACAGAGCCTTAGAATTAACTGACCTCTTAAAAGAAAATGGACAGTCTATCTCTACAAATCTTGAAAAAGCTTGTCGTTGGGTGCCGGAAGCTTCTCTTGATTTTCTCGAAGAGCTTGAAGAATATAAAGAACTTCTTATTGATGAATATCTGCCAGCTAACGATTTCCGCGTAAGAAAAGAAAACCTGGCAATTAATCAGATTCTTGATGAGGTAACAGAAAGAATAAAGAACAATCCTTTAGATCCCGCAGAAAAAAAGAATGCTGTATTATCAAGTTTTATAAGTGAACTGAGAACAAATCCAGAAGGAGTTTGGAATACGCTTCTAGAATATAATCCTGTTTTTGCAGCAACAGTACAGCAAGTAGAAGGAAGTGAAATATCTAAATCAAGAAGAGGTATGGGTTTAGATACAATAGAAACTGGAGAAACTCCTTATGAATATGTAATTGTAGATGAAGCTGCACGTGTTGCTCCGCCTGATCTAATGATTCCTTTAGCAAAAGGAAAACATATTATCCTTGTTGGTGATCAGAGACAATTACCGCAGCAAGTCGATCAGGAAATTGAAAGACAATTGGAAGAAGCAACTGCAAATAAAGAAGAAATCGCATATTTGAATGAAAGTACTTTTGAAAGATTATTTAATCAGTTGGAAGTAACGAAAAAGATTACATTGGATAAACAATACCGCATGCATCCATTATTAGGAAATTTTGTAAGTGAATATTTCTATAAATCACATGGCGAAGGTTTTGATTCTCCTTTGGGACCAGAAAAGTTCACACATAATTTACCGTTTGTTAGTGGAAAAGCTGCTGTATGGTGTGATGTTCCTCATGATGAGGGTGATTATAAAGAACAAAAGAATAATATGAAAAGTCGTTATAGAACGGCGGAAGCTAGAGTTGCTGCAAAAATGCTAAAACAATGGCTTGATAGTGATACAGAAAAAAAGAAAACTTTTGGAATAATTAGTTTTTACTCAGCTCAATGTGCTGAAGTTAGAAACGAATTAAATAACCTCGGAATATGTAATAAGAATGGAGACATTCTTGATGAATACAAATTTGTTGAATCGGATGAAAACACTGAAGAAAATGAATTTGGTGAAAAGATGGAATTGAAAGAAAGGATCAGGATAGGAACTGTAGATGCCTTCCAGGGTATGGAATTTGATGCAGTTATTCTATGTGCTGTTCGAAGTACTTCTGAGAAAATTTTTACAAATGCATATAACAAATATTTGAGAGATTCAGAAGAGGGCGAAAAAGAGCAACAACGGCTTTTCGGTTTTCTTATGTCAAAAAATCGATTATGTGTAAGTATGAGTCGAGAGAAAAAAGTCCTTGTTGTTACTGGAGATAAAAAATTATTTACCAGTGAAATTGCTAAAACAGCAGTTCCAGAACTAAATGCCTTCATTGAACTATGCGAGAATAATGAATTTGGCAAAGTAATCAGTGCTAAAGATATAATTAGTGGGGTGGGAGTCTAATTATGGAAAATAAAGATAATCCTTTTATCGATTATTACAGAGGAATGTTTCAAAAAATCATTCATAATGACGATTCTTCAATCAGAAAAACGTTTCCGACAGTTAAAAACACAGTTACACATTTATTATGGCCTTGTGCTTTATATAGGGTTGAAGTTCAATCATCAAAAATGCTCCTGGATGTTTTTGAAAGAACAGTTTTGGGATTGGCTGAATGTAAAACTACAGCAACAGCGGACGTGTCATCGAATATGAAAATGACACCTGAAATAATAGAGTTTATTCAAAGTAGATTGGTTTCTAAAACACTTCTGGAGCCCAGAACTTTTGAAATTACAGAAAAAGGAACCGAATGTTTACAGAAAGTATTATCAGAGCAAAATTCAGAACCTATTGTTGTTTGTATTTTGAAAGATTTAATTTCAGGAAGACTTCTTGATTATGCAGAAGTAAATCCACCTTTGAACTCCATAAAGGGTATTTTTCCAGGAAAAGAAAATACTCCATATGTTAGATATTTTCTTCCCGGAAATGCAGATTCAAAAGCAGACTTGGTTTTTCCTGAATCTCTAGAAATTATAGAAAGAAATAAGTTTACAAAACCAGAACCTGCTTTGATTTTACGAGCTATAAGAAGATTTAATAAGTTTGCTGACAATGAAGATAAAATTCCTTTGAACAACTCTTCTAATAAGGCAGAAATTAAGACAGAGGAATTCGTATTGGTTGCAACTAGCGCATTTGCAACTACTGCGGGAGATATATATTCAACTGATGTTACTGGTGTAGGAATATCAGATATTTATACATATTTCATTCGAGAAGCAAATAGTGAGACAAATCCATGGTTAAAGAAGATATTTTACAATGGAAAAGTAACGCAAGATGCTGAAAATAAGGAATCTATAAGTGATGTTCCAAGATTTAATTATCCGAGTGTATCGAAACCTTTATTTGAAACATATAAAAAAATTGAATCAATAAAGAATGTGAATATAAAAGAGGGTGTGACAGAGCGTCAGGAAATTCAAAGGAAAGGAGAACAAATCATTTATGATTTATATTCAGCCTTTGAAGATGTGATGAAGTTACATTATCAGAATAATCATGATACAAATGAAGAAGATAGTAGAATAAGAGTTGCTGATGAAGAAGCAAGAATGCTGAATAAACAAATGCTTTCTGAAACAGAATCTATAGATTCCAGCACTGTTTTGTATTATCCGTTAGCAGAAACTCTTGGATTTGAATTAACAGAACAAGAAAAGCAATCCTTAAAAGTATATAGTGGAAAAATTAAGGAGATGAGAGAGGGAGGCCAATCAGAATTTGCACCACTCTTATGTCTTATGCTTGCTTATTCTAATTCGCAAGATGAAACTCCATTGGATTATCTTTGTGAGAAACATCCTGATTTTATTTCACAATTATTATCATTGAAAGAGTTACGCGATAAAACTTATATAGCTCATGGTCCAGGTGTTGCTGCGAATGAAATAAAATATGAAACTGTTTCACAGTATATGAAGCTAGTTTTTAGTTATTCGATAATACTTTGTCCTGAACTAGAAAATGATATTAAAGCAATTTCTGGATTTAGAATACAAGATGTGGAATATGAGAAATTTTCAGCAAATTATAATCAACGATTTAATGCAAAGATGGAGTTGTATAAAACGTTTGGCAATTCTACAATTAATTCATTAAATTCGAATATTGTTAATCAAATGATAAATTGTAGCATGAGCTTAAAAAAAGATAAGAAATATATTGTTGGAAGTATTTGTTCAGTTATGCAGCAAATATTTGAAGAAAGTATTGTCTCAATATTGAGAAGAGTGAACCCTCCAGTAAAAGAACAGAGAAATACAAAATATGTATCAGAGAAATGTAAAAATGCTGGATTTTACTTGACTTCTGGTGTATTACCTAAATCTCTTAATACAGTAAATTATAGGAGAGTTAATAAAGCTGTATGTGGAGCTTGTGATACATTGGGTGCAGCTGTAATTGGTTTTATTCTTTTGGCTGATGATAGAGAGTTAAAGGATATTTCATCAAGACATCCAGAAATGATTATTGATATAGATAAACTTTTAAAACAACGTGGTCATAAAGACGTGAGAGAATATTCTTCAGAAGAAGTATCAACTTTTGAAAATATCTACACTTATATAATAAAAGAGATTTTAAATTTCATCGAATAGGAGTAATAAAATGGGATTTTTTAGTAAGGACAATAAACAGAAAGAATTAGAACTTCAGAAGAAGGAAGAAAACTTAAATTACAAGGCAGAATTACTTAAAGTACAAGAAAGCAATCTTGAAACTGCAAAACATGAATTTGATGAAGCAAAAAAACAAATCTCAGAGAAATTAGACTCAAGAGAAAAAGAAATCGATGAAAAAGAAATCGAACTAAATAAAGCTAAAATTGATTTTGAGCCAAAACAAAGAGAGGCAGAATCTGGATTTGCAAAACGAAGTTCAGAAACAGATAAAACAATTGAAGAGAAGATTACAAATTATTCAAAAGAAATTCTTAAAAAACAAGAAGAATACGGAGAAAAACTACACACTTTGCACCAGCAGATGGAAGCAGAGCATGAAGCAAAACTTGTTGAACAGACAAATAGAAGAATTCAGGAAACAGATGAAGAACTTCTTGAAAGAAGAAATCAACTTGCAGAACAGGAAAAGAATCTTCGTGAAGAACAGAATCGCCTGAAGAGTGATCAAGAAGAATTAGATCAGAAAGTTCGTGAACATGAAATAAATAAAGATAAACTTGATGCTGCAAAACAGAATATTTTAAATAAAGAACAGTCTCTTGACGAAAAAGCAAGAGAACTTGCTGATGCTCAGATTAGAGAATTAACAGCCAGACTTGATAATTATAAACAAGAACATGACCGCCTTAGTAAGGAGAGGGCGGCTCTTGAGACACAGATAAATTCTTTTAATGAAATTAAAACACGTTTGGATGGAGAAGATCCAGAAATTATTCTTACAAAAATACAAAGTCTTCAAAGACAAGTTGCAGATTATAAGAAAGAACTCGCTTCTTATCCAGAAGATGTTCAGAGTGAAATTGCGAAGAAAGATCTTGAACTTAAAACAGTTTCAGAGCAAAGAGATGAATTAAATCAAGAACTTTCAAAGGTAAAGAATAATATGTTCTTAGGTGAGCACGATAGACTCACTATTATGGCTCTTGAAAGAGATAAAAAAATGCTCGAAGAGAGTAATCAGAAACTAGATACACTGAATTCTGAATTAACCGAAGCCCTGAAGCATTATAGAGATTTATATGATAAAGAAACCTCTATCAAAGACAAGATAAAAACAATCATGGCTCCTCATGAGAATTTTACAGAAGGAAAGATTCGAAAAGAAGCCTTATTTGCTGAGAAAAAAGTAGAAGAAACAAGTATTCAGGAAGATGAAGACGATGAATATGTTGATTATGATGACGAAACATCTTCTTCAGATAACACAACAGTAGAAACAGAAGGGGCAGAAGAAATCAATACTACTGCTTCAATAGCAAATGAATCTGTTGAACAAGAAATGGAATGGTTCAATAATATAAGCAAAAAAATACAAGAGTATGGTCTCGAATTTAGTCCTCGTATATTAAAGGCATTCCACACAGCTTTGAAAACAGCCGAATGGTCTCCGTTAGCTGTTTTGGCAGGTGTCAGTGGAACAGGTAAATCTGAGCTTCCTCAGTTATATGCAAAATTTGGAGGAATTAACTGTCTGAATGTACCAGTTCAGCCTAACTGGGATAGTCAGGAAGCAATGCTTGGTTACTATAATACTGTTTCAAGTAAGTTCGAGGCACAGCCATTGTTGCAATATCTTGTTCAGACTCAGACTGCAAATTGTGAAAAAACAGAGAAACATGAAGAATATAAATGCAGCTTAAAAGATCAGATGAATATTGTACTTTTGGACGAAATGAACCTTGCTCACATAGAACAATACTTTGCTGAGTTCTTAAGTAAACTGGAAGAGCGTCGTGGAAAGAAAGAAGAAGACTCTCAGTTTCCAGCACTTGCTGTTAAATTAGGCGGTACAGATGCCTATTCATTACCAATGGGAAGAAATGTACTTTGGGTTGGAACCATGAATCAAGATGAAACGACAAAGAGTCTTTCTGATAAAGTATTGGACCGTGGTATCGTTATTAACTTCCCTAGACCAGACGAATTCAAACGTCGTCTTAATTTGAATCGTGATGTAAAAGCAGAAGAAAAGTATCTTTCTGTTGAAACATGGAACTCATGGAAACTTATTCTTAATGATCAACAGGTGATTGAAACCGAAAAAATCATTGCTCCTTATAAAGAATTAGTAGAGAAGATTAATAAATCGATTTCAAATATTGGTCGTGCAATTGGACACCGTGTATGGCAATCAATTGAGAACTATATCTGGAACTATCCAGATGTCAGAAAAGAATTCCTTTGTCGTCCTGCGGATTTATCAGACGAAGATTTTATAAAGGAAATCTCTAAAAAAATAGATCCAGCATTTGAAGATCAGCTTGTTCAGAAGATTATGCCAAAACTTCGCGGAATTGAAACTCGTGGTGAATCAAAAAAATGTTTGGATGAAATCCGAACTAGTATTGAAACCTTCAAGAACTCAGGTCATGCTTTGAATATTGCTAAAGATTTCGATAATGCAATCAAATTTGGTGATGGACAGTTCCTTTGGGTAACTTCTGAATATTTGAATGAAACTTCTACAAACTAATTAATGGAAAAACAATGCTCTTATTAGAAGATAAACGAACTATTGATTATCAGATATTTTTAAAATCTCTCAAAGGAAAGAATCCAAAAGCAGTTCTTTTGCTTCAGCTACGAAACTGGCTTTTTTCGGTTCTAAAATTTGATCCAAATACTGGAGACCCTCTTTTATCCGATATTACATCCTTTCTGGATAAAGTATCAGGAATAATTCCTTTTAATAAAGAAGAATTAGAGGAAATTAATAATAATAAGTTTGATTGGTTATATAAAAGTTTATCTTACAATAGACGCTCTCTTTTATATCTTCTTGGGAGTCCAAGAAATGAAATTATTCGATCTCATGAAAGGATGAATATCTATCAGGCCCGTGAAATAGACTCAGCAGGAATAATGGAGATTTCCAGAAGACCAGGTAGAACTGTAAAAGAAAAAGTTGCAGTGAAACCAACAATTCTTGCTGTAAAAAGAGAGCAGGGGGCAGATACTCTTGAAAATCGACTCTTAAAAAAATATCTGGTAAGACTTGTAAATGTTTTGGATGAACGACAGAAATGTTTTGATGAATTGGAAAATGAAGATTCAACTTTATCAAGACTCTATTCCGTTATTCGACGATGGTTGAAAAGTGAAGAAGCGGACCGTATTGGAAAATGGCAGAATCTTCCTCCAAACAATATTCTTCTCCATGATAAAAATTATAGAAAAATCTGGCGTGGCTGGCAGTTCTTGTTGGATTTAGATGAAATGGTTTTGAATGACTGGAATGATATAGATAGACTTTTAGCGGTATATATCTTCTGGAAGACACTATCAATTCTTCAGAGTAAGGGAAGTAAAATCTTACAGTCTCCACTTAAATTTGATTACAATAAATTTGAGATTTGTAATATTCCGTTTGAATCTGATAATTGTGTGCGGGTAGAAGCTGAAGAATATGCTCTTGAAATGAATTCAAATAAAATAACTGTAATTCCAAAAGATGGAAAAGAGCATTTAATCGAGATACACTTTGATAAACTTATCATAGAGAATAAGGTAGAGCCAGAAGCTCTTGTAACTCTATCTGATGCAGATAAGGTTTCCCGAAAACTGGCTAAATCAATAGATAAGATATCAGAAAAGAGAACAATACCATCAGGTTTTGAGGAAGAACAAAAATATACAGCAATTAATTTTTCAGAATTCCCATATAGGGCTGTTTCTGTTGCAAATTCTGACAATTTTGAAAGCCGTGATTTCTCTACAAGTTTAACCCGTCAATTCTGGACAGCAAAGACGGAGCCTGATTGGATTAACCTTGAAACATCTAACTCTCCAGCAGCTTATTCTGAAGGCGTTAATGATTATAAAATTGAAACTGTTTCATTTGAAGATGTTTTCTTTGATTCAGAAGAGCATATGCTATCAGAAGAAAAATTGTCTTCTGCAGCATATGATTTCATGAATAGTATTCGTGACTTTTATAACACAAATACGCTGTATTATCTTTTACCAGACTATTTAGAAGACTTTTCATTAAGTAGAATCCGTTCAACTGCAAATACAGTTTTTCCAAGCGCAAATCCTGTGCCAAGTAGTATTGGAACGGTGTTTGCTTTCCATAAAAGTGAGGAGTTCACAAATCTTTCTCTATGCGAGAACGATTTTGTTTTTGTAATAGAAAAGAGTAATGATAATTCAGTTTTTTCCATTACTCCAATACAGGTTAAGACAACTTTTGAATTAAGTAATCGGAAAATTCTTAGTTTGAGTGATTATCCAGAAATTCCTTATGGAATCAGGTGGGAACATCATCCTTCTGTTATTATAGAAAATTATGATCCTTCAAAAGTTATGGATTATATTCAAACAACAGTTTTTAAAACAGAAGGAATTGAAAAGGCAAGAAAGATAGTTATTATTTCTGGACAGAAATCAATTGAGCATGCTCGTTTGGAACTTCCGGCTGATAACTGGTTCTTCTTCAACAAATCATTTGAAGCTTCTGATGGGGCTGCTTTCTGTGCACATATTCAGGAAATGGTTAAAGAGATTCCTATGTGGAGTGAACATCTTCCAGTTCTTCAGATGACTTATCTTAAGAATGGAAAACGTTCGGGAAGTAATCTCACATATGGCAAAACAGTTCTTCCAATTCGGGGACAAAGGCAAAGAATTGATATTCCAGATGTATTTATTCTTAATAAGAAGGTTAGAACATATCATTTCCGTTTGAGCAGAGGTAATTCAGATACATCATCTGCACTCAGATATGAAGCCTGCTTAAATAATGTAGCTTTCCCGCTTGAAAGAAATACTGAATGCCGTCTTGAGATGTATTATACATATGGCGAAGAACATCCGTTTGAATTGTACTTTGTTCCAGTCAATAGTTCCGAATTTATTCGTGCAAAAGTAGAATGGCGAAAGATTGATGAGAATGCTTTCCCTGTTCCAAATTTCCCCCCTGTACGTTCTTGGAGTGAATTTGTAAATTGGAATGATGGATATACAACTGAGCCACGTCCGCTTGTAGATTGGCAGTTGAAGAATTTCAAGCGAATTGAAAGTATTTTGGATTTCATTGAAAATAGACCAAATGAATTGCATCGATATACTTGTCGCATTCCATCGGAAACTTCTTTCAAAAAAGATATACATGGTTCCTTTTTTTATGTTCTAATAGCTCAGAATGAATATGCAAAAGTATATAAAGCTCAATTACATAGTTTTACTGAGCAGCTTCGTATTGATAATTTAATCTCTTTTTCATTAAATACAAGACGAGAACCAATAATTATAGATGGTAACAAGGTATATAGGACTTTTGGAGTAACTCCTGGTATCTCACTTAGTAATAAACTAATTACATCATTTGGACGAAGTTTTAGATTTCCTGCTATGCAAATCTGGAATTCAAGTTTATCTGTTCATGAGAGAAAAGATGTTCCTGAAGAGTTTATAAATGATGTAAATAATATAAAGAGAGTAATAGAAGTATTACTCAATAACGATAACATATATCAACAATCAGTGCTTTGGGGTGAACTTCTTTTGCAAGCATGTTTCATGCATAAGGATGCAATAGAAATAACATCGAAATGGCTTGATATAAACTTTTTTGAGGAATTGGACTTTGAAAATACTCATTGGAGAGTATTAGAGCAACAATTGTTTAAAGTTGCTTATTTTATTGGTAATGCAGAAACTGATAAACAAAAAGAATTTTTTGATTGGTTGTTAACACTCAATATCGAAAACGAATACTTAGTTTCTTTTAAATTGCAGGCGTTATGTATTTCTCTTTGGAGAGGAGAAAACCTGCTTAGAGAGATATCTCCTGAAAAAATCTCTTTGATTTTGGATAAGATATATTTGAAATTGGTTAATGAATTATCAAATATGAGGGATTGTGAATTAACAAATCGAGTTCTGAATCCAACAAGGTATTATCTCGAATTATTATGTAATTTAATTATGGCACGTAATTTTGGAGATGAGTATAGAGATATTTTTTCACCATTCAAATCTGAAATGAAACGATTTATTGACTTGGTAGAGAATATTTATTCGTTGTTACAAAGAAAAGAAAAGGTACTTGTCCCAAGACAGATTAAATTTACAATTGATGACTCAGAGAATGAAAATCCATTCCTTGACTATCTGTTGTCTTGGTTAGATGGCGAGAATTCTTCAGAGATGCCACGAATTGAAAGTGCAACTTCTGAAAATCCGGATGATGATGAAGATTCAACTGAATCAGACGACGAATAAAAAATAATCAATTTTTTTTCCAAAAAAATATCAACTCCTCATCCTTCTGGTACTAGTTATAGTATCAGGAGGATTGATATGAAAGACCAGAATCAGAATGACATTATTTGTTTCCAGGAGCGCAAAATTTGCTATACCGAAAGGGAAGCTGGAACCATTGTAAACGCATGTAAACGCCATAATTACAACAGCTGGGGCGTAGGAAAGAAATATAAACCTACAAGAAAATATTACTGCAAAGATTGTGGATTTTATCATGTAAGCCATCTTAAATCATATGTATTCGAAGCTAAGCAGTTTAAGCATCGTGATAGAGAATTCTACGCATATCGCTAGTAAGACCATCAGAAAGAGGAATGCACTTATGAGACTTCCAGAGGAGGATTGGAATGATTAAAAGAAATGTAGTACAAGGTTTTGTATTTGCCCTGATCTGTTTGTTACAGGTAATTACTATTGCCAAAATAAATAGAGTTCAAAAATCAATTGATGTTGGTAACAGATCTATGAACGAAATTTCTTATGTCCCAGTAAAAGAAAAGTCGCTAAATCGGAAAGACGGAACTTATAGTCCAATTACAATACGAGAAGATAATCCGGAAATCCCTTACGATAATTATGTTACTTCAGATCAGGTTGATTCAAAGTATTTGAAGGGAATTGCTTATAATCCAGAAGGTCCTGCAGGTGTTGAAGGGCAAAATCCACCTGTTTATTCAGAATTATCAAATATAATAGAAAATAGAAGCAAGGAGAGAGAATAGAAATATGAAAGAATTATTATCAAACTTTTTGACTGTTAGTATATTTTTGATCTTAGCAACGCTAATAGTTTTACCAGAAAGTATTCTTCTTGGAGCAGAAATCTTTGTTTTACTGTTTAGCATTTTGATTTTCTTCCTTGCAAATGAGAAAAATATTTGTGTTTTCAGAAAACTCTGTACTTATTTTGGATTATTATCAGTAGGTTTAATGGTTGCACTTTTACGCAGTGAATTAATTCTGATAGGAAAGAATATGTATGGTATTACATCAATAATTGGAACCACCTTGTGTGAGGGTAATTATATTGTGGGTTATACCATTATCTGTCTTTTTCTTATTTCATTATTGTATATTTCTCATGCAGAATTTGTGGCAATAGGTAAAATAAATTGTCAATCGGAAGTAAGAAAAGAATATGAAAATGAAATCAAGATATTGCTTGAGAGTTCAAAGCCTTTATGTAGAACTGCTAAGTTTACAGGTTTTATTCATATTTGTTTTTTTATGGTAGGTCTGCTAGTTGCGTTATGTATAGCAAATAATTCATTTTCTGGAGCTTTTCATGAAATTGCCAAAAAACTGGAAAGCTTTTCAGTAATGGTTATTGTTCCTCAACTAATTGTTTGGGGAGCTTTTAAGAAGTTATGTAACAGTATTGAATTATAAAGACAACTTTTAGGGGGCTGTACAAAAAAAGATCTGGTCCAATTTTTAAATTCCTGCTAAGCTGCAAGTATGAAGCTTAGTCAGGGTATATACGAAAATATTATTAATAATGAAATTCTTTCTGAGATAAATACATTACAAGACAGTTCTGCAAAAAAACTTCCGATCGACAAAGCTGAAGCATCTACTATTCTTGCTTCTTATTTGTCGAAAATCTTGAAAAATAAATTAGATGAAAATGATTCATTATCAGATAACATTGCCCTTGTAAATCAGCTTATTCAATCGTTTACTAATTCGAATGAAGAATTAATATGTGATAATGAAAACTTCCTTGCAGAAATAATTTCAAATCAAAAGCAGCTTGAACAGCAAGCGTCAAACACAGAAACAACACGGCCAGAAACAGGCTTCTTATATTCTTCATTGTTTACAGGAAGAGGAAGTAAGATTCCTCTTTATAGTGAAATAAAAAAAGACATAGAATCTTCTGATGAAATATATTTTATCATCTCATTTCTTAAGCTTTCTGGCTTAAACTTAATTTATGAAGACTTAAAGAAATTCTGTAGCCAACCAAATCATAAGCTGAAAATTATTACAACAACTTATTGTGGAATCACAGATCCAAAGGCTGTACAGAGAATTGCGGAGCTACCTAACACAGAAGTTCGAATTTCTTATAATATAAAGAAGGAATGTCTTCATGCAAAATCTTATATCTTTATAAGAAACTCTGGTTGCTCTACTGCATACATTGGATCATCAAACCTTTCTAAGTCAGCGCAGACAGAAGGCTTGGAATGGAATATTCGTGTAACAAATGCAGAAAATGAGCATATTATAAATGCTGCAAAAGCAACCTTTGATACCTACTGGAATAATCCTGATTTTGAAGAGTATAAAAAAGAAGATGAAGAAAAACTTCGAAAAGAATTAAAGCTTGCTAAGACGGGCGGAATTTCTTATGAGCATCTTCAGCAGTATACTATTTTACCACATCAGAAAAAGATTCTGGATAAGATTCAAGTAGAAAGAGAGCAGAATGGTAATTATAAGAATCTTGTAGTAGCTGCAACTGGAACTGGAAAGACAGTTATTTCTGCTTTTGATTACAGACGATTCTACAATAAAGAACAATCACATAAACTGTTGTTCATTGCTCATAGAAAAGAAATCCTAGAACAATCTATCAAGACATACCGAAGTGTTTTAAATGATGCAAACTTTGGTGATCTGTGGGTAGGAGATTACAAACCTACAAATGGTTTAAATAATTTATTTCTTTCAGTAGATATGTTTGCATCTCGTTGGGAAGAGACTTTTAGTAAATTACAGCCTGATTATTATGATTACATTGTAATTGATGAAGCTCATCACTCAACTGCAAAAAGTTATAGAGAACTGTTTAATCATTTTAAGCCTAAAGTTCTTCTTGGTCTTACAGCAACTCCAGAACGAATGGATGGCACAAGCCTTCTTCCAGATTTTGGCGGAAAGATAACAGCTGAGATTCGTTTACCAGAAGCTTTGGAACAAGGTTTACTTTCTCCATTCCAGTATTACTGTATAAGTGATGATACGGATTTGACAGATGATGCAATTTGGAGAGGTGGAAAATATATCGATTCAGAATTGTCTGTTCGTCTTTGTACAAAGCAAAGAACAGCTTTAATTGTAAAGACTCTAAATTATTATTTAGCAGATGAACAAAAAGTTAAGGCTCTGTGTTTCTGTACAGATAAGGATCATGCAAAATATACAGCTGAAAATCTTACAGCTGCAGGACTAAAAGCTGATTATTTAGTTTCAGGTGATTCTTCTCAGGCAAAGGATAAGAGAAAAGAAGTTGTTAATAAACTACAGCGCGGAGATATTAATTATCTTTGTGTTGTTGATATATTTAATGAAGGTGTTGATATTCCAGAAGTTGATACAGTTTTATTCCTTCGTCCAACAGAAAGTCTAACAATTTTCTTACAGCAGCTAGGACGTGGTTTAAGACTTTGTCCTGAAAAAGAAGTTCTTACCGTATTTGACTTTGTAGCCCATGTAAATAAAAAGTTTGATTTTGAAAGTAGATTCAGAGCATTACTTAAGAAAGGTGATGGCGGCATCGATATCAAAAAACAGATATCAGAAGGTTTTGTATTATTGCCACCTGGATGCTCAATTATGATGGAGCAGAAAGCACAAGAGTATGTTCTTCAGACTATTAGTGCAGCAATCTTTACATCGAAAAAAATAATACAGAGTATTCAAAGTTATTCAGCTATTCCAACACTTGGTGAGTTTATCACAGATATCAATCAAGATGTACGTTTGTTATATAAGGGAAAGAATTGCTGGACCTCTTTATTACGTGATGCTGGAAAAGTTACTTACCAGGATGATGCATTTACACAGCTACTTACTAATAATATAACAAAGCTTACTCATTTGAATTGTGCAAATTATTTACGTTTCATTTTGAAAATCATCAAGGATAAGGAAAATATTGTTTGTTCAAATCGTACCGAAGAAAAATACTTATATATTTTCTGTTACAATCTCTTTTATAAAAAGGCAGATAAATATGGACCAGAGACAGATATGTCTTCTTTGCCTGTACTGCTTAAAAAGTTAAATGATTATCCTTTGTTCGCAAAAGAAATAAAAGAGCTTATTGAATACAAGCTTGAAAATCTTGAAATAGTAACAGAGCCTTTGTCTGAAAACGTTGATCCTGGTATTGAGGCTTATGGCTGTTATAACAGAAATGAAATTCTTACTTTGTTTGATATTCCAGAAACAATGAAAGCATTAACTATGACTCAGCAAAGTGGTATCATCCCTGTTGGAAATAATACAGAACTTTTCTTTGTAACCTTAAACAAATCAGAAAAAGAGTTCTCTCCAACAAGCATGTACAAAGATTATGTAATTTCAGAACATAAGTTCCATTGGCAGAGCCAGAATAAGGATACAATAAAAGGTTCGGGAAGTAGATACATTAATCAAAAAGAAAATGGAAAGAAATTCATCTTATTTGTTCGTGAAACAAAAAAAGATGGCTTCGGAAATACAAATCCATTCTATTGTTTTGGATATGTAGATTATATTACTTCAACTGGTGAAAAACCTATGAGCATAGAATGGTATGTTGAAACTCCTATAATGCCAAAATTCTTAGAAGCAGTGTAAAATGAAACAAGTAACAGTAAGTGGAGCAATCATCCTTCGCACAAATCCAGAAACAAACAAAAAAGAGATATTCGCAACACAGCGTGGCTATGGCGACTATAAAGATGGTTGGGAAATTCCAGGCGGAAAACTCGAACCAGGCGAAACTCCGGAGCAATGTATTGAACGCGAGATTCGAGAAGAACTTGCAACAGAGGTAAAAGCCGAAAAGATCCTTGGTGTTGTTGATTATGATTATCCAAATTTCCATCTGACTATGCATTGTATTCTGTGCTCTATCGTATCAGGTGATTTGAAACTCCTGGAGCATGAAGCTGCAAAATGGGTTACAAAGGAAAATCTTCGCACTGTTGATTGGCTTCCCGCAGATCAACTAATCTTGGACAAAATTGAAGAGATTTTGTAATTATTTTTGTCATGCTTTCGGACCTGAAATCACTTTTTTATTCTGATCTTAACCGCTATATCCCTGTGAAGGAGTGGGGGATGTAACTCCTTTGATAGATTCTTAATTTTATATATCTCAACTAACGAAACAGGAACGGAAATTTTCGGAAAAAGTAAAATTTGGTTATAAATAACCATTGACAAAATGAATAAACAGTAGTATATTTTGGTTATACAAAACCAAGATGCATAAGAGGTGTTTATGTCATTGTTTAACAAAGAACAAGTAATTGAGTTGGAAAAAAAGACTGACAACAAATTTGAAGCTGTTATTTGGTCTTTAATGGATTTATTTCGCAATCATGGATTGTATGATATTAATCTTCACCCTGTTATTCATTTCATACTTAAAACCTTAGAATATAATTATCCATTTGGAATAAAACTTTCAGATTTGGAAGATATGTGTACAACTGATGCTGATGAAGCTGCCTGGATGGAAATTAATTCCTCAAATATCAACGAAGAAATCTGGTCAAAATCATTAAATATGGTGATAAATGCAATTTCAAATGGTCAGTATACTGCAGAAGACCTTGCACTTTTTTCACTTAACATTTCTGGTGTAAATGCATTTGGTGAATGTCCATCAACACCCAAAAGTATTAACAAGCTTGCAACTTCTATTCTTAATATAAAACCAAAAGAAGATGTTGCTGATATTTGCTGCGGTTCTGGTTCATTCATTATTGAAGCATGGAAAAAAGAAGATAAAGCAAATTATTTAGGATGTGAAAAAGTTTATCCATATGTTAATTGTTGTCGTATAAGAACAGGTTTATTGAATGGTACTTTTTCATATTTCGCTGATGATGCATTTAAGCTTGTAGAAGATAATTCGAAAAAGTTTGATAAACTTTTTTCAAATTACCCACTTAAGGTTAGAATTTCCAATTTAGGTTGCGGAAAAGAATACCTTAATCAGCTTAGTGAAAGAATTCCTTCAATTTCAAAAGCAACAACATCAGACTGGATTTATAATTCACTTTTATGTGACCTACTTAAAGAAAATGGAAAAGCAGTTGCAATTATGTCGAATGGAAGTACATGGAATAAAACAGACAAGGCTGTACGACAGTATTTTATTGAAAATGGTCTTGTAGAAGCAATTATTTCTCTTCCAGCAAAATTATTTGCACCTGAAACTTTAATTCCAACTTCAATGATTATTTTGAGCAAAGGAAATGATTCTATAAAAATTGTTGATGCTACAAAACTTTTTGAAGCTGGAAGACGTGGAAACGAACTTTCTGATGATAATATTGAATCTATCATTTCTGCATTAAAAGAAGATGGTGAAAACAGTATCACACTTTCTAAAGAAGTACTACGTGAAAATGATTATAACTTAAATTTTGACAGATATGTTGCACAGGAAATGAATCTTGATAATCTGGCTCCTTTTAGTACTGTAATCACAAATATTACACGTGGTGCAGGAATTAAAGCAGAGGAATTAGATAAGATTACTACAAATGAAGTAACAAATAAAAATTACCTTATGCTTGGTAATATTCATGATGGAATTATTGATGAAGAGCTTCCTTATCTTTCAGTGATTGAAAAAAATCTGGAGAAGTATTGTCTTAAACGTAATAATCTTATTCTTTCAAAAAATGGTTATCCTTTTAAAATTGCTATTGCTGCTCCAAAAGAAGGTCAACAGATTTTAGCTAATGGAAATCTTTTCATTATTGAAATTGATGAGGAGAAAGCTAATCCATATTTCATTAAAGCTTTCTTTGAAAGTGAACAAGGAATAGCAGCTCTTAAATCAATTGTAGTAGGTTCTACAATTCCAAATATTGGGGTTGAAAGTCTTAAGACCTTGAAGATTCCATTACCATCTCTGGAAGAACAAAATAAAATTGCTGAAAAATACCAGGCTACTCAAGATGAAATTAAAGTCTTAAAGCTACGTCTTGCAAAAGCTGTAGATCGCCTTTATCACATCTTTGATGAAGGAGACAACGATTAATGTTTTACGATGTTGATATTCTTTCAGAAATTGAAGAAAGTCTCCAAAACATTTTTAATGATGACCTTTTGAAAATTATTTCAATGTTAAACAGAAAAGATCAACTTGAAGAATTTCTTGAATTAATAAGCCATCAGGAATTGATACCTGGAAAGAGAGCTTTTCAAGCAACAAAAGAAGGGAAAATTATTGTTGTTGGTTATTCAGATGTTAAACAAAAGCATCTTGAAGGAGTTATAAAAGAAGTAGGATTAGATAAAGAACGGTTTGAATTTTACTTAGATTATGAGGATGGTATTGATCGAAAGGTAAAATCTTGGCAATGGAATCCTAAGGTATCTGCTATATTAGTAGGCCCTATGCCTCATAGTGGAGGTGCCAAAGGAGATTATGGAAGCGTAATCAGTGCGATAGAACAAGAAGAGGGATATCCACCTGTAGCCAGATTAGGGAAAAACGGACTCTGTATTTCTAAATCTGATTTTAAAGACAAATTAATGGATTTAATAGATACAAATATTATTAAACTATAATTTATTAAATTATGTTATAATATAATAATTAATTGGAGTTAAAAAAACATGGCAAAAGCTAAGAAAGAAGACAAAGAATTAAATCTTGATCAGATATTGTTTAAATGTAGAGACCACTTGCGTGCAGCTCGTAACTCGGGGTCGTTTTTTGAGAAGCGTGATATGATGCTTACTCTGGTTTTCTTGCGATTTATTGGTGAGAAATATGAGGATGGTGTTGAGGCTCTTAAAAATAAACTGATTTCTGAAGGGCTCGATGTTGAAGATAAAAATGTTCAGGAAGCTTTCTTTGGTGAAGGAGCTACTTTTGCTGATGGTACTTATAACCTGCCGCCGGAAGCTCGTTGGTCTTATCTTAAAGATGTTTCTGCTGCAAAGTTGAATGTTGCTCTTGATACTGCACTTGTAAAAATTGCTGAACAGATTAAGACTCTTGAAGGCTGTTTTGTAAAAGGTACTTTTACTACTCGTAACCTTGCTCCAAACGATATTAAGAAAGTTGTGGATGAAGTAAATAAAATCAGTCATAAAAAGTTTGGACAGGAAAAAGATTTAATTGGTCATGTTTATGAATACTTCCTTAAAGAGTTTGCTGTAAATGCTACTAAAGAGGAAGGAGAATTCTATACTCCTTGTATAAATAAGTAGTTGAATTATCTTACATACCTTGGGACAATGTTCCCGTGAATTATGAAAGATTTTCCGTTGTACTCCTTGGGATTGTTTCCCGACCTCGAGACTGGAAGTCT